>Ga0308395_1000104_pt1 | contig 78470 bp, 70 predicted proteins | sample Hotspr20SampleP4_FD_202097 | JGI IMG/M metagenome (GOLD analysis project Ga0308395, IMG submission 202097) | Hot spring phototrophic mat microbial communities from Mushroom Spring, Yellowstone National Park, Wyoming, United States - 20050930_P4 ... | reverse complement strand
ACCTGTTTATCTGTAAACTCATACTCTAACTGCTCAACTTTTTTAGTTAATTCTTTCATCCCTGCAACCTATTATTTTTGTTAAAATTACAAAAAATTAAATCTTTTAATTGCATATTTCGGGTTAATTGCAGATGCCCATTGTGATAGCAAACTAAAAAGACATCCGATGCTTTAAATACAACGGATGTCTTCATTATGAAAGAAGTTTTACAGTTCTTCTTTTTTAAATCGATTTCCTATTAGTTAAAGAAAAATTATTTGATGCTGTAATCAATCAGCTCATCGCGAGAGCCATTAAATTTGAAGTTCTGTATAATAACATTTATTGAGAATGGGTCCGTTTGACGACGCACAATTCCTATGCCTTCACCAAACCAAATATGAGTTACGACGTTGAAATTAAGGTTTATAGGCATAGGCATTCCGGAAACATTTAATTTAATTACCATTCCAAAAGTAATAATGAATTCAGTTGCATTGACTGGTTTCCCTTTAATAGTAAAGGTAGTGTTTTCGCCTCTGCGACCTTTGATGGAAATGGTTGGAGTCATTTTCCCAGACACTCCAATATCGGGGGGAATATCAACTGTTGCAAGTGTTGTGTCATTCAGAATAGTCCATTGATTTCCGGGGGAAAGCGAAAAGTCAGCAATTTGAACCCATTGATTTCCTTGTTCGATGGGAATGAAATCATTATTGAACAAAGAGAGCAGAGTGTAAACTTTTGTCCCTTCCTCGGCGAAATATGTAGTGTCTGTGCCAGTGTCCTTACTGTAAGAAGATACATAAATTATTGCATTCTTCCCAAATAAAGTTTCTGTTCCAACAATCTTTTCTAAAGTAGTATCTTCGGTTCCGGGGATACGGATACTCATCGAATCAAGTTCGTAGGTCAGGAACTTCCAGTAGCTCCCGACTGTTGTTGGAAAGTAATCCTTGTTTGTGTTGCTCGATGTGGAATTGTCTTCTGAACAAGAAACTATGATAAATGAAACAATAAGAAGCATTAAGGCTGATAGTTTTTTGATTGAGAACATAAGAACTCCTTTTTGTTATACAAATTACAAATTTAGCAACGAAATTTTAAAAAATATATTATAAAAGTTTAAAATTTTACTTGTGCCTGAAAGATTAACTGACGACGAGGCATTGGATAATTTAATATCACTTCGTATTGGACATCGAAAATGTTCAAAATTTGGAGTGAAAGGTTCAAACGATACTTTTTATTAAATTCAATATCTTTTGCAAGTATAATATCTAAAAGAGAGTATTCCTTCATCAATGAGGATTTAGAATTGTCGGGAAGTGAAAATCTATTTCCAATATAAATTCCACGAAAAGTGATGAATGAGCCGAAAGGCAAAGAGAAGTTCAGCAGGAAATTGGCAAGGTGTTGGGGGGTATAAATTAAATCTTTACCAAATGTAGGTGAGTTGCTGGTTTGGTCTGTTGCAAGGATATATGAATAATTTATAACAAAATTTGTTTTTGGCAAGTTGCCCGAAAGGGAGAATTCCAAGCCCCGTGAAAAAGTTTTGGCAATATTCATTGCAGTCCATTGTATTGGAGACTTTGGAACAGAAACTATCTTGTTTTTTGTTGAGTTAAAGAATAAGGAAATTTTGGGTTCAATCAGGGGGAAAATCTTCGTAGAAACTTCAAAATTGAAAGAGATAGTGTTTTCGGGTTGCAAATTTGTGTTTCCATAATTCAAATAATACATTTCGTTGAAAGTTGGAAGACGAAGATTTGATGAGGCATTTGCTTTAAGACAGAAAATCTCGTTCTTGGGAGCCAATAGAATTCCAAACAAATACTCCAAGTTGCTTCCCAGATTTTCCGTAAAATCCATTCGATAACCATTTTCGAAAGTTAGTGAGTAATTATCGAAAAATAAGAACTTGGTGAATTTTATTCCCAAAGCGAAATTGTTTCGGTGGACATAATTATTTACACTGACATCGAGCATATCCCCTTTTAACGAAGCAAAGGTATATTCTGCAAAACCTGTGAAATCGATAAATTTAAGATTCTTACCATAGCTTGTTTTGAAAGTGAATTCGTTGTTGAAGTATTCTACCTGATTCTTTTTCAAAAGAATGCCAATACCATCGGGGTCGTAAAAGGTATTTTGGGAATGAATAAAATTAAAAGATAAATTCAGATTTGAGTCGAGAAGGATATATGGTTTAAGGTTGTAGCTAATGAGGATAAACTTATCTTTCATTTTGGCATTTTTATTCTCGACAGCATTCTGTAACACTGCACCCGGAACACCACGATTGGCAAAAGTCAAAAGGATTTTTAAATTTGATTCTAAAAAACTGCAATGAAGTTTATTGTTGTAGAATAAAGAAAATAGTTGTATACTGCTATTTTGCCGTTCGTAGGTTTTTTCCACCCCAAATTCGTTGATTTTAATTGGGTAATTTCCTTTGGAGTAGAAGTAATTTAATGCAATCGATGCAGAATAGTTGGGAAAAACAAAGATAGGCATTTGAATAGTGGAGATGAAATCATTGAATGAGCCCAGACCGAGTTTGAATTCGTATCTTTTGGTATCAATTTTCTTTGTCGAAAAATTCACAACGCCGCTTGCAGAATTGCTGCCAGCCAAAATTGAATATCCGCCTCGATATACTTCAATTAAGTCAAAAAAATCTAAGGGAATCAAAGTTAAGTCGAGCAGACCGTTTTGCTGATTGTTAATTTTAACACCATCGATTAAAATTCCCGCGTCGGCACCCGAAAATCCACGCAGAGAAATTGTCTTGATTCCACCTACGCCTCCATAGTCTTTGATATAGACGCCGGGTATGTAAGTTAATGCTTCATTTGCCTTGCCGAAACCAAAAATCCTAAGTTCATTTGAATTAATTGACGAGGAGGAGAAAGAAAATGACCGAAGTTGCTCGCTGGGTTTGGAGGCCTCAACGACAACTTCGGTTTTTAATTTTGTTTCTGTCGTATCCTTTGCTAAGACTTTTACAAGGAAAAATATACTAAGAGCAAAAAAAGTTAATAAATATTTCATCAATGGGCAATGACAAATGGAATTGTCCAAATGCGACTACCGCCTGAAATCCGAGCGAAGTATACGCCATTGCTTAAATCATTTACTGCGAGAAGCAATTCTTTTCCTGCAAAATTCAATGTAAATGATTTGATTCTTTCGCCGTTGCTACTGAAAATATCCACCGTAGCTGTGGATTGTATATCGCTGGGCAAAATAAGCTTACAAAAGTCGCTAACAGGGTTGGGTGATATTTGAAAATCTTGCGTTTTGATTAAATCAGGAACGTCGGAAAAGTTTACAAGGACAAAAATTTTATTGTTGGGTGAATAATCCTGCAAGAATGGACTTGTTACAGCCACAACGGAGAAATTTAAAGTGTCATATATTGAAAACAGACCCTCGAGCTTGCCATCGAATGTTTTTTTGCCGACGAGATTACCATTGGTATTGTAAGTGTAAAGATTGCCGTCGTATGCAGTGGTAAGAATGAGATTATTTTGGAAGATATTAGATTCGCGGGGACCGTCGTAATCAGTGGTTGGAAGTTTAATGGTTTTGGTTATTTCAAGCGTTTGGGTATTGAGAATATGGATTTCGTGGGACCCGTTTACAGTTATTAAAATGTGATTTGAATCAAGGGGACTTAAATGATTGCCTGCTGAACCAATATTTAATTGGATATTATACATTATTTCAAAATCGTTAGGTGCCATATTTATTAAATTATAAACAATTAGTGTTGAATTATCAGAACCGAAAGTACCTTCGCAAAGGATGAACAATTTTTTATTTTGAACTATGGCTTGCTGTGGATTGGGGTCAACATTTGTTTCAAAGTAAATTTTGTTTTGTTCCGGTTCAACAATATAAAATTTATCAGCTTCCAACTCTGGTGCTCTAATACTAACTAAAAGGAAACCGTTATAAAATGATATTCCTGAAACTTGAGCATCTGATGGATCCAAAGGTTGATAAGGAGGTTCTGGATTGGAAAATGGATAAATTGTCTTTATTTTACTTCCATCTGTAATGTTGTAAAAAGAAATACCAAGATTGGTGTCGGGTAGAATTATTGTGTTTTTGCCCATATCTAAGCCAACTCTTGTTGGAAAGGGAATAGAAGCAAAGGGCAGGTCTGCAATTTTTTGTGCAGTGATAGACCCGCTAAGTACACTGGAATAAGAAATTTTGTAAATCGCTGGTTTTTCGTCTCCGGAGTCTTCGACACCGTTGAAATTGGCATCGTATCCAATGGTGATAATCAGCAGAATGTAGTCATTAGCAGCGAAATCGTAATATACTGTAATGTAAGTAGGCGCTTTCCCCACTTCGATGGGGAAAATTGTATTTAGTTGTGCAAAAGAAATACGAGGTGCGAGAAGAGAGAACAAAATTGCAAAAAATAATGTTAGTGATTTCATAACCAACCTTTCAATTAGTTAAACAAAAAATTCGTATATTAAAAATTTTAAAAATCAAAAATAATAAAAATTTAAAAATCAAAAATAATAAAAAGGTTTAAAATGAACAAAGCAGTGATAATGTCTGGTGGTTTTGGAACAAGGTTGCGTCCATTAACTCTGACAATTCCAAAACCAATGGTACCAATTGTCAATACTCCAATAATGGAGCATGTGATTAATTTGTTAAAAAAGTATAACATTCGTGATATTGTAACTTTGCTTTATTTTCAACCAGAGGTAATTACAGAATATTTCAAGGATGGAAGTGGTTTTGATGTTAACATCAAATATGTACTTGCCACTGCGGATTACGGAACTGCTGGTGCGGTTAAGAATGCCTATCAATACTTAAACGAGCGGTTTATTGTTATTAGCGGTGATGTTCTGACAGATTTTGACTTGCAAGAAGCCATTGATTTTCATATTGCAAAGAATTCGCTCGCCACAATACTTTTAACAAGGGTTAAAACGCCTTTGCAATATGGAATTGTAATTACTGACAAGGATGGTCGAATTGTTCGTTTTCTCGAAAAGCCTTCGTGGGGCGAAGTATTCTCTGATACAATCAATACGGGAATTTACATCCTCGAACCTGAAGTTTTGGACTTAATCCCGTATCAATCCGAGTTTGATTTCAGCAAAGATTTGTTCCCGTTGATGTTGAGGAACAAGATGCCTCTTTATGGTTTTATTGCAAAAGGCTATTGGAAAGATATTGGTAATCTGGAAGAGTACCAAAATGGACAATTTGATGCTTTAAAAGGAAAAGTGAAAATAACTATTAAAGGAACCAAAAAAGAAAATGTTATCGTTGGGCAGAATTGCCAGATTTCACCGACAGCAAAATTTTTTGGCAAAGTTGTGATTGGAGACAATGTCATAATTGAAGATTTTGCTGAAATAACCGATTCGGTTATTGGAAATTTTGTGAAAATTAGTAAAGGTGTTCGAATTAAAAGGACAACTCTTTGGGATAATGTAAAAATTGGAGACTTTTCCGAGCTTACAGACGATGTTATCTGTAACGACTGCAATATTGGGGACTCTGTTACAATCGCCGAAAATGTTTTCATTTCGACTGGTTGCACAATTGGGAGTGGTGCAATACTGGCTCCAAACATTAAGCTTTGGCCAATGAAGCACGTTGAGAGCGGAGCCAAGCTCTCTCGTTCTTTAATACAAGAAGAGAAATGGCAACGCGAACTTTTCACTGGTGCAAGAATAACTGGTTTATCCAATCTTGAAATACATCCCGAGTTTGGGGCTAAGCTTGGTATGGCTATTGGGATGACTTTCGGAAAAAATTCAAACATAATTGCAAGCCGCGACCCCGACCGTGTTTCTCGAATAATTAAACGTTCCATCACCGCAGGTCTTGCTTCTGTTGGTGTAAATGTAAATGACTTGCAAACTACCTCAATACCGCAAACACGCCAGGAGCTACGCACAGGTAAGTATGCTGGCGGAATCCACGTCCGCCGTTCACCAAGGAATCCCGATAAAACTGATATCATCATTTTTAGCAGCGACGGTAGGGACATTAACCTTTCCAAGGCAAAAACTATAGAACGATTCTTTTTTGGCGAAGATATTAAACGCGTACATTACAGCGAAGTTGGTCATTTGTATTATCCCGAACGAACTAACGAAATTTATATCAATCGCTTTCTTAATTCGCTTGATGTTGGAGCAATAAGGAAAAAGAATTTCAGAATCTTAATGGATTATTCTTATGGTCTTGCATCCACAATATTTCCGATTATTCTTGGCTCATTAAATGCCGAAACACTTTCGCTCCACGATTATGTTGATGCAATGAAACACAAGCCTATGCCCGAAGGAACTATCATTGAAAGTCCCGAGGCTTGTAGGATAATGAAGTCTTTGGGTTATGAATTAGGATTTATTATCGAACCAGGTGCCGAAAAAATCCTTCTCATTGATAGCCGTGGCGTACTTTATCCACCTCAAAGACTTTTGACAATAGTTACAAAATTGTTTTTGGAAACAAATAGAGATAAAGAGAATTATAAAATTGCAGTAACTATTGTTGCTCCTATGGAGATTGAGAAGATTGCTTCGGATTATAATGTCGAAGTAGTGCGTATAAAGAATTCTCATTCAGCAATGATGGAAGCAACACGAGATGAAAGTGTAAAGTTTGTTGGAGGGGTCTGGGGCGGATTCATTTTTTCGGATTTCCTTTTTGCAAGCGATGGGATGTATTCTATCGGAAAAATTCTTGAGATGCTTGCAAAAACGGGATATACAGTAGAACAACTTGATGAAATGCTTCCGCGTCGTTTTCAACATATAATTAGCATTGACTGTCCTTGGGAGCAAAAAGGGAAAGTCATTCGCCGAGCCTTGGAATTTTCCGAAGGCTACCAACGTCAATTAGTTGAAGGAGTTAAAATTTTCAAAGATGGTGATTGCGCTTTGCTTTATCCCGACCTTGAAAAGCCAGTTTTTCAAATTATTGGCGAAAGCGATGAGTACGAAAAGGCAGTTAACCTGACCAAAAAGTTTCAAACATATGTTCAAACTTGGATGCAGGAAGAATTTTAAGAAGGTGTGGATGATGATTGGATTTGGCTACGATTCTCATAGGCTTGTTCAAGGGAGAAAACTCTTTCTTGGTGGAATTTTAATCGATGAGGAGTTCGGACCCATTGCACACAGCGATGGCGATGTCGTTATCCATTCACTTATCGATGCCATACTTGGGGCCCTTGGAAAAGGTGACATCGGCGAGTTTTTCCCTGATAGCGAGCCAAAATACAAAGATATTAGCAGCGTTTTGCTGTTGCAAGAAATTGTGGCACTGCTAAAAAATTCGGGCCATTCTATTATAAATATAGACATAACGATTGTTTTCGAGAGGAAAAAATTAGGGGACTTCAAACAACAAATTAGGGAAAATATCGCCAATATATGTGGAATTCAACCAGAATTTGTGAATGTTAAAGCTAAAACAAACGAAAAAATGGGTTTCATTGGTCGTGGGGAGGGTATACTTGCTTTTTCGGTTTGCCAAATTCAATAAAATTTTGTTGGTTCTTTTTTTCCTTTCATCATCCATATCCATTGTCTTTTCCGATGATACGTTTCCATACTCTTTTGATTTATTTCAAGGCTTTGCTGGGGGCAAGTTGTTTATTTTCCCAATAGGTAGCTCGTTTAAATCGGTCTTTATGAAGCCAACTTTTGGAGAGTTTAGCGAATCTGTTTTTTTCTGGAATGGTCTCCGCCGTGATACAGCTTTTGGGATTCCAACTGTGCCTCCTTCAATAATTTTTGCCAAAAAATATAAAAATAATTTGATTTTTGTTTCAACCGAAGCCAATCGGGCCTTTATTTCGTTGATGGACCTCTCATTCAAAATTGTTAATGTTGTAGAAATTCCAAACGATGGTGGATTCTATTCGTTCGACAAGGTCAATATTCTTTGCGATACCTCAAAAAATAAAGTTATTCTTTTAATAAATGATTATTTGTTTTTGGTAAATATCCAAAACCAAAAAATCTATTGCGAACTAATTTCCAAAAACGTTATTAACGCTTGTTTTGTCGACAAATTGCCTTATGAGTTAGCTTTTGTTCGTTTCGAGGAAGGCAACGGCTTTGCTTATCTGCTCGATACCGTACGAAAAGAAAAAGTTCTCTTTCGTGTAGATTTGAGCGACGAAGTTTCCATATCACAATATTTTGACAAAATTGTTGTTGTTTCTTCATCGAAGTACTATAATAGTTCTTTATTTCAAATTGCAACTTTTAGCGAAGGTTTGGTCAACAAGTTCTGGGTGGAAACTCGTCTTTCTCGGCTTTCCGTTTATGCAACAAAAGATGGTGAAAAAATTTATTATTTACGGAACTATGGCGGTGGTTATCTGCTTGTTATTTCATTCTTCAAAGATTTTCGAGCTAAATTTTCAGAAAACTATGTTCAACTTCCATCTGAATTTTCTGAGCCTTACGGGACTTTTTTGATTGGTGATAAAATTTACTGTCTATTTCGAAATGGAATATGTTTGGTTGATTTCGGAGGCAACCTTGTTGCAAAGGATTTTTTTACCTTTGGTGAATACTTTCCAGAATCGATTGAAATTGAAAAAGTTAATAATTTTTTAGTGCTTAGTTCAAGATCCTATTCATTGATTTTGGAGGAGAAAAATCATCCGTTTTGGTTACTTAGCCGTTTTATCAAAAACTTTGGAAAGATTATTATCCCCTTAATTCTTTTGTTGGTAATATTCTATTTATCTCGTCGATATTTCAAACAAAAGAGGCTTTTAAGAGCACTTATCGAAGTACCAACAACTGGTGTAGTGTTTATAGTTGATAAATATGGTCGTTTGCTGACAGCAAACAATAGCGGAAAGGATATGCTTGGAATTACCGAAAGTGTGCCGATGAACAAAATATTCAGTTATTACTGCACGAGGGAATATCTTAAGATGCTTAACGAGCTGGTTGAAAAAATCATCATTAGTCGTGAATCTTTTGTCCAAAAAATTACTTTTGTTAAAAACAAGACCGATTACGAGTGGCTTTTTACTTTAATTCCATTAAAAAGCTTTACGGGCAGCTTTAAAGGGGCTGTTATCACAGGAATTGATATTACCGAAGTTCTGGGTAGGCAAAAGTTAAGCAATTTGGCTCAATTGGCGCACGATATGCAAACAAATCTTTCAACAATTCGTCTGAATGCTGAACAATTGGAAGTCGATGGCAATACAAAAAATGATGAGCGGAGAAGGAAGATTATTCATCAGGTTGGGCTTTTGATGCAAAGAGTTCGGGATATAGTTACCGTTGGTAGGGGAGAGTTGGTGCGGCAAAACGTTGATGCTTATGACTTATGCTACGAAGCCCGAATGGAATTTGACGAAACAATGTTCCCAAATGTTGAATTTGAATTGAATTTACAACACTTCGAGATAAACTGCGACAAGCCCAAAATGATAAGGGCGATTCGCAATGCCATTGAAAATGCAATTAAAGCGTTTCAAGGCAAACCCGGAAAAATCACAATCAGTAATTGGAAAGATGTCCGTAACGCTTATTTTTCGATTAAAGACAATGGTTCCGGAATGGACAAAACTATGCTGGATAAGTTCCTAAAGCCTTATTTTACTACTGGTGGAACTGGGATTGGAACGATGATTATCCAACACGTAATCGAACTTCACGGGGGAAATCTTAAAGTTAATTCCGAAAAAGGAAAAGGAACCGAGCTTCTTTTTGTTGTTCCTTTGCCAGCAAGCACTCGAAAAACAAAGATTTCTCAGAATTCAGGGAAGATGAATTGAAACTCGAATATTTAAAAGGTAAGCGAATTGCTTCTGTCGATTTTGGGTTTAAACGGCTTGGAGTTGCGGTTTGCGATGAACTTCACATTACCATAACCCCATCGAAGGTTTTTGATTATTCTTCCAAAGATTTTTGGAGTAGTTTCTTGGATTTTTTGGAAAAAGAAAGAGTTTCTGCTTTGGTTGTGGGCTTCCCGTTTCGTGATGATAATAAAGAAACCGAAGTTACTCTTGCCATCAAACAATTTGTGGAACATTTCCGTTCCATTTCCAAAATTCCTGTGTTTTTATTCGATGAGACCAATTCGACTATTAAAGCACAAAAGATAATGATTGAAATTGGGAAGTCGAAAAAGCAGCGCAGAAAGAAGGAAAATAAAGATTTGATTTCGGCAGCGATTATTCTGAAAGAATTTATTGAAGAGAATAATTTGTAAAATTTATGAATGAAATAATAATGAAAAGACTTTTGGCTTTGTTTTTTCTGCTATGTTCTTTACCGGTATGGGCTCAACCCGAATTTGAATTGAATTATATCAATGATTATAAAAAGACTTTTACAACGCAACCGATTTTTTATCCTACGCCCAAAGGCGATTCTTTAGAAATTTTTGTTCCGTTTAGATTCTCGTTGAATTTTTTAACATTCGAAAAGTTTGCGGTTGAGGGCAAACTTTTCGCCGTTAGCCTTGTGGATTTAGTCCTACGTGATTCTACTGGGGTAATTCGCAAAAGCATTAATAGGTTGGACACATTTTTTTTCCCCGAATCTCAAAGAGATTCAATTAATGTCAGAAGTTTCGTTTCGTTCTTTAAGTTTCGACTTCCCATTCAAAATTATAACATAGAGATTAGTCTTTTCGATAAAGGGAAAATCAAAGTTAAAACTCTTCAAAATGTAATAAAAATTTCTAATTGGGGCAACCTGATTGTTTGTGCTCCAATCTTTTGTTCTTCATCAGACCAGAATGAATACATATTATCCCTACAAAGTAACAATTTGGACTTTCGAAAGAAAAATAAGAAAATTATCATCCCAATATTTTCTAAAACTCATTTTGCGAAATTGGTTTGCGAAATCAAGTCGGTGAATGATAAGACTTATAATATCCAATGGAACAAGCCAGTAAAGTTTGATGTTATGCCGCAAATGATTTCGACACAGCCCTTTAGCTTTAAACTTGTGCAGGAAAACATTAAAATTTATTTTGAGCAAAGAACATATGCTGCTGGCGAACCTTACCTTTCCTTTTTGATTATTGATTTCCCCGAAAAATACTCATTTTTGCAAAGTTACGACTTGAACTTATCTGCTCCTGATTACCTGAAAGATTCTTTAACATTTCGTTTTGGAATTTCTTGGGAAAACATACCAATTTCGCTGCGGAATATCCGTTATGCTGTCGATTTGTTCTATTATATAATTACTGACGAGGAATATAAAGGAATTTTGGATAAACGAAAAGAGGAGATTTGGACTGCATTTTTCGATTTGTGGCGAAAATTCGACCCCGATACTTCAACAATGTTCAACGAGGCAATGGATGAGTTTTATCGTCGTGCCGACTACTGCTATTTCAACTTCCAAACTGTTTATGAACGAGACGGTGCACGAAGTGATAGAGGGAAAATTTTTATTCTCTATGGAAAACCTTCGGTTGTTAATCGAGATATGGACAAAGATGGCGTTATTACCGAAGTATGGTTCTATTATAGGCTTAAAAAGAAGTTTATTTTCGTAACAAAAGATAAAAAATTTCAACTTGTTGATATAGTGAATTTATAATGGAATGCTTTTTCGCTGAATTTTCAGCACGGGATTCAGAAGTACAACTCGAAGGAGATGAATTTCGCCATTTCCGTGCCTTACGCAAGGCTAAAGGTGAAATTGTCATTCTGGTAAATGGGAAAGGCTTATCTGCTTTTGGTTATGTCAAAAGTATTTCCAAAGATAAAGCTCTGATAAAGATAAATAATTTTGTGGAAAATCTCGGGGAAATTGACCAGAAAATCTCTTTGGCAATGGGAATTCTCGACAATAAGGAAAGATTTGAATTCGCTTTGGAAAAGGCTGTTGAATTAAGAATCTCCGAGTTTATACCGCTAAGAACTGAATTTTCTCAACGAAAAGAAATAGACTTGGCAAGATTGGAAAAAAAGGCTATTTCAGCCATAAAACAAACCGTCCGAAGTCGGCTTCCCTCCATTTCCTTACCTGTGGATTTAAAATCTCTGGCTAAAACATTCAGAAATTACGACTATGTTTTTGTTTTAGATAGAGCTGGGAACAAGGAATTGCCAAAAGTTGAGTTCAACAGTGCCTTGATAATTGTAGGTCCCGAGGGTGGGCTGTCGAAAAAAGAAATTGATTTGTGCAGAAAAAGAAAAAATTCAGTTTTGGTGAGTCTTGGGGACTTTCGTTTGCGTTCCGAAACTTCTGCTATTGCATTCCTTTCTGTTCTTCATTCCAACCTATTATGATTTTTGGCAATTTTTAACCATTTGCGTTATTTTAAACAAATTTTTGTTTAAAAATCAACTCATTGAATAACTTTTAATCTATCAGTTCCTGTAACCTATTGAAAAATCAAGAGATTTTTTTAATTCTTGTGTGGTATTCTTTTTGAATTAATCGCTTTTTTACAACTTCGAAAAAATGCAAAAGTTGATAAAATACATCTTCATCGGGATATTTATTTTAACCTTGTGCTTCGATGAGGCAAAGGCACAGCCTACAAGTAAACCTCTGCAAGGACAGCAGGTTCAGTTGCCTCAGATTAGCGTCACAATTGGAAATAAAGAAGGGAAAGGCGACCTTGCAGTTGGCATTCAGATTTTGCTTCTGATTACTGTTCTTACCCTTGCTCCTTCTATCCTTGTTATGATGACCTGCTTCACGCGTATTGTTATAGTTCTTCATTTCCTTAAACAAGCACTTGGTACGCAAACCCAACCGCCCAATCAACTCCTTGTGAGCTTGGCACTGTTTCTTACTTTTTTTGTTATGCAACCAGTCCTGGACCGTGCAAATAACGAAGGGATTCAACCATATTTGCGTGAAGAAATTACTCAACAAGAGGCAATAACAAGGATTACCAACCCATTCAGAGAGTTTATGCTGAAATACACAAGGCAAGAAGACCTTGCACTATTTCTGAGGCTTTCGGGGAAGGACCGACCCAAAGATGCTTCCGAGCTTTCAATTTGGACTATTATTCCTGCATATACATTGAGCGAATTGCGAATTGCGTTTCAAATTGGCTTTTTGCTATTCGTTCCGTTCCTTGTTCTCGATATGATTATAGCCAGCGTTTTAATGTCGTTAGGTATGTTTCTGCTCCCTCCACAATTAATTTCCTTGCCATTGAAAATACTTTTATTTGTTTTGGTCGATGGTTGGTATCTTGTGATAGATTCACTTTTAAAGGGATTGTTAACAACTTAGGTGCATTATGACAGATGTAATGGTTTTAAATATTGTTCGCGATGCCTTCTACTATGTACTTCTAATTAGCGGACCTATTCTATTGGTATCGTTAGTAGTTGGTTTGTTGATTTCAATTTTTCAGGCTGCGACAACGATTTCCGAACAAACATTGACTTTCGTTCCCAAAATCATTGCAGTGTTTGTAACTATCGTTTTGCTTGTGCCATTTATTATAGATAAAATCAAAACTTTTACAATTCAAATTTTTAATATCATCACAACAATTAAATAATATGGATTTGTTGAGCCCAATTTTAGATTTATACCTTGAAAAATGGATACTTATTTTGTTAGTTTTTGTTAGAATATCTGGGATTTTCATAATTTCCCCAGTTTTTAGATTGCAAAGTGTGCCTTTCGTTCTTAAAGTTTTCTTTGCTTTAATTCTGTCGGTAATGATTGTTTCAACCTTGAACATTGAAGCGAAAATTGATTTTGAACTTTGGTCTTTGATTTTCTTGGTAAACAAAGAACTTTTCACAGGAATGATAATTGGATTTGCAATAAATCTCGTTTTCTGGGGAATGCGTTTTGGCGGTGGAATTATCGATTACGAGATGGGATTCTTTGCGGCGAGTTTATTAAGCTTTTCCGAGACAACCCCAACAATTTTTGGTGAATTCTTGGAATGGACAACATTGATGCTATTTTTTTTAATTAATGGACACCATCAAATCTTCGAAGCCTTATATATTAGCTTTGCAAAAATTCCAATTGGAATGGCAAGCTTTTCAAACTTAACAATGCAGGAGCTTGGAAAGTTTATGTCAATCTTAACTATTATTGCTTTGAAAATTTCAGCACCAATCTTTGTTTCGACTTTTTTAGTCAACATTAGTCTTGCAATGTTATCGAGGATGGCTCCGCAAACAAATATATTTGTTGTTAGTTTTCAAGTTAAAATTGCTGTTGCTTTATTAGTTTTCTTTCTGGCAATTTCATTTTTTGTTTACTCATCGAAGCAATTTTTGGAAATTTTCCAAAATCAAACTTATAACTTATTGCAAAGCATTGGGTAATTGAAATGGCAGAAACAGCAGAAGGAAGAGAAAAAACCGAACCAGCGTCGCCGCGTCGATTAAACGAGGCACGACAGCGTGGGCAAGTTGCCAAGAGCATCGACATCACCACTGCTGTGATGATAATTTTAGGAGGCTACCTTACTTTGATTTACATCGGTGTCCTTTCCAATGGCTTGCAATCTTTTTTTAAAGCGAGCTTATCGGATTCTTTGAGAATAAATTTAACAGCTGAATCGGCAACTAAATTATTTGTCGATATAGTTCTCTTTTTAGCTCAGCTGATTTTGCCTTTGATATTGCTTATATATTTGTTTATCTTTGCTTCGGAAATTGCACAGGTTGGTTTTCATTTGGCTACAAAGAAATTTACCAAAGGGCTAAATTTTCGCTCAATTTTTAACCCGCTGGCTGGAATCAAAAGGATGTTTTTTTCGGGGCGGGCTTATTTTGAATTAGCCAAAAGTTTGTTGAAAATCGCAATCCTTGGATGGGTTGTTTATTCTGTGCTAAAGAAATACATAGATTGGGACTTATCGCTTTTGGATAAGCCATTGAATGAAATACCGAGCTTGATGTTTAAGGTTACCTTTGAATTAATTACAAAGGTTGGAGCTGTTTTTATTCTTATTGCAGTTGCCGATTGGTTCTATCAAAAATATAGATACAAAGAAGATTTGAAGATGACGAAAGAGGAGGTCAAAGAAGAAGCACGCCAATCCGAAGGGGACCCCACGGTCAAAGCCCGATTGCGAGGGTTGATGCGACAGCGAGTAAGGAAACTGATTTTGAAGAACATTCAAGCTCGTGCGGATGTTGTTGTAACAAACCCAACACATTTTGCAGTTGCCCTAGAATATAAGCCCTACAAAATGCCGGCGCCGGTTGTTGTTGCAAAAGGTGTCGATTATATGGCTTTGAAAATCAGGGAAATTGCAATGGAAAATTCCGTCCCCATTGTCGAAGAACCTCCGCTTGCACAAGCTTTGTATTATTCAGTCGATATAGATGAAGAAATTCCCGAATTCCTTTTTAAAGCTGTTGCACAAGTTCTGGCGTATGTTTATTATGTAAAAGATGGTAAAAACAATTAAAGTCCAACAATGGCAGCATTTGAAGATTTCATAAGGCGAAATATTGGAAACAACTTCTTAGGAAGGTATCTAATTTATCTTCTAAATAACAAGGACATACTTTTAGCCCTTGGGATACTTGTTATCATCAGCCTATTAATTATCCCGCTTCCGCCAATTCTAATGGATATTTTAATTGCTTCTAATCTTTCGCTTGCAGTGTTGATATTGCTTGTGTCGTTATATCTGAAAAATCCTTTGGAATTTTCGGCTTTCCCAACAGTTTTGTTAGTTACAACACTGTTCCGTTTAGGATTAAATGTGGCAACAACACGATTGATTTTAACTGAAGCCTATGCGGGGGAAATCATTCAATCATTTGGAACATTTGTGATTCGAGGGAATTATATCGTTGGTTTTATCATCTTCATTATTTTGATGGTGATAAATTTCATTGTAATCATAAAAGGTTCGTCGAGAATAGCGGAAGTTGCGGCTCGTTTCACTTTGGACGCTTTGCCCGGAAAGCAAATGAGTATTGATGCCGATTTGAATGCCGGTTATATAGATGAGAAAGAAGCTCGAATTCGTAGGCAAAATCTAACCAAAGAAGCCGATTTCTACGGAGCTATGGACGGAGCTGCGAAATTTATTCGTGGCGATGCAATCGCAGGATTAATTATTACGGGAATTAATATACTGGGTGGGTTTGCCATTGGAGTTGCTCAAAAGAATATGTCAATTACCGATGCTCTTTCGACATACACCATTCTTACCATTGGCGATGGGTTGGTTTCCCAGATTCCATCCTTGCTAATTTCTGTTTCGGCAGGTTTTGTTGTAACTCGTTCAGCCTCCGCCGACAAGTTGGATATTGAGCTTGGAAGCCAAATAGGGGGCAAACCAACTGCAATTTCCTTGGCATCGTTTGCTATGCTTGTTATGGCATTCGTTCCGGGTTTCCCAACAATTCCTTTCCTTTTGCTTAGTATTTTGACTGCTGGTCTTGCCTTTGTTCGACATAGACAAATAAAAAGAGAGGAGGAGGAAAAACTTCGCAAAGAATTAACCGAGGTCGAAGTTAAACCAAAAGTTGAAGAAGCTCCAATTGAAGAGCTTCTTAAAGTTGACCCTGTGGAACTCGAATTAGGTTACAATTTGATTCCATTGGTGGACGAAACCCAAGGCGGGGATGTTTTCCGAAGGATTACGAACATAAGGAAACAACTTGCTTTGGAACTTGGAATTATTCTGCCTCCTGTTCGAGTGCGGGATAATTTAAATCTTGAACCAGAGGAATACGTAATAAAAATTAGGGGCAATGAAGTAGGGCGGAATACGCTCCAACCCGGTATGCTTTTGGCGATGAATCCCGGCACAGCAAAAGGCGAGCTTCCCGGCATTCAGGTTACTGAACCAGTTTTCGGTTTGCCTGCTACGTGGATATCCTATGCCGAAAGAGAAAATGCGGAACTGATGGGCTATACGGTGGTCGAAGCTTCGACAGTTCTTATTACACATATGACTGAATTGCTTAAGAAAAATGCCGACAAGCTCCTTTCGCGACAAGAAGTCAAAAAACTTATTGATAACTTACAGCAAGATTATCCTGCTTTGGTCGAGGAAATTTCACAGGAAAATTTACCGCTTGCCGTTGTTCAAAAAGTGCTCCAGAACTTGCTCAAAGAGGGCATTCCGATACGCGACCTACCTATAATTTTGGAATCACTTTTGGAATACTACAAAGTTACTAAGAATGTTGATGTTTTAACTGAATATGTCAGACATAATTTATCGGAAACCATTAAAAGATTATACCAGGACCAAAATGGAGTGATTCATTGCATTTCTCTGAGCCCAGAAATAGAGCAAATGATATCGAACGTGCTCCAAACCAATGCTCAGGCAACTACGATGCAAACTCTTGGTCTTTCTGTCGATACAATTAAACGAATTCAGGAAAAACTTTCGGAGGCAATCGACGAAATGACAATGTTGGGGTATTATCCTGTGGTAATTTGTTCTGCACAGATAAGGCCATATTTCTACAGAATGATAAGAACTCAGTTCCCGGTTGTTAGTGTGATTAGTTATACTGAACTACCGCCAGATACAGAAATAGATATAGTTTCGACATTATCCGTATAAATACTTATTTTTTAATCTAAATTTATCGCTAATATCGAAAGGAAAATTTTGGATGGAAAAATGAAAGATTATTACAAAATTCTTGGGGTTAGTCGAACAGCAACAACAGAAGAAGTGAAAAAAGCATTTTATCGGCTTGCCAAAATTTACCATCCAGATGCTGCGAAAGGGAATCCTGCTGCGGTAAAGATTTTTTACGAAATTAACGAAGCATATCAAGTGTTGGGAGACCTCGAAAAGAGATTAAAATATAGCATTGATTATCAAAAATATCTAATGCAGAAAAATAACGGAACCTTGTGGAAGTGAGCATTTAGTTTAAATTAGCGTCGCAATTACTGGACGAAGTGCGAACCTTTTTTGAGCAACAATTTCTTCCCTGACGGGCAGAAACCCGCCCCAGCGGCTCGTCGCCTGACGGCGGCCAAAGTCCGCAAAAATTTCTTTTTCTTTTAATGAGCGGCTGCAAAAAATCTTTTCTTTTAAGGAATCAATTTTTGCGGGCTTTGTCTTCCTGCTCTGCTGACGCAGGAACGAGCCGCTTCCCACCCTTGCCGCGCCATCGGCGCGGAAAGCAGGCGGGCAAAAATTCCTTCCCCCCGACCCCCTTCCTTTTTGCCCGCCCGCTTGGGCTTCGCCCTGAAAAATTTTTTGGCGAGCGACGGTTAGTTTATTTCTGATTAATATAAGAAAAAAGGTCGGGTTGCTCTAATTTTATTCCATTTAAAGTTGAAAGTAAAATCACAAAAAATAAACCAACACTATTTTCGGTATCGCCAACCATTTTCATATCTACTGCGTCGTCAAAGACGGAAACCATTAAAGTTTGACCTTGTTGTTTAATTGGTACAATTACACCTTTGTCAATAATGCAGACAAAATCAATTCTTTTGTCAATGCTTTCTTTTTTAATCTTTTGAATTACTTCTGTTAAAACCTCATCAATTGGTTTTGAATCATATGGATTGCCTAAAGTATAGGACATTAGAACACCAAGTTTTTTATTAATTGGTTGGTTGTATCCAATTGAAATGCCACTACCTGGTCCAAGTGGAACAGAGGTAACATCTCTTCTTGGTATTTGTTTGAATGATTTAATGTTTCTTATTGCATCATCAAGCGATGTTGGTGTAAGTCGAGATTTTACCTGAATAACGGCATATACTGATTCTATGGGCAGAATTTCTTGGTTTATATCAGTATAGAAAATAGGAGATGTATCAGCATCATAGACTATTACATCACATTGATCACTTTTATTCCTTCGTGGCTAACTACAAAACCTTTACTAATACCATATCGTCTTGGTAATTTTTCACTTAAAAATTTTCTAATTGCCTCTTCTTGTTGTCCACCTCGATCAGGAGGAAACTTTAAAGTTTTTTCTGTTTCTTCAAACTCTTGCATAAGTTTAGTCGAAACATTTTTGAATAATTGTTTGATGTTTACTCTACTCATAAATTGTCTTTATTTTTCCAAATTTCTTTAAAATCTTTATCCCTCATTGTTCTAATCTCGTCAAGATAAATAGAAACATAGCACCCATTAATTTTTGTTTCCTCGACTTGTTTAAGGTTTTTCTCGGTAATTTTAATATATTGAGGATCAATATCTATTCCTATATATTTTCTACCTAATTTTTTTGCCGCAACTGCAGTTGTGCCCGTACCTACGAACGGATCAAGAACAATATCTCCCTCATCAGTAGTCATCAAAATCATTCTTTCTAAAAGAGGGACGGGTAATTGACAAGGGTGTTCATCTCGTCTTTTTTTATGTCTTATTCTATGAATATCCGTCCAAACATCAGACAATAGCATACCAAAAGGATGCATTTGATCCTTCTTCCCCCCATAATCTTTTAAGAATCCCTTACAAAGCCTGCATCTTTTATGTGGTGCGCGAATGTCATAAAATTTAAATTCTTTAGGTGATTTAGCTTTTGTATAGTACAAGATGCCATAATGATTTGGTAAAAGTGTTTTACCTAAAGGCGCACCGCCCGAATCCCAAGCAATCCAATGCCTAAAAAAAGCAATCTTATTTAAATATTCAGCAAAATAGGTTAACCATCGTGGAATATTGTGAACAAAAATTGATCCGGTCGGTTTTGTTATACGAACCATCTCATCTATCCACCTATAGCACCAATTTAGATATTCTTCTTTTTCCTTAGAATCTTCATAGTGATTATATTTTTTCTTTAAATTAAAAGGCGGATCGGCGAATGTCATATCTACCGAATTATCGGGAATAGTTTTCATTATCTCTAAACAGTCCCCGAGAATTATTTGGTTTTCAAATTTTTTTATATCTTGCGCCATCATATTTACCTTTTATTAAAAATTGTTGATATTAATTCCCTAAAGCGATTTAATTCATCTTTATGAAAAGTAAAAACGTCATCATAGGCACCAACCATTCTCTTTAAGTCATTTTTCCGAACATACCATCCAATTCCATCTACAAATCCGAGGAACAAAGCCTTTGGGTAATATTTTTTAATTATCCGAGCAACATTTATTTCTGTTTTTGCCTTATCTCCCTGTCCCGAAGATGTAGTGACTACATATGATGATTCAATAATGACCAGAGGATTGTTTTGATCTGGAATAATAAAATCCATTGTCCGTTTTTCTTCATCTAAAACGCCAACTAATCTTTCTAAATCGCCGGAGACAAATGGTATTTCTAATTCTTCTAGTATCTTTTTTATAAGAACTTCCGGGTTTCTCTCGCCCTTTCCCGAATACGACCCCTTTTCTTTATAGCGAATTAATGTATCAACAAGAGATTCAATTTTGAACTCTAATTTTTCTACACTTAATTTTTTTAATTCAAAAAGAGGAATAGCTTGGGTTAATATAGGAACGGTCGAACCCTCAAAGAAAAGATTTACAATACCTCTCGCAAAATTCTCATTAGTTTTTATAAGGTTGGCTATTTTCGCATCACTCCATTCGCTAAGTCCGCCACCATCATTATTTTCTGCGTCAGGTTGCCATTGATCTTTTAATGTCAAATTGTTTAATTCCTCATCGTCGATTACCCTAATTAAAGTTATTAAACGCTTTAGATATTCGTTTGAAATACCGGTTAAAGCTAAAAGAGCCCTTAATCCATTTTCTTTATTTTTAAGAAGTTCTACAAAAAGTTCTTTTTTAAGTCCTTCTGTGGAAATCCTATTGCGTAATACTAAAAGAGTTTCTTTGATTGAAGATATATAACCTTCATACCTTTCTTCAAAATCACGATCATAGAGATAAAAAGTATTTTTATCTATAACTCTCTTGAATTTTAATTCTGTTGTGGGTTTTATAATTTTTGTCATAGCGTTTATTTATTATTCTCAAAAACTAAGATATATTCTTCTTTCATTGTATTTTGTAAACCTTTAATTGGCTTTAAAATTTCAAATAGAAATTTCAATCTTTGTTCTTCGGCCAAATCTTTAATTTTTGTCTCTAACCTTACGCCTCTTGTTTGAATATCATTAGTACCAACAATAAAAATAATTTTACTCTTCTTTTTTGTAACCCTTACCAATTCTTTTAATACCCTTTCTAACATTTTAAAGTAAATTTCTAATTTTTCATTTATTCCTCTACCTACTAATCCGATCATCTCTTTCTTTAATTTTTCAGGATTACAACCAAGATATTCTAATTGGGGCCTGTCGTTTTCGACATAATTAATAGCAAAAGAATATGGAGGAGAAGTAATTACTCCATCTACACTATTATCTTCAAGTGGCAAATTTAACGCATTACCTTCAATAATTTGACTTTTGCCTATTTGAACGCCTAATTTTTCTCTGGCTAACTGAAAGTTGCTAATAGTAGTTATGTATCTATTAAGTACAACTGGGAATAAACTTGATAACGATTTAGAACTTCTACGAGCAAAACCCATAGCATCAAGATAAGCCAGTAAGGCAATTTCATAGTAATATCTATCATCGCCTTCGTTATTTGATTTACTTATAAAATAAGACGGAATTTTCTCTTTATTTATTTTTTCAAAAATTCTCTGGCGTTCTTCAAATATTTTATTAAGTTTTTTGTTGTCAAGATTTAATGCAAAAGTTTTAACACGTCCCATTAAACAACAAAAAGGACTAATATCAACAGCGATAGAATCAATACTCAACAAATTTGCCTCTACTGATAGAGTTGCGCTACCGGACATTGGATCGAGAACAATATCTCCTGGTTTAACTCCCATTATATTTAGTAGTGCTCTAATCATCTGCGGATGAAATTTTCCCCTGTAAGGAAATAAACTGTGGGTGGCATATCCTGTAGAATATTTACCATTTAAGAAAAAAGTTTTAGTGCGTAATGAACTATTACGATGAATTTCTTCTAAATTTTGAAGATTACATGTTTGATAATGTATAGTTGGTTCGCCTTCTATAGATTTAAAATAAGCGCTTCGTCTAATTAAATTTTCTTTATTAAGATTCTCATATTCCCACAGAGCAAAATTTAATTCAAAAATTTCATCAGTGCCATCAATTAATTGATAACTTTTGGGGAATAATTTTTCAGTAATTGTTTTAAAATTTTGCATACTATCTTATTAAATCGTTTATGCTGACTTCTAATGCTTTAGCAATTTTAGTTAAAGTTTCTATGGTCGGGTTCTTATTAACACCCCTTTCAATTTTTACGATAGTATTTAACGATAGATCCGCAAGCCGAGCCACTTTTTCAAGAGAATAACCTTTCTTATCCCTTAGTTTTTTTAAATTTTCTGAAATTCTATTTGACATATAATTACGCTGAAAAACTGGCTTCGTCAAACGATTTTGATGAAATCAAATCGTTTGTGGAAAAAATTGGAACGAACCGCCGTCTGCTGGATAGAATTGTGATTTTTGATTTTGTTCGTCCTTTTGATTTAATCCCAAAATATAAAGAAATTTGCGGAGCGAGCAATCAAATTCCCCCAGAAATAACAAAAGTTGCTTCTGGTCGGGGCGGCAGGACTTGAACCTGCGACCTTCTGCTCCCAAAACAGACGCGCTAGCCACCTGCGCTACGCCCCGTCGAAAATTCAAATACAAAATTCGCAAATTTTTTTGAAATAATCAAGTCTTTTTTTATTAATTTACTCATTTAGTTTTTTGGTTCGGTTATGCTTTTATATCCAAAACATAAGAGGAAAAAAGTAGTTCTACCGAGATATGGTCAAAATCCAAATCAGGATTTGGAAATATTCTTATACTTTTGCAAGCAAGCAGATAGTCAAGCCGACTTGGAGCTTTTGCGTAAAGCTTTTGCTTTCAACTTAAATTCCTGCAAGGAAAAGTCAAGAAAATCGGGAGACCCGCATTATATTCATCCATTGGAAGTAGCAACCATATTAATCAATTTTATCGGGTTCGATAATGTGTTGATTGCATCAGCCTTGCTCCACGAAGTGATTGGTAGGGATTCTCCTTTTACTATAAATGATATCGAAAGCGAGTTTGGCAAAGTTATTACCCAGATTGTTGAAAGTATACATAAAATCGACACTGTTGAACATCAAAGAATAGGTGATGCAGAATATTATCGCAGGCTTATTCTTTCTTTGTTAACAGATATTAGAATTCTTTTAATAAAGATTGCCGACCGTTATCACGATATGCAAACAATTTCCTACTTGACGCCCGAAAAACAGATGAAATTTGCCGAAGATACAATGCAACTTTATGTTCCTTTGGCTCATAGGCTGGGTCTGGCTTTGATTAAAAGCGAATTAGAGGATTTTGCTTTCAAAGTTTTAGATAGGCAAAATTACGAGGCTATTACACGAAAATTGAATATGAGTAAAAGAGAGAGAGAAAATAAATTACAAGAGTTTGTGAAGCCTTTGATTCCAAAGTTGGAAAGCAAACTTAAGGAAGAATATAATGTATCATTTGAAATACACGGGCGGGTCAAACACATTTATTCGATTTATAATAAAACTTTGCTTCGTGGAAAACCTATTGAGGAATTATATGACTTGATTGGAATAAGAATCATACTGGATACAGACAATGAAAATCTTTGCTACGAAGTTCTGGAAACTATTGCCGAGGTTTACAAGAAAATTGATAATACTTTTAAGGACTACATAAAAAATCCCAAACCTAATGGTTACCAGTCGCTTCATCAGGCATTTCAGGTTTCTGAATTGTTTAACGTTGAAGTGCAAGTAAGGACGCGAAAAATGGACGAAATAGCCGAACGTGGTTTTGCTGCTCATTATCGATATAAATCGGGTTTGGTTTCCGCAGATTCAATACTTATGGACCCTGATTTCGAAAATTGGACAAACGAAGTGAGAAAACTATTATTAGAGAACGAAGAATTAAGTGATTCCAAGATATTCGAGGCTTTTAATTTTAACTTATTGAGTGATAAAATTTATGTTCTAACTCCCGAAAACGATGTAAAAGTTTTGCCCAAAGGTGCAACAGTTTTGGATTTTGCTTATTCTGTTCACACGGATTTGGGTAATCATTGTTTAGGAGCTAAAATTGACAACAAAAGGACCTGTGGACCTTTCGAAAAACTCAGCAACGGAAATATCGTCCAAATTTTATATTCTGAAAGAGTTGAGCCCGATGAAAGTTGGCTCGACCACGTTGTTACTTCGAAAGCAAAAGATGCAATAAAAAAATATCTTGCCCAGAAACGCCAAAGCCTTATTACTTCGGGCAAAGAGATTTTTTCGAATCTAATCAAGGAATATAAATTGTCCTCGAAGGAAAATTCCATTTTGAGCGAGGTCAAGAACATTTTCCTCTTCCCCGATTCCGATGAATTCTTTATGGAATTGCATAACGATACAGAACTTCAACAAAATATTAAAGATTTGCTTGCATTTATTTCTTCTAACGAAAGTCTTACTAAAACGCTTAAGTGGAAAACATTGATAAATAAACTGCCTACAAAGATTAAGCAGTACATTGAAACAAGAGTAAAAAATTTCTTCGAGAAACATCCCGAAAAAATTGATTTCGCAATTTGTTGTTTGCCTGTCCGCAATGACGATGCAATAGCAATATTCCAAAACGATTCTATTAAAATACATCGCAAGGAATGTACCAATTATGCAGAGGAACTAAAAAAAATTAACACGAGGATAACTAATTTTAAATGGGATTACATCAAACAAGAAAAGTTTCTTACCTGTCTGAAAATATCCTCTCCAAAACCCGACTTGGTTTTAAGCAGATTGACCTTGTTTTTTAGTGGCATTGAAGATGCAGAGATAAAGAGAATAATTAAAGAAGAAGAACAAGATGGGGTTTTTTCTTTAACACTTTTTTTACTTGTGGAAGATAAATCGACTATCGAAAAGTTGAAGTCTCAATTATTAGATTCTTCCTCTGAAATTACGATAGTAAGGAAAGGTAAAAGGAGAGATTAAATTTCAAGATTAAAAGAAAGTATACTTGTATTCGTAGTATTCGATTCTATCTTCGTAAGTAAATCGATGTATTTCTTTTAAAATCAAGCCTGAATTGTTGTAAATAAATGTTATATTTTCAAGATTGTTCTCGTTCGAAGCATAAATTTTTAGATTAAGGATTTGCTTTTGAGTGTCGTAAGAAAACTCTTGGATGATTTTGTTTTCTGGTTCAAATGTATTTGCTTTAATTATTTTCACCAAATTTCCAGCGGAGTTGTAAACATATTGATACATAATTTCTGTTCGTTTATCTTTGGCAATATCGATTTGTGTAATCAAATTTCCCAGCGAATCGTAAACAAATTGTGAAATTTGGCTTGTATCTCCATTTTGATTAATAACGATGCTTTGCAAAATTTTTCCAGTTGGTGTTAATGTGTTGATACTGACAAATTGGGAATCCAAAATGTTTTCTTTGTTGAAGTATTTTATATTGACAATACTAATATTATTATCTTTGTGATTGGAAAATTCTTGAACAAGGAAATTGCCATTGGGAAAGTATTCAATGAATCGAATCAGATTTCCATTCCAATCGAATTCTTTAAAGAAGACCTTCCGGAGAATTTTTCCATTTGAATCGGTTTGATACTTTGTGATTGTGTGGATTTTGTTTTCAGAATAAGACACAGGAAGGTCTTTGCAAGAAGCAGTCAAAAACAAAACCAGCAAACAAAGTAAAATTTTTCGCATTTAAATTTCAAAAAAAGTAAATTAAGAATAATTTGTCAACGAAACAATAAGATTATGGTCTCTTAAATAATCAGCCAACTTTGAGTAAATTTTTGAACTCGAAATAAGATGAAAATTGCCAAAGATTCCGAGAAATTCACGAGCACGGGACATTGCCACATTGAGTTTTCTATCGATTACTTGATTATTGGGAAGCACAAGTAAATTCGATGAATATTTAATTTGATAACGATTGTTGAAGGGCAAAGAAAGAAAGATAATTTCTCGCTCCGAACCTTGAAACCTTTCGATTGTATCGATGGTAACCAATTTTTGCAACTCGGGGGGAAGTAATTTGTAGATTTCTGAATTTTGAGCACGGAAGGGCGAAACAACTCCAAAAGTTTCTGTGGAGATTATTTCGCTGTAACCTTTGTAACAATCGATAATTAAATCGGCAATGATTTTTGTATGAAATCTGTTTGCTTTTCGTGAGGAATCCAATGGCAAGTCGAAAAATATTACACGCTCCGAAGAGTCGAATCCTAATTTATTTGCTAAATGTTGAACGATGGTATCTATTTCCGAGTTAGTATTGCGTGTTGGAAATGTTTGAATTTTACCTTCATAAAAGAGAGAATTGAGGGGCTTTAAAATACTCTGATGCATTCGAAATTGTACATTCAAAGTTGCGTATGCAAAGTTCCAGCCATTTTTTTGTGCTCGACTCAAAAGGAATTCGAAGTATGAAATTCCAAGGTCATAATAGCCTAAGTCAATCAAGTATTGGTTTTTAACTTTAGTTTGGAAGTTTTCTTGCAAAACAACGGCAGGCAGTTGTTTTTCGTCGCCTATTAGAATAAATTTCTCAACTTCGGAAATAATTCCAGCAATATGTGGGAAAAGAAGTTGCGAAGCCTCGTCGATTATTGCAATTTTGAACTTAATAAGTTCAAAGATTTCTGAATTTGATAAAAATGAATGAGCGGTTCCCAAGAAAATCCGGCAACTTTGAATTTTTCTTTCAAGTGCTTCTAAATCTATATCCTCAATTAAATAGGCTAAAACATTTGTTTTAAGTTCCGAAGAGTCCTTTGTTCCAATCCTTATGAAATCATTTTGAAAGCCATTTTGATTTAACAACTGGGCAATTTCATCGACTGCTCGATTGGTGTAGGCACAAACTAAAATTTTATCCTCTGTGTTCTTTAGATAATACTCAATAAGGTTAAAAATAATATTTCGTGTTTTTCCTGTCCCGGGAGGTCCAACAACTAAAAAGTACGGATAGTATGTAATTGCTTTTTTAATAACATCGTCGTAGTGGGAGCTTGTTGATAGGCTTTTGTTTTCAATTTGATAGGGTGGAACTTTTCCCAAAATATAGTTGAATTTATCTTTTGGCAGTTGAATGAATTTGAACAAAGAGAGAAACAAATAACGATTTGTAGATTCAAGATAATCTTCTTCAATTATCCATCCGTCTAAACGGTTAAATTTATCGAAGGAAGTAAATTTGTTTCTCAAAGAAACTATTACATAATCTCTTTCGATTTCTCTTATTGTTCCTTTGAATAATTCGAAAGCGAACCGATTCTGAATATTGTGTTGATTGTAAACTACAACAATATCGCCTTTTCGGATTGAACACAGATAGTTCAAGGAATTGTCTCTTTGGAAATAAAGGTATTGTCGTTCAAAGTCGCATAGTTCGGGTTGAAGAGTTAAATTGACTATTGCTGTCTGCTGTTCCAGTTTTTCGTCAAAAAAAGAGTTCCATAAAGATGATTGAGAAACTTTGGAAGTGTAATTGATGCAATTCCCAACTTTTCCCAATCGTATTTCATTAATAATGAAGCGGATGTAATAGAGTATTAATGCTTTGATTTCGGGCTCTAAATTAAATAGGATGTCGACAATGAGTTTATTTTCTGCTCTTTGGTCATCGTTGTTATTCGATATTTCTTTTAATGAATTGAAGATAGAAAACTTCCCTTTGGCAAGTTGGGATTCGAGCAGATAAATCCAATTTCTTGTTTTGATGAATTCTCTTTTCAGGTTTATGTCGTTAATTGCTTCTCGAAGTGGTTTTTCGCCATCCTTCGAATAAAGAATCATCGATGAGCCTTTTCGTTCAGAAGTTACGGAATCGGCAAGCAGGTTATATCCAATTGTTTGGGCGTAATGGGAGTGCCACATTGGTACGAAGAAAATCGAATTATCGGATAACTGGAATCTCAAATTTGCTTTTGGCGGCGTGCCCGATTTAAGTTCTACAATTGTTTTCCAATTTGGATGAGTAGGGCTTTCGAGAAGGACATCCATCCTTCCCGTTAATCCATAGATAGCGGAAAAGAAAGTTGGTTCAATTTGAATTGCGTATGGTTCTAAATTAATGGCAATCTTGCGTAAAGTGTGATAGTGGGGTAGAAGTTCTTTCTTTAGCTCCGATAAAACGTCGGGAAATTTCTTTTTTAGTTCGAGGTATGCCAAGAACTTTTTGGAAATTGCATCCCAAAAAATGGACTCGAAATTTTGTTCTGGATTTACAAGCAATTCATCAAAAAAGTGGTTAACCAAATTCCCTAAAAAGGAATAGAAGGTATTGCTTCTCGGGAAAAATTTATAATTGAAATACAAATATGCATTGGAGCCATTATGGGTAAAGCATTGTGAAACTTCTGTGATATCATACAAATAATCAGGTTCAATAACAATTAGGCTGTCATTTGTGGTTTGGAATTTCTCATTGTCAATTTGTTCCAAATCAACACAATTCAATGTGGTTCCTTTTTTGACAATTTTGGGTATTTCTTTCCATTTTGTTGAACAATCAATAATGACTTTTTTGTTACCATCGTTGCAAAGAATTGTGTTTTCCTCGGTGTAAGTTTCTTCGACAACAATTTGAATCAGAGTAATTAGGTTTGTGGAACTTGATTGATACTTTTCGAAAAGTTGTAGGACTTTGGTTGTATTTGATTCAGGGAAGTTGTGTGGAATTTCAATTTTATAGAAATAAGATATGATTTGAGTTAGGTAAATGTAAATATTGATGAAATCAATTTTCGAAAAGTTGCTTTTTTCGTAATGCAAGAACAATTTATTCAAGAATAGGAGTTTTTGTTTGATTTCTTGGGGAACATCATAATTTTCGACAATAAAAAAGATTCGAGAATAGTTTGAAGGGAAAATCTGGAAGTTGTTTTTGGTTAAATCTTGGAGGACTTCAAAGAAAGTGCTTTTTAGTTCCGACCAAAGCCAATTGATTTTGCCAGAAAGCGAAGCGTCATCAGAATTTTCCAGGAATTTTTGAACAGAGAGTAAAGAATCAAGGGTCAAAAAGTCGGGCAACATTTTATGTTTCGGGTCGGATATCCTTTACACGCAATTGGAACTGAGTTTGGTTGCCAGAGACAACTTCTTCGAGAACATAAACCAGAGAGAAAGGTTTTCCATTATTCAAATACTTGATTTTTTCACCCAAATTTTGACCAACAGCATCTATTTCGAAGAAAACATTCCCACCATTTATGTTAATAGGCTGCAGTGCCCTGAAACGAAAATTATTTGCACCGAAAACCTTAACACCATTTTTTGAATAAATACCGCGCGATAGAAACACAGGTTTGGTATTCTCGAATCCAAATGGAGCAAACAGCTGGAGAAATTGAAAGAACTTAGGCGAGAGTTCCGAGAGGTTTATTTCTGCATCAATAACCAACTCTGGGATGAGCATTTCTTTGGTTATGTATTTATGAGCAACCGAATCAAAGCAATCGATAAAGTCTTGGAGGTTTTCTAATTTCAACGAAAGACCTGCGGCGTGCTTATGACCCCCGAATTCTTCGAGTAAATGGCTACATTCCTTCAATGCGGAATGGATATCGAAATTGATGATACTTCGAGCAGAACCTTTTGCAGAGTTGTATATTGTTGTTAGCAAAATTGTTGGGAGATGGAATTTATCGACTAAGCGGGAAGCGACAATTCCAATAACTCCGGCGTGCCAGTCCTCTTTATGAAGAATTAAACAGCGTCGGTCTTTTTGCGAAAGGAACTCTTCTGCCATAGGGACGGCTTCTTCGAAAGTTTTTTCGTCGTAATATCTTCGCATTCTATTGTCTTGTTCCAATTGCTGAGCCATCTGGAACGCAGCAATTTCGTCCTTTTGTATCATCATTTCGACGGAACGCATAGCATCGCCAAGACGCCCCGCAGCATTGATTAGTGGAGCTAAGGAGTAAATAATGTGCAAAGAAGTAAGATTGCCGGGAGTCAGATTTGTGCAATGCAACAGTCCTTTAAGTCCCGGTCGAGGTTTTTCGTTTAGAAGCTTCAAGCCGTAATATGAAAGAATTCGGTTCTCATCAACAAGAGGAACCATATCGGCAGCCGAAGCGATAGCGACATAATCGAGATACGAAAATGCTTCTTCCTCGATTCCAAGTGTTTTAGCAATTGCTTGAATAAGTTTAAATACGACGCCACAAGCTGCCAGATGCTTAAAAGGATAATTACTGTCGGGCAGAAGCGGGTCGAGGATAGCAAAGGCTTGTGGCAGTTGAGGTCCCGGTTCGTGATGGTCGCAAATTATGGTATCTATTCCTAAGGAATGAGCGTAGTTTATTGCTTCGACACTGGTTATTCCAACATCAACAGTTATTATCAGACTAATGCCTTGTTCCTTTACCCTTTCGACCGTTTGTGAGATAATTCCATATCCTTCCTGAAACCTATCTGGAATGTGGTATGTAATATTTCCGCCAAGTTTTCTGATGAACTCAACAAGCATTGAGGTGCTTGTAGTTCCGTCAACATCGTAATCACCGTGAACAATTATTTTTTCCTTGTTTTTAATGGCTTTCAAGATTCGGTCAACGGCTTTGTCCATATCCTTCAAAAGGAAGGGGTCGTAAAGGTTGTCCAATGATGGATGGAAATAATCATTTACCTTTTTGGGAGTATCGAGACCACGCGCAACTAAAACCCGTGCGAGTCCCTTGGGAATTTTAAAATTTGCTGCTATGTTCTTAACGGTGGACTCGTCGGGTGCACCGCGAAGTTTCCATATGAATTCCAACATATTTTTCCTTTGTTTTTCATAACTATTACAAAATTAGCACATTTTATTTAAAACTCCAAATTTTTTGTGAAAAAAAATTACACTGTCAAGATTTTTACACACTTTTATTCGTTTTTCTTTTTATAAATTAATCTTTTTATAATTTTCATTGGTGATTTTCTATGGATGAAGAACTTTTTGGCGAAGTTTTTGATAATTTTGGCGAACCTTCATCGAAAAAAAAGGAACGAATCTTATTGAAGGAGAAAAAAACTACTCCTTCGCCAACAATCGAAGGTGTAGTTGTATCACCGAAAGGCAAATATTTCCTTGTGGAAAGCATATTGGATAAAAAAATTTACAAGTGTGTGGTTTCTGGTTCAATTCAGGTTGAACATCCTCATAAAACTTTAATTGCAGTGGGAGATAATGTTCGAGTGGCTTTAACACAAGAAAAAAAAGACGGAGAAACTCTCGGACGAATCATATTTGTAGATGAAAGGCGAACCTTTTTCTTAAGAAAGTCCATAATTGGGAATACGGAAGATGTTATTGCTGCGAATATGGAGCAGGTGTTGATACTTCTTTCCGCTTCCAATCCCCCTTATAACAAGAGAATGCTGGATAAAATTTTAATTGCTTGTGAATATGGTGGTTGTACTCCTGTGATTTGCATCAATAAAATGGATATTGCCGATAGGGAAGTTGTTCAGATGGACTTTTCTTTGTACGAAAGTCTGGGCTACAAGGTGATTTATATTTCTGCAAAGACTGGCGAAGGTATCGTCGAAATTCAAAATTCTATAAAGGATAAAGTTACACTATTCGTTGGGGTTTCGGGAGTTGGCAAATCTACTTTGGTTAACAGATTGTTTGGCAAGGAAATCCAAAAGATAGGAAATTTGGCAAAAAACCTGAGGGGTCGACATACTACTACTTTCTGCATTATGCTGAAACTTGATGATACAACTAAAATCATAGACTCTCCGGGCTTTCGAGAATTCGATTTGTTCGGAATCGAAAAGGAGAATTTGCAATTCTATTTTCCAGATTTTTCACGATATTTCCAAAAATGCAAATTTCAGCCTTGCACTCACACACACGAACCGGGATGTTCAGTGAAAAATGCTGTCAGAAGAAAAAAAATATCCCAAGAAAGGTATTTTTCTTATTTATCCCTATTCGAAAGTTTGTAATTTTTATTAAATTACTTTCTAAAATTAACAAAATTGGAAAATGAGAAGTTTATTTAAATTTTCTGTCGTTTTACTCTTTCTAACTTCCAACTTATTGTTTCCCCAGTTTTGGCAAAAGATTCAGAATCTTCCTGGGAACTTTGCTAATAACTATTGGTTGGATGTTTACTTTCATCCTCAAAATCCTAATTACGGTTGGGTCTGTGGATTTAACGGGATGATTGTTAGAACAACCGATGGTGGGAATACTTGGCGTGGTTCAACTGTAAATGCTTATCATTTAGAAAGTGTGCATTTCCCTACGTTACAAACGGGATATGTTTCTGGCGTCGATGGTATTTTTAAATCAACTGATGGAGGAGCTACCTGGTTCGATGTTACACCGCCGGTTACTCGCGATACAACAAACTTTTGGGGATGTTATTTTTTAAATGCCGATTACGGTGTTTTGCTTGGTGATGGCTGTGGCGGTCGTTACCAACATTTTTGGCTTACTACCGATGGTGGAAATTCTTGGAGTGTTTTTATCGCACAAGAAGAAAATACGGGGTTGACCGATGCCATTCTTTATCCTAATGGATTAGGCTACGTCAGCAGTAGTGGCAAACTCTGGATAACCTCCGATAGTGGTCGCACGTGGCGAGTTTTTGCCACTGTTGGACCCAACTTGTGGCAAGAGGAAATTACAAATGTTGGCTCCTCTTTCCTTGTTCCCTATTCAGGAACCAGTTGTACTGGTGGCGGAAACGATGGCGGTGTTCGTTTTACAACCGATAACGGGGCTACTTGGCAGAGTTTTCGCACTGGCGTTCCGATGTTTGGAACATTTTTAATAGACAACTTGAAAGGATGGGCTTGTGGTTATTATCAGGAGGTTTATTACACTTCGAATGGTGGGATTTCTTGGCAAAAAAGGAATTGTGGAATAAGTTCGGGGAATCTGGATGACATTTGGTTTATTAACGAAAACAATGGCTGGGTCGTTGGTGAAGGAATTTATAAGCTTGCCAATCCAAAAGCGGAAATAAACGAGTCGCAGTTGAATTTCCCCGAAACTTGTGTTGGCGACACAAAGTTCGATACGGTTTGGGTTCGGAATTTAAACTTTAATGATGCGAACATTTCTTTATCGATTGCTTCGGGGAGTGAAGATTTTCGAATATTTTCGCCCGGTGCTTCCGGGTATATTCAATCTTGCGACTCGATTCGTGTAATTGTAATGTTTAATCCGAAATCGAAAGGCACTAAAACAGGTCAATTGGAAATACTTTATCCCAATCAAAGTCCAATTGTTGTAAACTTAACTGGAACAGCAATTGAACATACTGCAAAACTTATTGATACTCTTATAATTATCCCCAAAGTTAAGGCTGGCTTTAGTTATTCATTTGAGGCAAAAATTAGTGTTTCGACTACAAATGAAGAAATTAAATCGGTTATTCCTGTTGCAGAAAACCCAAATTTTAGAATTCTCTCAAATCTGCCATTGCCTTTGAATTCTCTAACGTATAATGCCTTGAAGTTCGAAGTCCTTCCCAAAGATACTGGATGGCAGGAAATTACCTATAAGGTTCAATTTTCTCCCTGCGATACTTTCCAATTGTTGAAAGTTAAAGTATACGCTATATCGCCAATCATCAATGTTGATTCTGCTTTTGCTTTGGACTATCAATGTCAGATTAGTCCAATTTACATACCCATTCGAAATTCAGGCAACGATACACTTTTTATTCGAAAACTTTCTTTCAGTCCTACAACTACCAAACTTTCCTTGCGAGGATGGACTTCGGGGCGAAGTTTGAACAATAACTTTATCTTACCTGGGGCCTCTGATACTCTGATTATTGATATTGACCCGAAGTTTCTCGGAACATTTTCGACTAATTTAATTATCGAAAATAACGATATGCGTTTAGTAGGTTTCCCAAGAAATATTTTGCGTGTCAATCTGAACATCAGAGTTTTCAATTCCGAACTTACTCTTTCACAAAGTGGATTAAATTTTGAAAACATTTGCGTTGGCGATACAATCTGGAAAAAAGTTATTATTTATAATCAAGGGAACATTGATGAATTAGTTGAAGTTCAACAAAGACTGAAATCAATTTTCATTGTTAATAAGCCGCAAACATTTAATGTCCACCAGAATGATAGTGTAGAAGTTAAGATTGCTTTTGTTCCAAATCAAAGTGGGAAGTTCAACGACACAATCATTTTTCGTGGATTCAATTGCCAAGACACTTTAAGATTAGTTTGCAGCGGTGAAGCAATTCAAACAAAAATTATATGCTTTCCATCTTCTTTATACCTGCGGATTCAAAAGGGGCAAACAAATTCACCCACTGTCCAACTATATCAAACGGGGAATGACAGCGTAAGAAAAGTTCAAGTCGATTTTCAGGGCGAAATTTCGGAGCTTGCAGTCGGATACGATATCACAGGGAAAATCTTACCGAATTTTGGCGATACTGCTTCGCTCAAAATAACTTTTCAAGGTAAGGAAAAGGGCAAATATTCAGGTAAAGTTGTTATATACATTCAAGGAGTTTGCGACACAGTCATTGTAATTCCTGTAACTATTGAAGTTATCGATAAGCTTTTGGTTTTTGAACCACAGGAAATCGTTTTGTATACTTATTGCGAAGGTACTCCCCAGGTTCAAAAGTTAACGATAAAAAACAAAAGCGAGATTCCCGACACAATAAAGGATATAAGATTAATTCAAAAGCTTAACCAGTTTAAGATAGTTAATATTCCATCATTCCCCATAATTTTAACTCCTTTTGATTCAATCGAATTGAATATTTCATTTAACCCGACTTATGCTGGTTACGATACTTGTGTTGTTTCAATTGAATTTGACGATACAACCCGAAATACAACCATCCCCGTTTATGCGTTCTGGGGACTTTCGAAATTAGATGTGAAAAGTAAGACATTTGATTTTGGTGAGTATGAATACTGCCAAAATGCTTTGCCAATAACATCTTTCATTGTAAATGATGGCAACATAAGCGACTCGATTTCAATAGTTAAACCTTTCGCTTCAAAATATTACTCAATTGTTTTCGATAAGTACTTGCTAAATGCGGCAATGCAGGATACAGCAAAATTCACCATAACTTTTATTAATCCACAGATGCCCGGTATCTACAGAGATACAATAATCGTTGGCTTTGCGTTTTGTGAACAGTTCGATACCATCTATGTTTCTGCAAAAGTTTTTGAACCAGTGTTTTCTATCTTACCTGAATTCATCGATTTGGATTCAATTTGGATAGGAAATTCTAAAGATGGCTTTCTTGAATTATCAAATATGCATTCAGACACATTAGTATTTTCATTAACTGGCTACACAAATGATTCTAATTTAACTTTTGAAAGTAATTATTCAAAAGCAATTGAATCCAAGAAGTTAGATACACTGAAATTTAAGATTATCGCAAAGACTGAAGGGACATTTGTTGATACCCTTTGCTTTAAAGTAACAGGCAAATGTGAGTATCGTAAATGTGTTTACATAAAGTATACCATCCCAGAAGAGAAATATGCTTTGACGATTAGAATTGGGAAGTACCTTGCTAAACCGAACGATGATGTGGTATTAGCAATTGAAAATTTAAGCCCAACCCCACTTTTGAAATTAGATACTTTCGTTTTATCACTAAGGTTTGACCAATGGCTTTTCTATCCAATTACTTGTTCATTCAAAGATGGTAGTGGGATAGAATATCTTTGGAAACTTAATGAATTAGTGTTCACTTTGAATGGCAATAGTCTGAGGAAGTTCATTAACGAGGGCAATGAAATCCTCGTTAAAGGGAAGGCTCTGTATTCTTCGCCAGACACAACTATTTTAGATTTGGGTATCCAAAAGTTCTTACCCGACAAAACAATCGATTTCACTTTAATAGATGGTCTTCTTAAAGTTTCGCCTGTTTGTGCTCCTGTTGGTGCTATGCATCTTGAAATAATTCCTTTATTCGAGATTCTTGGTTTAAACGAAGAAGAAGGCACCTCGATAGTTGTTTTTTCTGACCAGAAGCAGAATGTTGATATCCTATTGTATAATCTACTTGGTGAATTTAAAGGTGAACATCGTGGTTTTGAACTTGGCAAAGGTATCAATGGAGTCCAATTGAGTAAAATTTTCAGGGAAAGAGTTGCAACCAAAGAGTGCTTCGTTGTGATTCGCAATGAATATTTCAGCAGAATAGTTTTTCTTCCGCCATATTAATAACTTTATGGAAGTATTTGTTGGAACATCGGGTTGGAGTTTCCCAAATTGGGTAGGCATTTTGTATCCCGAAGGCTTACCCCAATCAAAATGGCTTAGCTATTATTCAAACTTTTTCAATTGTGTCGAGGTCAACTCAACTTTTTACAGATTATTTAAACCTAATACATACAGAGGTTGGCTTAAATCGGTTCCCGATGATTTCAGGTTTATCCTAAAAGTTCCTCAAATCATTTCTCATACTAAAAAGTTGGTTAATGTTCAAGGAGATATTGAAGAATTTTTTACAAACATTGAAGTTTTAAAGCCTAAATTGGGTCTGCTCCTTTTGCAACTTCCACCAAGTTTTAATACACCAGTTGAATATGTAGAGGAAGCATTAAACTATCTTAGTTCGTTTTGTGCCACAGCCGTGGAATTTCGGAATTGGTATGCGTATACTCAAGATATTTTGAACATTTTGTTGAAATACAATTGCATTTTGGTTAATCCTGATTCTCCGAGTATGCCTTTGGAACTCAGACTCACAAATGATAAACTATATTTTCGCTTGCATGGTCGAATATCTCTACATAAATCTTCTTATACGGATGAAGAATTAAAAGAAATATCTTTGATGATAGGGGAGTTGAAAGATAGGATTAATAAAGCTTACGTGATTTTTAACAATGGAGTTTATGGACATTCAATTCCAAACGCTTTTAAATTACAAGAACTTCTGGGAATGAGAATAGACCGAACTAAATTTTTACCCACACATAGCCCCAAATTGGGTCTGTAGTGTTGTGCGAAATGAGTGACTGAATAATTTTTGGGTTGAGAACCATCCCCGCAGGGACAAGTTTCAAACCCGAGTAGGTATAAATATCCCGAGCAACTACAAGACCTTCTTTCAGTTCTTGCAATTGCAAAGGCTTTTCGTTGATACTACCTGCGAGTTCACGATATTCAAGTAGAAATTGCTCGAGGAAGAGAACAACTTTTGGGTCGTAGAACCTTCGTGAATTCTGCTTCAACTTTTCTAGAGCATCGTCGGCTGTCATTTTGGAATAGAAGCGAAGTTCTTCGAAATCAAGTACAACACGAATTATCCGAGATTGTGCAGGAATTTGCCACGATTGAAGTTTGTGCGGAATACCGCTTCCATCGAAATTTTCCCAAATATGAAAAATAATCTTTGCAACGTTTTCGAGTGTTCCGATACCATCTAATAATTCTTTGGACTTAACTGGAACTTGACACATTAATTCGTTAGTAGGGGAGCCATCGGTCAAAACAGGCTTTTCTATTAAGGCATCGGGTAATGATAATTTCCCAACATAGACCAAATAAGAGGCAAATTCGATGTCTTGCAATTCCTCTTCATTGAAGTTTCCAGTTAGTTTGGCAATCCAAGTAGCGCCAGTGGCAACTCGCTTCAACAATTCTCCAACAGAAGGCATTCTTGTGGTTAGGAACCGAATAGCCAATTGCTTTGTGTCTTGAATTTGTTTTTCGAGCGCCTTTGCTATTTCATTTAGGATTTTATTCTCTTCGATAACTTTTTTTTGAAGTCGCAAAATACGAACCCCAGCCCGAAGCCTTGCAATGAATTCCTCATATTCAATAGGCTTGTTTACAAAGTCATCAACACAAGTCTCGAGAGATTTGATTTTGATTTCATTATCAACATAACCTGTGGTTAAAATGTAATAAATGTTTTTAAGCTTTTGGCTGGCTCGAACTTTTTTGCAAAGCTCCAAACCATTTATTTCGGGAATATCATAATCGGCAATAACAATGTCGACTTGTTGTTTTTGGAGCAATTCCCACGCCTCTTTGCCATTAAATGCAATTAGCAACCCTGCATTTGGAAAAGCTTTTGTAAGAATGGCTCTAATATTTGCAATTGTTGGTTTATCGTCGTCGATGACCAAAAAGTTTAAGGTTTCCATATTACTTATTGTTTGGTATAGTTTTTAAAAATTTCTTCTGTGCTAATGTTTTTTATTAAAATTGTAGTTCTTCGGTTACTGTAATCAAATGGATTTTCGGGATTTTTAAGTTTTTTGTCGGCAAAGCCTGTAACTTTTACGATTTGTCCTTCCCAAAGCCCATTTTCTTCTAAAACTTTTCGAGCTGCGTTGGCGCGGTCGGCAGAAAGCTCCCAGTTTGTGTATCCCGATTGTTTAGAATATTGTCGGCTATCGGTGTGTCCTTCAACTTCGACATAATTCGGCAATTTCCCTATTTCTTTTGCCAACGAAGCAAGTAGTTCTTTTGCTGCTGGTTTAAGTTTTGCACTGCCTACTTCAAAAAATACAGATTCTTTCGACTCTATAAGCTCAATTCGTAAACCTTCTTTGGTCAATTCGAATTGTACCGATTTAAGCATTTCAGCGAGATTGGGATTCTTTGCAGCACTCTCGGAGAAAACCTTTTGCAATTCTTCTGCAACGGATTTAACTCTCTCGACAGCTTTTATACTATCTTGTATTGCTTGCTTTTTCAGCTTCTGCGAAACTTTTTCGGCAAGTGTATCTTGTTGTTCAGGCGGAAGGAAAAAGGTAAATTGGTGCTTTTCCTTTCCTTCGCCCTTCCCACTTTCTTGATTTTCGAAGACATCGATTTTAACTGGAACGGTTCTTTTCCCTGTGATGAAATTGAATGCCCCCGGGTCTTTAAAATAAGCGGAAACCATTTGGCGAATTTGCTCACTTTGGCCTAATATCCACATAACAATGAAAAATGCCATCATTGCAGTAACAAAGTCTGCATAAGCAACTTTCCAAGAACCACCGTGGGCAGCGTGTCCGTGGTGAGCCTTTTTCTTTTTTATTATTATCGGTTCTTCTTTGTGTTTTTGTTCTTGGTCTTCCATTTCAAAGCCTTTAATAATTTATCTTATCTCGCTTGTTTAATAGCCTGTTCAGTTTCTTGGAACGATGGCCTATTTTCTGGGTCAATTGAACGGCGTCCATACTCAACTGCAACTGATGCGGGAGCTCCCTTTGCAAAGGCAAGCAAAGCTGCTTTGATTACTTGAAAGTATTTCATTTCTTTTTGGACAATTTTATTCATTATGGATGCAGTGGGTCCGATGATTCCATAACACATCAAAACCCCGAGAAAGGTTCCAACCAAAGCCGAAGCTACGTGATGTCCAACTGCTTCGGCACCTTCGGAAACAGATGCCATCGTGACAATGATGCCCATAACAGCTGCAACGATACCGAGCCCGGGAAATGCTTCTGCCAATGTTTGTAATGATTGTGATGGTACTTGTTCTTCTTCGAGAATATTTTCTATGTCGATGTCCATAAGTTCTTCAAGGTCGTGTGCAGGAACTCCACCACTTAACACTACTTTGAGAGTGTCGGTTAAAAACTCAACTGCTGGCTTGTTGGCTAAAAAAGTAGGATATTTCGAAAAAATTGAGCTCTGCTCGGGATTTTCTATGTGAGATTCAATTGCAATTAAGCCCTCTCGTTTTGCAAATTGGAATAATTCATAAAGAAGTTGGAGCAATTCAATGTAGGCGGCTTTATTTACTTTTGGACCTTTGATAGTACCGATAGCCCCTGCAATTATCTTCTTTAAGATAGGTAGAGGATTTGCAATTAGAAGTGAACCAATTGCAGCCCCGCCAATAATTATGTATTCGGCAGGAACAATCAAAGATAAAGGATTTCCGCCTGCAATAATTAATCCGCCAACAATTGAAACAAGAACAACCACAATCCCAATGATTACAAACATATTCAACCTTTATTTTGTTTTGTTCATTTCTTTAATTATTTCCTTGTTATTTGGGTCGATAGAAACTGCTTTTTCGAAGTTTTCCTTTGCTTTTGTTTCGTCCCCCAAAGCTTTGTAAATGAGGCTTAGATGTAAAAATGGTTCAGCACGGGAACTATCAATTTGAATAGACTTCTCGATATACTTTCGGGCTTCTTCGTATTGTCCCACTTTATAAAAATACCAACCGTAGGTATCCAAAAAGTTCGGGTCGTCGGGTCTTTGTTCTAATGCCCTTTCTATCATTGATAAAGCATAGGGCAAATTTTCTTCTCTTATAATAAGTGAATATGCATAATTGTTTAAAATTGTTGCTTCATTTGGATAAAATTTTAAATATTCTGAATAGTAAAAGTCCGATTTTTTCCAATCTTCTTTAGCGAAATAAATATCACCAAGATAGGAATATGGTTCAGTGTAGAAAGAATCCAAAGACAAAGCCTTCTCGAAATTTGCTGCTGCAAGGTCGTAGTTGGACAAATTGAAATAAAATTCACCCAAAGTTATGTAGTAGGCAGGTGCCGCCATAAATTTCATTTTAAAGCTTGATAACTTTTTCAAAGCATTTTCTTTTTCGCCAGCGTTATAAAACAAAACTTTTGCGGCAGCAATTAATGTATTTAAATCAATTTCCTCATCGTTCAGGATTTTCCGAGCAAAATTATGGGCTTTGATTGTATTATTGGCAAGCACATATGCTCTAATTAAGTTATAATTTCCGTTTGGGCTTTTGGAGGCATTTTGTTCCAAAATTTCAATAAATTTGTTTGAAAATCCTGAAATTTGTTTATCATATTCATTCAAATTGTTCAAAATCCTTTCAACAAGATTATCCAACAATTCTCCATGTGATTTTTGGAAAACTTTGGGCAAAAATTCGAATACTTCGTCTTTTCTGCCAAAGTGAGAAAGCAAACTAATATATCTTTCGATGTAAATCAAATCAACTTTTTCGAGATTTCTCTCTTTCGATAGCATTCTTTTTAACACAGTAATCTCGTTTAGAGAATCATTTCGAAGATAGTAACGCCAGTGAAGCTGGAAATCGATATAATCTTGGAATTGCTTATTAGAAAATTCATTCAAAAACTCGATGGATTGGGTCAAAGTGGTGTCAATTTTGTCTAAAATTTCAAGATGAAGTTTCAAATCGTCATAAGTTAGTTGATTGCCACGTAGATTAATAAGGCGATTTGAAAAGTACCTTGCAAGAACAGGCTGATTTCTCGCAAGAAGTATCCAAGCAAGTAATTCAATGGTTGGAGTAAAATTTGTGTCTTTGGCATGCGATTTAATCGCATAATCGAAAGCAAGGGTTAGCTTTTCTATCATATAAAAATTTTTGGCGATAGCATAAAGAATGACTTTTGAAGAGTCGAATCTATATGCGTCGAGCAAATCAATTATTGCTTGATGATATAAACCAATTTGTTCATTTTTTGATGCATTAACCAACAAGTCTATTAAATATTGGTTTTTAATATACTTAATTGTTGACAAATCAAATTTATTTGCCTTCAAATACATTTTATATATGGAATCATTGCTATCAACATTATCGGTTGTTTGTTTTCCGCTTGAACAAGCGTAAACAAAAAAGATAAACAAAAGTAATGCCAATATTTTTTCGAACATTACAAAAATTTTCTTTTTCATACAATTTAAAATTATGAAAAAAGTTTGTAAAAATAAAAAACCTGCCGAATTTAAAAATCGAAATTCGGCAAGCAAAAGATTAAAGAATGGGAAAAATTATTTCAGGATTCCTGCTTCTTTGAGAACCGATGTTATCCCGCGTTTATCAATTGTCTTGATTGCCTGTGTCGAAACGCGGAGTCTAATCCATCTTTTTTCTTCGGGAATCCAGAATTTCTTCCATTGAAGGTTAGGAAGAAAACGTCTTCGTGTTCGGTTATTTGCGTGGGAAACATTGTTCCCCGACAACGGCTTTTTTCCTGTGATTCTACAAACTCTTGCCATTTCCCAACTCGATTAAAATACAAAATTAATAAATTTTTAGAAATTTTAAGAATGAAAAAAATTAGTTTGTGTGAATAGAAAAAAATTATTAATTTTGCACTTGTTGAACGGAGAGGTGGCCGAGCGGCTGAAGGCAACGGTTTGCTAAACCGTCGTAGGGTTTAAAGCCCTACCGCGAGTTCGAATCTCGCCCTCTCCGCAATTTTATGTTAAGGCTTATGAAGGTTGTTTCCTCGCCTAAAAATACAAGTATACGGATTTTTAAATCAAAAACAATTTTCACTAATCGAAACATTAGAAAAAATGCCAAAGCATTTGGTGATTGAATAAATGAATTTTTAAAATAAAAAGTAAAAATTGATTATGGAAAATAAAGACTTATTCCAAAGAAAAATTAGCCTCTTCGATTCAGATTTTAAAGGTGGCAATAAGCTTCCTGATGGAATGAATAAGAATCTTTTAGATAAAATTTTGGATAAATATCTTATTAAAGATATGAAAGATTGGAAGGATGTTAATGCTGATTTAATAATTACTGATCCGCCATTTGGAATAGAATTTAGTGGAAAAAATGGAAATTATCATAGAAACGTAAAAAATGTTGTTGATGGATATGTAGAATGGAAGGTTGCTGAATATGGAGAAAAAATTCAACAACTCTTAGAGTGCATTAAAAATAATTTAAAAAATAATGGACAAGCATTAATTTTTTCTGGCTGGAATAATAGCAATATTATTCACGATAGAATTATGAGATTTCAAGGATTAACATTGCGTGGAAAAATGTATTGGACATATAACTTTGCCCCTGTTTGTAGAGTAAAACCCTCCCATAATGTTTATGAAATCTATTGGGTGACAAAGGGAGAAAAATGGACGTACCACAATAGATGTTCAACCCACCACTGTCAAAATGGCGAACCCAATCTTTCAACTTTAAATTTTAAAAGAGATTATAAAGTTAACATGCCTAAATATCCTACAAGACTTCCCTTTAAATTATTGCAATGTTTATTGGAACATTTTTCTAATAAGGGTGATTTAATTTTTGACCCCTTATGTGGAAGCGGAATGACCGGTGTTGTTTCTTATATGTTAGAAAGAGATTTTATAATGGGCGATTTAAATAAAAATGGAAAAATCGTATTTCAACATTTACTAGATTACTATTTAAATAAAAATGGCCTTGCCCAAGATATTAAAATTAGTATGTGGTGGAAAAATAAAAAATAAACTATGAAAAAAGATGAATTTTTAAAATTAGCAAAAGAAATTTCGGAAGGATTTAAAAAAATACCGTTAGTTTGGGATGGCAGAAAATCTATTTTAGAAATGAAAGAGGCAGGTTTTCCGCATTGGAAACAAATGGAATGGATAGGATGGTATTTTCAATTTTTGTGCGAAAAATTTTTTAAGGATGTGCTTGAAATACCCGGACCAAAAATTAACAATGTAACATTTGATGGTTTTAAGGTAATCCCATGGGATTTTAAGGCACATGCCACTAAAAAAAGCAGCCATCAAATTATAGTTAATGATAGCCAAGCTACTACAGTGGCAATAAAAAATTACGGCTGCGTTGGTTTAATTCTTGCTTTGGGAAAAGTTAAGTATAATGATGATGAGAGAACATTTCAAAGATGGCATGAAGAGCTCAAGGGTGGAAAGTCAAATTACGAAATTGAAAGAATAAAAAGGGGGGCTTGGTCAAGATTAAGAAAAGTAGAATTCAACTTACAACAAATCGCTTTCATAAAAATTGATGATGATGTTCTTCGTAAGTGTGGTTCTTTCCAAAGAAATTTTAGGAATGCTAATGGTACGCCAAGAAGAGAAAAAGTTTTATTGGATTTGAAAAAATTAGATGAAGAAATAATTCATTCTTTAGATTTTAAAAGTAAAAATTTATGAGTTCATCATTCGGCGTCATAATATCGTTCAAAATAGATTCGAATTAAGTTTCTGCAAAATTTCTATCCTTTGATTACTGCAAGTGGTTTTACTTTCGCAACTGGTTTCGTAATTGATAAATTGTTTACAACATTTACAACTGTTTCGACATCTTTATAGGGCTGTTGGAGCTTCTTCGGATAAAGAAGATATACTTGGGGTTTTTACAATTATCCCTTGGCTTTCTAACTCTCCAAGCAAAGTTTTTGAATTGATTTCCTTCTTAGCTTGAGAGCGACTCATTGTTCTGCCAGCCCCATGGCAGGAGCTACCGAAAGATAAATTCAAAGAATTAGGTTGGGCAATCAAAACAAACGATGATGTCCCCATTGAACCCGGCACCAATACTGGTTGACCAATTGAAGCATAAATACCTTTGAGCGATGTAGAAGGGAAAGCTCGGGTTGCACCTTTTCGATGGACTATAAGTGTCCTTTTTTTGTTTCCGACTTTATGCTTTTCAATTTTAGCGATATTGTGTGCTAAATCGTAAAGCAAGGCAAAATGCAGAGGTTTGATTTTTTTTGTGAATCGCAGGAATATCTCTTTGATTTTATTTGCAATGAGTTGACGATTGACAAAAGCAAAATTAGCAGCAGCATTCATAGCGTTATAATAGCTTTTGCCTTCGTTCGAGGAAAATGGGGCACAAGCAAGTCCCCGGTCAACTAATTCGATTCCGTATTTTTTTGAAGCGGACTGAAAATCTTTAACATAATCGGCACAAATTTGGTGTCCGAAGCCTCTTGAACCTGTGTGTATCCAAATAACAACTTGGTCTTTGAACAATCCGAGTTTCTCAGCAATTTCTGGTTCGAAAATATTGCTTACATAACCGATTTCAATGAAATGATTGCCGGAGCCAAGGCTTCCGATTTCGGTTATGCCTCGTTCGAATGCTCTTTCGGATATGCCTGCAAGATTATCGACAGGCAATTTGCCTTTATCTTCGATGCATTCAATGTCCGATTCAGTAGCAAAACCATTTTCCAAAGCCCAATTAGCCCCTTCGAAAAGTAATTTTTCGAATTCTTTATTGGATAGTTTAATTAGAGCTCCTTTGCCTGTGCCAAGAGGAATGATTGAATAAATCTCGTTTACAATTTCCTTTAAGTGTTTTTGAATTTCTTTCTTCTTCCAATTTGTTATGTTTAATCTAATACCACAATTAATATCATAACCAACTCCACCGGGGGAAATAATACCATCTTCAACATCAAAAGCAGCAACACCACCGATTGGAAAACCATAGCCTTGATGAATATCGGGCATAGCAAGAGAAAACCCAAAAATTCCGGGTAAAGTAGCAACATTGACTAATTGTTTTAAGCTGTCGTCATTTTGAATCAAAGGAATTTGTTTCGGGTCGGCGAAGAAGCGAGCCGAAACTTTCATTAATTTATTACTTTCCGGAGAAATTTCGTAAATAAACTCATCTATTTTATTTATTTCCATAGCAAATCCCTATTTTATTTAAATATCAAACACAATTTTAGTTCGATATAAGTGATTGTATTTAACTATCTTTAAATTATAAAAAGTAGCAGATTTTATATAAATTTCTCTATTTTTGAATTTACCAAAATAATTCCTTGAAAATAAATGAATTGAATCTATTCTTATTTCAGAATTAATCAAGTAAAATCCTAAATCCATTTTATAAATTAAAAAATTAAGAAAATCAACTAATAAAGTTTCTGAATCAACATCACTAACTTCATAGTTTTCCGAGTAAATTTTCTTTGATTTTAAAGGAGATATTCCGGATATTGCCATTAAACCTAATGCTGAATCATAAAATAATCCTTCGAGTGTTGTCGATTCAACATATATTGCCTTATCTGCTGTATGTGGAATTTCGACAAACATCTTAGGATTTTACATATTCAGCGATAGCATCAGCAAATCTATCTAAATCGCTTTCGGAGGTGTATATGTGGGGTGTAATCCGAACCCCGTGTATGTTTTCCCAATTTATTGCAACCGTAAATATCTTGTGTTTTGTGAAAAGGTAGTCTGATATTTCCTCTGGTTTTTTTCCATCAATGGAAAATATGCCCAAACCACAAGAGAATCCCTTTTTCAACGGAGTTAAAATTTTAACCGATGGTAAACGCTTTAGTTTTTCGACCCAATAATTTTTTAAATTTCTCAATCTTTCTTCTTTCCTTGCTATTCCTATTAGGTCATTAAAATTCAATGCATCTGCAATAGCCATTTCCGCAGGGAATGAACGAGTCCCTAATGACTCAAATTTTCGAATGTCTTCGCTATAAGGATTGTCGTTTGGGAAAAGTGGTGGTATTTGTTTTATTAACTCCTTGCGTATATAAAGCATTCCTGTTCCGAATGGGGCACACAGCCACTTATGCAAACTCGTAGCAAAAAAATCGCAGCCAAGTTCTGGTATTTTGAAATCAATGTGTGCGAAAGTATGAGCACCATCGACCAAAACATAAATGCCTCTTCTGCGAGCTTCTTCTGCAATTTCTTTAATAGGAAGGATTTGTCCATTCCAATTTATCATATGAGTTAAGTTTACAACCCTTGTTCGGGAAGTAAATTTTGAAACATAAGATTGAACAAGATAGTCTTTATCTTCGGAGGGTAAAGTTAAATTTACCCAAACTAATTTGATTTTGTCACGGAGTTCACGAAAATTCCAAGCATTAATCACGTTAGGATAGTCCTGTTTGGCAAGAACAACTTCATCGCCCTCTTTCAAATCCAAGCCATAGATGATTGTGTCCATCCCTTCGGTGGTGTTCCTGTTGATAGCAATTTCTTCAGGTGAGCATCCTGCCAGCTGGGCTAATTTTTTTCGGATTGGTTCTCGTCCTTGGTCGAGAATTCGCCACATAAAGTAAGCTGGTCCTTCATTCGAGATTTGATTATATCGAACAAAAGCGTCCTGAACGCTTTTTGGCTGGGGGCTAACACCACCATTGTTTAGGTTTAAAATTGAAGGGGAGACGGTGAAAGATTGTTTAACCCAGAACCAAAACTCATTGCTACTCTGGGAGTTAATCAAATTTTGTTCAATTGCTTCAGAGTTCATCATTGCTGTTTCTTTTGCTAACGACTTGATTGGACGAAGCAGCCCAATCAAGGAGAGAGAAGTTAGAATTGTTCGACGCGACATTCCCATTTTGAATATCCAAATGTTAGAATTCAAATTTAATAAATTAATTTTGCATTTAACAAATATGAAAAATGATTGACTTATTAATAATTTCATACAATGGCAAAGATTTTACAAGCCAAGCAATAGAAAGTGCCTTAGCAAACACTGTTCAACCCCGAAGTATTATTGTTTTGGACAACAATTCCACTGATGGTAGCGTAGAATATCTCTCCTCGAAGTTCAAAGATATTCAAATCATTGCGAACAAAGAGAATCTTAGTTATGGTGGAGGAGCGAATTTAGGCATTAAATTTTGTAATTCTGATTTTGTGGTTATTTCGAACAATGATGTAATTTTCCCCCCGAACTTTTTCTCGAAATTGCTTGAGGCGATAGATTTGCTTGATGGCAAATTTGGAATTTTGGGTCCTCTACAAATCTACCCAAATGGCAAGCCGCAGTTTTCTTTTGGTAGTTTGCACAGTGTCTTATCTGCATTGTTAGATGTTACTTTTCTTCACAGCTTATTTTTAATTTTGGTAAGAATGTTCTATAAAGTTTTTCACTACCCCCGGTTTTTGAAGGTTGGCTATGTCGATGGAGCAGTTATTTGCGTTAATCGAAAAGCTTTTGAATCTATTGGTGGGTTTGATGAAAATTTTCGCCTTTACTCCGAAGATACAGACCTTTGTCTAAGAATGAAGAAAAAAGGCTATAATGTCCTTGTTGATATGGGCAACACCGTTGTGCACTATCGTGGCCAAGGAAAGAATGACAGGATAGGAGTAACACCTCAACGGATTGAGCAATTTGTTAATGCTCGGGTGTTGTATTGCCAAAAGAACTTGTCATCGCTTTCGGCAAAGCTTTACTTTTTACTCGAAAGTATTTTTTATCTGGAATTGTTAGTGGTTAACTTGATTAGAAGAATCTTTGGTAAAAGCAACAAAGATACAATTAAGTTTTGTCTTACATCATCAAAATTATTTTTCATAAAATTTTTAGGAAACAAAAAATTTAAGCAAAAAAGTTATTAGGATATTTTTTGAAAATTATTTTTTAATTTTGAATGCCTTCGGGCTATTGTTTTTTGAAAATTTAAGGAGTATAAAATGGCATTAAAAATCACTGAAGAGTGCATCAATTGTGGTGCTTGCGAGCCTGAATGCCCTGTAAATGCAATTTCGCAAGGTCCGGACATTTACGTCATCGACCCAGATAAGTGTGTTGAATGCAAGGGATATTACGATACCCCACAATGCCAATCTGTATGCCCTGTTGACGATTGTATTATCCCTGCATAATCTTGACCGAAATAGTTCGATAACAAACCCGAGGAATGTCTTTCCTCGGGTTTATTTTTATCGTTATTATAAGATAAATTTTTAAACCAAATATCAATTTTATCGTCTAATTGTTTTTAAAGGGAGTTGATATGAAACACTCTGTTTTTCTTTGTGTAATTCTTTGTTTGTTAGTAATAAATTCTCCAAGCTTTGCTCAATTTGGGAAAAACAAAGTTCAATACCAAAAGTTTAATTGGCGGTATATTCAAACCAAGCATTTCGACATTTATTTTCATAACAACAATAAAACCCTTGCAATTTTTGCTGCAAACGTCGCAGAATCTTCGCTTGAGTCAATCCAAAAAACTTTAAAATATAGGATAACAAAACGAATTCCATTAATTATCTACAATAGCCATAATGAATTTCAGCAAACCAATGTAATTGATATATACCTTCCCGAGGGCATTGGCGGAGTGACGGAGCTTTTCAAGAATCGCGTCGTAGTACCTTTTGAAGGGAACTATTCCCAATTTAAACATGTTATTCATCACGAATTAGTCCACGCAGTTTTGAATGATATGTTTTATGGCGGTACTTTTCAATCGGCACTGTCCCGTGGAAATATGGTCGAAATTCCTATTTGGATGAACGAAGGGCTATGCGAATGGGAAAGCATTGGCGGGTTGGACATTGCAACCGATGTCTATATTCGCGATTTAACCTTAAGCGAAAAACTCCCCGAATTGAATCAACTCGACGGTTATGATGCTTATCGTGGTGGACAATCTTTCTGGTGGTTTGTTTCCGAAAGGTATGGAAATCACAAAATCCCTGAACTGCTTGCAAAATTGAAATCTACTGGGAATGTGGACAATGCTTTTCGTTCTACATTCAATTTAAAATTAGAGGACTTTTCGGAAGAATGGAAAAGGTATTTGAAAAAATATTATTATCCAGATATTGATAAATTCAGCTATCCGTCGGATTTTGCGATTCGCCTTACTGACCATAAGAAGAAAAGAAATTTCTACAATACTTCCCCGGCAATTTCCCCACAAGGGGATAAAGTTGCTTTCATTGCCGACAAAGATGGTTTGTTCTCGCTCTTCATAATGGATATTGATAAAAAGAAGGAGAACGAAATTGTTACAAGTTTTCGTCAGCAAGATTTCGAGGAATTAAATGTTTTAACCCCGGGAATTTCATGGAATCCCGATGGAACTAAACTTGCCATCTCGGCAAAATACGCTGGCGAAGATGCAATTTACATTGTCAATGTTAATACAAAAAATTATGAAAGAATAACTCTTGGATTTAAACAAATTTCTTCTGTTTCTTGGTCTCCAAATGGCGATGAAATAGTTTTCTCGGCAACTGTACTCGATAGGAGAGATTTGTTCCTGTACAATTTTAAATCGAAAACAATAACCCGATTGACTGATGATATTTTCTATGATGAACATCCAATTTGGTCACTCGATGGCAAGAAAGTTTATTTTATTTCCGACCGCTTAGATTATTCTGATGAAAGTTTAAATCCTTGGAATGTAACATTTGGTAAAAGCGATGTTTACGAATTAGATATTATTACCAAAAAGATTAGCCGATTAACATTTTCCCCAGAAGCAAATAAAACCAGCCTTGCGCTGAGTGGTGATGGAAACTTTCTTTTCTTCGTTAGCGATGAAAATGGTATTGGAAACATATATAGGTTGAATCTAAATACCACTGCAATTGAACCAATAACTAATTCACTTTCCAATATCACGCAGATTTCACATTCCATTATTGGCGACAATCTTGTTTTTTCGGCATTAACCGAAGGTGGTTTCGATTTATTTTTGATTAAAAATCCGACAAACGTTAAACTCGATATTGCCTCGTTGCCATTGACCCGTTTTCGAGCATCAATGATTGAAAATAAATCTAAACAAGAAGAGAATGTTGTTATAGACTCAACCATTTCTGATTTCTCAAAGGTTAACAAAGGATATGGCAATTTCAATATTGATTTCGAACGCCAAAATATGGTTAAACCTAATCGAGATGTATATTTAACATATGGAACATCGTCGGCAACAGGCAAGGTCGATACAAATTTTGCCGATTATGAATATAAACTTAAATTCACTCCCGATTTGATATTGGGAAATCCCTATTATAGTTCATTTTGGGGATTCCAAGGGCTTGCTCAAATGTTGTTTAGCGATATTCTTGGCGACCACCAGATTTACATCGCAGCAAATTTATGGCTGGATTTAAAGAACAGCAACTTTTACCTGCAATATTCTTATTTGCCGAACATAATTGATTATAATTTCTCAGTATTCCAAAGTTCTCTGTTCTTTACGATGTTGAACCAAAGCACTACGAACTACGATTTATATCGCCTGAGGAACTACGGGGCAGGGTTTTCGGCATCTTATCCTCTTAGTTTGTTCAATAGGTTTGAATTAAATTTAACTTTATTTAATGCAACAAAAGAAAATACAACGGAATATACAGAACCTTCTGTTTCTCGCACTATAATCTATCCAAATGTTCGATATGTTTATGATGATGTTCTTTATGGTTCGTTCGCACCAGTTCGGGGAACAAGGTATTATGTTGAATTTCGGGCAGTTCCAAAAATATTTAAGAACTCGATTAATTTTTATACTTTTAAATTTGATTATCGTAGATATTGGGATTTAGGCTACTTTTTGAAGATTGCTGTTCGGGGAACTGGAGCAACAAGCTTTGGACCAAACCCACAAAAGTTTTTCCTCGGTGGAGTTTATAATTGGTTAAATTATTCATTAAACAACGGAAACTTTTTGTTCGAAAATCCCGAGGACTTTGCCTTTATGGAACTGATAACTCCATTAAGAGGATGGAGTTATAGTGATGCAGTGGGTAATAATTTCTTTCTTACCAACTTTGAACTCAGATTTCCTTTATTTACAGCCTTGCTGCCCGGTCCAATACCAATTATTTTCAATGATGTTTTTGGCGTAGCCTTTTTCGATGCCGGTGGCGTTTGGAGAGGGAAAATTTCGAACTTTAGATTTTCTCCACCCGAAGTAATTAATGAAGCACCAGAACCAAATCATCTTTTGATGAGTCTTGGTATAGGAGCACGTGCTTGGATATTGGGCTTGCCAATAAAATTAGATGTTGCTTGGAGAAAGGAAGCTCAGGGTTGGGGAAAACCTTGGTATATTTTTTCGATTGATTACGATTTTTAAATTTATTTCGTCTAATTTAATTAAATTTGTGCTTAATTTTTTTCAATTAGGGGAAAATGCCAGGACAACCACACAGATTGCTGTATATGTATAGGAAATTTCTTGAAGGGGAAGTTTTAACTTCGGGACAACTTCAGGATATGGTTTCCGAAGAAATTGAGATTGTTAGCCGTCGCACTATCCAAAGAGACCTACGATTGCTTCAAAAACTCGACCCTTCGTTAGTTGGAGTAGAAAAAGGGAGAGAAATCTTTTGGTCCATACCACGCGATTATCGTTATCCCAAGCAGGTTGTCCGTTTCGACACAAACGAATTGCTTGCTTTCCATTTTTTAAAAGCACATTTGAAAACATTTCGTGGCACAGTTATCGAAAAAGATGTTGAGCGTCTCTACAAAAAAATCGAAAAGCTGGCTCCTTACGAAGTGGTTCTCGACGAAACGATTTATTGGGACCAAAATGTCGGATATTACGATTATTCGAAATTAAACGATATTCTAGAAAAGGTTATTAAAGCAACTGCAACGAAAGGATGGTATCAGGTTACTTATAACGCCCCCAAAACTGGTACTTCAAAAGATATAATTGCACGATTTGAAACGATTTTTTCCTATCTGGGTCTTCTTTATGTTGTTGCATATATTCCCAAACATAAAATACACGTTAGTTTAGCAATTCACAACATTTCTAATCTCCAAGAATTACCTGATTACTTCGATGTGGCTCCACCATTTAACTTCCGTGAATGGTCGTCCTATCGCTTTGGAGTTTTCTCGGGTGAAATTTTCGACGTCAAATTGCTAATCAAAAAAGAGTTTAAACATTTCTTTCTGAATCGGAGATGGCACGTCAGTCAAGTCGAAAAGTTCGATAAAGATGGAAACCTGATTTTGGAAATGAAAGTCCCTGTTGGAGTGGACTTGATTAATTGGATTCTGAGTTGGAGCGATGCAATTATTATTTTGGAACCACCTGAATTAATTAAAAAAGTTGTTAACCGCCTTGCACAAGCATTAAATAACTACAAGATAATGTTCCCCGATATTAAACCTAAGCTTGACGAAACGGAAGACGATAAATACGAGGCTCCTACCGAAGAGAAGATGGAAACATCGACACCCAAAGAAGTTAAAGAGCCTGCTTCCAAATACAAAATTACATTGAAATCAAAGAAAAAGTCTTGATTTGCTTATTTGTCGATTATAATCGTAACAGGACCATCATTTACTAATTCAATGTTCATCATTTCTCCAAAATCGCCAGAAACGATGGGAATTGGATAGTTGTTTCTCAAATATTCAACAAATTGTTGGTAAAGATTTTTGGCAAGTTCAGGATTCGCAGAAAACATAAAATTTGGACGAAAGCCTCTCGAAACATCCCCGTAAAGAGTGAAGTTCGATATAACCATTATTTCGCCGTTTATGTCCCGCACAGAAAGATTCATCTTATTTTCGCTATCTGGAAAAATCCTCAAATTAACAATTTTGTTTGCAAACCATTTTATCATCTCCATAGTATCATCGGTTTTAATTGCTAAAAAGACGAGAAGCCCGTTGCCAATGCTTCGCTCTTCCTTTGTGGAAAGAATCTTAACCGTTGCTTTTTTGACTCTTTGAATTACTGCACGCATAAATCTTTTGTATAAATACACAAAATTAATAAAATGAAATAAACCAACTTATTTTTCGTTATTGAGAAATTGAAAAATAAAGAGAGGTGGTGCTATGCCAATTTACGAGTATAAGTGTGAAAAGTGTGGGAAGTTATTTGAGTATCAGCAAAGAATTACCGACCCTCCACTGGAATTTTGTCCACCAGAAATTTGTGAAAATTCCGAACATAAAGGTCAAGGGAAAGTGCACCGACTAATTAGCAAAGGTGTTGGATTAATTTTCAAGGGCAATGGGTTCTATATTACTGATTACGCCCGTAAAAACTCTTCACTTGCTACTGTGGACAAGAAAGATCATTCTCTTGACCATTCGAAAAATGGAACTTCCGCTACAAAACCCGTGGAAAAGAAAGATTAGTAAAGTTTTACCAATGGTTAGGGGGAAGGTTAAAAAATAGCCTTCCCTTTTTTATTTTTGTAGTTTAAATTAATTTTGGAAATGACAAAAATTTCAATTCAGGAAGACATAGAAGAACAGAGCCCTATATTGAAAAATTTAAACCCTGTCCAGCGAGAAGCTGTTAAGGCAATCGAGGGACCATCATTGATTGTTGCTGGAGCGGGAAGTGGCAAAACAAGAGTTCTGACACATAAAATTGCTTATCTTATTGACAATGGAGTGCCCCCCCAAAACATACTTGCTTTGACCTTCACGAATAAAGCAGCGAATGTAATGAAGGAACGAATAGCCACGCTGGTAAATCCAGAAGCCTCGAAAAGAATTTGGGCTGGAACTTTCCACTCTATGTTTGCAAGGATTCTACGATTAGAAGCTTCGGCTTTGGGCTATACTCCGAACTTTTCAATTTACGATGCTGACGATTCAATAAGTGTAATTAAAAGAATTTTGCAGAGTTATTCCGTGTCGAATAATCGTTTGAGTCCCGATAATGTTCATCACATAATTTCGCTGGCAAAAAACAAAGTAATTTCCCCTGAAGAATTTGCTCGAAATGCTTCTACGCCCATTGAACGGGAGATTGCTAACTTTTACAAAGAATATCAAGACTACCTACATCAAAATAATGCAATGGATTTTGATGACCTCTTGGTCAATACATACGAACTTTTTAATTCCTTCCCTGAAATTTTAGAAAAATATCAGGAGCGATTTCTGTTTATTCTTGTTGATGAATACCAAGATACAAACAGAGTGCAATACCTTGTATTGAGGAAGCTTTCTTCAAAATACAAAAACATAACAGTTGTCGGCGATGATGCCCAAAGTATTTACAAATGGAGAGGAGCAGACATTAGAAATATATTGGATTTTCAAAAGGATTTTCCCGAAGCCAAAATATTTCGGTTGGAGCAAAATTATCGGTCGACAAAGAATATTCTTTCCGCTGCCGACAGCGTGATTAAGTTTAATCGCAAGCAAATTGAAAAGAAGCTTTGGACGGAGAATCCCGAAGGCGATTTGTTTGAACTTTATGCTTGTGAAACCGAAAAGGACGAAGCAAATTTAGTGGTGAAGAAAATTAAGGAACTTGTTTCGGAAAGCGATTATTCGCTGGGCGATATTGCTGTATTTTACAGAACAAATGCTCAATCTCTGGAATTTGAAAATGCTTTCCGTCGGGAAAATATAAATTACATTGTTGTTGGCGGAATGTCGTTCTATAAACGCAAGGAAATTAAGGATGTTTTGGCATATCTTAAATTATTAACTAATCCAAATGATAACGAAGCATTTTTGAGAATAATCAATGAGCCACCGAGAGGCATTGGGAAGGTGACTCTTTCTCATTTATTAAACTATTCTCGACAGAACAAAGTTGCACTTTTTGAAGTTTTAGAAAAAATTGATGAAGTTCAAAATATTCAATCTCGTGCCGAAGCAATTTTAAAAGAGCTTAGGAATTGGGTTTTGGAAACACAAGAAAAATTAAAGAAAAAAGAACGAGTTGGAGAAATTATCATCGAATACATACGACAATCGGGATTAATTCAAATGTATGAGGAAATTGGAACCGAAGATGCTTACGATAGGATAGAAAATATCGAGACACTTTTAAGCGATATTTATGACTTTCTACGAACAAATGAAAACTTTGGCATTGAAGACTATTTGCAACAAATAAGCTTAATATCGGATATAGACGAAAAAAATCTTTCCACCGAACAAGTCAAGTTAATGACACTGCATTCCGCAAAAGGTTTGGAATTTCCCGTAGTTTTTATTGTTGGGCTCGAGCAGGGTTTGTTTCCTCTGATAAGGTTTCGCAGTAATACTGATGACGAAGAAGAAGAAGAACGAAGGCTTTTCTATGTTGGTTTAACTCGAGCAAAAGAAAAAGTCATTTTAACATATTGCAAGAACAGACAAAGATTTGGAGTTGATTCTTATCAAGTGCCATCGAAATTTTTGAGTGAAATCGACAAGAAATATTTAGTTGTTTATGACAAAGAGCTTCAAACAAAATCAAGTTATTACCACAAAAGTTATACAGGAACACCGAAATCTGAATCGGCAGTTGAATACAATGAATATGACCAGACCGACGATGGAGTATTGAGAATAGGGGATAAGGTGGTGCATCCATTTTTTGGCATTGGCAGGGTGGAACACCTTGAAGGAAGTGGAAACTACGCACAAGCACTTGTGAACTTTGAATCCGTAGGTCGTAAAAGACTTATGTTGCAATATGCCAAATTGAGAAAAATTTAAAATGGAAATTGAGGAAATTTTAACAAGTTTTGCACGAGATTTCAACAAGTTTTCCACAATTTTTCCACTTGGTTATAGATTTTTTTATGGATATAGAAAAGCTCAAAGAAATCATAATTGAAGGCGAATCTTCGACAGTTGAATTCAAAAGAAAAGTAACAACTGCCGAAAAAATTGCCAAAGAACTTTGTGCTTTTGCAAATACAAAAGGTGGTTACCTGATTATTGGAGTTGACGATGACCGCAAAGTTGTCGGAGTTGACTCCGAGAAATCTGAAATCGATATAATTGAAATAGCCTGTCAGTTTACAATTTATCCCCCAATTACTCCTAAAAGCATTGAAGTTATAAATTACAACAAGAAAGACATTATTGTGGTTGAAATCGAAGAGAGTAACAATAAGCCTCATACAATTGAAGGAATCGACGAAAAGGGTAGGACTCGACGATTTGCATACATAAGAATTGGCGAAAAGTCTGTTGTTGCCAGTAAAGAAATGAAACGATTACTTTCGGGCTTGAATGCAAATTCCAAACCTATGAAGATTTACATTGGTGAGCAAGAAAAACGATTATTTGACTATTTGGAAAAGCACGAAAAAATTACCGTTCGCGAATTTGCTAAGCTTGTAAATATTTCGGAAAGAAGGGCTTCTGCTGTGCTTGTAAAACTTGTAAGAGTTGGTGTTCTTCAAATTTTTACCGATATGAATAACGATTACTTTGGTTTGGCATAGTTCTTCAGTATTTTTTCGACCGCGTCGAAAATTAATTCTATCTTTTCGACTTCTAATTCCAAAACAGCAACAACCAATTCTATTCCGTTTTCGATAAACTTCTTTTGGAATGTTTTAAGTTTGACATAGTCCTTTTCGGTTGTTACTAAATAATGGATGTTAAGGCTTTTAATCTGCTCAATAATTTTTTCAACATCGGAGGTAGAATAATAATGATGGTCACGAAACTTGAAATGGATTACAATTTCGGGAAAAAGTTTTTCAAGACTTTGTCTAAAATTTTCGTTCCTACCTATTGCACTTACCAAAGCAATCTTTTCGTTAGCAAGCTCTTGTGGGTTAACTTTTTCGTTGTTTGAGTTGTAAAAATCTTTGATAACTTTTCGATATTTTAGAATTCTTTCGGAAAATTGAGCCAAATGTTGCTTGTTTTGTTCGTCAACGCCGTCTTCCAAAAGAATGAAATCCGCACGTTCTAAATTTTTTAATGGTTCCCTGAGTATTCCTTTGGGGAAAAGATATGGCTTGTTTAAAGTTTCCTTATCGATTAGAACGATGTCCAAATCACGATGGAGTTTGCGATGTTGGAAGCCATCGTCTACTAATATTATATCACAATTTTCAAGTTTGTTTATATACGGAATGGCTTTGTATTTTTTCTGTGAAATGACTAAAGTGACATCTAATTTTTGTAAAGTCAAATACATTTCGTCCCCAATTTGCTCCCAAGAGAATGCATTTTTATTTTTTTCGACGATTTGAATTTTTTTGTCTATCCTTTTGTATCCTCTCGAAAGGATTGCTGGTTTTATGTTGCGTTCAAGAAGAAGTCTGGCAAGCAAAATTGTAAATGGAGTTTTACCAGTTCCACCGAAAGAGACATTTCCAATGCTTATTACAGGAGAATTTGCTAGAACAATAGAAAAGATTTTAGTATCGAAGAGAAAATTTCTTGTTTCAACAATAAATGAAAAAAATTTAGAAAGCAAATAAAGAAACATATTAATGGATGATTAAAGCTTCGAAGGAAAAAATCTCTGCCTCTGGGTCGAGATATGTGGTTTTGGATAATCCAGCTTTCAAACACAAATTTTCAAGGAATGTTCTAACATCCCAATTCCTTTCCGATGCAACTTGTGGAAGCAAAAGCCCCGAATGATTTCGATAACGAATGAATAATCCATGCTTTCCAATTTGAATTTCATTTTCAGAGAAAACTTTTTTGAACCGTGATAAGATGGTTATTTCATAAGACAATTCAGGTAATTCTTGGGATTTAACAGGACCGAAACGCCAATCACTTGTAGCACTGAGTTTGGCAACTTCAAAAACTTCCCAATATAAAGGCTTGACAGGGAATAAATGTCCCATACAAGCTCTAAGTTCGCCGTTCTTTTCTATTGTAACAAATGCAGTGGAATGCTCCGAAAGAAAGCCAGTAGGTGTCGAAAATTGGCTAATATCGGGTTTTTCGCCTTTTGCAACTGCTTCGACGGTTTTCTTTGCCAAGTCAAGAAGAAACTTCTTGTCATTTGGGGTTAGCTTTGGTAGAGATGATACTGAAAATTCAGGGTCATAAGTTAAAGCCCCAGCAAAATAGCCCACAACTTGGTCTTTCATTCGAGGTGCATAAGGGGAATCTCCGCTTGTCCCGTAATGAATCGGGACGGGTTTGTTTGCGCCCAATGCTTCGGAAACACTCAACACCACAGCGATGGGTCCACCACCACAAACTTCAACTTCTCTCGAATTGAGCAAGCTGGTTAGTTTGAAATAATCAAAACGTGAAAATGTTTGTACAAATTTCTCATCAATGCTATATGCAGTTTTATAACTATGATAGTGAGAAAGGTCTGAGCTTGCTATTAATAGAACTTCATTGGCTTGTGGAGTATTTTGCAAAGCCTTATAAATTGCCATTGTTAAAGAATGGATAATTACATTTTCTTGGCTACCCATAACAATTGGAACGATTTTAGCGTTTGGCAGAACTTTTTGGACAAAGGGAATTTGCACCTCGAGGGAATGCTCAGGAGTAACTCTTTGCCACTGGTGACCTTCCATAGATAGTTTAACGTAGATATTCTGGCATGAAATTCGGTTGGCGAGTTCTTTGTCGACCAAAACTGGTCCAAGGGGGGTTACGTATGCATCGCCCGAAAAGACCGAAGCATATGGAAAATAAACTTGATGGGAAGGAGAGATGATGATTACCGTTTTGATGTTTCTCCCTACTAATTCCCGATAAGCTTTGCCTGCAACGAAACCGCTGTATACATATCCAGCGTGGGGCGAAATTATACCAAGTATTTTGACATTTTCGGGGATAACTTTTGGCTTATCCAGTTCGAGATATTTTTCAATTTCGGCATTTAGAGAATCAGCATCGGCAGGGTAGAAAGCACCAGCCACAGTCGGTGGCCTATATGAAATGCTTTTTTCCGAGGGAGCATCTTGCGACATAAGTTCCATTCTCCCAAGAATAATTAACAAAAGAATAAATGCAAACATAAATTAATGAAAATGAAAAATATAGCAAAACAAAATTTAAATTAAATCTTGAGAAATTGGGGCAATGTCCTCTACATTTCGGTAAACGTGGTTCGATTGTGGTTTGTTATCACGCCTATCTATTGCTTTTAAAGCTGACGAATAAATTTCTTTCCAAGTTAGCCCAAACTTTTCTAACAATTCCTCTGGTTCGCCACTTTCGCCGAAGCGGTCGGGAACGCCAACAAATTCGATTGGGACGGGGTAGTTTTTTGCAAGGACTTCTGCAACAGCGCCACCAAGTCCTCCGTGAACTTGATGCTCTTCGGCTGTTACAACTGCACCGCAAGTTCTTGCAGCCTCGACAATAGTTTCAACGTCAATTGGTTTAAGTGTGTGACTGTTGATGACCATAGCCGAAATTCCTCGTCTTTTCCAAAGCTCATCGGCAGCGAGGAGTGATTGCCATACCATAATGCCACAGGCAATGATGGCTATATCTTTGCCTTGACGAAAGATTTCAGCTTTGCCAATTTTAAAAGGGGTCTCTTCGGTGGTAAAGTAGGGAACTGGCGCTCTGCCAAATCGAACAAAAGCAGGACCATAAAATTCAGCAACTGCAAGAGTAGCCTTCTTGGTCTCGAGGTAATCACAAGGAACAACAAGTTTCATATTTGGTAAGGTTCTTAGCAAAGAAAGTTCTTCGAGAGACTGATGAGTTGCACCGTCTGGTCCAACTGTTATTCCAGAATGTCCCCCACCAATTTTAACATTAGCATTATTATAACAAACTGAAATTCGTAATTGGTCGGCATTCCTAAAAGCAGAAAAAACACTATATGTAGCAAAGAAGGGAATTTTACCCGATAAAGCCATTCCAACTGCAATGGTTGTAGCGTTTTGTTCTGCAATTCCGATTGAAAAAAATCGGTCTGGAAACTTCTCTTTAAAGAAAGAGGTTAATACTGAACCAGTTACATCTGCTCCAAGAACAACGACATTCGGGTATTTCTCGCCAAGCTCGACCAAAGCTTCGCCAAATCCATAGCGTGTTGCTTTTTTGCCAAGTAATTTAAATTCGTTCATACTTTTACCTTGATAAGTTTCTCAAGCACAGAGAAGTTTAAATTTTGCACCAAATCCATAGCTGTTTCGCGAAAATTTGGATAATTTATCGCTTCGATTTTAATATGAAAGCGTCCGTAGTAAACTAAATCCAATTTGCTTCCATTCGAAAGTTCATCACTCGAAAAAACCCCAGCACCATTTTTGATGAAGTAAACATCCTTTCCCGGTTTAAGTTCATATAAATTTTTTAAATGCTCAGGCAGATTAGAAAAACTAAGGTAATCGTAAATGTATATAACAACTAAACCTAACGATGAAACATATTCACCTGAAGCAGTATTTACTGTGAGAGAAGAGTATTTAATCTTTCCAGTATTAACTTTATCGAGCCTTAAATCTCCAAAGCTTTCCGGGAAAATTTTTTTTAAAATGTCCGAAGAAATTGGTTCTGTGCTAATATTTTGGTAATTCGATACTATTGGTTTACTTTCAAATGAAATAGTCGTATCGGCAACTTGCTGCTGATTATCGGCTTTTTCTTTTTTTGAGCAGCCAGAAAACATTAACAATGTCAATATTGCAAAAAGAATCGCTTTCATTCCAATTCCTTCAATGCTATTAAAGCTTGTTCTTCGGTTGGTGGGATACCATGCCATTCGTATTTGTCGAACATAAAGGAAATGGGGTATCCCATCTTCGTTTTTGCAATAATCACAGTTGGCCTGCCAATTTTCTGTTCGTGATTCTGTATAAATTTTTTAAAAGAATCATATATTTCAGAATAATTATGTCCATCGATTGTCAGAACCTCAAAATTAAAAGCTTCGAATTTTTTTTCGATGGGGTAAATGCTCATCACATCTCTAACTCTGCCGTCAATCTGACAATCATTGTTGTCGACAATCCAGCAGAGGTTGTCGAGTTTGTAATTTCCTGCTGCCATTGCGGCTTCCCAAGTGGAACCTTCTTGGAGTTCTCCATCGCCAGTAAGTGCAAATACTCTGCGGTCATTTTTATCCAGGTACTTGTCGCTCAAAGCCATTCCAACTGCAATAGAAATGCCTTGACCAAGCGAACCAGCAGCGGTTTCGATTCCCGGCAAACCAACGTCGAGTGCCGGATGTCCTTGCAATCTTGAACCTAATTTCCGAAGTGTTTTAAGTTCTTCAACAGGAAAAAAGCCAGCTCGGGCAAGCGTAGCGTAGAGAATTGGACAAATATGTCCTGCACTCAGAACAAATCTATCTCTTTGTTCCCATTTTGGGTTCTGAGGGTCGTAGCGCATTATTCCACCAAAGAAAAGCACTGCAAATAAATCGGCTGTCCCCAAAGAACCACCCGAATGCCCTGAACCAGCAAGAGCAAGACTTTTGATAACATCCTTGCGCAATTCTTTGGCAATTGGCTTAAATTCCCAGCTTTCTCTCGGTTTGTTCTCGAATGTTACTTTTTCAAATTCAAACATAATTTCAACAACTTCAAGCAATAAAAAAGCAAAATTATAAAATATTAAAAATGTATTTTTATTTAAAATTAAATTTGCAAAAATTTGTTTTTGGCATAATAATTACTTTTGTTTTTATTAATTCCAAAAAGGGGAAAGATGAAAATAAGGAAGTACAGAGTAAGAAATTTCCAGGAAGGAAAGGATAAAATTATTGCAGAACTTGGTCCGGAAGCGATAATTTTGTCAACAAGGGTTATACCTCCATCGCCACCAGAAATGGAAAAGATGGTAGAATTAGTGGCAGCATTGGATACCGAAGATACCAAAGACGAAAAGTATTTCAAAGAGACCAAGCCTTCGATAGAAAAGCCAGAGTATACCAAATCGGAATTGATTGAATTTTCTTCCAGCATTTATAAAGAGCTGGTTAGTTTGAAAAATCTTATTTGGAATTTCTATGAAAAAATAAATTATACTTTCATTTCCCACCTTCCTCCCGATATTGCAGAGTTATCGAAGCTGATGTTGAAAAATGGATTTTCCACAGACTTCACTTTATCATTTGTTCAGAGTTTAAAAGAGAATAAATACATTGACTTTGAAGAATTACGGCAAACAGCAATTCAGATTCTTGCAGATAAAATTACTTATGCTTCTGCAATAGAAAAGAGTAATGTGCAACAAATATTAATCTTCATTGGTCTAACTGGATGTGGCAAAACATTGAACATCATAAAGTTGGGCGTTTTGTTTAAAATTCTTCTTAATGCCAAAGTCAATGTTATTTCTTGCGATTATAGAAAAATAGGCGGGTGGGAGCAGTTGCAAATACTTTCTGCAGTCTCAAACTTACCTTCTTTTTATTGCCAATCCAATGCAGAATTAGGTGAATACCTTAAAAACATTGGTTCTTACGATTTCCTGTTGATTGACACAAGTGGAGGAAGCCCGAAAGACGAGAGTTTAATAAGCGAGCTCGAAGAGTTGGTTGGTTTAGCTACACCATCGAAGAAGATATTGGTGCTTTCGGTTGCAAACGATAAAATGAATTTCAAAGAAAATTTAAAAGGTTTTGGAAAACTAAAACCAGATTACCTTTTGCTTACAAAGTTTGACGAAGTTGATACTATTGGTCACATTTACGAACCTCTTTTGGAAATATCCAGCCAAATTAAACCGATTTATTTCTCCTCAAGTCCAGACATTCCTTATGGAATTGAGCCTGCTGGCTCTGAATTCTTAAAGAAGTTTTTAATTAATTATGTTGAATGAGAAAATGAGTTCGGATTTTCGTGAAAAAATAATTGTTTCATTCATAAGTGGAAAAGGTGCAATAGGCAAAAGTGTCATCCTTTCGCTTATTGCAAGGGTTCTTGTCGAAGATTTCTCGAAAATTTTAATTTGGGATAACGATATATTTTCTCCTATTCAGCATTTTATCAACAATGTCGAACCCAATACTCGACTCGTAGATGTTCTCGAAAATAACTTGACAATCAATAAAGCGTTGACTAAAATCAACGAAAGAATTTCATTAATAGGAGGGGGAATTAATGAATTAGACTTTAATCCTGAAATTTCCGATGTGCTTATCAAAAAATTTGTAGAATTGATGAAAGAGCACGATTTTGATATTGTTTTTATTGATAATCATTCTGGGTTCAGCAAAACAATAGTGGATTTTTGCAAAATCTCTTCACTTAATCTTATGTTCCTTTCCGATGACCCTACTTCTGTTTTGGATGCTTACGGATTGACAAAAATTCTGTATAAAGCTTTTAGTATCAACAACATTGCGACAATCGTTAATAATGTAATTGATAAAGAAGACGGAATGGAAATTCTTAAGGTTTTTAATCTTGCCACAACGAATTTCCTTAAAAAAGAATTTTCCAATGTTGGCATCATTTACTACGAAAAGGAATTGAAGAAACATTTATTATATCAAGATTTATTTGCCCAAACCAAAAACAATGCAGAATTTATTCAAAACATAAGGAATATTTCAAATAATATAATTAATTTCGTTTTGAAACATCAAAGAGTTGTTTAATATTTTTGTTGGAAACAAAGAATTAAAGTTATGGCAAAAAAAGACAAAGAAGTTTTATCGGAAGATAGAAAAAAGGCTTTAAAGGAAAAGGAAAAAGTTAAAAAAGAGCAAGAAGCCCGTTTAAAGAAAAGACTTAAGATTGAAAGAAAAAGAATAAATAAAATAGTTTCTTTTCCATTTAAGACTTTATTCGTTTTGGGAATGGTTTCTGGCTGTGTTTTCTTTCTTTACAATTTTTATGCAGAGGCAGAAACTCTTTTGATTTCATTGTTCAAAGGCTTTGTTCTGTTCGTTCTCGTATACTTTGGGCTTGGGTTGTTAATTCTTATTTGGTTATTCGTTTTAGCCAAAGTTAGACAAAAAGAAGCCGAAGAAAAGAAGCGATTAGAAGAAGAATTAGCGAAAGAGCGAGAACGAGAAAATCTTGAAGGGAGATACGAAAGAGAACTCCTTTTGAAGCAAGCACAAGAAAAAAGGGAAGAAGAATTAAAAAAACTTCGGGAGCAATTGAATAAAGAACAGACCGCCGAAGGAATGGATTTTACTCAAGCCAATAATATTGGAACTAATCCCTAATCTTTATAAATGACCGAGAAAGAGCAATCGAATTCCATAGATGAAATTTGGTTAAAATATAAGGAAAGCCATTCCTTCCTTTTAAGGAATCAGTTAGTGCTTCGTTATCTTTCTCTTGTTAAAAGTGTTTTGAAAACTATTAGGTTGCCACAGAATACACTTTTAACATCGAACGACCTGATAAACTATGGGATTATAGGGCTAATCGATGCCATAGAGAAATTCGAACCCACACAAAATGTTAAATTTGAAACATATGCATATCAAAGAATTCGAGGTGCGATAATTGATGAAATACGCCGACTGGATTGGCTTTCCCGAAGTGAACGGCACAAAGCCAAAAACCTTATCAAAACAATTGACCAAAGTTACGCTGAAACTGGGGAAGCCAGCGTAGAGGAACTTTCGAAAAGGTTGAATGTCTCCGAAGATGAACTGCGTAAATACTTTTCTGCCTATCAATCCAGCCAAAACTCATTTTTTATCACCGAAACTTTGAGCGTCGATGAAGACGAAGACGATTTGCTGTTTGTGGCAAACATCTCGACCGAAGAGAAAAATGCACTCGACGATATTGTTGATAATGAAAAAATCGAAATAATTTATAACTTTCTCAAATCCTTGCCCGAGAGGGAGAGATTAATAATCACACTTTATTATTACGAAAATTTAAAGTTTAAAGAGATTGGGGTTTTGTTGGAACTTTCGGAAAGCAGAGTTTCGCAAATTCATTCGGCGGTAATTAAAAAGCTTCGACAGAAATTCAAGGAATTAGAAGAGTAAATAAAATATACTGCTTAAAAATAAGTATCATCTCGCCAGTATGTGATTTGCCAGATGGAATCCACAGGATTAAACTTCACTTTAAAGTTTGCTTTGCCTTGGAGTTGAATAATATCATTTGGCGAAAAAACGATTGTTAGCGAGAACGCCCGTTGGATATTTTTTTCCAAAGAATCGCCAATACTTAAATATGAGTCGTTCCAGATTAAGTTTATGTTTGAAGCAGATTGAAACAAACCATAAGTAGTTTTGATATCTTCGAATTTGCCCCAACTTAAATCAGCCCCGAGGTCATAATTTCGATAAACAAAAACAAAATCCTCCGATAGGAGCTTGCTGTAAACTGCTGTATCTTTAAAATTGTATGCATAACTAAAATTTTTAAACAAGCCGTCAATTGTCTTTTGGTCTGAAAGAATAGTTTCATTCTGTCGAGGCTCAACTAATTTGGGGGCGAATGGGTTGACACAGCCAACTAATGAAAAGAGGAAAATTGCCAATAGCACTTTGAATGACCGATACATCTTCAAGATTTCACTTTTGCCTTCAAAACACTAAAAGTTGGGTAATTTCCATTTTTTGAAATGAAATCTAACCATTGTGTAATCTTCCATAGTCCGTTTCTGTTGATTTTAAGTACAAATTGTGCTGTTCCTTTGTAGGAGTTGTTTATAGAGTTATCCCTAGAATTAATGTCGAGAATGTAGTCAGAAACAAATATGGTTGAATCGGGGGAAAATGCAGTTAAGTTCGGATTTGTAAAAAGAAGAACTGGATAACTTTCGGCTGAAAATTTTGAAAAAAGGTTTTTGGCAAAATCAATTTCAGAGCTCAAATCCCAAGCAGAGAAAAGGTTCGGATAAACTGAAAAAACATCGGAGCTGGGATAAAACATAAATTTTGTTGCACTATCGTCGGAGAAACAACTTTGATAAACTGTTAAATTTTTCTGATTAAAAGAGCGAAGGAAATTATCAATTACAATTTGTGGGGTAGTGGGCGGGGGAAAGTTTGTGTTATTTCCCTCGGGTTCTTCGGGTGTGCGAGTTTGAAACAAACCACAAGAAGAATTGAACAATAGAATAAAGACAAAAAAGAGGAATATGTTTGCAAGTCTGTTCATTTGATTTCAATTCTGTTTTCAATAGCGTTCATCAATGTTGCATCGTCAACGAATTGGATTTCTGTACCTATGGGCATTCCACGAGCAATTCTCGTCAATCGAACGGGAAATTTTCGCAAAAGATTGACGATGTAGTGGATTGTAACTTCGCCTTCGACACTTGGATTGAGAGCAAAAAGAATTTCTTTGGCAGTTTTGGCACGTTCCACAAGCTCGCTGATTTTTAATTTTGATATTGAGATTCCATCAAGATGATTAATTGTCCCATGCAAAACATGGTAGACACCATTAAATTCATTCGTTTTTTCAATGGCGATTACATCGTCGGGCTGTTCGACAACACAAATCAAACCTTTATCCCGATTTTCCGAACTACAAATGGGGCAAGGGTTCTGCTCGGTAAAGTTAAAGCAGATTTTACATAATTGCACTCGGCTTTTTAATTCTGTAAGAGTTTCGGCGAATTGTCGGACAAATTCATCTGGTTGACGAAGCAAAAAGTAGGTGAGTCTTTGGGCAGATTTTTTCCCAATTGTTGGCAACGACGATAAAATTTCAATCATTTTTTCGATAGTTGGAGAAGTGTATTGCATTTTCTTCACAAATTAAAGTTGAAATAAGAGGATAAAGGTCCTAAAAGCTTTTGTATGTTGGAAGAGCCTTCCTGTTTTGCTTTTTCCAGTGCTTGGTTAACAGCAGCAGAAATCAAATCTTCGAGTAGAGACTTATCTCCCAGAGCAAAAGCTTCATCGGAAATGCTAATATCAACAATTTCAAGATTACCATTGACTTTGGCGGTGACAAAACCAGCCCCGCTTTGTGCTTCATATATCCTTCCTCTTGCTTCTTCTTGAATACGCGCCAGCTCGGATTGCATTTTCTGCATCATCTCCATTGCTTCTTTTAAGTCGAATTTCATATCTACACTTTTAATTTATGCTACTAACACACAAATTCAAAACGAATAATTCTTTTTATTGTTTTTAGATATTGTCTTTATGTTCGATTTACAAATTTTGTTAATTCATAACTAGTAAAATTAGCGAAATACAATTAAACATTTTCTAATAACCAATTTCTTAATATCCTTCGAATCTTGTAAGGGGAGAGCTAATTGCGATATGAGAAAAAACTATGAATTGATTAATACTCAGTTTTTTTATAATTTTTCGATAAGCTTATTTCTAATAACAAGAAAAACTTTATTTTTGTAAAAAAAGAGTGTTTTATAATTAAAACAAAAGGTATGTTATGGGAATATTTAGTAGGATTGCAGATATTTTCAAAGCAAATGTAAACGACGCACTCGACAAAGCCGAGGACCCCGAAAAGATGATTAAGCAAATGGTCCTCGAAATGGAGGAGAGCGTTAACAAAGCTACTCTTGCAGTTGCAAATGCAATAGCCAACGAGAAGTCGTTGGAGCGAAAAATCGAAAAGGCTCGAAAAGAATCCGAAGATTGGGAATTTAAAGCTCGCCAAGCCTTGCAAGCCGGTCGCGAAGACCTTGCCAAAGCCGCTTTGGAAAAGAAGATTATTGCCGAAAAGAACTACCAAGACCTTTTGCCAATTTACCAACAGGCAAAAGAAACAACCTCGAAGTTGCGTTCGCAACTTAATAGTTTAAAGGCCAAATTGGAAGAAGCTCGTGCTCGGCAAAGCACATTAATTGCACGCTCGCAGGCAGCAAAAGCACAGAAACAAATTTCCCAAAGTTTGAGTGGGGTCGCAGCAGATGCTTTTTCGAAGTTCGATAAGTATGAAGAAAAAATTGAAAAAATGGAAGCCGAAGCAGCTGCATTTGAACAATTGAGTTCTGAAAGTCGTTCCCTTGAGGAAGAGTTTAAGATGCTTTCATCCTCTTCCGATGTTGAGCAGCGACTACTTGAACTCAAGTCCCAAATGGGTTTGCTTCCACAAAATACCGAAAAAGAAACAAATCAGGAGAAGTAAAATGGAAGAGAAGGAATTACTTTCTGCAAACGAAAAGGAAGGATTCATCCAAACCCCGCCCGAGATTATTTCTCAGATTGATTCAAAATTGAGTTCACTTTTGGATGAACACTTTCTCGGGCATCTGAAGTTTGACAATGGGACTTATACCATACAAAAAGGCTCATCGCAAATTGTGATAGTGGTTAGACCATATACACAAACAGAAGCTTGCGTCGAGTTCTTTTCGAATGTTGTTACTGGAGCCAAAATTACACCAGAATTGATGCATTTCCTTTTGCGTAAGAATGCAGAACTTCACTTTGGAGCTTTCGGTTTAATTTTCGATAATACCATAACTTTTTCTCATTCAATACTGGGAAGTTCACTCGATGAAAAATCATTGAAAATTATATTAACTACGGTTGCTGTCATTTGCGACCATTATGATGATATTATAGTTGACATTGCAGGAGGGAAACGAGCCGCCGATTTAACAACGGATTTGGAATTAGAATAATAGAATCTTACAATATATAAGCCTTTTCATCGTAAGAGTGCAATCCAGTATATGATTGCACTCTTATTTAAAAAAGTAAATGAGCAATTTAAATTAAAGTATTGGCAAATTTTTTATTATAGTCAATTTTCAATTTTATTTGCCTTTTGAAATTTGAAAAAACTCAAGACATTCCACCTTAAATTAAATTGAGACTAAAGATTTATCATTATTTAGTTTCTTCTTGTTGGGGCAATCTTTGAATTGCCCCTACAAGATGATATTAATTTAATTGGCGGTTATAATCGCAAACCCAAGTTGGTGACTCTATTTGGATTCGCTACCATAAGACATCGGATGTTTTTGAAACATCCGATGTCTGAAAATTACTTATAGGGGGAAACCTATGTGTTTGTCCCTTTAACCTGTGTTCAGTAGTTCCAACCGAAAGGTTCAACCTACAAAATAATCGAGAAATGATAAATAAAAATTTACGCTTGATTTGGCGGAGCGAATTGTGTATTCACCAAAGTTTCTAAGGGCGAATCAAAAATTAATACTTTGTAAGAGTTGAAGGAAGCATTTTTTCGGCTAATCTATAAGCACCAAAAAGCGATAGGGTAAAGACCAAGTCGCCCACAATTGAAATACCAAACAGCTCAAGGGTAGTAGTTCGGTAGAAAGGAAGCCCGAAAATGTAACATTGAATTAGCCCAGCGATGGTATGAGGGTACATTCCGCTTGTCAGCCAAACTGCAAAATTTGTTATCAAATAAAATGAAAACGAAGAGGCTAATGTTGCAATTAGAATATTTTTAAACTTATTTTGCTTTCGTAAGTAAGCTCCGCCAACCAGTGCAATTAATCCGAATGAAATATAAACAGCCCACATTGTCGAATGGAATCCAATAATTGCATCCGAAATCAACATAGCAAAAAAAGGAACAAATATCGCAAGTATACGATTTTCGAATGTTGCACCACCGAAAAGTGCGATGGCAGTCAAAGGTGTAAAATTAGGCGGATGCGGGATTAATCTAAAAACTGAAGCTATCAAAATCAAAGAGAAGGGCAGTATTTCTTTTTTAAGTTTGCTTTTGCTTTCCATATTCAACTCCTAAATTTTTTTAAATATTGATTTCCAAGTCATTAATTCAAGTTTACATAATATAGATTATATTACATTGAGCTATTTTCATTTTCTGTGCTTCCAAGCAAAGCCTTTAATGTTTTAATAAAAGCTGGGTCATTTGCTTCGATACTCAAGCGAATTCTTTCCCTGATTTCATTCATAAGTTGTTTCCTGTAATTAATTTCCTCTAAAGCTTTGTTTCGGAACAAAATGTCGTCCGTAATTTCTTTCTTCAAAGGTTTTATAATTTTATAATTCTTTTTTTCTTCCATCGCTACAAATTACAAACAAAAAATTGATTGTTATTTATAACAAAACGTGGTTTGCCTTTTAACTTATAACCATCGTATGGTGTATTTTGTGATTTACTTTTAAAGAATTGCTTATCGACAATCCATTCATCATTAAGAGAAAAAATTGTCATATTGGCTTCGACGCCTTCTTTGAACACAACCAAAGGTAAGTTTAGTATTTTTCTCGGGTTAATACTCATTAATTCTACTATTTTATTCAGCGACAAATCCCCAGTGTGATAAAGATATGTTAGAACAACACCTAATGCTGTCTCAAGTCCAACAACGCCATTTGGTGCTTTTTCAAATTCTACATCCTTTTCATTAGACGAATGAGGAGCATGGTCTGTTGCAATACAATCGATAATACCTTCCTTCAAGCCTTTTTTTAACGCATCAATATCGGATTTCGTTCTCAATGGTGGATTCATTTTAAAATTAGAATCGAGGTCTTCCACTGAGGTTTCGTCTAAAGTTAAATGATGTGGTGTTACTTCGCACGAAACTCGTAAACCTTTGTCCTTTGCTTTTCGAATAAGTTCGACAGAGCCTTTAATACTGATATGCTGTGCGTGATAACGACGATTCCCACAGTATTCCGCAAGCATAATATCGCGTGCGAGGATAATTTCTTCGGCAACAGCGGGATAACCTTTTAATCCCAACTTTGTGGATACCACACCTTCGTTAATAGCAAAATTTTCGGTCAGATTAACATCTTCGCAATGCTGAGCGATAAGAAAATCATATGTTCCAGAGTAATCGAAGGCTCTTCGCATAACTTCAGAATTCATCACAGAATGACCATCGTCGGTAAACATAACAACACCAGCCTGATGCAAAGAAAACATTGAAGTCAAGCTTTCGCCACGCAAATTTTTGGTAATAGCGGCAGCGGGAAAAACATCAACAATGGCATTTTGTGATTTTGATTTAATATACTCTACGATAGTCGGATTGTCAATTGGCGGATTTGTATTAGGCATACAAACCACTCCTGTAAATCCACCATTTGCAGCAGCAAGTATTCCCGAATGAATATCTTCTTTGTATGTTTGCCCGGGGTCACGAAAATGTACGTGCATATCAAAGAAACCAGGAGCGCAAACAAGGTCGTCCCCCTCGATTATTTTCACCTCGGGAGAGACATTAATTTCCGAGAAGCCAAAGTAATCAATTTTGCCTTCATTAATTAAAATGTTATAAATCCCATCCAATGCTTGTGTTGGATTAACTACCCTAATATTCTTTAAATAAATTTGCATAACTAATTGTTTGATATATCATTATCAAAAATCAATTCATTTGAATCGGACTGTTCCCCACCGCCATTGTCATTGATGTTCGGTGTCGATGGGACAACAGTAATGTCCGAGATTAAATCTCCGGGGTCAAGCTTAATTAATTTTACACCTTGTGTATTTCTCCCAATTAATCGAATTTGATATACAGGTTGGCGAATTATTACTCCCCTTGCAGTAATAACGAATAAATCATCTGTATCGGATACTTTCAAAATGCCAACAACTTTACCAGTTTTTTCGTTAACTTTCATTGAAATTACACCCTTGGCTCCGCGATGGGTCAAACGAAATTCACTTAGCAAAGTTCTTTTTCCAAAGCCATTTTGTCCGACAATTAATAGCTGAGTACCCTCGGGGTCATTTGTTGTAATCATAGAAACTACTTTGTCATCGCCTTCCAATGTAATTCCTTTAACTCCAGCGGCAGTTCTGCCCATTGGTCTTACTTCACTTTCATCAAAGCGACAGGCAAGCCCATTGCTCGTCCCAATTAATATCTGGGAACTACCATCAGTAATGCGAACAACAACTAATTTATCGTTTTCAGATAAGTTTATGGCAATAATTCCAGTGCTGCGAACATTTGCAAAATTGCTTAATTCTGTCTTTTTAATTATTCCTTTTTCTGTAATCATTACGATGTATTTTGATTCGTCGAAGGAATCAACGGGCAAAAAGGCTGTAACTTTTTCGTTTGGTTCCTTCGAAATCAAATTCGAAAGTGAGCGACCTCGGGAAATCCTTGAACCCTCGGGAATATCATAGACTTTAATTTTATAACAGCGCCCTTTATCGGTAAAGAACAGAAGGTCGTGATGCGTTTGAGCTTTGAACACGTATTCTATGAAGTCATCATCATTAATTTTGACCCCAGTAACTCCCCTACCACCTTTGCTTTGCCTTCGGTACATTCCAACAGGCATTCTTTTGATAAATCCATTGTGGGAAAGGGTTACAATTACCTCTTCGTTTGCAATTATATCCTCAATCGTAATGTCTTTGGCTTCGAATACTATTTGTGTCCTTCTTTCATCATTATACTTTTGTTTCAATTCAACAAGTTCATCAGCAATTATTTTAAGTTGGATTTCCTTACTGTTAAGAATAGCTTTGTATTCTTCAATCTTTTGCTTAATTTCTTCATATTCTTGTTTTATTTTGACTTGTTCAAGGTTAGTTAAACGTTGCAGTCTTAAATCCAGAATAGCTTTGGCTTGAATTTCACTTAAACCAAACCGTGTTTGTAATCTTTCGGAAGCAGATTTTGGGTCGGGTGAAGTTTTAATTAATTCAATGACTTCATCCAAGTGATTTAAAGCAATTAAAAAGCCTTCCAATATATGAAGTTTCTTTTCTGCTGCTTCTAATTCAAATTTGGTTCGTCGGACAATAACTTCGTTTCTATGTTGAATGAAAAGTTGCATCAATTCAAGAAGGTTGAGGATTTTGGGCTTGCCCTCGACAAGGGCAAGCATTATTGCACCAAAAGTAATTTGAAGTTGGGTATGTTTAAATAAGTTGTTCAAAACAACCTCGGGCTTTGCTTCTTTCTTCAATTCAATGACAATTCGAATACCATCTCGGTCGCTTTCGTCTCGGATATCAGTAATTTCGTCGAGGATATGGTTTTTTACCAGTTCAGCAATCCTTTCGATGAGATTCGATTTACTTACTTGATATGGTATTTCTTTAATTATGATACAGTTTTTATCAATAATTGATTTAGAACGGATTGTTATTTTACCTTTCCCTGTTGTGTAGGCTTCTTTGATACCTTCATAGCCATAAATAATTCCCCCTGTTGGAAAATCGGGGGCGGGAACATACTTCATCAATTCGTCAACTGTTAGATTCGGGTTGTTAATTAATGCAAGCAAGCCATCTACAATTTCGCCAAGATTGTGGGGCGGAATATTTGTTGCCATTCCAACAGCGATACCGCTCGAACCATTGACCAATAAAGTTGGGAAAACTGTTGGAAGAACAACTGGTTCTTTCAAAGAATCATCAAAATTTGGGCGAAAGTCAACAGTGTTTTTATCAATGTCGCGCAATGTTTCCATTGCAATCCAAGAAAGACGGGCTTCGGTATAACGCATCGCAGCAGGTGCATCGCCATCTATGGACCCAAAATTCCCTTGCCCGTCGACCAATGGATAACGCATTGCCCAAGGCTGAGCCATTCTTACCATTGCTTCGTAAACGGCTGCGTCCCCGTGAGGATGATACTTTCCAAGTACTTCACCGACAATACGAGCAGATTTACGATATGGCTTGTTTGGTGTCAGACCCAACTCGTTCATTGCGTAAAGAATCCTTCGGTGGACAGGTTTCAGTCCATCGCGTACATCGGGAAGAGCACGGGAAACAATTACTGACATTGAGTAATCGAGGTATGCGTTCTTTATTTCATCTTCGAATATCGTTTCGATTATTTTGTTGTTAAAGAAATCTTCCATTTTTTATCTAAATTTATCAAGCAAAATTACGAAATCAATCGCAACTTTAAGGGAAATTTGAAAACACTTCTTAAACAAAGTTCAGGCAATATTTTATCTTTGTTTTTCGAAATCTTTTATTACCCTTTCAATAATTTCAATCATTTTGTTTGCAGAAATATCCCACGAGAAGTTCCTTGCCCACTCTATAGCTCCGTCACTAAGTCTGTCGAATAATTCTTTATCAATCAGGACACTGATTATTTTATTAGCAAGGTCATCGATATTTCCAAATTCATATAAAAGACCCGATAAGCCATCTTTTACAGAATCGCGTAAGCCTTCGACATTTGCCGAAATTACCAATGTCCCGCAGGCATTACTTTCCAAATTCGTTATCCCCCACCCTTCTTTTATAGAAGTATTTACGACACAATGGGATTTGCTGAGCAGTTCAATTTTCTGTTCCTCATCCACATACCCCCAAAAAGTAACATCTTGGCTTATTCCAAGTTCTTCGGCAAGTTTTCGAAGGTCAGGCTCGTGATCTCCTCGCCCAATCACAAACAGTTGTGCATCAGAAATAATTTGCTTAACTTTTTGAAATGCATAAAACAATTGCTCAATGCTTTTGTATTTTTTTAATCTCCCAAAATATGTAATGGTTGGACGGGGAAATTTTTCTCTTCTCTCAAATGGGAATTTTGTATGGTCAAGAGCGTTATATACTATCTCGAAATTTTCTTTGGGATAACCTCTTGATAAGAACTCTTTTAGAGTGCTTTCGGAAACTACCACAAATGGGTGCTTTTTGTAAACTAAGTCCATCAAAATTTCAGAAATGTAAACGTATAAGCCACTAAATATATTTACTTGCTTGAAAATAGTTTTCCCAAAGAAATGATGTGAAATACAAAGCAACGGTTTATTTCGAACGTAAAGCGGAGTGAAAAAAGGAATTTTATTGATGTCGTCGATGATAATATCAAAGTTTTCTTTTTTTAGTTTAAAGAAATAAAAGAGAGGCACAAACCAGTTAAAAAATGAACGATTACCTATGCGAATGACCTCAATCCCATCTACAATCTCTGTTTTGGGAAGCTCTTTAATCCGACAGGAAAGGAGAGTAACCTTATGTCCTTTTGCAACAATTCGTTTAAATATTTCGAAAAGATGGACTTCTGCACCACCTGCAAATTTGTTTTTTATGTCCTGCCAGTTTATAACTAAAATATTCATTTAAAACTGAATTAAAGTTGCAAAATTATCTATTTTTCCATAAACTCTGGCACATTCGTTGTCTTGTTAAATTTTTTGGTTTCTTAGAAAGTAAATTAAAAAGTTATAATTCCCAAACAAATTGAGGAAATGCAAATGGAAATGAGAAAAAACATTATAAAAACTCACAGGCGAATTTTATTCACTTGTTTAATAATAACCATAAGTGTAGTTTTATCAAGTTGTGGCTTGCAAAAAAGTGTTAGGACAGGGAGCTACAACTCCTACATCCGTGCAAAATCAAACTATGCTTCTGAAAACCAAAAAGCAACCAACAGGAGTGAAACGAAAGTCGAAAAAAATGAATCCAATTCGATAGCGACAGAAAATACTTCACCCGAAAAAGCTGGAAACAATTTTCCTGTGGCTGGGGAGCGAATTACATCTACAAATTTCCAAGAAAAGGAAGATGAATACAAAGAATTTCTTCAACAAAAAATCGAAAAGTTGGAGGAGGAAATTGCCTATCTTCGTAAAGAAATCGGGCTGCTCTATCAAATAATTGAAGAACAAAATACCAAAGTTTCTCTTGAGCAAAAAGCTGATAAATCAAAAGTTTCTAATAAAAGCAATAAGGCTACAAAAACATCAGTTAACCACAATACGAGACAAGTAAAACACCAAAGCAATGTTTCTCGGGCAAAGACTCAGAAAGATGTTCAAAATGATAGAACCGAAGCGAAAGCGACTGAACCGAAGCAAACTCCTGAGTTGCAAAAACTCAATAGCAACAAGAACCTTGAAGAAATAGTAAGTTTAATCAAAGACAAAAGATATGATGATGCGTTGAGTAAAATAGAAAAGCAACTACAAGTTGAAAATGAACTTGGTAATTTAAGTAACCTTTGGTATTGGCAAGGCGAAGCCCTTTTTATGAAAAAAGATTACCAAAGAGCATTGGAAAGCTTCCGAAAAGTTCTGTCAGTCCCTAAATCCTCTAAGCGGTCGGAGTCGCAAATAATGATTGCAGAATGTTTTACTCGTCTTGGGAAATTATCTGAAGCAAAGAAAGAATATCAAAAGTTTATTGAGGAGTATCCTTTTAGCGAATTTGCGCCGAGAGCCAAAAGAATGTTGCAACAATTATAAAACTTAACCCAAGATATCTTCGAGTTGATTGAAATAAATTTTGCTAAGTTCATCAACTTCGAAAGAAAAAGCATTCGCAATTTCAAATGTCCTTTCAACCACCTCGCCTAATTTTTGATACTTCAGCGAAAATTGTTCACAAAGAAATTCAAATTCGTTCGCCTTTTCGGGAGAAAGCGAAACAACAACCCTTCCTTGTGACTCCGAAAAGAGTTGTGCAATGCTCAATTGGTTGCCGAGGTTAATACGAGCTCCTAAGCCCTTTGAGTAAACAGCTTTCTCTGCAAGGCATATAGCCAAACCTCCTTCACTGCAATCATGTGCCGAGTTTATAAGATTGTTTCGTATAGCTTCCAAAAGAAATTCAATTAATCTTTTCTCCTGTTCCAGATCAACAGTTGGAGCATCACCAACAACCAGACCGAAAAGTTGCTTCAAAAATTCCGAGCCACCGAGTTCGTTTTTTGTTTCACCTACCAAGTAAATAAAATCCCCTGAATTTTTGAATTCCAATGAAGTAATTTTATCAATATCATCGATTATTCCAAGCATTCCAATTGTTGGAGTTGGATAAATTGCATAACTTTGGGACTCATTGTGAAAGCTAACATTACCACCAGTAACAGGCGTATTTAAATATCTGCAGGCATCACCCATTCCCATTACTGCTTGTTTGAATGTCCAGTAAACTTCTGGATTGTATGGGTTGCCAAAGTTCAAGCAGTTTGTAATTGCAACTGGACAAGCACCAACGCAGGCAACATTTCGGGCAGACTCAACCACGGCTATTACAGCCCCTCGATAAGGATTTAAATATACATAACGTGAATTGCAGTCGGTCGAAAGTACAATTCCTTTTCCGGGAATTTCTTTCAATCGCAATACGGCAGCATCCCCTGTAATTCGAACAGTATTTGTTCTTACTTGATGGTCATATTGCTCATAAACCCATCTTTTTGAGACAATATTTGGAGAGCTGAAAACTTTAATGAATGCTTCTTTGGGATTAATTTCATCCAAATTTAATTTTGCAAAATCAAAGTTTCGAGTCTCTTCCAAATACTTTGGCTCTTTTGCGAGCCTATCGTATTGCGGTGCGTTACCACCTAAAACTAAATCAATAGCCTTGATTTCTGCAACTTTTCGACCCTTGTAGCTTATGTGCAAAATTCCGTCACTAGTTACTTCACCAATTTGGGTTAATGGTACATCCCACTTCTTACAAATTTCTTTTGCGATTTCCAATTTGTCTTTATCGAAAACGAAAAGCATTCGTTCTTGCGATTCGGAGAGCATAATTTCGTATGGGGTCATATCGGGCTCACGGAGAGGTACCTCATCCAAGTTGATTTTCATTCCCGATTTACCGCGGGCACTCATTTCGGAAGTTGAACAACTTATTCCCGCTGCTCCCATATCTTGAACTCCAACGACCACGCCAGCCTTTATTAGCTCCAAGGTTGCTTCCAAAAGAAGTTTTTCGGCAAATGGGTCTCCAACCTGAACAGTTGGACGCATATCTTCCGATGAGTCATCAAATTCGCGGGAGGCAAGAAGCGAAGCACCGTGGATGCCATCCCTTCCTGTGCTACTTCCTACTATGCAAACAGGATTGCCTTCGCCTTTGGCGCTTGCAAAAGCGAGTCTATCGGTTCTAACAATACCAACAGCCATAACATTTACAAGTGGGTTGTCGTTGTAGCAGTCTTCAAAGAAAAGCTCCCCCCCTACCGTAGGAACCCCGAAGCAATTGCCATAATGAGCAATGCCAGCTACAACACCTTTCACCAGAAATTTAGTTTTTTCACTATTAATATTGCCAAAACGCAGCGAGTCGAGAACTGCAATTGGACGAGCCCCCATTGAGAATATGTCTCGAAGTATTCCGCCTACACCTGTTGCTGCCCCTTGGAAAGGTTCAACAGCAGAAGGGTGATTGTGGCTTTCAATCTTGAAGCAAATTGCATAGCCATTTCCAATATCGACTGCACCGGCATTTTCCTCGCCTGCGGAAACAAGCAATTGAGGTCCATTGCGGGGTAAAGTTTTCAACAATTTAATCGAATTTTTGTATGAGCAATGTTCACTCCACATAACCCCGAAGACACCTATCTCGGTATAAGTAGGTTCCCTCCCTAAAAGCTTTAATATGTTTGTATATTCTTCATTTGTTAAACCACATTGTTGGGCAACATTTGAATCAACCTTGATTTCGGAGTATAAATCTGTTTTCATTTTTGCAACATTTAAAAAAACAAAAATAAACTTTTAAACCCGAAATATGCAATTAAAAGATTTAATTTTTTGTAATTTTAACAAAAATAATAGGTTGCAGGGATGAAAGAATTAACTAAAAAAGTTGAGCAGTTAGAGTATGAGTTTACAGATAAACA
>Ga0308395_1000093_pt1 | contig 83924 bp, 75 predicted proteins | sample Hotspr20SampleP4_FD_202097 | JGI IMG/M metagenome (GOLD analysis project Ga0308395, IMG submission 202097) | Hot spring phototrophic mat microbial communities from Mushroom Spring, Yellowstone National Park, Wyoming, United States - 20050930_P4 ... | reverse complement strand
AAGCTTCTTCTTATTCTTCCTATCTTTTGGTGTCCACAAAAGGGACAGCGGTCAAAGGTTTTTAAAATGCCCTTTGCTCTTAAAAACTTTTCTGCTTCCTCTTCGGAAGAGGTTACTTTGACGAGTTATACTAAATTCATCTTCACCCCCCATGCTTTATTATAGCACGGTGGAATATATTGAGCAATCACCTAAATTTATGAATTTTTTAAAATTTATTAAGGCTTCTTCCAAAAATTCGGCATATGTTTGACTAAGATTATCGATAATATCTCGTTGAGATAGAATTTGAATAGCCTTTCCTTCGTTATCAACTACTAATAAATGTCTGATACCATGTTCCTTAAACAAGTTTACTGCTTTAAGAATAGGCTCGTTCATCTTGATAGTTATTACCCTCTTTTTACCGATTTCTACACCCTTTCATCAAGGTCGTTGGACTCTAAATTCATAATATCTCTCTCGGTTATGATCCCTATAGGATATTTATTTTCATCAAGAATGGGCATAGCTCCAACATTGTACATGGACATTTTACTTAAAACTGACTTAACAATCTCGTCGGATGTAGCATAGATTAAATCCATACTTTTACTTTCTACAAGGTCTCTAACCTTCCCCTCACCACGGAATATCTCAGCTTCAGAAAGCTTTATAAAATCTTCTTGAGTAAACACACCCTTGAAATACCCTTCAGCATCAACGACGACCAATCTCCTAATGAAATTTTCCGTCATCAGTTGAAAAGCCTTAAGAACAGTGTTCTTTTCTTCAATCTTAATAAGGTCCCGCTTGATTAAAGGAGTGATAGGGGCATTCAGAGGATAGTTGCTAAATAGGGCTTTAAGGATGTCCCTTTCCGTTATTATTCCTACTGGGCGTTTTTCTCTTAAGATTATGGCAAAGTGGTTATTAGACCTACGAAATGTCTCCATAAGCTCTTTAAGAGTTGCCTTTTCTTCTACAGTTAAAACTTGCTTTTTAACGAATTTTTTAACTGGAAACTGAAGTTGATACATTGTTATACCTTCCTTACTTTTTTAAGCCAAGCCATAAACTCCTCATAACTCATGGCATTGAGAAGGTCTTCCTTCTCGCACCAGCCTCTTCTTGCTACTGCGGTCCCTAAACTTAGATAGTTCATCTGGTCTACAAAATGGGCATCTGTCCCGATAATGAGCTTAATCCCCATATCCCGTGCAGTGCGAACATAGATATCAGGAAGGTCAAGCCTTTTATAGTAGGCGTTGACCTCTAAAGCTTTTCCGTATTTTTTGGCAGCCTCAAAAACCTCTTTTAAGTTTACAGCATAGGGCTCACGCTCATTGATAAGCCTTCCCGTTGGATGAGCAATGGCCTGAACCAAGGGGTGTTTTAAAGCCGAAATTATTCTTTCAGTGATCTGTTTTTCATCCTGCTGAAATCCAGTGTGAATGGCTGCGATAACAAAATCAATCTCCTTCAAGACCTCATCCGGATAATCTAAGGTGCCGTCAGAATTGATGTCAACTTCTGCCCCAAAAATAAGCTTTACCTTTTTGCTTTTTTGATTTAACTCTCCAATATGCCTTTTCTTTTTAAAAAGGTCTTCAACTGGCACTCCGCCTGCAACCTTTAGACCCTGCGAATGGTCGCATACGGCAACCCAAGAAAGCCCAAGCTTTTCCGCATAGCTCATTATTTCTTCAAGGCTTGAGGCCCCATCGCTGTACTTAGAGTGGACATGGGCATCCCCTATGACTTCGTGATACTCTACAAGCCTTGGAAGCCTCCCTTCCAGGGCAGCTTCTATTTCTCCTTGGTCTTCTCTTAGCTCAGGGGGGATCCAGGGAAGCCCCAAAGCTCCATAAACTTCCTCTTCTGTCCTTCCGGCGATCCATTCTTCTCCACGATAAACTCCGTATTCGTTGATCTTAAGCCCCTGCTCTAAGGCTAATTCTCGGACCCTGATGTTATGAGCCTTTGAGCCAGTAAAATAGGCTAAAGCCGCTCCCCAAGAGTTTTGAGGGACAACTCGAACATCCATCTGGATTCCTATCTTTAGCCTAACGCTTGTCTTTGTTTCCCCAAAGGCAATGACCTCTTCCACCTGAGGAAGGTTAGCAACAAAGGACATCACCTTTTCTGGATGGTTAGATGTTATTAGGACATCAATGTCTTTTACGGTTTCTTTCCTTCTTCTTATGCTTCCTGCTATGGCGATGTTCTCTAGAGGAACCTTGCTTTTGATTAGCTCAACGATTTCTTCTGCATAGGGCAAGATCTCACCAAGGGGACGCCTTCCTCGCTTTTCCTTTAAAAGCTTAATGCCCTTTAAGATGTTTTCTTCGGTCTTAAATCCAAACCCTGGAAGCCTTGCAATCTTATGCTCAAGACAAAGTTTTTCCAATTCCTCAAGGGTTGTTATCCCAAATTTGTCGTATATGGCTTTAACTTTTCTTGGTCCAAGGCCTGGAATTTGCAAAAAGGTTAACAGCGCCGGAGGAATTTCCTTTTTTAGCTCTTCAAGAAGGGAAAGCGTTCTGGTTCGAAGAATTTCTTGAATTTTACTGGCTAAATCAGCTCCGATTCCGGGGATGGAAGTGAGCCTATCCTTTTTGGCAAGCTCCTCAACATCAACGCCTAAAGCCTCGATAGTTTGAGCTGCCTTCTCGTAAGCCCGAATTCGATAGGGATTATCCCCTTTTATTTCAAGAAGTTGGGCAACCTGACTAAAGATTTCCGCAATTTCCTTATTTTTCATCTTGTAATTTCAGTATATTTTTAAATTAATCTTAGTCAAGATACCTTAGGAGAAAACCTAACCTGCTGAGCCCTTTTTTGCTTTCTTTTAGGACATACCTTTTATAACATCAAAAGCTCTACTATAATTAAACCATGGTTGTCTGGGGAATAAATCCGGTCTTAGAAGCCTTGGAAGAAAATCCTGAAGGCCTAGAAAGGATAATCATCTTTAAAAAAGCCCTTTCAGGTAAGGTCTACCGGATATTAGAACTTGCCAAAAAACATGAAATTCAGGTTAAGATAGTTGATGACCCGAACTTTCATCCACCAAAAGTCCTGCCTCAAGCAAACACTCAAGGCGTAGTAGCCTATATCTCTGAATTTCAGTATGCTTCCCTTGAAGATATAGAAATGTCTTGGACTTTATCCCAGGAAACACCACTTGTTCTTGCTCTTGATGGAATTGTCGACCCCCAGAACCTTGGCTCAATCATTAGGTCAGCTGTTGCCCTGTTTGCCCATGGAATTTTCATACCAAAGCATAGGGCTTGCGAAGTAACAGGAACGGTTATCAAAGCTTCATCCGGAGCGGCTTTCAAAATACCTATAGCTAAGGTCACAAATCTCAAGCATGCTCTTTCTTATTTTAAAAAGCTTGGTGTTTATGTGCTTGGGCTAACCCATAAGACAGAGACGAATATTTTTGACCTTGACCTTTGTCTGCCTTTAAACATCATTGCAGGAAGCGAAGGCTCAGGCATTAGACCCTCTCTTCTTAAGGAGTGCGATTTTTTAGCTAAAATCCCCATAAGCCCAAGGATGGAAAGCCTAAATGTAGCGCAGGCTATAGCCATAGCCCTCTACGAAGTTCAAAGGCAAAGATGCTTTGCTAAATAATTATTCTAAACCACCCCATCCAGGGTAAGACTTTCCTAAGTTGATCAACCACCTGAGAGATAAAGGTATAGCAGTCTTTTTTCAATATTTGGGTCAAAGAATGCATAATCAAAAGGTTGGGCTAATAACATAGTTGGATTATAATCTGGTATCTTTTCCACGCCACCTATCTCATATTTTCTAGACTTTACATCTATCAGAGCAAACATTTGAAGGTTGGTCAACAGGGCATACTTTGGCTGGGGCGAGGAGAACACCCGAGCAAGGGCTAAGGTTTCCCTCTCAAAGGACAAAAGCCCTCGGATCGATGATTTATAATGGCAAAGTAAGATACACCTTTCTTTAATCTCCACGATTAAAGGCAGGATGAGGTTAAAGGTTGTGTCGTTAAAAGTAAAGGTAAAGGGGACAAAAGTTTTAAGAGAATGTTCCGGATAGCCCTTTGCCAGAAAGAGCTCTTTTAATTTCTCTGCTACCCCTTTGTCAAGAGGGGTTTTATCAACCTTTCTCGGGCAATGTTCCATATCCTTTCAACTTCCTCAGGTGTTAACCCTGCTCCTAAACCAACCCTCATCGCCCAATTTTTGCTCATCAAGTCGCTTGGACTATGGGCATCAGAGTTGATGACAAGGCTTGCCCCGTGCTTTTTAGCTAAGCTCACCACATGCCCGTTCGTTAGAGAATGCCCCTTCCTTGCCGAAACCTCAAGAAATACCCCTTTTTTAACGGCAAGCTTTACTTCTTCTTCAGTTATAAGACCAGGATGGGCAAGGATGTCTGCTCCTCCCTCAATTGCCGCAAGGTTTGTTCCCTCGGCAACAGGCTCGGCTATGGTCTCTCCATGCACGACTAAGAGCTCAGCCCCAGCCTTTCGGCATTCTTTGATAAGTTTAGGGATCAAATCTGGGGGCACATGGGTAAGCTCAACCCCAACGATAAAGAGGGGTAGCTTCTCTTGGACTGCTTTTTTAAACTTAAGAAGCGAGTTTATGGCCTGCTCAAAGTTTGAATGGTCTACATGGTCGGTTATGGCGACAGCTTCGTAGTTTAACGCTTGAACCCTTCGCCATAGTTCAGCAGGAATTAGTTCACCATCGCTAAAGACGGAATGACAATGAAGGTCAAACAAGCTTGCAACCTACATCTTGTATTTGAAATGGGTCGGGTCAAGCTCTTCAAGAATTTCGCTAAGCTTTTCCTTGTCCTTTTCTGTTGCTCCAACGATGGTTTCTTTCTCTTCAACAGGAGACTCGGTGAAGGTTTGCCCTTTCTTCATTACCTCTTCTGCTACATAGATCTCAGCGCCTGTCCTTAGGGCTAAGGCTACGGCATCGCTTGGTCTTGCGTCAATCTCTACTAGCTGTCCTTGGATATCTAAGGTGATCAAAGCGTAATAGGTGTTATCCCGGAGGTCAACGATCTCAACCTTTGGCACTCTAATGCCGAGAAGGTCTAAGATGTTTTTCAAAAGGTCATGGGTTAACGGTCTTGGGAACTGAATGTTTTCAAGCCTTGAAGCTATGGATGTAGCCTCAAGGACCCCAATCCATATAGGAAGTATCCTGTTGCCCCTCTCTTCCTTAAGAAGCATGACAGGGCTGTTTGAAACCGGGTCTACCGCTATGCCATGAATAAAAACCTTTATCTTCATGTCCAACCCACCTCTTTTTCTAATTTTAAGCCTTTTAATATAACATAAGAAACTCTTCCTAAAAGTCAAGAAGAAAAAGTAGGCCTAATCTAAAACTACGCCTTCCTATAACCTCCCTGAAGATACAGGGATGATAACCTCTCAATGTGACATTTCAAATTAGGAATTAAATGTGATATTTCAAAATAGTAACGACAGTGTTTTAATTAATGTCTTGACTAACTGTTGGAAGGAGTCTAAAATTTCTTGCTTAAGTTGGGAGTTGAATTTGTTTGGTTGTTTCATGGTAGCTTCCCCTCCTTTTTAGTGATTTTAGGTCGGGACTTCTTGGGGAAGCTACCATACCCTTCCTGTCCTCTCAACTCTTTACACAATTAATGAGACACTACCCTTGAGCAGTTTCAATTAACATTTCTTTAAAAGTCATAGGTTGCATTCCTATGTCTATTACATCATGTATAGGATTTTCATTGAAAATAGCAGCTTTAAGATATTTAATTACATCATCTATATAAATTGGACAAGTTTCTGTATCAACCCATTTTGGTGTTATCATTATAGGAAGTTTTTCTACAAGGTTCCTTATTATTTCAAAGCTTGCAGAACCGGAACCAATGATAACCCCAGCTCTAAACCAAGCAACTTTTACCTTTCCCGGATTTTCACTTAAAATTTTTCCAGTAAGAAATCTGCTTTTTAGATGTATACTTGCATTCTCTAAATCACCTCCTAATCCCCCTAAGTAAATTATTTGTTTAACTTCATTTCTTTCACAACAAACTCTAAAATTTTCAGCACTCTCTTTTTCCTTTTCAAGATAATTTTCATCTTTGCCCATCATATGAATTAGGTATACAGCCACATCAACACCTTTAAGGGCTTCCAGTAGTACTGGAATATTAAAGGTATCGCCCTCAAAAATTTGACATCTTTCTAAAATTTGATTTTCAAGTTTCTTTTTATTACGAACTAAAAGTCTAATATTTATATTCTCATTTAACAAACTATAAAGAAGTCTTCTCCCTACAAAACCTGTTGCTCCAGTTAGTAAGAGAGTTTTAATTGATATACCTTTATCTTTTTATTAATTTTATTAATAAAAATTATATAAAATTGATTCTATGCGATTGATATCAAAACCTTGTTTGACAAGAGGCAAGTCTTTTATTACAGGAATTTGCTCCTCTAAGGTAGGTCTCTTTGTTTTATAAATTACTCCTATGGGAATACCTCCATCCCATTCAAGAGATTTTTGGAAAGCAAGAAATCTATCTTCTGGATTATAGTCATCAGGAAGTTTATAAACTCTTTCACGATACCATTCAAAGGTATTTATTTTATTGAAACTCACACAGGGTTGAAGAATATCAATAAGGCTAAATCCCTTATGATTTACCGCTTCCTTTAGAAGCCCCTTAAGATGTTCAATATCTCCCGCAAACCCTCTAGCCACAAAACTGCAATTAAGAGCAATTGCAAGGGCAAGAGGATTAAACTGCTCTGATAATACTCCAAAGGGCTGAGTTTTTGTAACTACTCCCTTCATTGTGGTAGGGGATGCCTGCCCTTTGGTAAGACCATAAATTTGATTGTTATGGACAAAGAGTTTTATATCAATATTTCTCCTTATTGCATGAATTAAATGATTCCCACCTTCTCCATAACAATCACCATCTCCCGCTACGGCAAAGACTATTAATTCATGATTGGCAAGTTTTATTCCTGTTGCAACTGGCAAAGTTCTTCCATGAAGTCCATTAAAGGTATTACATCTTGTATAATGAGGAAATTTTCCAGCCTGTCCAATTCCTGAGACAATGACAAACTGATGGGGCTCAATACCAAGCTCAACCATAGCTTCATTAAAAGCCCTTAAAATCGAAAAATTACCGCACCCAGGACACCAAGCTGGTCTTTGTCCTTTGTAATCATTTAATGTTGGCATAGACTCTCTCCAAAAGTTCATCAAATGTAAAAGGTCTTCCATCAAAACGATTTATATGATTTTCAATGTGGATACCCGTTTCCATTTTAATAAGCTTAGCAAACTGACTTGTTGCATTTTGCTCAATATTTATTAACTTTTTAGACCTTTTTAATAATTCAATCCATCTTGTGTCTTCGCTAAAGGGATAGATTTCGCTAAAATGGATCATTGCTAACTTATATTTGTTAATAAGTTCATCTACTACCTCTTTTACAATCCCAAACATTGAACCCCAGCATATTAAAACAATTTCAGGATTCTTATCTCCATAAATAAGGGGAGGCGCAATTTCCTTTTTTATAAGAGGTATTTTTTTAAAAAGCCTCTTTTCAACCATTTTTATTCTTATTAAAGCTTCTTCAGTTATATGCCCTTCCTCATCGTGTTCATCACTATCTGTAACAACAAGATTTTCTGATTGCCCTGGAATTGCAAGAGGTGAAACACCTGTCTCAGTAAAGGCATGTCGTTTATAGTTTTTTATTTTCTTTAGTCTTTCTTCTCTAAGTCTATAATCTATATATTTAATTTTCCCTAAATCAAACCCTTCGTAACTCCATTGAGAGTCCGCAAGATATTGGTCTGTAAGTATTATAGCTGTAATCTGATATTTTTCAGCTAAATCAAAAGCTTTGTTTGTTAAGTAGAAAGCCTGTTCAGGAGAGCCGGGAGCAAAGATTACCTTTGGAAACTCACCATGTCCGGCATACAAAGCAAAAAGAAGGTCTGCCTGTTCTGTACGGGTAGGAAGACCGGTTGCTGGTCCTGGTCTTTGAGCTAAAACAATAACTATGGGAGTTTCTGTCATGGCAGATAAGGATACACCCTCTACCATCAAAGCAAATCCGCCTCCACTTGTCCCTGTCATTGCTCTGACTCCTGCAAAGGAAGCACCAATAATCATATTTATTGCTGATATTTCATCCTCAGCCTGCTCAACAATAATACCATAATCTTTTGCATATTCAGTAATAAAATTGAAGATACCTGTAGAGGGTGTCATAGGATAAGCTGAATAAAACTTTAATCCAGAAGCAATAGCACCAGCACCAATTGCCTCATTCCCAGAAATAATCATTTTTGGTCTATCAAATGGTAATAAAGTAAAGGAGCACATTAAACATTCTTTGTTTGCGAATTCATATCCAGCCTTTGCACATTCAATATTAGCTCTAATTACTGCATCACCCTTTTTCTTAAAATTGTTTTCTATGGTCTGATACATAATGGTTGGATCCATCCTAAGCATTCCAAGTACTGCACCAATAGCAACGGTATTTGACATTACTTTGCTTCCTCCATACTTTAGAGCAAACTCAAGAAGTGGAAGATCAAGAAAGTTAGGTTTCTCAATTTTTTCCATAATCATCTGAGAATCATAAAGAACTTGACCATCAGGTGTAAGTTCCTTTTCGTGTTTAGTTATACTTTCTCTGTCTAAGGCTACAAGTATATGAACCGAACTTCTTGAAGCAGTAACCGGTTTATGAGAAATTCTAATCTGATAAAAATTATGCCCTCCCCGAATTCTTGATTCATAATCTTGATTGGTAAATACATGGTATCCTGCTTTTGCAAAGATATGGGCCAGGGTATCTCCTATGGTCTGAATACCCTGCCCTGCTTCACCACCAACTTTTATTGTATAATCCATTACCTTAAAATTCCTCCCTCTCTAAAATTTTTACTTAGCGTTCCCTTTTAATTAACTTTAAAATGATAATTGCTCATTTTATTCCATCAGGCACATTATTCAACATTTCATCTAAGTTAGTCCTAAAATTATACCTGAATTCATGCTCCTTCAAATAATACACAAAATACTCCCTGCTTACCACGGGAAATTTAAAAAGCCTTTCCTTGGCATAACTCCAAAACCCTTCTATTCCATTAATATAGCCATCCCGTTCGAAAACTTAATACTCTTGTCTATCCTCTCATGCTTAAATCCATACATTACCAAACCATCATAAGCCTTGAACTTATCCGTGTATATAATGCCCCCTCTTGACCTTCCTTCTACCTCCAAAATAACTCTCGTCCATCTCTACTTCTCCACTTAAAAATTCGCCATCCTCTGAAACAAACTTAAATATGCACTGCCTAATCCTGTTGTCCATCTTGTGGGTAGTATTGTAAGCTAAATTAAGTTCTTTATAAGCCTTATTAACAGGTACTTCCAAGATAAAGAGTTTAACAGCCAGAATAAATTTAGTAAAGGGGACTTTTAAGCCTTCAAGTATACTATCTTTTTTTATGCTCCATTCCTTCCTACATCCGTAGCATTTAAAGAAGCTTCTTCTTATTCTTCCTATCTTTTGGTGTCCACAAAAGGGACAGCGGTCATCTGCTTCCTCTTCGGAAGAGGTAACTTGGACGAGTTCTACTAAATTCATCTTCACACCCCCATGCTTTATTATAGCAGGGTGGAATATATTGAGCAATCACCTAAACTGTTATTACTAATGGTAATGTCACCTATAATTCCCAGTTTGGAATGTCACATCTTTGGTCTTTTTCTTTAATCTAAAACTACGCCTTGAGAGATGGATTCTACCGGCTTCCATCTCTCTTGTATTACCTCTCATCTTACCACCCCTTCAATTTTCTTTACATCTAAAGCCTGCCTATAGCTAAGGTGTAAACCGTAATAGGATAAAATTTTGAGCCTGTCCAATTCAACCCCCGAAATCTGACATGTTTTCATTGCTATCACCTCCCTGAAGATACAGGGAGGATACCCTCTCAATGTGACATTTCAAATTAGGAATTAAATGTGACATTTCAAAATAGTAATGACACACAGCCTTCAGTCATTGTTGACAAGGCCTAATAAAGGATTATATTTAGCGAAAAAAATTTTAGGGGAGAGGTTAGATGGCACGCCACAAGAAGAGAGAAAGGGAAAGGGAGATTGAAAGAAGAAGAAGGCGTAGAGAAAAGCTCGCTAAGCTAAGAAGGAAAGGGCTATTCCCCCTTCCTGAGGGCTATGACCCAATTGTTTACTCTTATGTGGCTTATGCGGTAGCCAAAGGTATCATGACCTTAGACCAAGCCTTAGCCCGTTTAGAAAAAGCCAAGGTTGAACCACAAAAGGAAGAGACCACAAACTAAGGGAGCTTACCTTTAGTAGCAGGCTCCTTCCTTTTTATTTTCCGTCTCTTTCATGCTGCCAGCGGTCCAGGTTTTTAGACTGTTTAAAAGCTATGGGAAAAAGTCTGTCTTAAAGGATGTTTCCTTTTGTCTTTTCAAAGGAGATATACTTGGGATAATCGGACCTAATGGTGCGGGTAAAACCACCCTTCTTTACATACTTCTTGGTATAATCGAGCCAACCTCGGGAGAGGTAAAATACTTTGGAAGAGCTCTTAAAAAAGAGAGAAGCAAAATTCTAAAGCGCGTTGGATTTGCCTCAAACTATGTGAGCCTCCCCTATTCTCTAACCGTGGAAGAAAACCTAAAGGTCTTTGCTCATCTTTATGAGGTAAAGGACTACCGTAGAAGGATTGATGAGGTTTTGCAAACCTTTAAGTTAGCTGACAAGAAAAAGGCTTTGTGTAGAGCCCTCTCTACTGGAGAGATGATGAGGTTGAACATAGCTCGAGCCTTCCTTCATGAGCCTTATGTTCTCCTCCTTGATGAGCCAACAGCTGGTCTTGACCCAGAATACATGCGAGAGGTTGCCGAATTTCTAAAGAAGCAGGCTGAAGAAAGGGGGCTTAGCATAATCCTTACATCCCATCAACTCTCAGAGCTTGAGAAGATAGCAAACAAGCTTCTCCTTATAAAGGAAGGTAGAATATTAGCCTTCGGGGGCTTAGAGGAACTTTTTAAGCTTTATGGAGTTGACAACTTAGAAGAGCTCTACTTTAAAGCCTTTTCCAACTCTTCCTTAGGGGATAATTATGGTTAGCTTTAGGCGAATTCTTGCTATTCTTCTTAGACATCTCTATCTTTTAAAACATAGCGTTAGCAGATGGATTGACCTTCTCTACTGGCCAACTATCGACCTTTTGCTCTGGGGTTTTGTTTCTCTCTACATTCAGCAGAGGGAAGGTAGCGGGATTGTGTATAATTTTCTTGGAGCGCTTATTCTTTGGAACATTTTAATTAGGGCTCAGCAAGGGCTTGCCGTTGGCTTTCTTGAGGATGTCTGGGCAAGAAACCTTCTTCATCTCTTTGCCTCACCCTTAACGTTCCTTGATTATGTTTTAGGGCTTCTGATGTATAGCATCCTTAAGGCTGCTGTAGCCTCTCTTTTGATGGGGTGCCTTGGGGTCTTGATCTTTGATTTTAACTTTTTTGCCCAAGGGTTTGCCCTTTTTAACCTTACCTTTGCCCTTCTTCTTTTTGCCTGGTCTGTTGGGCTTATGACTATAGCCTTGGTCCTTTATTTTGGGCAGGAAGCTGAAATCTTTGCCTGGGCATTAGCCTTACTTTTTCTTCCCTTTTCCGCAGTGTTCTATCCGGTGTCCGTTCTTCCTCCGCTTTTTCAAGAGATTGCAAAGTTTGTCCCCACTTCTTATGTGTTTGAGGGTATGAGGATGGTTTTTCAAGGAAGGGATGTGCCCTTGCTATTTCTTTTTAAAGCCTATTTTTTGATCTTAGTCTACCTAATCCTAAGCGTTTTCGTATTTAGCTATTCCTTTAAGCTTAGCAAGGTCCAGGGTAAGCTAACTAAGGTCGGTGAATAGCCCAGTTGCCTTGTTTTTTCATACTTTTTGGTTATTTTATACTTTGCTATGAGTAGGGTAAAGGTAGAGAAGGCTATACCTCAAGAGAGGATTAGGAATTTTAGCATCATTGCCCACATTGACCACGGGAAATCTACGCTTGCCGACAGGCTCCTTGAGTTTACTGGAGCGGTATCTGAACGGGAGATGCGGGATCAGTATCTTGATAAGCTTGACTTAGAAAGAGAGAGGGGTATTACCATCAAGGCGCAAGCGGTAAGGCTTTATTATCAAGCAAAGGATGGGGAGGTCTACCAGCTAAACCTTATCGATACCCCAGGACATGTGGATTTTACCTATGAGGTGTCCCGGGCTCTATCTGCCTGTGAAGGGGCGCTTCTTGTGGTTGATGCCTCGCAGGGAGTAGAGGCTCAAACCTTGGCTAATGTTTACCTTGCCTTAGAAAACAATTTAGAGATCATCCCAGTTATCAATAAGATAGACTTACCTCAGGCTGATATCGAGAAAACCAAAAAAGAAATTGAAGAAATAATAGGACTTCCGGCTGACGATGCCCTTCTTGTTAGCGCAAAGCTCGCGATTGGCATTGAAGAGGTTTTAGAGGCCATTGTCAAAAGGATCCCCCCACCAAAAGGAAATAGAAATGCCCCACTTAGAGCCTTGGTGTTTGATTCCTGGTATGACCCCTTTCTTGGGGTAGTGGCTTTGGTTAGGGTGGTTGACGGAATGGTTTACCCAGGGCAGAAGATCAAGTTTTTATCTACGGGTAAAGCCTTTGAGATTACCAAGGTAGGCGTTTTTGCTCCTGAGGCAACCTCGGTTGACTGCCTGGTTACGGGTGAGGTAGGCTTTCTTGCTGCTGGGATAAAAGAGATAAGAGATGCAAGGATTGGAGATACTATCACTGAGGCCAACGCAAACCCTCCCCCTTTGCCCGGTTTTAAAGAGTTAAAACCCGTTGTCTTTGCTGGGATTTTCCCGGTTGATAGCGATGATTATGAAGCATTAAAAGAGGCTATCCAGAAACTCTGGCTAAACGACCCAGCCTTTTCTTATGAAATGGAGACTTCAGCGGCGCTTGGCTTTGGGTTTAGGTGCGGTTTTCAGGGACTACTTCACATGGAGATTGTGCAAGAAAGACTTGAAAGGGAGTTCAATCTTAATCTCATCACCACTGCACCTTCAGTGAAGTATAAGGTGAAGTTAAGAGATGGTAGAGAGATAGAGGTAGAAAACCCAGCGCACTGGCCAGACCCTGGGCAAATTTTAGAGGTGTATGAACCCTACATCCGGGCTGAAATCTATACCCCGAAGGAGTACCTAGGGCAGCTTATCACCCTCTGCGAAGAAAAACGGGGTATCCAAAAGGAGATCAAGTTTATAACCCCGTATAGAGTGGTCTTGGTGTATGAGCTACCTTTCAGTGAAGTGGTTCTTGATTTTTACGATAAGCTAAAAAGCTATTCCCGAGGTTATGCTTCTTTGGATTATCAATTCATCGGTTATAATCCAGGCGACCTTGTTAAGATGGACATCCTTATCAACAAACAGCCAGTAGATGCCCTTAGCTTTATCGTCCATCGGGATAAGGCTTACTACCGTGGAAGAGAGCTTGCAAGCAAGCTAAAGGAGGTCATTCCAAGACAGCTCTTTGAGGTGGTTATACAGGCGGTAATTGGAAGCAAAGTCATCGCTCGAGAACGCATACCACCTTTGCGGAAAGATGTTCTTGCCAAATGCTACGGTGGAGATGTAACGAGAAAGAAAAAGCTTTTAGAAAAGCAGAAGGAAGGTAAAAAACGCTTGAAGGCCATAGGTGAAATTGAGATCCCTCAGGAAGCCTTTCTTGCGGTGTTAAAGATATAAACTTCTTATGAAGCAGGATTTACGCTTTTTGGAGAGGACCGGAAAGATTGGGCTCACCTCTTAGCTGGATATTGTTTGAAGAGGAGACCCCTCGCCTTACAGCTCGGGGTGACAAAAAAGGGATGCTCGGGGTGACATCCCCTACCCTGTCCTGCCGAGCGATAGCGAGGCATCTTCAGGGGAAGGTTAATAAAGTAAACCCCTCGCCTTACGGCTCGGGGTGACAAAAAAAGGGCTCGGGGTGACAAAAATGGATGCTCGGGGTGATAAAAGAGAGGTGGCTCTTGGGTAACATTGAGTAGGCTCGAAATAACAGATCCAAGGGAAGACTAAAGGAGGCTTTTTATGGACTTAAAGGACAAGGCATTTGATTGGCTAAAAAGCATTCTAATCGCCTTGCTTTTAGCCCTTTTTATCAGGGCTTTTTTTATTCAGGCTTACAAAATCCCTTCTGGCTCTATGATACCTACCCTACTCATAGGGGACTACCTTTTAGTGAATAAGATAACCTTTGGGCTGAAAAATCCCATAAAGGATGATTTTTTTTACCTCAGACGATTACCGGAAAGGCAAGAGATCGTCGTCTTTACTTATCCTGTGGACAAAAAAGTTGATTTTATCAAAAGAGTTATAGGGCTTCCTGGAGATAAAGTCCAAATTATTAATAAAAAGGTGTATGTAAACGATAAACCCCTGAACGAGCCTTACGCAAGATGGACAGACCCTGAAGTTTATCCAAGGGATGTTAGCCCACGGGATAACTTTGGTCCTATTGAAGTTCCAGACGGGCATTTATTCGTGCTTGGGGATAACCGCGACCAAAGCTACGATAGTCGTTTCTGGAGCTTTGTGCCCATCAAATACCTTAAAGGAAGTGCCTTGATAATCTATTTTTCCTGGGATAGCGAAAATGGAAGGATAAGGTTTGAGCGGGTCGGAAGATTAATTAAGTAAAGCAAGCTCAAAAATGTCCCTTATTTAGCAATCATAGCCCTCATCAGGTCAGCCGCGTTTTCCGCATGTCCTGAAATCTCAGTAATCATGTCAACAAGGTTTAAAAGGTAGAACAAGGTTAAGGGGTCTGAGATCCGGCTAAAGACCTCCCTTTTTAAATCGGTAGCTAAATTTTCGCTGAGGTATTCCTCGTAGCGGACCTTCCTAACAAGTTCTTTAGCAACATTTCGGCTTGTTTCGGAACGGGTGATAAGGAAATCCGTTGCCCTTTGAATGAGCTCCTCAATGTAGCGAAGGGGCTCCAAATTTTGTTTAAGAAGCTTTTGAAGCTTTTGGGCAAGGTCGTCTGGGATATCAATATCTTTGAAGGAAAGCCAGTTTATGATCTCTTCTGCCGAGTCCGCAACCCCGTCCTGTTCTTTCAAATACATAAAAACTTCAAACTTTTCTACAGGAAGAATAAGCCCCTTAGGTAGATGCCCCCGGATATTGGTCTTAACCTTGTCAGCCTCTTTCTCGATCTCAGTGATGTGTTTAGCTATCTCAGAAAGCCTTTCTTTATCTTTATGGAAATAGGCTTCTAAAGCAAGGGGGAGACGGATTAGACATTCGGATACAAGCCTTGCATGCTTCAAAAGAAGATTGAAAAACGGATATTGTTTAGTAAGTATCTCTTGAATAGAGACAGGCTCTAACCTTTCAAGCTTTGGTGTCTTACCCTCAACAGTAAAGATAACAGCTTCTGCGATGTTGCAGGCATGGTCGCCAATCCTTTCCAAATTCTGAACAACGATGATGTATTCGACCCCGATGTCAATAAGGTTCGGGTCATTTCTCATGCATTCCTTAAGGATCTTAATGTTTTCCCTTTTGTAGGAATCAACGATGTCATCATGCTTAATAACAGCATGAGCTTTTTGCACATCCTCGCTGATGAAGGCGTTTATGGCGCTCTCAAGCATGAAAAGGGCTTCTTTTGCCATGGGTTGAATAGAAGTTTCACACTTGTAAAGAGGAGGCGCCTTCTGCTCAACAAGATTAGGAACCCTTTCAGCGATGTTAACCGCTTGGTCAGCCAAACGTTCAAGGTTCCTGGCAATGTCAAAGGCGCTGATGATAAACCTTAAATCCTTAGCTACAGGTTGCTGCAAAGCTATAATCTCAACGGCTGAAAGGGTAACCATGTGTTCGTAATAATCCACCTGTTCGTCAAACCTAATAACTTTATTAGCAAGGTCCGGATCAAGATTTTCAATAGCCTTTAAGGCACCGGTTATCATTTCATCAACAGACTTTGACATATCAACGAGCAAATTTTTAAGTATCTGCAGCTCCCTCTCAAGGGATACCCTAACCATTTTTTTCCTCCTAATCTGTTTTTTTTGTAATAATTTTTCAGGATTTTTTATATTATAAGCATTAAAACCGAGTTTGCGAAGTCTCAAAACAAAAAGATAGCTTAGCCTACCAGTATAGCATAAAAAAATTAGCTCCTTCCCACGATAATTTTTAAAATGTTTAAAAAAATCCTTTTCCTCAGCTAAAATAAGGTTTGGGTCAACCCAGATGGCTGATGGGAAGGTCCCCATTTCATAATCCTCTTTTTCTCTCACATCGAACACTAATATTTTATCTCTATTTTGTGAATAATATATTAAAAATTCCTCGGCAGTCCACTCAAGCCTTTTATCTTCAACCCTTTGTAAAAGGGATACCCTTCGGCATTTGACGCAGATGTGTGATTTTGAGGGAGTAGGCTCACCGCAAACCTGACAGGAGTAAAACCCATCCTCCTTTTCTGGTTCCTCTTTAGGAAGAAGAGGTAGAAGTTTTTTCATAAAGATGGAAAGAAGACGAAACTTAAAGGTTTTATCCTCTTTTAACATTTCATTAAGACAGGATTTCCAAAATTTTGCGGGCGTTAACTCCCCATGGGGACAGCTACATCCCTCGATGGGCAACTCTGAAAGCACGGAGTAGTGAAAGATGTCAAGCTCTGGGAGGCTAAATAGGGGTTTGACCTTCTTTGCCTGACCGGCATGAAGGGGAGGTAGCAGGGGTCTCAACCGGGAAAGGCTTATAAAATCTCCGTTAAAAAAGAGGCTAAGCATGGTGGAGAGGGTGTCATCAAGATGGTGCCCAGTTGCGATCACATCAAGGTTAAGCTCTTTTACCGCTTTAGTGAAATAGTATCTTTTTATCACACCACATACAGAACAGACCTTATCCTTAAAGCTTGTAAAGACAAAGTCATCTATCCGAACGCCCTCCCTTTCCACAAGGTCTATTATGTGAAGGGGAACATCTAACTTTTTACAAAGCTCTTCTACTGCAGATTGAGCGTATTCCGAATAGTAGCGGATGCCAAGGTTTAAGTAGATACCGATAAAACTTTGGGCAGGAAAAAGCCTTTTAAGAATGGCTAAAAGGGCAGCGCTATCCTTACCCCCAGACAGAAAAACCCCAACCCTTTCTCCCTCGCTAAACATTTTATACTTGATTATGTTTTCCTTCACCCGTTTTTCACAAAACTTTAGGAAACAATCTTTACAAAGATATAGTGATGTGCCCTCCGGACGAAGGATAGCTCTTTCTTCACAATAAGAACATTTTCTGGAAAGCGGTTTTGGTTTAAACTCAAAGACTTCAGCCCCGCATTTTATATACTTCATATTAAAAGATTAACACCTTTCCCTTGAGAGGACAACTCAAAAATGCTATAATGGCAAGGATGATACAAGATTGATAAAAGTTGTTTGCAACTACCTTAGAAGGGAGGCTGTTCATGCTGATTGAATTTCCGTTAAAAGAAGAGCATAAAATCATGATTGAACTTATAAAGGAAATTGGGGGAACCTACATCAAACCCTACTCTTTAGAATGGGATGAGAAGGAAGCTTACGACGCAACACCCATAAAAGCCCTTGCCCAGGCTGACCTTTTTGGTCTCATCATCCCAAAGGAGTATGGCGGGCTTGGTTTTGGCACTTTTGAGATGTGTCTTGCTGTAGAGTGGCTCTCCTACTTTTGCGCTGGGGTTTCAACAACCTATGCCGCAAGCTTTCTTGGTGCCTACCCTATCCTCCTCTTTGGCAGTAAAGAGCAGAAAGAAAGATACCTTCCTTCCATTGCAAAGGGTGAAAAGCTTTGCGCCTTTGCCTTAACTGAGCCCCAAGCTGGAAGCGATGCCTTTGCCATAAAAACCACTGCCAAGAAATATGGAGACTTCTACATTCTTAACGGAATAAAACAGTGGATCACGAACGGAGGAATTGCCGACATCTACATTGTAATTGCCTTGACAGACCCAGCCAAAGGGGCAAGAGGAGCAAGTGCCTTCATTGTTGAGAAAGGGGACCCAGGTTTTGTGGTAGGCAAAAAAGAGAAAAAACTTGGTCTTCGAGCTTCTATTACCACGGACCTAATTTTTAACGATTGTCGAATTCCCAAAGAGAGGGTCATAGCCAAAGAGGGGATGGGCTTTATGGTTGCCCTCAAAACCCTCGATTATGCAAGATGTGGAGCAGGCGCTCAAGCCTTGGGTATAGCCCAAGCTGCCTTAGAGGTAAGCCTTAAGCATGCCAAAACCAGAGTTCAGTTTGGTCAGCCTGTATATCAGTTTCAAGCGGTAAGCCATACTTTTGCCGAAATGGCTATGAGGCTCACATCGGCAAGGGCTTTAGTTTATAGCGTTTGCCAGTATATCTATTCTGGGGCTAAAGACTTTTCTGGAGCCTCAGCCATGGCAAAATCTTTTGCTACAGACCAGGCTATGTGGATCACGGAAAGGGCTATCCAAATGATGGGTGGCTATGGCTACATGATGGACTACCCTGTCCAAAAATTCTTTAGAGATGCTAAATGTCTCCAGATCTATGAGGGGACAAACGAGATACAAAGAAATGTCATAGCAAGAGAGCTTGCCAAATGGATAAAGGTATAAAATTCGCTCGGTGCTTAAAGGAGGCTCTTTCATGGGAAGGATCGTAGTTTGCATTAAAGGAGTGCCAAAGCCTGGGACGGTAAAGGTTGATAAAGAAACTCATACCCTTCGCCGGGAATCAGCTGAGCTCATCTTAAACCCACCCGATAGGTCAGCCTTAGAAGTAGCTCTAAGATTAAAAGACCAAGCAAACTTTGAGGTTATAGCAATTAGCATGGGACCACCAAACATGGTTCCCCTTTTGCAAAAGGTTTACGCCTTAGGAGTAGACGACCTATATTTAATCTCTGATAGAGCCTTTGCTGGCTCAGACACCTTAGCAACCTCTCGAATTTTAGCCAGAGTCTTAAGTCTTCTTTCCCCCTTTGACCTTGTCGTCATGGGGGCAAGGTCAATCGACGGTGAAACAGGACAGGTCCCACCAGAAACAGCAAGCCTTCTTAAGCTTCCATCCATAACCTATGTGAAGGAGATAAGGTTTGTTGATGGGAAGTTTGTCGCTATCCGGGAAGATGATTTTGGGGAAGAGGAGGTAGAATTTCCTTCACCGGCTGTGGTTAGCATCGTTCCTGAGATAGATTATGTTAGACCACCATCCTTAAAACGCCTCCTTTCTTTAAAAGAAATAACTCCTAAAATTTTAACCAACGCCGAGCTTAACCTTGATGAAGCTTCTATTGGTCTTTCTGGTTCTCCAACTCAAGTTGCTGATGTGTTTGAGAAATCTTTTGTCTCCCGAGGGGAAATCTTTGAGGGAGAGCCGGATGAGCTTGCCGAAAAGCTTATTGAGATCTTAAAAGAAAAAGGCTTTTTAGCTTAATGCTTCTAAAGGGGGCTAAGCAATGACTGAATGTATCTTTGCCTTTGGGCAGTGCCTTGAAGGGAAGCTTCATCCTGCAAGCCTTGAAATCTTAACTCCCCTAAGAGAGGTAGCAGACCGGCTCAACAAAAGATTGATCCTTATCGGTCTTACCGATGACAAGGAAAAATTTTTAGCTATTCCGGAACTAAAAAAGTTGCTTGCTGATGAGGTTTGGTGCATCGCTCATCCAAATCTTAAACACTTACCCGATGACCTATGCGAGAGGGTTTTTGTCTACTTAGCAAGCGAACATAAGCCATATGGGATATTTTTTCCGGCAACTAAAAAAGGGCTTTCTGTTGCCCCAAGAGTTGCTGGAAGCTTACAAGCTGGACTTTGCGCCCATGTCAACGCCTTTGAAATAAAGGATGGAAACCTCTTTCTTCTTCGTCCAACCTACGGCGAAAACATCATCGCAAAGCTAACCTCCCGGACGCTTTCCATCATAGCAACCGTAGCCTTAAACGCCTTTCCCATAAAGGAAGCTAAAAAGGAACCCTTGATAAAAGAGTTAAAACTCCCTGAAGGTTTTGACTGGTCAACGAAGCTAACCATCAAGAACTTTAAACCGGCAAAGAAAGAGCCTTCCAGACTAAGCGTTGCTAAAGTTGTCGTAGCTGGGGGCATGGGTTTAAAAAGCAAGGAAAACTTTCAGATGCTTTTTGAGCTTGCTAAAATCCTTAACGCTGAAGTTGGGGGAACAAGACCTGCGGTGCATGCTGGCTGGGTTGAGGCCGAACGGATGATAGGGGTAAGCGGAGTTTCGGTAAGACCAAAGCTTTATCTTGCCTTTGGGATCTCAGGAGCCATTCAGCATACCGTTGGCATGGAGGGCTCAGAATTTATTGTCTCGATAAACATAGACAAAGAGGCACCGATGATGAAGATGGCTCATGTAGGCTTCGTTTGCGATGCGCCTTCCTTCCTTAAAGCCTTGTTGCGAAAACTTAAGGCGAAAGATTAACTGGTAAGCTCCTTCCATTTTTCCTTTATCCTCTGGACATGGTCTCCCTCCCAGTAGACCCTTCCACAGCTTGGACAAAGATTAAACTCATTGTAAAGCTCGTAAGCCTTGGGCGGGATTTTTTCTTTATAGACTTCTTTATTGACGGGAATAAGGTTAACTCCACAAATACTGCAGATGTCAAGCTTAAGCTCTTGGTCTAAATTTAGCTTATTAAGTAGACGTTTTATTTGAGCCTTAGGGTTATTCCTTGGTAAAAGAAGAAAGTCTGCTCCAGCCTTTTCTATAACCCTTGCCGTCTCTTCGCTTGTAATAAGAAAAAATTTCCCTCGATTTTCAAGGATTGTCTTTAAGTCTATTCTATGTTGAGCAATTTCTGCTTTGTAACCCAGAAAACGCAACCATTTAGCAAGCCCCCTTAAGCTTGATTCCAGATAGAAAACCAACTCTCGCGATGGCAATTTCATTTTAGTTTATACCTTGGGCTGTTCAAAAAAGTTCCCTCCCTACCTTGTCCTGCCGAGCGTAAGCGGTGCATCCCTCACTTCGTTCGGGACGACATAAAAATAGGCTCGGGGAGACCCCTCGGCTGACGCCTCGGGGTGACACATGGGGGCTTGCACAAATTTTTAAAACAGCCTCTTTATGCCTTGGCAAAAAGTTTAAAATTAGTATACTACAATATCTAAAAGATAGGATAAACTGCGCAAACAATATATGAACAATCAGGCTAATTTTAAGGATTTCCTCAAAATATTTATTTTTTTCTTTTTTTCCCTCATCTTTAACTCTCTTACTTTCTCACATGCTTATTCTTTCTCTTTAATTTCAATCTCTGAGAAGGATGAGGTTGAGCTTGGCAAGGTCTATGCAAATGTTGCCATTGACGAGTATGGAGGGAGGTTCCCTGAGCCAGAGGTTCAAGCCTATCTTCAGCGCCTTGGAAAGAAAATTGCTGAGCAATCCCCTCGCGAGGTGCCTTATACTTTTTCCCTGGTAAACTCAGGGATTGAGAACGCCTTTGCCATACCAGGTGGACCAGTTTTCATCACTCGGGGATTGTTTTTAATGGTAGATACTGAAAGCGAGCTTGCTTGCGTTCTTGGGCATGAAATCGGACACATCACAGCAAGACATCATATCAAGTTTGTAGAAAAAAACATGACCCTTAGCCTGCTACTTCAGATTGGAAGTTTGTTTCTGCCTCAGAATTTGGCAGGAGAGGCTTTGTATCAGCTTGCTCAAATCTCAGCAGGGCTTCTTTCCCTTAAATTTAGCCGGGACCAAGAACGGGAGGCTGACGCCTACGGGTTTGAATTCTCCGTAAAAGCTGGCTATAGCCCTGAAGGTATGTATGAGCTCTTTAAAAAGTTTAAGGAGAGGGAAAAGAAACGCCCTCCTGAATGGTTATCTACTCATCCCTTGCCTGAGTCGAGGATCAAAGAATGGCAAGAAAAGATGCAAACCTATAAACCAACGGGCGCTTTGATCAAAGACCGCGAGGAGTTTCAGAGGATAAAGGCTATTATCTTAGCCACGACGGAATCCTTTAGGTTAAGCGATGAGGCTGAAAAGCTTTTTAAGGACAAAAAAATTGATTTAGCCAAAGAAAAGTTCATGAAGGCTTTAGAACTCTATCCTAAAAACATCCCCGCCCTTCTTGGGCTTTCGAAAATTCTTTTAAACCAAAAGAGGGTTGATGAGGCAAAAGAATACGCTAAACGGGCAAAAGTTTTAGATGAGAACTTAAGCTCAGCCTATATCCTTGAAGGAATAGCTGAGCTTAATCTCAAGAACTATCAACAGGCTCTAATCTATTTTGAAAAGGCAAAAGAGCTGATACCTTTTAACGGCTATGCTTACTATTTGGCTGGAAGGGCAAACGAGAAGCTTGGTAAACGAAAAGAAGCTCTGGATAATTACAATAAAGCCCTTGAACTTGGACCAAGCAATGCCCCTTGGTATGCTGATTGCAAACGGCGCTATCAAATGCTTCGAGGAATTCCTCTTCCTTTTTAAAAGCCTGAAAGGAGAAATATAAAAATGTTCATCCAGAACCTTCTAAAATCGCTTCCTTTACAATACTACTTTGCCAAGGCTGGAATTACCATCCCAGCCTTTCTTCCACCTCTTGTTAGTTTTTTTCTTTCTTTGGTTTGCGGAGTAGGCGGAGTAAGCGGAGCTTTTTTGCTTTTACCCTTTCAGGTAAGCATCCTTAACTACACAGCCCCTTCGGTCTCAGCAACAAATCATCTGTTTAACTGCGTCGCCATTCCTTGGGGAGTTTATAAGTATTGGAGGGAAGGAAGGCTCTATACACCGCTTACGCTTATCATCTCTCTTGGCACCTTGCCTGGAGTGATCATCGGCTACTTTCTAAGGGTTTCTTACTTTCTTAAGCTCAAGAACTTTCTTCTCCTCGTAGGCTTAGTCCTTTTAATCATAGGCGGGAAGCTCTTCTTTGACCTAATTTTCTCCCCAAAAAAAGAAGCAACCTTTTCCTATGTCCCCCAAAAGACTTTGGTTTTTAGCTTAACAAAGCTTTCTTTTGAGTATAGCGGTAGGACCTATGAAGTAAGCTCAATCCTCATCTTTCTCATAGCCTGCGTGATAGGGATTGTAGGAGGGATTTATGGCATAGGTGGTGGCGCTATTATGGCCCCCGTTCTTTTAGCCTTCTTTCATCTTCCTGCCTATGTGTTTGCCGGAGCAACCCTCTTTGCAACCTTTCTAACCTCAGTCATCGGAGTCCTAGTTTATACAACCTTTGGAAATAGACCTGACTTTTTGCTTGGACTGCTATTTGGCATTGGAGGAGGGCTTGGTCTATACCTTAGCGCAAAGCTCCAGAGATACTTCCCTCAAAAGGTGATAAGAGGTTTCCTTGGAATAATTCTTATTTATATAGCAATTAGATATATATTAAAATTTTTTGAATAGTCCTAAGCTTTAGTTCGGAAAATTCCTATCATAAAAGAGCTTTAGTCTAACCTTTTTTAGTTCCTTTAATGTTTCAAGAGGAAGATAGTTTTTAACACCTAAGGTATGAGCCCAAGCTTTAATTTTTTCTTGAAAGTTTTCCTCTTTGAAATGACACATGGTGTAAAGGTTGTATGGAAATTCTGGATAACTTTTCCTAAGATAGCAATGAGTAATTTCTGGGATTTTGGATAGGCTTTTAGCTACCTCGTCAACCCTTTTTCCCTCTACTTGCCACACAACCATCACATTATGTTTATATCCAAGTCGTTGGTGTTTAAAAAGGGCACCAAACCTCCTTAACGCCCCTACCCTTTTCATCTTCTTTAACCAAGCGAATATGTTTTCCATCTTACAATTTAGTTCCTCGGCTTTAACAAGAAAAGGTTCTTTTACCAAAGGAAAAGGTTCTTGCAAAACTTTTACCATCCTAACATCATCTTCGGTAAAATTAAAAGTTCTTCGGCTTTGGAAATCCTCTCCCCCTTCTTGCTCAACTCCAAATACCACCGAGATTTTATATTTTTTTAAAATGGGAAGAAACAACAATCCGTTTTCAGTAAATTCTTGACATAAAGCCTTGGCTTCCTCTAAAAGGTCCTTCCCCTCAGGCACAACCAAGGTAAACCAAAGGTTATATTCATGGTTACGAAGATAGTTGTGGCTTACTCCTGGGTGGCTATTGATACGGTCTATCGCTAAGCTTAATTTTTTTTTGCTAACTTTAAGGGCAAAAAGTGATGATCGATGCCCAAAATACTCTGGGTTGAAGATGGCAGATATCTGCCGAAGCCTTCCTTCCCTTTCCCAATCTATAAGAAGAGAGATGAGCTCAAGCTCTTTTAGCCCAACCCTTTTAGCGATGGCTAAAAAGGGTCTTTTGCTCAAGGGAAACTCCTTTTGTAAGAGCCTAAAGAGCAATCTTTTAGCTTCGGGATTAAGCTTATGTTCCATAGGAAAGAAGGTTTTTTAGATACTTTATTCTTTTCGGGTGTTTGAGCTTTCTTAAAGCCATGCTTTCGATCTGTCTAATCCTCTCTTTGGAAACCCCAAATTTCTGCCCCACTTCCTCCAAGGTGCAGGCTTCTTTTTCTCCTATACCAAACCGTAAGCGGATCACCTTTTCTTCGCGAGAAGAAAGGGTGCTAAGGAGTATCCTTACCTTTTCTGACAGCTCATTGTTAAAGGTGTATTCATCAGGACGGGTTGAGTTCCCATCCTCTATGAATTCAAGCAAAGTTGTATCTTCATCATTATGGATGTTTGCCTCCAATGAGAGGGGCTGCTTCACATATTTAAAAATTTGGTTTAGTCTTTCGATACTCATACCAGTTATGTTTGCTAAATCCTCAATTGTTGGGTCGCGTCCATACTCTTGATAGAATTTAGTAGAGACAATTTTACTTATTTTGTATATGGTTTCAATGATATGAACTGGAATCCTGATTGTCCTGGTATGTTCAGCTAAGTATTTAGTAATACTTTGTCTTATCCACCAAGTTCCATAAGTGCTGAATTTAAAACCTCGGCGATAGTCAAACTTTTCTACAGCTTTTAAAAGCCCAAGATTGCCTTCTTGTATAAGGTCAGCAAGAAGTGACCCACGTGGTGCATATTTTCTGGCAATAGAAATGATAAGCCTAAGATTTGATTTTGCAAACTGTTCTTTAGCCTTCTTTATGTCTTGAAGTCGATTTTCGATAAGCTCTGCTGAAGCCAATACCTTTTTTGCTGATATACCAAAAAAGTCTTTTGCCTTCATACTTAATTTTGACAAAATTGCTTCATTATGCAAAGATTTATATTTCTTAACGAAATCTCTAATTTCACAGGATAGTTCATCTAAAAGAATTTTTGTTGGACGAACTTTATATATTAGGTCTAAGATTTTCTCAATAATAACTTCTATATCTTCTTTTGACTGTTTTTCCTCTGCAGTTAACAAATGATATAGATCATTTAATTCTTTTTTTAACAATTCGAGCCAAGTTTCTACTTCTTGTTCTTTTTTTGCCAACTCTTCATAATCCTTAAATAGCTTATCTAAAGTCTTATCTTGTGAATGCTTAACAAGAAGGTTGTAGAATTTAATAACTTGAGTTGAATAGAGTAGACAGGCTTTAATGATATCTCTTTCGGCTACCTCGATAGCCCTACCTAAGGCTACCTCCTCCTCTCTTGTGAGAAGAGGATGGTTAGCCACCTCTTTAAAATAAAGCGTGATAGAATCGTCAAGAACCTTTTTAAACTTTATCTCTTCCTCATCATCTAAACCTTCTTCTATTGGTTCAACATCGAATTCATCTGTAAATTGTTCGTCTTCAAAGAGACACAATTTCCTCTGAGGCATGGGACGCCTCCTTAAGTTATTTTACAACTCTTTAATCTTAAAGTATGCTTTATTTGATATAAATACTGTTCAATATTCTCTTTCTCGAAAGATACTTCACCTTTTTCTAAGCACTCTTTTATCCTTTCTATTTTTAAACGAGCCTTTTCCTTCATGATGAAATGTAAGATTTGCTCAAAGGCAGACCTTTCGTCCTCAAAGGGAGGAGAAAAGAAAAGGTCGCTGTATATCTCCTGAAAGAAGGGGTCTAAGATTTCCTGCGGGTCAACCCCAGCATCGTAGGCGAAAAGTAAACTCTTTATAAATTCTGTGTAAGGGCTACTGTCATCCAAGATTTCTAAAAGACCGGCCTCTTTGAGAGTTTGAGCTTCCTTCGGGTAGTTTACCAAATACTGAGCGATTATCCGGTAGGGATGGGAGCAAAGCCCCTCTTCAACGGTTTCCCGATACTCCTCTCTACCTTCGCCTCTCTCGAATCCAGTTGATAAAGCTTTGGCAACCTCTTGAGATGGGATGTCAAAAAGAGTTGCTAAAAAGGAGAAAAGCCTTTTTTTAAGGAAAGGATCCCTGCAGGGTTTAAAAAGCTCCACAAGCTCCTCAAAGGCGCTCTTTGGCTTTGAGAGAACCTTTTCTTGATACTCTTTTTGAATAAACTCTAAAGCATTAAAGGTAAAGGGAGCTAAAATAGCATCAGGGGGGACTTCAACTTTTCCTTTAGACCTAAAAAAACTATCTGGGTCCTCGCCATAAGGCAAAACAACACAGTTTGGGAGGATGCCTTGGGCAATAAAAAGGGAGATCGCCCTTAGGGTTGCTTTTCTTCCCGCCTCGTCTCCATCAAAAAGTAAAATTATCTCTTCTGCTAAATTTTTGAGCTTAGCTACATGCCTTTCTGTAAGGGCGGTTCCACAGGTTGCAACTACATTGTCTAAACCCTTCTGCCAAAGGGTTAAAAGGTCAAAATAGCCTTCAACGATGTAAGCCTTCCCCTTTTGTTTAATCTGTTTTTTGGTTTGAAATAAACCATAAAGAATTTCTGACTTTTTGAATATTTGCGAGTCTGGACTGTTTAAATACTTAGGTTCACTTTTTGGGTCTAAGGTTCTTCCAGCAAAGCCAACGCATTCTCCAGCCTCGTTAAAAATAGGAATAATCACTCTATCCCGAAATAGGTCGATGTAACCTCCGTCTTCAACCCTTCTTATTAGACCAAGCTCCTCTGCCTGCTTTATTTCCTTAGCGTCAATTCTAAGTAAAGAGGATAGAATTCTCCCGTTAGATGGAGCATAACCCAGCATGAATTCCTTTATCGTCTCCTCAGAGATTCCTCTTTCCTTAAGATAAGACCTTGCTTTTTCTGCTTCTTCGCTTCTTAAAAGCTGGGCGTGGTAGAACCTTGCGACTTTATAGTTTAGCTCGGCTAAAGTTTTTTCTTTTCTTTTTTCGGCAAAAAGGCTTTTGTCTACGGAAATTCCGTATCTTTCGGCAAGGTCAAGAATTGCTTGTTTAAAATCAAGCCCCTTCATCTTCATGTAGAAGGTGATGACATCGCCTGATGCTCCACACCCAAAGCATTTAAAAATTCCTTTATCAGGGCTTACGGTAAACGAAGGGGTCCTCTCTGAGTGAAAGGGGCAAAGACCTACATAGTTTTTACCAACCCTTTTAAGCTTTACATACTGGGAAACAAGGTCAAGAATATTAAGCCTTGATTTAAGCTCAGAATAAAGCTCTTCAAAGGACATGGTCGAGGTTGGCACTAATTGAGTAATAACACGATTTGGCAAAAGGTCAAGATTTTGAAAAAATTCCCCTTGACAGGAAAATTAAAGCTTGATATCATACCTTATTACCACGCGGGAACCCTAACAATAGGAGGATAGGCATGGAGGTAAAAAAATCCATAGTTAAAAGCATCCAAAAATACTTCCTCCTCTCCTTTGCCCTTTTCCTTGCTGTTTCTTTGGTTAGCTTCTACCTCACAACACGTTGGGTTGTTTTTGAAAAACAAACTAACAACCTGATGAAGAACTTTGAGGATGCCCTCTCAGATTTTCTAAAACGAAAAGAGCCTGAACTTCTCACTTATGCTTTGACTTTATCTAACAATCATATCATTCAGAATGTCTACCTTTCCTTAGAAAAAGAAGTTGGCTCGCTAACGAATGTTACGGAATCAAACAGACACATCTTTGAAAAGTATGGAAGAACACTAAGGTCTGAGTATGAAGCCTTAGTAAAAGGGACAATCATTCCTCAATTTCACGTTCACTTTCATCTTCCTCAAGCTAGGTCATTTCTTAGGCTTCATCTTCCACCTGGGTCGGATGTCAAGCTTGATGACCAATCGCAAGTTAGAAAAACTGTTGTTGCTGTTCTAAATTCAAAACAGCCTGTTCTTGGTTTTGAAGTAGGACGCAATGATGCGTCTTATAGATGTCTTGTTCCTATTCTATCTAAGGATGGGAAGCTTCTTGGTGCTGTTGAAGTTTCTCACCATATAGACCGAATGATGGAAGAATTTTCCCAAACCTTCAAACAGGTTGACCGGTATGTCATAGTCTTAAATAAAGAGTTTGAAAAAATCTTTGCTAAAAAGTTCATTGAGGAGGGAAAGGTTAAGGTCCTTCCTCAAGGTATTATCTATGGTAAGCCCAAAAACATCGATGAAAAGACCATGGATAAAATCCTAAATGCAAAGGATGAAAGCTTAAACATTGGCACGCAACACTTTTTTAAGTTTCAACTTAAAGACTTCGCAGGAAACTCTATGGGATACATCGCCGTTGGCACAGACCAAAGGACTATTGTCAACCTGTTTAGAGTATCTGCCTTAATTTCATCCACTTTGCTCTTTACGCTCATCCTTATCATTGCTTTTACTATCACAAGACAACTTAAAGGTGTCTCTCAGAGCCTTCTTACTACGGTCAAAATGGTTGATGATCTGGCAAAGGGGGGAGGTGATCTAACCTTTAGGTTCACCTCTCATGATGAAACTGAAATCGGCCTACTTTCCGCTAAATTCAATAGCTTTCTTGAAAGTTTAGCAAACATCGTTAAAAGGCTTATTGAAAGCACTAAAACCCTCTTTAGTATCTCAGGCGAGCTTTATAAAGATGTCTCCCGCTCAACCGAGGTTGTTTCAGAGTTTCGTGATAAGGCTGAATACATAAGCATGTCTTCTGCGGAAATTCTTTCCGCTATGAACGATGTTTCAACCTCCTTGGAAGAGCTTACCAAAGCTATTCGAGAGATAAGCGAAAAAGCCCAAGTCTCAAGTCAAATGGTAAAAGAGACCTCTCAGGCTGTGTTTGAAACAAAAGAGCTTGCAGAAAAGTTAAAGGAAGCCACTTTTGAGATAGAGGATGTAGTAAACCTTATAAACAACATTGCTGAGCAGACAAATCTCCTTGCCCTAAACGCCTCGATCGAGGCTGCAAGAGCAGGCGAAGCTGGGAAGGGCTTTGCCGTCGTTGCAAACGAAGTAAAAGAGCTTGCAAGGCAAACCCAGTCTGCAACTAAAGAGATAAAACAGAAGATAGACTTTTTGGTGCAGGCAACAGGCAATGTTTCAAATTCTGTTGAAGGAATTGTTAGCCTGATTAAGAATGTTGAGGATGCAGCAACAACCATTGCCTCGGCGGTTGAGGAGCAGACCATCGTGGTAAACTCCGTGTTCGAGCATATTTCAAGCGTAAGAGACAAGGTGATGATAACTGATGATCAGGCTCAAGCGATAAAGAGAGAGGCCGAAGCCTTAAAAGAACTCTCCGAAAGACTAAAGAGACAAGCAGAGGCTGTAAAAGAGGTAGCAAACCAGATAAAGGAGCTAACCGACCAGTTCAAAGTGTAGATATTTTATGGAGGCGTTTGATGTCGAGTCTTAGAGAAAAAGTCTATGAAGCGGTGTTTGAGGAAAACGCAACCTTAAAGCAGGAAAAACTAAAAGCTCTTTTGGGAAGCCTAAACAATGAAGGATATGTAGGAAGGTCTATTTATCCTCTTTACAAGAAAATTAGCCAAGGCTTTCTTGGGTTTACGGTGCCAGCCTTTAACCTTAGGATTTTGACCTATGACCTTGCAAGGACTATCTTTAGAGTTGCCAAGAGGCTAAATGTAGGGGCGGTAATCTTTGAGATTGCCCGATCGGAGATGGGCTACACTAAGCAGAGCCCCCTTGAGTATGCGGTATGTGTTCTTGCAGCAGCGCGGGATGAAGCCTATCCTGGTCCGGTTTTTCTTCAGGGAGACCACTTCCAAGCAAACAGAAAATCCTACTTCGCTAACCCAGATGCTGAAAAAAGGCTCCTTATAAACTTGATCGAACAAGCAATAACATCCCAGTTTTACAACATTGACATCGATGCTTCAACCCTTGTTGACCTGGAAAAAGAAGACATCATGGAACAGCAAAGGGAAAACTATGAGCTCACCGCTGAGCTTGCCGAGTTTATAAGAAGCATAGAGCCTAAGGGGATCACGGTAAACCTTGGCGGAGAAATCGGAGAGATCGGTGGCAAAAACAGCACCCCTGAGGAGCTAAGAGCCTTCCTCGAAGGCTTTAGGCAAACCTTCAAAGGCGAGGTTGGTCTCTCAAAGATAAGCGTTCAGACGGGCACAAGCCATGGAGGAGTGGTCTTACCCGATGGGTCCATAGCCCAGGTTGCTTTAGATTTTAAAGTTCTTCGAACCCTTTCTCGGATTGCCCGAGAAGAGTTTGGGTTGGCAGGAGCAGTTCAGCACGGAGCCTCAACCCTTCCTGAGGAATACTTCGAGCTTTTCCCGGAGAACGAGTGCGTTGAAGTGCATCTGGCTACGGGTTTGCAGAACTTCATCTATGACCACAGAGCCTTGCCCGAAGATTTTAGACAGAGAATATACGCTTATCTGAAAGAAAACTTTGCTCAAGAATGGAAGGAAGGGCTTACTGAAGCTCAATTTATCTACAAAACGAGAAAAAAGGGATTTGGAGCCTTTAAAAAGGATTGGTGGGACCTCCCTCAAGAGGTGTTAGATAGCATCTTTTCCGACATGGAATCTTATTTTGAGAAGGTCTTTCTTAAGCTTCGGGTAGATAACACCTTGGATTTAGTTAAGGCTCAGCTACACCTTTGATAAAACTTTCCAGGAAGGCTCTTCACTAACCCCTTAAGCTCAAGCTCGGTTATCAAGGATAAAAGCTGGGGAAGGTCAAACCCTGTTTGTGCTAGGAGATTTTCAAAATGCGTTGGGTATTGACTTAAACATTCTAAGATCCTTCTTTCCTCTTGAGAGACTTCTAAAGATGCGACCTCTTCCTTTCCTTTCTCAAGAGGCTTATACTCTATTCCTAAGTGATAAAGGATGTCTTCTGCTGAGGTGACAGGAATAGCCCCGTTTTTGAGGAGGTAGTGCGTTCCTTGGGACTGCTCGGAAAAGATGTTTCCCGGGCAGACGAAAACATCCCTCCCCTGGTCCTGAGCCCATTTTGCGGTGATTAATGTTCCGCTTCTTCTTCCAGCTTCCACAACTAAAACACCCTGAGAAAGTCCGCTAATGACCCTGTTTCTTCGGGGAAAGTTTTCTCTTTTTGGGCGGGTTCCTAAGGGGAACTCGGAAACAATAGCCGAGCCGGAATCAAGGATCTTCAAAAAGAGGTCTCTATTCTCTGGCGGATAGATGATGTCAAGCCCTGTTCCAAGGACGGCAACTGTTTTCCCTCCTTCCTTTAGAGTAGTTTTATGGACCAAAGTATCAATACCTCGGGCTAATCCTGAGACAGTGGTCAACCCTGCTTCGACAAGATCGGGGACAAATTTTTCGACTATCTCCTTGCCATAAGGGGTTGGCTTTCTTGTCCCCACGATGGCTAAAGTAGAATTAAGAGAAAGCTCACCTAACACATAAAGAAAAGGTGGTTTGTATGGTATATTTTTAAGGATTTCCGGGTAGTCCTCTTCCTTATAGTAGATAATCCTAATTTTTGACCTTTCGCATTTTTTTAATTCCTCTTTAGCAATTCTAAAAATCTCTTTTTCAGAATAAGGAAAAACCTTTAAGATTGAGCTTGTTTCTTCTTCCTCAAATATTTTGCAAAGCTTAAAAGTTGCCCTTTCCTTAAGATAAAACCCAAGAAGCAAAAGCTTTTCTTTTTCAAGGTCAAGGGAAGCTTCATCTACTGATTGAAGCATAGGGTGAAAGAGTTTTCGTTCTTATTTAGCGTGGCGTAAGGCTTGATTAGCTCTGCGACCTTTTGTAAATTTTGAAGGTTCAAGGACCCACTCCAACTGAAGGTAACGCAAGGCTTGGGCTCTGAGGAAATGGCTATCTTCAACTCGCTTCCTTCGTTCAAAGCTTGATAAAGCTCCGCTTCAACAAGACAAAGTAAGCCAAGGAGGATGTTGTAAGGAAGCTTAACCGTAGCTTTAGATTTTTCTATCACTTCTTTTTTTATTTTATGCTTAAACCTTAAGTCAGCCTCCCAAAAGAGCGTCTCTTTTTGCATGACCTCAAAGAGGTCCCAAGGTCCCTCATCCTCGCAGATTAGGTCAGCTAAGGCAATGTTAAGCTGGTTGTTATGCTTATCAAGGGAGGACATCATTTTTTGGAAAAGGGCTAAGCCCTCTTCTGTTAGATATTTTGAGGGATTAAGCATGATACGCTGAAGAGGAAGATACACCCCTTGAAGGGACCCGCGTAGATTGTGAAAATAGCCCTGAACAAAGGCTCCAAGGATAGCCTTCCTACAAAAATCTTTATCCATTCTTCAACACCTCCCTATCCGTTAAGGATTTTCTTAAGGTTAAAGGGTCGACAAACTGGATCTCAAGACCATAGGGTATGCCAAGGGCAAGCCTGCTAAGTTTAAGCTTAAAGGGGGAAAGAAATTCCTTTAAAAATTCAGCAGTAGCATTGCCAGATAGCGTAGGCGATAAAGCGAGGATAACCTCTTCTACTTCATTTTCTTCAAGCAGACCTTTTAGCTCCTCTAAAGGTAGGTCGTGAGCTGTTATCCCTTCCCTCGGAGATAAAAGATAGTGGAGCACAAAGTAAGTTCCGTTGAAGAGGCTAAGGCTCTCGATGGCGTATAAGGTGACTGGGCTTTCGACTATACATAGCAATCTCCGGTTGCGGGAATTATCAAGACATATTGAGCAGAGCTCATCTTCAGAAAGGTTTCGACATTTCTTACAAAGCTTTACCTTCTTAGGAAGTTCAGAGATAAGAAAAGAGAGCTCTTCGCAAAGTTCTGGCTTTGAAAGGAGATAGAAGACGATCCTTGTTGAGCTTCGCTCTCCAAGCCCAGGGAGCTTGGCTAACTTTTCAATTAGACTTTTTAAGACCCTTGGATAGATGTTTTTTGAAGCGGTTAGCATCCCTTTTAAATTTTAAAAACCAGGCAACTTAAACCCAGGCGGTAGAGGAAGTCCACCGGTAAGCTTCGAGAGCTCCTCCTCTACCATAGCTTTAGCCTTCCGAAGAGCCTCGTTCACTCCTGCAACGATTAGGTCTTCAAGCATCTCTTTTTCTTCTAAGTTTATTAATTCCTTCTCTATCTCTATGCGGATTATCTCCTGCCTTCCATTGGCTACAACTTTTACCATACCCCCACCAACCTGAACCTCAACCTCCCTTGTCTCAAGCTCCTTTTGCATCTCTTCAATCTTTTGCTGCATCCGCTGCACTTCTTTAAAAAGCTTCTGCAACTCCTTTGGTAAGCCCATTTTTATTCTCCTTTAGCTGGTTGTATGTAGGCTATCTTTGCAGATAAGATGTTCATGATGGCTTGAACCTCTGGTCTATTCTTTACCTCCTCAGGGTCTCGCCTCTTTTGCTTCACTTCAAACTCTACCTCCTTCCCAAAAAACTTTAACACAAGGTCTTTAAGTTTATCCCGATAGGCTGAAGTCAAGAGAGGATAATCCTCTTCAAGAAGGAAGACCATCTTATTATCCCTTTCCTCAGGCTTAGGAACGCTCTCTAACAGGGCTCTAAATGTAGCACCCTCCTTTCCTAGAATATCAAGAAACTCTTCCCACTTCACTTCCTTTTTTTCTTCCTTTGCTACCTTGTTGGCTGTAACGGTCTCATCCCAAGCATCAGCGAGGGGTCTCTTTCTTTTTTCTTCTTTTGCGTCCTCTTTAGGCTCTGCTTTTAGCTCAACTTTAGTCTCTACTTTAGGCTCGACCTTTCTATCCTCCTCCAGCTCAGAAGCCACCAAAGTCTCGGTTGGTAATTTTTCAAGAAGTGTGTCAATGGAGATAAACTTTTCGTACTCACATATTTTAGCTATCATCAACTCAAACTGAAATTGGGGATAGATAGAACGCCTTATAGCCTCAAGCCCTTTATAAAGAGCTTGATAGATTAAAAGAAAATCCTCTTTGTTTCCCAAGAAAAGAAGGTCCTTAAGCAAGCGAAAATCTATTCCTTTATCCGCAAGCACTTCTTGAGAAAAGATTTTAGCTAAAAAAAGCTCCCGGAAGAGGTGGGTTAGCCTTTCGGTAAAGGAGATAATATCCACTCCCTTTTCATAAAGATTCTGCACAAGTTCCATGGCTTTTTTTAAGTCTCGCTCAATCAAGGCTTTTGCCAGGTCCTCAAAGATCATCTCTTCATGCCAGCCAAAGCTATAGAGAAGGTCTTCCTTGGTCCTAACCCCGTAAGCCATTGCTTGGTCAAGAAGAGAAAGAGCATCTCTTAGGCTTCCTTGTGCCTCTCTCGCTATGAGTTCAAGAGCAGGTTGATCAATTTGATAGTTTTCAAGCTGGCATATCCTCTGTAAATGGTTAAAAATTAGCTTAAAATCAAGCCGTCTAAATTCATAGCGTTGACAACGGGAGATAATGGTAGGGGGAAGCCTGTTTGGCTCAGTTGTGGCAAGGATAAAGTAGACATGAGATGGAGGCTCCTCTAAGGACTTAAGAAGAGCGTTGCTTGCCTCTTTGGTTAGCATGTGAGCTTCGTCGATGATGTAAACTTTGGCTTTACCCTTTGCGGGAGCATATTTTAGGGCATCGATAATCTCCCTAATCTGGTCTATTCCACGGTTTGAGGCTGCATCTATTTCCAAGACATCAACATGAATACCCTTCATTATCTCAACGCAGGATTGACACTGGTTGCAGGGTTCATACACCTCGGGATTGATATTCTGACAATTCAAAGCCTTGGCTACAATCCTTGCCAAAGTGGTCTTGCCTGTTCCTTTTATCCCAGCAAAAAGAAGGGCATGACTAAGCTTGTTCCTTCTTAGGGCATTGACAATCGTTTTAACAACCGCAGACTGCCCAACAACTTCGGAAAATTTTTGTGGTCTATACTTTCTGGCAAGGACTAAGTAGGACATGCTTTGACTATTTTACTTACATATAGTCAAAAAACAAGACCCGCAAAGGTTGTTTCATAAACCCTCGCCTTATGGGTTGGTTAAGTAAAAAGCTTCAGGAAAACTTCCCCTACCATATTCTTTCTGAGCGAAGGTATCCCTTATATCTTATTTGTCTCCATGAGGCTGTACTAAAAATGTTTTTGTGCAAGCCCTCCTGCTGTCGCCCTAAGCCTAATTTTTTGTCGCCCCGAGACGTCAGCCGAGGGGGTCCCTCGGCGCTTGCGCGCCTCGGGATGACATCCCGGACGCCGTCCCGAACGAAGTGAGGGATGCCTCGCTATCGCTCGATGGAACTTTTTTAAACAGCTCTTTTGTCTCCCTTGATTTTTAAAGCTTTAATATTATGATTATGAAAATCTTTTGGAAAAGACCTTGCTAAGGAGCCATTTAACGGACAAATTTTTTTAAGCTATTCAAAAAAGAAAAAGGACGGATTAGATGCCAAAGATTAAGGTTGCTGATTTAGCGGTTGAGCTAAACCTCCCTGTAGAAGAACTAATTTTGAAGTTAAAAGATTCTGGTTTTAGCATAAAAGGCGCCCAGAGTCTGCTTTCGGTAGAGGAAGTGGAAAGGATTAAAGAGATGTTTAAACCTAAGAGAGAATTCATAGTAATAAAAAAGGAAGAGGTTGAGGTAGCTCAGGAACAACCTAAAAAAAGGAAACTTATCATAAAAAAGAAAGTTCAGCCTACAGAAGAAGTTCAACCAAAGCCTGAAGAAAAGCTTATTTCCGAAGAAGCTAAGGTAGAGGGTGAAAAGGTAGAAGTTGAAATAGAAGAAGCAAAGGAGATAAAAGAAAAAGAAAAAAAAGAAACAGAAAAACCTGAGGAACCATCTGCAAAGAGGGTAGTCACAGAATTTAAACCACGAAGAGAACGCTACAGAAAAAAAGAAGAAAAGCCAGAAATAACACCTCCTCCTCAGCCCATTCCGGAAAAACTTGAAAAGGAAGAAAAGAAGAAAAAGGAAAAGATAAAGGCTGAAGAGAAAAAACCAAAGAAAAAACCCTCGGCTTTAAAAAAGGAAAGAGAAGTAAAAGAGGAGATCGAAGATTTCTTTTTTGAGGAGGAGCCTACAGAGCTTTTTGAAGAAAGACCTGAGGAAAAAGAAAAACCAAGTATCCCAGCCAAAAAGGAAAAGCCAACCAAAGAGCCTTCAAGACCTTCAACCCTACCCCCAAAGGAAAGGAAAATAAAGGTCTATGAGACCATTCAAGTTGGTGAGCTTGCTAAATTAATGGGTGTTAAGGTTGGTGAACTTTTGAAAAAAGCTTTAATGATGGGGCTTCCCCTCACCATAAATCAATCTATCGATGCTGATACAGCGGCAATTCTTGCCGATGAGTTTGGGTTCAAAGTAGAAAAAGCTCCTGTTGAGGAGGAGCTTCTTCTACAGTATGTTCCTCCAAAGGAAGAGGAGCTTAAGCCAAGACCACCTGTGGTCACAGTAATGGGGCATGTTGACCATGGGAAAACCACTCTTCTAGACGCCATACGAAAAACTGATGTGGCAAGCAGAGAAGCTGGCGGAATCACCCAACACATCGGGGCCTATAAAGTAACGCTTGAAGATGGAAGGCAGATAACTTTTATTGACACGCCTGGGCATGAAGCCTTTACCACCATGAGAGCAAGGGGGGCTCAGGTCACAGACATTGTCATTCTTGTGGTAGCGGCAGACGATGGCGTCATGGAACAAACCAAGGAAGCCATCGAGCATGCGAGGGCAGCTGGAGTGCCAATAGTTGTGGCTATAAACAAGGTCGATAAGTCTAACGCTAATCCCGAAAGGGTTAAGAGCCAACTTGCCGAGCTTGGGCTTGTCCCTGAGGAATGGGGTGGCGACACGCTTATGGCTAACATTTCAGCCAGAAACAGGATTGGCATTGAAGAGCTTCTTGAGCTTGTTTTACTTCAGGCTGAAATGTTAGACCTAAAAGCAGCTTACGATAGACCAGCAAGAGGAAGGGTAATCGAAAGTCGGCTTGACAAAGGCAAGGGACCGGTGGCCACGGTCCTAATTCAAGAAGGGACGCTTAGGGAAGGAGATGTCTTCGTCTCGGGGCAGACCTTCGGTAGGATTAGGGCGATGTTTGATAGCCTTGGGCAAAGGGTAAAGGAGGCAACCCCTTCTACTCCGGTTGAAATTTTAGGATTTGAAGACCTGCCACAGGCAGGGGATGACTTTATCGTCGTTGAGGATGAAGAGAAGGCAAGGAAGATCGCCGAGTATCGGCAAAGAAAGGCAAGAGAAGCTGAAGCGGCAAAGCAAACCAAGATATCCTTAGAGAAGCTCTTTGAAAAGCTAAAAGAGGGTGAGCTCAAAGAGCTTAAGATTGTCCTTAAGGCCGACACACAAGGAACGCTCGAAGCCTTGGATGCCTCATTACAGAAGCTATCGACTGATAAGGTTAAAGTAACGATAATCAGGAAGGGCATTGGGGCCATAACCGAAAGTGATGTAATGCTTGCCTCGGCATCTGAGGCTATTGTTATTGGTTTTAATGTTAAGCCAACCTCGCAAGCTAAAGAAACAGCCAAGCAAGAAGGAGTAGACATTCGCTTCTATGATGTTATTTACCATCTTCTCGAAGACATCAAGAAGGCGATGGAAGGGTTGCTTGAGCCTGTTTATGAAGAGGTTATCACAGGGGTTGCAGAGGTTAGAGCTACCTTTAAAGTGCCCAAGGTTGGAATTGTGGCTGGATGCTATGTTAAGGAAGGTTTTATAGGCAGGAACAACAGAGTTAGAGTGATCCGAGACGGAGTGGTAGTGTTTACCGGCGGAATTGCTAGTCTCAAACGCTTCAAAGAAGATGTGAAAGAAGTTCAAGCTGGGTATGAATGCGGGCTTAAGATTGAAAACTTTAACGATGTAAAAGTGGGAGATATTATAGAAGCCTTTGAGATCCGAAAGGTTGAGCAGAAGCTTTAGAGCTTTTAAATGGTTGTAGGAATTGCCAGGATAGAGCTTTACTTTCCCTACCCTAACTCCTTAAAAGAAAAAAGGCAGATTTTGCGGGCTCTAACTCAAAAGATAGAAGCAAACTTTAAGCGAATATCTATCGCTGAGGTTGACGGTCATGACCTTTGGCAGAAGGCCGTCCTTGGAATAAGCCTTGTCGGGAAGGATAGAGAGTTTGTAGACAGTAGGCTAACGACGATCATGGAATTCATTAAAAAAAATTCTGGACTTGAAATCGTAAAGGCAGAAATTGACCTTATAGGATATTGAAAAAAATGAGCAGACGTTCGGAGCGTGTTGCAAGTCTCCTTCAAAATCTGTTGTCAGAAATCATCATGTTTGAGCTAAATGATTCGATCTTTAAAAAGTTTATAAGCATAACTGAAATAAAAATTGGTGATGATTTGAGAAAGGCAACCGTTTACTTTAGGGTCTACGATGCTGACCCAGCGGAGTTAGAGACTGCTTTATCCAAGGCGAAGGGCTACATTAAGAAGCTTTTGTCCGAGAAAATGACTGTAAAGTTTCTTCCGGACATAGAGTTTAAGCAGGACCTAAGAGAAGAAGAAAAACGACTTGATGAACTCTTTGCAAGGATTAAAAAATCTTGATGGACTTCTCAAAGGTCTACCAATTTTTAAATTCAGCTAAAAACATCCTTTGCATCACTCATACTGCCCCTGACCTCGATGGAATATCAAGCATGCTCGCTTTTTATAAGGCTTTTAAAGATTTCCCTTCTCAAAGCGTTGTTCAGAGCGAATTAAAGGCTGAAGAGAAACGAAATTTTATCTTGCTTCTTGAAGACATACCTCGTAAAGCTTATCATTTGCCCAGCATTGAAGCCATAACCAAAGTAGAAGACTTATCAACTAACATCCACCCCGAGCTCCTTATTGTGTTTGATGCCCACTGTCCGAAAAGGATTAACGAGAAAGTGCTATCTTTTTTTAACATACCAAGGTTTGCCATCATTTTTGACCATCACCATAAGGAAGCTTGCGAGCCCTTTGCTGAAGAACAATTAGACCTAATCGACCCCTCCTCCCCTTCTACTACAGCCTTACTCTTTGATTTCTTCACCTTTACCAACATACCCATAACTCAAGAGGTCGCAACCCTACTCCTTTTTGGATTATACTATGATACAGGCGGGTTTAGATATGAAAATGTTTCCGCAAGGACCTTTGAGATGGCCTCACAGCTTGTCAAGCTTGGGGCAAGCCCAAGCGCGGTAGCCAACGCCATCTACTCAAACCGGACTCTTGGGGAGATCAATCTTCTTAAAAGTGCCCTAAATCGCATGAAACTTCTCAAAGACGGGAGGGTCTTAATAACCCATTTGACTAAAGAAGATTTTGAGCGCTATGGGAAAGAGCTTGATGACTTGGCAAGCTTTTTTAGAGATGTAGAAGGAGTAATGCTTTCCATCCTGGTAAAAGAGCTTGATTATGATCATATATCAGTTAGCCTAAGGAGCAAGCCCCCCTATCCCTGCCTACCCTTGGCTAAGGAGTTTAGAGGGGGAGGGCATGCCTATGCCTGCGGGTTTAGGGTTCGTTCTCAATCCTTAGAAGAGGTCGTAAAGTTTTTAGAGGAAAAGATTTCTCAGCTTGAGTTTGGTCGTTAGATGAGGGCAAACGATTTTAAGAATTTATCAGGCATTCTTGTTATCGATAAGCCTCAAGGATTAACTTCAATGGATGTTGTTGAAGAGATAAAAAGGGTCCTCAGGGTAAAGAAGGCTGGGCACGGCGGAACCCTTGACCCAATAGCCACGGGTGTATTGCCAATTTTTTTAAATGAAGCTACGAAAGTTGCTCAGATCTTTCTTGACGGGGATAAGCTATATGAAGGAGTTATGCAGATTGGGATAACCACGGATACTTACGACATAACTGGAGAGGTCTTAGCAACCAGCGACCCAAGCTCAATCACTCCAGAGGATGTTCAAAGGATCATCCCCCACTTTATCGGGGAAATTCAGCAGTCCCCTCCCCCTTTTTCAGCGGCAAAATATAAAGGGAGACCACTTTATAGGTATGCAAGGAACGGGCTTATCATAACGAAGAACCCCAAGACAGTAAGAATTTACGATTTTAAGATTCTTGAGATGAACGGAGCAGAGGTTAGATTTTTGCTTGCCTGCAGTAAAGGCACCTATGTAAGGTCTTTGGTGCATGACTTTGGGCAAAGGCTTGGATGCGGAGCGGTGCTTAAAAGTTTAGTTAGGCTTAAAAAATCCGTTTTTACACTTGACCAAGCTATCAGCCTTGATGAGGTAAAGGGTATAGCCAAGGAGGATAGAATTTCTTTGCAAAAAAGGTTTATTCCTCTTGAGAAGGCTTTAGAATACTTACCCAAGGTAATTGTAAACGAAGAATTTGCCCAAAAGATCAGAGCAGGGATTAGGATCCCAACTTCTTCCTTTCTATCTTGGGTCAGGTTCCAAAAACTTTCCCTTAACCCTACGGAAAAATACATTCGCCTTGCTACTCCAAAGAATGAGCTCGTTGCCATCATAGAAAACCCCTTCATGCACCCCACAAACCCATACCTTACATATTTCAGGGTTTTCCCAGTAAGGAATAAAAGTTAAAAATTTAACAAAATGAAGAAAAAAATAAAATCAGTCATTCTTTTTCTGGCAAGGGTCATCATAAGCTTTGGTTTGCTCTTTTACTTATTAAAAAAAACCGAGTGGGATAAACTTTTTCTCGTCTTGAAAAACCTTTCCCCTATTTACTATGTTTTAGCCTTTACTTGCGTCTTGAGTTTTCAAACCTTGGTAGCGTTTCGTTGGAAGAAAATCTGCAAAATTTGGGGGTTTGAAAAACCTTTAAGCTTTTACTTAAAAAGCTATCTCATGAGCCTCTCTTTGAACACCGTTTTCCCAGGCATCGTTGCCGGAGATACCCTAAGGGCAGGCTTACTCATTAAAGAGGGGCTACATTGGAAAAAAGCAAGCATGAGCCTCCTCTTTGACAGAGGCTACGGTTTGTTTGGTATAATTGTCATCCTATCCTTTAGCCTGCCGTTCTATGGCGACTTCTTGCCTCAAACCTTCAAACAGACCCTTTTCTTAATCATATATTCGGCAATTTTAGGATTCTTCCTAATAAACCTTCTTGAAAAAAAATTTTTTCCAAAGTTACAAAATCCTGAAACCCTAAAGCCTCTCTTTTTCCCACAAAATCTGATACCCATTGTTTTAGGCTTTGTGGTTCAGGTCTTTTTTGTGCTCCAGTATGTTTTTTTAAGCAAAGCCCTTTTCCTTAGCCTTCCTTTGAGGTTATTGTTTGTAGTAATTCCTATAGTTAGCTTTCTTTCTGCCCTTCCTTTAAGCATCTCAGGGCTTGGGGTGAGAGAAGGAACGCTAAGCTATTTTCTTCACCTTCTTGGCTATCCCCTTGAGTATGGAGTTGCCCTTGGGCTCCTTGGTTATTCTCTTATTTTAATTTCTGCCATTCCGGGAATACTGCTTTACCTTACTAAACGATGGAGATAGGCTTTTTAATAAAAAGCTTTCTTGCCCTATTTACCGTGGTTGACCCCATTGGAGGAGCACCATTTTTTCTAACCTTAACTGAAGGGGCATCAGAAAAAGAAAGGAAGCTTATTGCCCTTAGGGCAAGCTTAACCCTTTTCATCGTTTTAGCTCTCTTTTTATTCCTTGGACAAAATCTTCTTAAGCTATTCCACATATCACTCTCTGCCTTCAAGGTGGCTGGGGGCTTACTTCTTATACTAACAGCTATCGACATGCTTTATGCCAGAACAAGAGCCATAAAAGAGACGCCTGAAGAGCGCGAAAAATGGAAGGAAAGAGAAGATGTATCCATCGTGCCCCTTGGAATACCCTATTTAGCTGGACCAGGAGCTATAACGACCACGGTCATCCTTTCTGAAGGAATAGATTGGGAAAAAAAGCTGTGGTTGTTAGGAGTAATTGCCCTCGTTTCTTTTTCAACTCTTACTATCTTCTTCTTTGCAAGCTACATCTTTAGGCTTTTTGGAGAGACGGGCACAAAAGCCTTGGTGAGACTACTTGGGCTAATCCTTGCAAGCATTGCGGTAGAATACATCATAAGCGGCATAAAGGAAAGCTTAGGGCTCAACTAAAAGGGCATGCTGGTCGACACCCTTAACGCCATAGTCTTAGCCTTTGCCTTTGCCTTGATTTTAGCCTTCCTTTTCTTGAAGCTTAGACTTCCGGTTTTGACCGCCTTCTTATGCGCAGGGCTTATTGTTGGACCATCGGGTTTTAATCTGATCAAAGACCCGCATGCAGTAGAAAGCATTGCCGAGATTGGCGTCATCCTCCTTATGTTCGTTATCGGTATTGAGTTTTCCGTAAAAAAGCTTTTAGCCTACCGCAGAGAAGTCTTCATTGCAGGCTTGCTTCAAGTAGTCCTAACTTTAATCTTTTCCAGCTTGTTGTATTTAGCCCTAATAGCTTCTAACATCAAAGTTGCCATCTTCTTTGGGTTGTTCATCTCCTTTAGCAGCACCGCTGTGGTTTTAAAGATCTTGACAGACCGAGGGGAGCTTAACACTCCTCACGGGCGGTATATCTTTGGTATTTTAATCTTTCAGGATTTAACTGTTGTCCTTGCCATGCTCCTTCTTCCGATGCTCGCTGATGAATCCTTAACCATTTCTGGGGTCCTTTTTAAAATCTTTAAAGCCTTCGGCGTTTTAGGGGTTCTTCTTCTACTTGCCATAAAGGTCATCCCGACCCTTTTGGAATTAGTAATAAAAACCCGTTCAAGGGAGCTCTTTTTGATAAGTATTTTTCTAACATCCCTTGGAGTTGCTGTTTTTAGCCATAAACTTGGGTTGTCCCTTTCGCTTGGTGCCTTCATTGCCGGGCTTGCCATCGCAGAATCGGAATACGCCTATCAAACCATCGCTGAAGTAAAACCCTTAAAGGATCTGTTTATGGCTCTTTTTTTTATCACTATCGGAATGCTTCTTTCTATCCCTGCTATCTCACAAAATCCTTTGCAGGCTATAATTGCCCTACTTTTTATCTTTGTTTTAAAAACTATAGTGGTTTTCTTAGTCGTATATTTTCTCAACAAAAACCTCCGCACTGCCTTTTTATCCTCTTTCTATCTTTTCCAAATTGGGGAGTTTTCCTTTGTTCTTCTTCTTGAAGGCGAAAAGCTAAACCTTTTGAGCCCAGATGTTTCTCAAATCCTTATAGCCTCATCAGCATTGACTCTATTTCTAACTCCCCTTGTGATAGGGGTAGCAGACAAAATGACAGATAGATTTTTAAAAACCTTCCGAGCAAAACACAAAGACCTTGTCAGAAGAGAGCATGAAAAGTCACATCACAAACATATTCATCGGGCGATCCTCCTTGGGTTTGGAATCTGCGGAAGGAATGTAGCCCGAGCTCTAAAGCTTTTAGATGTGCCCTATGCAGTCATAGAACTAAACCCAAACACTGTTAAGCGCTATTGCAAGAAAGGAGAACACATATTCTTTGGTGATGCCACAAACCCGGAAATTCTAACAAGACACGGGATAAAATCCGTAGAGCTTTTGATAATAACTATCAGCGACCCCGTTGCCGTGAGAAAGGTAGTAAAGCTTGCCAAGGAATTAAACCCCAGCATATTTATCATTACCCGGACTAAGTTTGTTGCTGAAATTGACGAACTCTTAAAGCTCGGAGCAGATGAAGTAATCCCTGAGGAATACGAAGCCTCGATCGCCCTCTTTGAAAAAACATTACGCTACTTTAAAATCCCTCTCAATGTAATAAACGAACTTGTTTCAGACCTAAAAAGCGAACACTACGAAGCCTTAAGAACTGAGGTGATAACAAAATTGAAGAAAGTTCATCCAGAGGAGCTTCTAAAGAAGCTTACCTTTGAAAACTATCTCGTAAAGCCTGGTCATCCCCTTGTAGGGATAACCTTAAGGGCGATTAATTTAAGGGCAAAGACTGGGGCAACCGTTATCGGTATAAAAAGAGGGTATGAATTAATAGTAAATCCTCAGCCCGAAACTGTTTTAAAGGAAGGGGACCTTCTTGTGCTCATCGGCTCAGAACCTCAAATAAACCGTGTCCTTTATTATCTGGAAAGCCCTTATGAAGGAATGTATTGAAAGATTGTTTACTACCATTCTCCGCTTAATAAGCGCCCACTTGCTCTTCAGGAGAGTAAAACTGAAACTCTTTGCGCTTGCCTAAACTTAATTTTTGATTATTATTTATTTTATAATTCTCTCCTTTGGAGGTTATATGCAAGCTATCCCTCTTGACCTATACGAGGAGCTTGAAGCTTTAGACCCAAGGATCAAATCTGTCTTTCTTAAGCTTTTTGATTATTTAATAAAAGAAAGGGTGATGAAAGACGACTTTCAGAGGCTAACCGAAAAGGTAGAAAAATTAGCTGACATCGTAGCCGAGCTTGCCGAGGCTCAAAAAAGAACGGACCAAAAATTAGCTGAGCTCGCTGAGGCTCAGAAAAGAACAGACCAAAAATTAGCTGAGCTCGCTGAGGCTCAGAAAAAAACCGAAGAAGAATTAAAAGCCTTATCTAAAACTGTAGCTGAGCTTGCTGAGGCTCAAAGGAAAACCGAAGAAGAAGTCAGAACTCTTGCGCAAGAGCTAAAAAGGACAAGGCAAGACTTGGGAGGGCTCTCTTTGAGCTTTAATTATGCCTTTGAAAACGAAGCTTATAGAATGCTCCCTCAGGTTCTAAAAAAGTATGGCTTAGAATTAGAAGACAAGCTGATAAGAAAAGAAATTGCTGGAGAAGAAATAAACTTCTTTGCAACCGCAAAGAGGAATGGGAAAACTATCTACATAGTAGGAGAAACAAAGTTAAGGCTTGATGATACGAAGAAGAGAGACGATGTGTTTAAACAGCTTGAGAAGAAGATATCTGCGGTGAAGAAGGTGTATGGGGATGTCCAAATAGTTCCGTTGATAGTTACACATTTTGCGAAAGCGAGCATGCTAAAGAAGGCTAAAGAAAGGGGAATAATCGTTGTCCAAAGCTATGAGTGGTAGAAAAATTCGTCCAGCAAAGATAATAGCCAATCCAAATTTTAGCTCTGGACAAGTTATAATTCATACCTTAGAATAAATACCAAAAAATCCTAATTTTAGGTGATGTATCTTGAATTGGCGTTCAAAGCCTAAGGGAAGTGAAGGGCTAACCTTAATAGAGGTTGCCATCGTCCTTGTTATACTTGGGCTTCTTATCGGGCTTGGGGGAGGCTTGGTTAGCATGCTCACAAAGAGGGCAAAAATCATAGAAAGTAGGGAGACGGTTGATGCTGCGGTTGAAGCCTTGATAAGCTATGCCGCTGGCAACAAGTGTTTGACTGAAAATAGAACCCAAGCTAATTTTCGTAAGACCACGGATGCCTGGAACCAGCCCTTATTTATCAGAGTGGCGCCTGAATTATTGCCAGAGTTAGAGAATGGTACTTGCTCATCCTTCAATGCATCGATCTGCGACAGAAAGTCAACAAGCTTACGCGTGATAATATGCAACGATGCCGCTTGCACTTCAAACCAACCGATAAGCAATGTAGCTTTCGTGGTAGCAAGCAAGGGTTCGAACTACAACCTTCAAATTATGAATGTAACAAGCGAAGTTAGGATTTATTCCCCCGGTTTGCAGGTAGATTCTTATTCTGGGGTATACGAAGGTGTCTCAGACCCAAATCGTCCGGAAGAGTTTGATGATATCGTCAAATGGGTGACCCTTGATGAGCTGAGGACAAAGATGGGTTGCTCAGGGGCTCAACTTAGAATAATCACCACAGAGCTTCCTCTTGCTTATCAAAACCAACCATACAACGCCACCATCTACGCCGAGGGAGGAGTAAAACCTTTGGATTGGCGTAATTCTACTGTTCCCTCTTGGCTTACTTGCAGTAACGGTAGTGATTCTACCGCTTATTACTGCAGCGGGACCCCTTCATGCCCAGGCTCTTATACCTTAACAGTTTCTGTGGTAGATAATTCAGCAAATAGCACCGCCACTCGTTCATATACCATAAATGTTCAACCTGACCAGTTAAGGTTGACCCCAGTTCCTGGCACAACCTGGTATGCCTTCAACGGGTCAAGTTTCACCGCTACTATTAACGCCACAGGGGGTAATCGAACATATACTTTTACACCCCCTTCTCAAAATTGTTATGGTTTAACCTGCACATGTTCTTCGACAGGATGCAACATAAGCGGAACAGCTAATATCTCAAGCAGCTCCTCAGTAACCTGTTCTTTTACTATCACAGCTTCTGATAGTTGCACGGGCTCATCTCGTCAAACCACAAGCGGAACTTATTATGTTGTCATCAACCCAACCTATAGCGGCGGAGGAGGAGGTGGCGGCGGAGGAGGTGGTGGTGGTGGTGGAGGTGGAGGTGGTGGATCCCCTCCTACATGCAATCTAAGCGTTAGCCCAGCCTCAGATAGTTTGGGAAGAGTTATACTTTCTTACAATTCTCCGCTAACGCTTAATTGGAGTATATCAAACGGCCCTGCAAGTTATAACTTTAATCCACCAAGCGGAGGTTGCACCTCTGGCTCAAACTCAAACGGGGGCACCTGCCTAACAGCCCCATACACAAGGAACGTTCCACCCGCTACAAGTCCACCTGGTAATTACACTTTATATGTAGCTAATGCTTATGGTTCGGGAAGTTGCACAACTAATATAACTAAAACCTGCGTTGAAAATAGCGCCCAAGCATACAGAGTGTGGAATTTGACAGGTTCTCGTAGAGACTTTAGACTACCGAATGGATCATGTAGAAGAGTCAATAATAATGCAGAAATTACTATTACAACATCACAGTTAACACCAGGTACTCAGATAGTAGCCTATTCTTCTTCAAACACGACTTGTTCCGGTACTATTTTTGCAACCTTTAGCTACAACACGGCAGTTTGCTTAGATGATAATGCGGACAGGCTGGTAAATATGACTGGAAATGAAGCCGGCTCAGACCGATAAAAAATTAAATTTAATAAAAAACCAAAGGAGGTGGGCTATGGGTAAAACAAGAGGTTTCACTTTGGTTGAGCTTGCTATTGTGCTTGTGATCATCGGTATCATCTTGGGTGCCATTTTAAAGGGGCAGGACCTCATCAACAACGCCAGGGTCAAACGTTTGCAAAACGACTTGAGGGGGCTTGAAGCCGCAATCTGGACATTTTATGATAGGACAGGAAGAATGCCTGGAGATTGTAATAATAATGGGACGATTGAAGTTTCATTAACAACAATGCCGACGCTTAGTACATCAACAACTCCACCAACCAGTTTTTGCACCACTGAAAATGCAAATGCACCTTATGATGACTTAAAGTTTGCAGCAATCCTTCCTCAAAATACTGCTAATGCTGACCTGGCTAAGACTCCATTTACTGTAAGTATTTTTGCTATAGGATTCAATGGAACTCCGGGTTTTAATGCCATTGCTATTTATAATATTCCTGCTTGGGCGGCAAGGATGATTGATGCATCTATCGATGGCTCTATGAATGGAACAGCTGGTCGCATAAGGAACATTGCCAATACCGATTGGCCTGGTACCCCAACTCAACTCGTAAATATAATCTACCTCTTTGACAGGATTTAAACTTTCTTTTGTCTAATTTTAAAAGGGGGGCGGTCCCCCCTCTTTTTTCTACCATTCCTTTTCTCATCCTGAGCGAAGAGAAGAAGCGCCATGTGAGCCCCTTCGCTATGTTCGGGGTGACAGCCTCCTACAGGGTAATCCCGAGGAGCGCTTTCCTTTTTGACATCCCGAGGCACGTAAGTGCCGAGGAACCCCCTCGGGCAGAGCCCTCGGGGCGACATAAAGGGTACTCGGAGCGACAGTCCCTACCATGTCCTGCCGAGCGTTAGCGAGGCACCCCTCACTTCGTTCGGGACAGCGTCCTATAAGAATGGTAGGAGCCCCTTCGGGTGCTTTCGCACCCTCAAGATGACCTGAGAAGCTTTCGCCCCTCAGCAATCCCTTTTTAAGTAGGGCAGGTTTCAACTATAATATTCACAGTATTCAGATTCATATCCATAATAGTCGCAATACCTTTTTAAGTAGGGCAGGTTTCAACAAAAAGGAGGTGGTTAAGATGGAACCAAGACTAATTGTCGCAATCCCTTTTTAAGTAGGGCAGGTTTCAACGCTTGTGCCGGTGAAAAGAGTTAAAATCTAAAAGTCGCAATCCCTTTTTAAGTAGGGCAGGTTTCAACGCTTGTGCCGGTGAAAAGAGTTAAAATCTAAAAGTCGCAATCCCTTTTTAAGTAGGGCAGGTTTCAACAAGGAGGAGGTGTGATATGAAAGAAAAAGAGTTATGGGTCGCAATCCCTTTTTAAGTAGGGCAGGTTTCAACATTTTGGTCTGAGGTAGAGGAATTTGGATGGACGGGTCGCAATCCCTTATTAAGTAGGGCAGGTTTCAACCCTTCTATATGTTGTAGGCAACCTTTCTTCCCCATCCGTCGCAATCCCTTTTTAAGTAGGGCAGGTTTCAACTTTGTTCACGAGGATGTTACGAAATTTATTTAAAAAAGGTCGCAATCCCTTTTTAAGTAGGGCAGGTTTCAACGAGGTGTGATATGAAGATTGAGAAAAGAATGGTTTAGTCGCAATCCCTTTTTAAGTAGGGCAGGTTTCAACAATTGAACATGCAGACCTACAAACAAGAGTGACTCTTGTCGCAATCCCTTTTTAAGTAGGGCAGGTTTCAACGAGGTGTGATATGAAGATTGAGAAAAGAATGGTTTAGTCGCAATCCCTTTTTAAGTAGGGCAGGTTTCAACAATTGAACATGCAGACCTACAAACAAGAGTGACTCTTGTCGCAATCCCTTTTTAAGTAGGGCAGGTTTCAACGATTGAATGGGAAGAAGAAGAGGAGGAGACAATTGAGTCGCAATCCCTTTTTAAGTAGGGCAGGTTTCAACTTTTGTGTGAAGCAAAGTTGAAAATTATTCCTCCAATGTCGCAATCCCTTTTTAAGTAGGGCAGGTTTCAACAGTAGTTGAATGGTTAAATGATGATGAGGATGAGGAGTCGCAATCCCTTTTTAAGTAGGGCAGGTTTCAACGTTTTCCCCCTGAGGAAATAGGTTACAGCAGTGGAAGTCGCAATCCCTTTTTAAGTAGGGCAGGTTTCAACAGTATCTCGTGAAAAAATCATAATTAGGGAGTCGCGTCGCAATCCCTTTTTAAGTAGGGCAGGTTTCAACAATAAGTGTGTTTTCAAGTAGTTATAAAAGAATTTGGTCGCAATCCCTTTTTAAGTAGGGCAGGTTTCAACTTTACAACTCCCTTACACGTTATATGTTGTTGAAATGTCGCAATCCCTTTTTAAGTAGGGCAGGTTTCAACTTATTAAGGGGACCGGTCTAATGTCAAAGGGATTTAAGTCGCAATCCCTTTTTAAGTAGGGCAGGTTTCAACTGTGGAGGGTGTGAAGGTGAAAATTAAAAAGATGAGTCGCAATCCCTTTTTAAGTAGGGCAGGTTTCAACTATTTCCTCCTGACGAGGAATACAAGGAATACGAGTCGCAATCCCTTTTTAAGTAGGGCAGGTTTCAACAAAAAAAGGAGGAGGGAACTATGGAAAGAGCAAAGGGTCGCAATCCCTTTTTAAGTAGGGCAGGTTTCAACATTTGATCCGGAACTTAAAAATTATGATCATCATGTCGCAATCCCTTTTTAAGTAGGGCAGGTTTCAACTTTACAACTCCCTTACACGTTATATGTTGTTGAAATGTCGCAATCCCTTTTTAAGTAGGGCAGGTTTCAACTTATTAAGGGGACCGGTCTAATGTCAAAGGGATTTAAGTCGCAATCCCTTTTTAAGTAGGGCAGGTTTCAACAATAAGTGTGTTTTCAAGTAGTTATAAAAGAATTTGGTCGCAATCCCTTTTTAAGTAGGGCAGGTTTCAACTATTTCCTCCTGACGAGGAATACAAGGAATACGAGTCGCAATCCCTTTTTAAGTAGGGCAGGTTTCAACAAGAGCAGAAGGTGTCGCAATATTGTAGAGATTGTGGTGTCGCAATCCCTTTTTAAGTAGGGCAGGTTTCAACCTTTAAAAGTATGGTCAGAAGAAGTATTTACAGAATTGTCGCAATCCCTTTTTAAGTAGGGCAGGTTTCAACTACTTGTCCAACGCTTTTAGTTTAAACATGTTAAATGTCGCAATCCCTTTTTAAGTAGGGCAGGTTTCAACATTTAAGGATATGTTTTTAAATGAATTTTTAAAAAGGTCGCAATCCCTTTTTAAGTAGGGCAGGTTTCAACTTTAATTCGTTTTCTTTAATAAATCTTAAACGCCGACGCGGTCGCAATCCCTTTTTAAGTAGGGCAGGTTTCAACATGAATTTATTCATTATGTTGATAAATATTTAAAGACAATCATGTCGCAATCCCTTTTTAAGTAGGGCAGGTTTCAACAATTTGGGTTCGCACCCACAGAAATCACCTTTGAAAGGGTCGCAATCCCTTTTTAAGTAGGGCAGGTTTCAACAGGTCAAAAGGATATCAGTGGACCAAATATTTAAAGTCGCAATCCCTTTTTAAGTAGGGCAGGTTTCAACAAGATGTGGGCTGATGAGCTTTTTGAAGAAATTTTAGTCGCAATCCCTTTTTAAGTAGGGCAGGTTTCAACAAAAAGGGGGGAGAATATGGAGATGAAGATTTACCGTCGCAATCCCTTTTTAAGTAGGGCAGATTTCAACGAGGAGTGGTGGTATGAGAGGAAGTGGGAGGAGTAGTCGCAATCCCTTTTTAAGTAGGGCAGATTTCAACAAAAAAAGAAAAGAGGAGGTGAAAAATGAAAAATTGGGGTGTCGCAATCCCTTTTTAAGTAGGGCAGATTTCAACTAAAAAAGGAGGTGGGGGTATGGTTAAAAAAATAGTTGTCGCAATCCCTTTTTAAGTAGGGCAGATTTCAACAAAAGCTTTGTGCCGAGGATCTAGGGTGCTCTTTAATCCTCCGTCGCAATCCCTTTTTAAGTAGGGCAGATTTCAACAATGATGTGACACCTTATTATGCAAGGATGGCGGTTTAGTCGCAATCCCTTTTTAAGTAGGGCAGATTTCAACTCAAGATATTCTAAATTACGATGATTATGAAGAATGTCGCAATCCCTTTTTAAGTAGGGCAGATTTCAACCCTAAAAGCTCGTAAGCCTTGTAAATTCTGCATTGTACTTTTATTCACAATAGAATTTTTTAAAATTTACCCCTTCAGAGGGCTTGCTAATTCAGCCCTCCAGAGCAAGGGAAAGTAACTAAAAATGACTTAATTTGAGGACGAAAATTTAGCCGTTTTTGCCAATTTACGCTGAGAATGAGTTGCAATTTACTGGTGAATTTCTCTACACCTCAAAGCCTTTCTAAATAATTCTTCCAAGGGATGCTAAAATTGTTTAATTATAGATATATATATCTACACGACCCCTTAACGCGAACGCACTAACCCCGTATTTAAAATTTGACAATTTTTAAAACCTGCCCTGCCCTACTACTCTATTCAGTTGTCAAAGAGCAAAAGGGTTAAAAAAATCATACAACTTTTAAAAATTATTATACACGATTTGTAAAAAAGTCAAGAGGGAGTTGTGCAAATATCTTTTTTTAAAACAACTTCTGGGGGTGTGGGTAATGCTAAAACACAACTCTCAATCTTTCCCACTCTTTGCCAATCTTTCGGATTTCTCCTAAGAGGTTTACCTTAAAGATAGCTATGCGAAAGTTTTGCCCCTCTTCTTCAAGAAGAGCCTTTAAAATCTTGTCTTTACTCTCTAAACTTTCAAAAACGCTCCATTGGGCATGCAAGCCAAGTTTTTTTAAAGCTTTCCGCACCTTCCGACGGACTTTCTCAGTTTCATAATCGTAAATAACAATCCTCATTTTTGCTTCACTTAAACCTCAAAGCTTTCTAAATCTGATAGGAAAAGCTTCATAGGCACAAGAAGTTCTTCCTTAAGGGGATTAAATCTCTCTAAAACCCTACTAACCGCTTGTTTCTTGAGCAAATATGATCCTTGTTCTCTAAGAAAATCACCCTTAGAAACCGTCCCATCCTGAAGAAGCTTGGCACAAAACAGTGTAAGCTGGGGTCTTATGATTTCAACAAGGTCTGAGGCAAAGGAGGCATGACTTCCCCTTTTAACATGAAGGAAAGAAATAAAAGGGTCAAAACCTTTGAGTAAAATTAAGCTTAAAGCTAAGTTATAGCCAAGGGTGTAGACAAAGCTAAGCAGGGTGTTTACTTCATCCTTTGGTGGGTAGTAGGTTCTCTCTTCAAATTTAAAGCCAGTTCCAGAGAGTAATCCTTCAAAGCTTTGAAACATAGCCTTTGATACAGAGCCTTCAACACCAAGAATTTGGTTAAGATCATTTGCTTTTTTTAGAGCTTCTTTAGACTTACTTAGTTCAAGATTAAAAGTTGCCTCTACTTCATCACACTTTCTTTGAACAATAAGCTTTGCTATTTCGAGCTTTTTAAAGTAGTAAAGAGTAAACTGTTTTATACGTTTGCTGGTTGCTTCGCTTTGAGGTGGCGGAAGAATTAGACCTTTTAGGGTTCCATACTGAGTAAGAAGTAATATAGGAACATTATGCTTCATGCATAAAGAAATTACTTCAGAAGTAAGCTTTGCCTTGCCGAAGACTAAAATACCATCAATATTGGGAAGTGGTAGTTCTGATTTAATCTTTGGAGTTTCTATACATACCCTGTCTGATTTTCTACTTATTTCAACGAAATGGCTGTAGATAATAATGGTCTGCTTCATGTATTAATCATTATATCACAAAAATTTTCCAAGGTTCAAGCGGATATCCTTTAAAAACTTCGGGTTCAGAGACAGGATAGAAGAAAACTCTGTCTGTAGTTTTGTCAACGATTTTAGAAATCTCTTGGTAGAGAAAGTCGATAACCCTTTTTTTAGGATTTGGAAGATAAAAAGCGCTGTAAAGTATGCGGTAGCCAAATCTCTGCAGCATACGAGAGACTTTTAAACGCTTTTTAGGGTCAGAAATATCGTAAACTACAAGGTAATCCATAGCTGATTAGGGGTGGCTCCATAGCGGATTAACTTTAAGTATGGAAGTCGAAGTAAGGCTTTTCCGTGTCTACAAAGTAGAAAAGAGATAAAACTTTTAGCTATTATTAAAGGATTTTTCATCTTTTCTCCCAAGAGTAAGTCGGCAGTGGATTCAAACACTGTAAAAACGAAGGCTGGAGCAAAGAAAAAATCATCAAGAAAGTCCTGTCCGTAGGTTTCATCTATAAACTTAGGAAGCTTGGCTGGTAAACCAAGTTTAGTGAAGAATAAAGCAGTTAGAATAGAACACGCAATACTATAGTAGTGATAATATCCTTCTATAAGGCTTGATACTTGTTGTGCTAAGACAGGAAAGGGCGGGAACTGGTCTATGCTTTGTTCATAAAGTAAAATCTCTCTGTATTTCAGGGCAAAGTAAACAGAAAGATTGAAGTCTTTTTTCCAAATTTTAGGGTTGATTATGTAATGATAGATTAGAAGTTTAACTGGTTTTGAAGGTGTTGGGAAGTTAGAATAATATCTAAGATAATTTTGAGTAGGATATAGCATTATAATTGGTAGGCCTTGGGGGAGTATGATGTTTTCAGGAAAATTTTTTAAAGAGATTATGCAGGATATGCCATCAAAAGAATCTATGGACTGACCATGGTAGATTAAAATCTTTCCCTGCATTTGAGTTTTAAAATTTTCTAAAATGCCGGTTAATTTAAAAATATTATCAACTACTACTGAGATAGTCAATAATTAGCCAAGGCATCCACTCTCCAGCATATCCTTTTGAACGAAGCGAGACCTCTCTTCTTTGATAAAAAGAAAAGACCCCTCACTGCGTTCGGGGTGACAGGTAGAGGATGTTCGGGGTGACAGGACAAATGCACCAGTTGCCCATTAAAAAGTATAGCGTAGGGGTAGCCGTCCAGTCTTCCTATACCTTAAATGGGCGAGAACCCGCTCGCCCCTACATATCTTAATTACTTTTTTCAAACACTTTATTTACTTTAACAGCAATATTTTCGCAGGCGTTGGCAAAAGTATCTAAGAAGTAAGTGCCTGATCCTTTTGCAGAAAGAACCTCTTTTTTTCCATTGTAGTAAAGTTCAATTTTGATAGAAGCGATAAATCCAACAGGATTAAATTTCGTTTGATGGGCATCCAATTTTATTCCAACATCAATTGGTTTAATTCGAACTACTTGAGCCTTAGGATTTACATTTTTTAGTTCTTCTTCTTTGATTACAGCATAGCCAGGGATAGCCCCTCTTAATCCTGCAACTAAACAATCTGCAATATTACCTTTAACAATTCTATTTTCAGTCAAAGCAGGAGTGCCTCCAAAATATAAATTTGGTTTTTTTTCAAAATTATAATCTTCAATCACTATCACTTTATCCGCATATTGCAAATTTCTAATTTGCCCTGTTTCCCAACCACTTAAATTATAAACTTTGGGTGTCGTTTCTACGCATCCACTAAGAGTCAAGATAAACAAAACTCCAATCCAAAATTTAACCTTTCTTTTCATTGTTAGTTCCTCCTCCTTTTTCAAGTAGCAATCAAATTAGCAATCACTTTTTTAACAACCTCGTAATTAATCGAAGATAAACATTCTAAATCAGTCGTAAACAAAAATTAAAGGCTGGCTTTCGCCAGCCCCTTTAATCATAACTAAAAGATGTTAACTATCTGAGTGGAAAGCCTGTCAATTATTACCTTTGCTGCTTCTTCTTTGTTGAGGTTTGTTCTCTGCGCTGTAGCGGCAATCTTTGTTCTATAAACTTGCCAGTTTGTGCTTACTTCTTGCTTTGTTTGAAGAGTGGTTGCTGTGCCAAGAGTAGCATTGGTAACGATTTGCCCTACTACAGGTTTATCTGCCTTCTCTCTGATTTCAACATCTATCACGCCAGCATAGGTTTCTACCTTGATCATTTTCCCGAGGATTGCTCCACCTACCTCACCTGCCATAGCACCAAGTATGGCAAGAGCTACTGCCCTACTATCACTACCTCTGCCAAGATAAGCTCCGGCTCCAGCTCCGATTAAACCTCCACCTGCTCCAAATTCCCGAGCCCCAGTTTGTCTGTAGTAATCCATGTAAAGGATGTTTGTCTGGATGATGATGCTTGCCTCCTCCGGGTCGTTCTCCATGATGTAGCCTTTTTTGATAAATTTTTCGGCAAGGGCGTTTTTAAGGACCTTTGGGTCGATCTCCTGCAAATCCGAGGTGTTGGCTACGCTAAGAAAGACCTTTTTGTGCTTAGCTTTAGTAATAGGGTCAAGAAAGATGGTGTCTGTCATTTTCACCTTAACTTGAAGGTCGGCATGCTCAATTGCCGTTGGGATGGTTGCACACCCCGAAAGGTTTAAGATTAAAAACACCATCACAAGAAAAGCTAAAAGTTTAGCCATCCTACCCCTCTTCATCGCGACACCTCCTTTGAGTGAATTTTTTTCTAATTATTAATTAAATGGTCTTTGAATTAGAATCCTGACATAAATTGACAACTAAGCTTTAGTGCTCAATAAAATTTCTTCAATTCTACTTAAAACCTCGCTCCCATCATACTTTACAAAAACTTGGGCTCCCTGCCTTCTAACATAAACGCAATTTCTTTCAAACCCGCAATGAGCAAGAAAATTACGATGGTTTATCTCATCGCTCTCTCCTTTGATTAAATCCCGTAGAGGAACAAAATGCTCGGGAATTTTATCTTTTATTCCTCCCCTTTCCCCTTCCCTTTCAAAGGTGTTGCTAAATTCATGAGAAAAATATTCACGATTTTGTTTTAGTTCAAAGCAATTATAAAAACTTTGATTTTCATCTCTGAAATTCCAAGCAAGTTCTTCTAATCCAACCTCTTCTTTTTTATAAATCTTATATTCTTTCAATACTTTTACAATTCCTTTATAGATAGATAGCATAAGGAAAGCTTTACGAAATAGATCAAACTTTAAGCCAGGAGTTGCTTGATAGTTAGAGTAAATCCTTTGCTTAACAAAGTTTATTAGATCAGCGATACCTTTATCTATTTCCTCTTCTTGATGATAGGGCTTTGTATAAAGGACAAGAGGACAGTTATTCTTTATTGCAGAATAAAAGAAATAACCATGTGAAAAGAGCTCGTTAAGTTGTCTCTTGAATGGTCGTAATTCTTTGTCCTCGCCGACAAGGTCTTTTGCAAATTTAGAATAAGCATTATCTAATTTATTTTGAGTAGGCTTTTCAGTAAAACTAAAGAAAGTCTTTACTTCTAAACAAAAATCTTTATGAACCTGAAATGTTCTATCATAAGGTGCCACAATCGGGTCTGAAAATGTTATAAAAACCTTTAGTCCATTCTCTTTTAAATTAAAGTTCTGAAGTTTATAAAAGGTTAAAAATAACCTTCCAGCTTCAAGAAGTGCTGAAGTATATATATTATGACCACTTGAGATATCAAGATAAAGTTCAGAAAAATGCTCATCTTGATACCGCTTAACCTTATCAATAAAGATTTCAAGAATTAGTTCTTCTAAAGTTGCAGAAAATTTTATACCTTTATACTGCCCTATGCTATGGATAACGATGAAGTCATCTGCTTCTTCTGAATGGGGATGCTTAGCAAAATATGGATAAGGATTTGATAGATAGTTAGAAAGTTCGTTTTCATTTTTTAAAACACCTTCTATTGTCTGTTTAAAGTCTTCTGAAATGTTTTCAATTTGAGGAGCATTTTTATTTAAAAATAAGCTAATAGGATAAATAAGAATAACCTTAGCATCATCTCCATTTTCTAAAAAACTTTGCTTAAGAGCAAAAGAACTAAGTAGAGCTTTGTTTACTTTTTCATGAACTTCAAATTTAATAGGATTAAAGGCACCTCTTTCAAGCCTTCCAATTTGGTAAATTAGCTTCATCGATGGTCCTTGTTTTTAAAATTCTACGATTTCATACTTTCCCAGACCAAAAGAAGTGTTTTTACCGCAATGTAATATTTCACCAGCTTTTAATAAAGGGAAAAATGGTTCAATTGGTCCTTCAAAAGAAATGCTACCTATTAATCCTCCTAACTTCATTCTTTTGTCTTGTCTATAAGAAAATCGTTCCCAATCATACCATTTAAGATTATTATCTACTACCTTTACCTTCTCAGCAAGCTCAATTAAAGCCTTAGCGGGTATTTCTGGTAGTTTCTCCGAAACATGGTAATAGTATAATACTGTTAACCTTCTTAATAAGGAACGAACAATATGATGAAATTCCAATTTTCGAACAAGCTTTTTATTATGAATTAATCTTAGAGGCGTATGAATGTTTATTAATACTTTATATGATTTCTGATGATGTAAAACATTGTTAGTTAGTGGAAAATTTACACTTAATCTTAAAATATCCGTAGACGAAGTATCTTTAATAATAAACTTTCTATTCTCTTTTCCGATGCCATGCTCACCTGCTAACTCAACTGTAAGTATGAAATAGGGTTCATAAGATACAGCTTTTCCTATCAAGACTATTTTTAACGGAAAGGTTTCCCCGGATTTAAAGATATTTTTGTTATCTAAATGGGGTTCAATGACAAAAGGATGCGGTATAGAAGGATATTTGTGAAGATTGAAAGGCAGTTTTTTATGGGGATCAGGAATTGTCTCAAAGATGTAAGCATAATAGCAGTTTTTGTATATCGGACACTGGTGGCAATCTCTATAGCTTCTCAAAACACACAGGGCTTGTCTTAAGGTTCTCCCTATTACCCCTCTGAAAGAGGAACCTTTGAACGAGGGTAAGTGTAGTTCATCAATTGGTTCGCAGGTGATATTTATGATTTTGTATGGTATTTCAAGCTCACTCATGTTTATGAAAGTTTTTCAAACCTTAAAAGCGCCCAACCAAAAGGCATGGCTTGAGAAATATTTTTCTTTTGCTCGCTGGTAAGCCAAATTGTAGTCGGAGAAGCTTGATATTCAGTTCTACCTCTCTCTCTTCTTATTAAGATTTTTCTTATTTTATCTATAGTCATAGCTTCTGCACCGGAGTGTTTTCCAAGCTTGATGAGAATAACCTTTCTTTCTTTAATATCCATCTTATGAGACTCGTGTAGACCGAATATCTTAAAACCAATATTTTTAGCCAAATCGTATTCATTTTTAAGTATCACCCTAAAGTGTCCCCATACTCCTTCTATCAACTTAGACATTTCAATCTTCACTGGATTTCGTTTCAAATTTTCTGTTTCTGCTTTTATTTCTAAAATGCCTTCAAACTTTGCCCCAGGCGGTATAACTTCTATAGGCAAGGTAAGTCTGCCCCTTGTCTCTCCTTTTTGTTTGCTTACATTTACTTGGTATAATATTTTAGTTTCAATAGGAGAAATAGGGTTTAAATCAGAAATCTTTAACGCTCCAAAAGGATCCTCCGAAGGACGATAATATTTTAGTAATTCTTTTTCTAAAGTTTCCATTGTTTTATTTATTTCGCTCCTCCTCGTACGCGAATTAATATTATTAACTCTTTCAATAATTTCTCTTATTGAGGGGTTGTTTTCGTTTTTCTTTAACAAAAACTCTAAATATCCTGTTCTTAAGGCTCCCTTGAGAGAGCTTCCTGGGATAATCGGTTGTTCGGTTAAGGGATTAAAGTAGGTCCTTGGAATTCCAAAGTTATTAAAATTTTGAAGTATCTCATCTTGAGTTAATCTCAAAACCTCATCATATCTTTTTGCAAGCTCATAAGGTATATCGTATTTTTTAATATTAGTAAGCTTTTTTATCTTATCTTTTAAGCGATAAGCATAGAATTTATATAGATCAACCAATGCTGATTTATCCCTTTTATTTGAAATTCTATCAAGTTCTTTTTTTTCTTCTAACGAAAGGACTTCTAATAGGTAAAAAAGTGAAAATTCAATTAGTTTTCTCTCTTCGCCATCTATTACAAACTCAACGGGTGATAAAACTTCATCACATCCAATATGAATTGGGCTTAAGGTTTCAATGGTTATTTTGTATCTTATCATAACTTACCTCCACTGGTATAACCAGAGAATAACCTTGATGCACCGCCTTTTCTATAATTGAAGACACCCCTAAAATTGCCCTGCCTACATAAATTCTTTTTTCAAACTTTTTTGGGATTAAAATTGCTCCTTCATCAGCCATGAGGACCGGTGATTTAAAGGGGTTAGGAGACGCGCTTAAGACATCTCCATGACGACCAAACCGAATAAAAGGTTCGTAAAAAATTTCAGCATAATTACCGCTTTTGTTAGGAACGACGGGTGATAGAGCATAGTAGGCATTTTCTGTTTGTCTAATGTTTGCATAGAAGTCTATTTCTTCATAGCTTAATACCTCGAATTTGCCCCATCCTGCAGTAGCATCCCTTCCGTATCCAAATTTTCCTATCCGTTTTAACGCTTCAATAATTCCTTCAATAGGTATGTCCTCTCTAACTCCGAAAAAAAGAACAAGCTTAGTTATATACCAAAGCTTGGGAACTACAAAGGGAGCAAATCCTCCTCTACTCGTAGTTCCAGAAAGTCTGTGTATAGTGCATCTAACTTGCTCATCTTTCACTATGATTATATCATCTGATGACAAGTATTCTATTTGACTTAATGGGGGTAAAGGTGGCTTGTATACAAAATATTCTTTAGCTTTTAATTCTTTTCTTTTTTGGACTAATTCTTCCTCAGGTAAGCTAAATAAAAAGTGTAAAGGTAAGGATGGCTTTTTAAGGTAGATTTGAGGTTCTTCTTTATTGTTTTTATTATCCATATATGGATAGGCTGAAGAAACTATACAAAAAGGATTTGTTGAGTAATCACTAAGTAAAGTTTCTAAATCTTTACCAAGTAAATCTTTATCGTAATAAATTTGCCAGCATATATTTCCGAATAAGGTATCGCCTTTTAACGGGGTCCCGAAACCGGTTAAAGGTTTTATGACAATTTGATAGGTTTTCAACTTAATCCTCCTCTGTAGAAAACTTTATCATCAAAAAAGAGTAATGCTTTCAAACTTTTGTTTTATCTCTTCGTTATCAAAATGGAATTTTATTCTTCCATAACCTCTTGAACCACAACCCCCTAAGTAATCAAGCTCAAGAAGCTTCATACCTTTGAGAAGGATATCAAGTAGGTTTTCATCTTCTTTGGAGTAAATTTTTAAAGTAATCCGAAAATTAAATTCAGCACCTGCTGGCACTCTTTCTGTAAAACGAGGGTGTTCCGCAGTTCCTGTTATTCTGTTGATACGATTTTCTGCTTTTATTTCTGTATAGGGTAACCTTTCTTTTTCTAATAAACCTCTAAACTCTTCAGTAAAGAAACAATCAGAAAACGCCACCCTCGTTGGACCTACTTCCTCTAAAACTTCGCTTCCACTACCAGAAAGACCAAAAAGTTTTAAAATTGTTTTGGCGTTACTTTTAACATCCTCAGAGATATTGTTTTCCTTCAAAAGTTTATATGAAGTTATTCCTCCGCTATAAGGATCTTCTTGATAAGAAAATCCGGGTAAGCCAAAATAATACTCAAGTAAACTTCTAATTTTTCCTTTTAAACTTGAACCAGGAATGTATGGTTCATTTGTATAGGGATGTTTAATGACCAAATTATCAACTCCCCCAATATGCATTTCTGTATTACCTGATCCAATGCGTAAACCAGTCAAAAGTTTGATCTTGCCTGTAATTTCGTAAATTTTTTGAAGTTTTAGTGCCATCATTTTTTTTACCCTCCTTCTAATAAGTTATTATATCCTTTTCTTTAGTCACTTGGTCTATGAAAACGGTAATATCCCATGAAAGCCTCAAAGAAGTTCTTGAAAACTTCAAAGTCTTCCCAATCTTCAATTTGATTTAAACATCCTTCTATCATCTCTTTAAAATCCTCATCAATATGTCCTCGCCCTAAAGAATAAAATACTTTAGCGCGTATCAATTTTATATAAGGTAAAAATTGATTGAAATTTTCTTTAGGTTTATTCTTTAAATTATCGTAAAAAAATAATACTTCATCATAAAACTTGCGTATTTGTGACCGTTTATTTAAACCTTGCTTATTTTGTCTTCGTGGTTCAGGATAACCGCTTATTTTTTCAGACCAATCGTAAGCGATTTTTGAAAATAAATCTGGATTTACCCATCTTTTTTCTTTATCTAACCAAAATTTTATTTCAGGGGGGTTAGAAGATTCGCTGTGTTGGTGAGTTGAATGTTGACTTGAACCTTGGTGAGACCTTCGGTCATTTCTCATGTTACCTTGCGTCATCTTTTGCCCTCCTTGTAGAGTATAGTATTTGCCAAAGAGGAAGCCTAAAAGCTTCCCCATAATTTTCTAAAGCATCTTTTATTTCTCTCAAAAACTTTTCCAATTCCTTTTGTCTAATTTCTTTGTCTAACCTTCTTTTTTTATCAAAATTTCTTACCGTAAAATAATAGAGTAAACTTCTCCACAATAGACATTTTAAGTCATTTAGAGGAATGCCTTTTATTGATCTATTATTAGCTGTGGTTATTAACTCCTTTTCTTTAGCTACCATTTCAATTATATCGTTCAACTTGTATAAAAAACCTTTAGTTAAGATTTCTGTATCTTCTTCGCATAAAGAGATAAGTTTTATTTTCCACTGTTCTAAATTTGGAATATTATCCCATACAATGTCAGTTTTAAAAATAAATAATCTGTTTCTACCTGCCTTTTTTGCTTGAGAAAGAAGAAATTCTGTTCTTTCTGCAAGTTCAATTACAGGAATGTTTGGTTTAGTAAGTAAATAACCAGCTGATAAAGTAACATCTTTGTTGCAGCAAACATATTTTTCAAAATCTTGTTTAACTTCTAAAATAAAATTGTAACTTTCCTCCCAAGGTCCAACAACGAACAGATCATCTCCTCCACAAAAGACATTATAAATGTTCTTAAATTTTGTTTGACAGAGATAAGGTAAATAAAACGCAAAAAATAGATTTAACATCCGAGAAAAAGCTAAGTATCTGGTAAAAGTTCTCTTGCTTGCGGGTAATCCTTTAAGAAAAATGCTCCCAAGATTATCCACATCTGCTTTGACAACGCCCAGTGCCTCAATGCCGGTAGTTGTTCCATTCTTTTTCTTTAAAGATAAGTTGGCAAGTTCTTCAAAGCTGAGTGGTATTTTGCTTTCATTGTCTACAACTAAAGGAACATAGGCATTTATAAACTTTTTTGCGAAAATAACTTTTTTCTCTTCGTCACTACTTGCAGGTAAAGCTATATCCCATATTGTAACTAAATTTTTATTAGCTAATTCTCTTTTGCATACAGAACTTTTGTCTTCAAATTTAGCATAATATTTGTTTAATATAGGCACAGTATTTACGAATCTTGCATTTACTTCTCTATTTTCTATTCCATAAATTAAAATAAACTTATTTTTAACTAATGCTTCACCAATTCTCTTCTGATCTCTACAAATTAAACAAACAGGAATCTCTTCCTTTTCATTTTCTCTTTCGAAAATTTCGTTTATTTCTGCAGGTCTTTTACCACATAACTTACATACTCCAAGTTTAGAGAATTTTGATAAATAGTCCTCTATAACTCCACCAAATTTAAAAAGTTCAAATTTTTGATACTTTTTTTCTTCTGACTTTTTACCTAATCTTCTTAATAATTGGTTATATCCATCTTCGTATAAAAAGTCCTCTGGTTTAGCTTCGATATATGTTAATCCAATAGAAGTTTCACCATAATAGTATTGATAAAGCCAATCGTTTATCTCGTTTTCAATATCCCTAAGTTTCTCTTTAACCTTGCTTAAATTAGGAGCAATAATCAAAAATTTACCGGCTGCAGAATATAACAGATTTACAAAAGGTAACCCTAATTGTCTCATGATATAATCTGCCACAAGCTCTGAATACATTGAAACCATAAAGGAGCGCCCACGGAGGATCTTAGCAGCCCATTTCCTCGTTTCACCTCCGCTTGCGAAAATAAATTTTTGAATTCCGTAGAAGTTTCCTTCTATGAATAAAAATTTGCTATCATCTCGCTTTTTTATAGATTGTTCAGTTAAACTATCTGTATTTTTGTGATATAAATACAAGGTAGAAGCTAAGCTTGCTGTGAAATAGGAATGATCGTAGAGAGAAATATCGCTTAAAATCTTAACAAATGAATAATTTGTCCCAGCTCCAACAGTTGCTGAAGGAATAAATATGAAATATTTAAGCATCAATGTATTCAATGCTTCTAACCAAATATCCGGCCTTTCTTTCAGAGTTGAAATTTCTTTAAACGATTCTATGAAACTGAGCCATATTTCATAATATTTTTCTTGAGTAGCAAGTCCATTAGTCCGTTCAACTGGAAAGATGCTTTCAGGCGATAATACATCAAGTTCGTATGCAAATCGATAATTTTCTAATTTATCTTTCTTCCAAGTATCACTTAGACTAAGATCCTCAAAAATGGTTAAAAGTGGGATATTAGCTGAAGTTTCGCCTTTTTCAAATTTTATTTCTTCATCTAAGTTCCTTCTTTCAAATCCGCTACTCAGTCTATCAGCCTCATGAATTATCCATTCCCAAGGTGTTTCAGGTTTATGATGTTTTGCGCATAAATTTATCAAAGAATATTCAGCTTTTTCTTCCTGTAGAAAGAGGCTTAGAATGTAATCTTTAAAATCTTCAATAAATTTGGCAGTATAAAGGACATGTTTATGTTTGTAATGCCCATTAATAAAAGGTTGATAAATGTCGCGGTTTCCTCTTATATAATCTTCTGGTAGTTGTTGCCCCGTTCTTTGATAGACCTTTCCTATGTCATGAAGCAGGGCTGATAATACAATCTTTTGTAAAATGATGTCGTCCATAATTCTACTCCTTTAAAGGCATCATCTTTCATTCTCTTAATATATTTTAAATAGTTTTTTCCTCTAATTTCTGACATTCCCTTCCCTAATTTTTCTTAAAAATCTAAATTCTAAAACTGGTTGATAGGACGAGCCCTCTTTTTGAAAATTGTAAATCCAGCCATCGACATAATGACCAAAGGCTAAACCTACCATGAAGGCAATTGGAATGGGGCAAGAAAAGAAAAAGTGATAGGTCTTCATTGAATATTGTGACCGAATATCCTGGATAGCGCTAGCGCACTCTTTGGCAACCTCAGAAAAGCTCTCAATGGGGACATTCCCTTTTTCTTTAGCCTCTAAGACTAAAAAAGAGGGATTATTGAGATGGGAAAAAGCATAGGATTTTACATCCGCAACCGCTTCGTGATGCCCAAAGTTAAGCAAAATCACTAAATCTTCTCCATTATGTTCAAAGAGCGTATTAATATAATTATACTGAGATTTTCTTTCTTTCAGGTATCTCGGTTCATAGATGGGAATAGCATGGTATTTTGTCTCTCCTTCCTTAGCTTGATAGTGGTAAAAAACGAAAGGATAGAAGTGGGAATAGAGCACGCCAAGGGCAAAGCTTAAAGCCACAGCACCTCTCATGGCTATATGAAAAATCTTATTCCCAGGGAGCGTAGTAACAATTTTATAATAACGAGTATAAAAATCTTGACAAACTTTCTTCCAATCTTCCTCGGTCTTTAATTGTCCGGTTAACTGATAAAAAGTGTCTTCTTGTAGACCATAGAATAACTCAAGCCCTTTAAGGATCTCAAATTCTTCAAAAGTTTTTTCTCCGATGAAGACTTTTAAAAAGTTTGAAAATTCCTCGTAGCCTGCGCTCGTGATGTAAAAAGGTATATCCCATTTATCTTTTTCTAAATAAGCTTTAATGGTGTTAAATCGTTTTACCTGAAGAGGGGTTATAAGCCTTAAGCCATGAGCTTTTGCAAATTCTATCTTTTCTTTTAAATGGTCAACCTCTAAAATATCTCCCTTAGTGTTTAAGGCTCCAGTAAATCTTAAATCCTCTGGTATGTTCTCTATGCTTAATGCACAGGTAAGAGGGAGCATAAAACTTTTTCCAGAGATGTAGGTATCAAAGAATACAGCAAAGTTTTTGTTTAAAACTTTCCTAACAACAGTTAAGGAATTTTTAAGCTCGGGCAAGTTTGTTATGATTTTAGAAGTATTAGGTATTACTAATCCTTTAGCAAAATCCGCTTTGTCTTGATCTACGACGATTATTTCGAAAATCTTTCCTTTTCCTTTAACAATCAGGTCTGCATCTTCAACAGATTTAATCTTTAAATGCTTCACTAAAAGCCTTGGACTAAAACTATCTTTCAACCTTTCACGAATATAATTGATAAGAGTAAACTGGACTTTAGGAGAAAATAAATTCCATCTCATTAAAAGCTCTTCAATATGTTCATCAAGCAAACCCTGCTCAAGGAAGGTGAGTATATGATTCTCATCAAACTCTTCAAACGGAAATCTCAACATCTATAGCCTCCAGCCAAGAAGTATAATCCGGAAGTTCAGGAAGGTTTGTAAATTCAAGCTTGACCGTTTCTAATGGACCTTCATATAGAACTTTGTTTTCCACTTTTATGATTATTTTCTGTTCTAAGTAATCTTGCGGAAGATAGAGGGTGAGCTTTGGTCCAATCTCAGGGATCTTTTCAATTATGGCAAAGAAGTTTTTGCCTTTGTGCACATTTTTAGATGAAGCTGCCTTAGCGTAGGCAAAATGAGAATTTTCGTAATAGTTTTTTATATAATCCGAGATAATAAAGACTGAAGGAGCAAATTGATATTCTTCGAGCTTTTCGAGGTAAGTTAAGATGAATCTTGTGTTGTATGGGGCAAGAAGTTCCATCAGAAAACTGATATATTTTCCACGAATGTCCTGAGGGATTTGAACTCGCTCCGCGTAGCCTTCAAGACGGTGAATGTCATCTTCGTTAAGCACGCCGAGTTTCTTAGTATGATTAAGTAAGAAATTTTCATCCAAATAAACCCAAAAGGGAAGAGCAACTAAAAGCGTTTTTAAGTGCGGAAGTTTAATGATTGGTGTTTCTGGATTTAACCATCCAAGTCCAATTTCTTCCGTTAGAACCAAAGCCTTGTAAAGTTTTACTTGGTCCAAAGGAAGCTCTTCCGCTATGGCAAAATAGATTGGGGGTATGGTGCATAGCTCCCTCAGCTCGTTGAGCTTGGGGGGAATTTTTGTTGAAACTGAGAAGATTTTAAGGTCTTTTCCTCTCAAAGATTTGTAAAGCTCCCATTCTCTTTGAAGTCTATCTTTTTTTCGCATTATTAACCTCGATCACTCGTAAAGATCCCCTCTTCAAAAATGTCTCACTACTTAATTATTAACTATATTTATCGCAAATTTCTGACTTTATTGCATAAAATATTTTATCCGCTGAGGTCCCCTCCAAAACTTCCTCCCCTACAATTTTCTTAAGCTTCGGCTTTAACCTTTCCCATCTTTTATATAAAGTATCTGCGCTTGCTTTAACCTCTTTTGGATTTTGTTTATACGCTTTGTTTACATACCAACATAAAGTTTCTAATTCTTTTTTGGTTAATTTTTCTTTTAAGCTTAAAACAAGATGATTTAAAGCGCTATCCTCAAGAAAATTCACAAATACTGGAGGGAGCAGACCTTCAACTCTAATTTCTTGCTCTTTATCCTCTTCCTGGGTTAGGCTTAAATCGTTAAGATTTACTTCTTTTTCCACAAGTTTGAATTCTGAAGAAAGATAAAGATAAATTATGTTGATTGCCGTAGTTAGTAGATATTTTTCATTTATGAATGATAAGTTAAGAAAACTCTCTTTTTTTGAAACAATTTTGAAAATAAATTCTGAAGCTAAGACTTCAAGATAGTCAGGTCCGAAATACTTATGAAAAAGCTTTTCTATGTTTGAAGTAAAATAGACTTTGAGAGCCTGTTTAAAGATGCGCTTAAGATCCTTTAAAAAGATTTGATATTCTTTAGAACTTATTTGATTATTTAAAAGTTTTTCTATAATCTGTTTATAATTCCGCACTTTTAAAATTTTTAAAGTTTATCTAAAGTTTCTAAATTTTCACATACGCCACAATATATAAGCTTTCTAAGCTGAAGTTCTGGTGACTTTAAAGTTAAACAAATTGGTGCTCTTTGTGGAGAGAAGATTAAAAAGGAACGAGGGGTAAAATGAAACCAAGAGCAATTCTTTTTTATGCTTTGGCATCGGCTAAGGTCAATAGAAATTGGGGTAACTCTCGAAGAAGTTAGAAAGACAACTTTATAGAGGTCTTGAGATTCCTCTTTTGTCTTCCAATAAATGCAGGGTCTTATCTTTCTTTTATGGCTGCCGAGATAACCACCAACCTTTTCATCAAACCGTTTCAAATCATCATGAGGAACTAATGCTAAAATTTTTAAGCTACTACTTTTAAGAAGTTTGCCCCAAAAAGGTTTAAAGGAAAGAGTTTTTTTAATTCTATTCTTTCTAGAAATTGCTTTCATTGAATAAATTACATAACAAAAATTTAAATTTAGTCAAGAGAGGAAGGGGGCTCTTTAAAAAGGATCCCCCTACTCCGTACTGCCAAGCTTCCTTTTTTGTCCTGCCGAGCGATAGCGAGGGATTCCATGGGGACCTCCTCGCTTCGCTCGGGGCGACAAAAAGTAGGCTTGGGGCGACAGCCCATTCATGTCCTCCCGAGGCACGTAAGTGCCGAGGGATCCCTCGGCTAACGCCTCGGGGCGACAGCAGGAGGGCTTGCACAAAAACATTTTTAGTACAGCCCCAAGAGAGGATAAGAGGGGTTTCAACAAAAACATTTTTTTAAAGCATTCATTGTTGAGATGCCCGACTGGGAGCACAAACCTAATTTAGATTGACGAAAGTAGATTATGTGATAAGAAAGATAAAACTTTAGAACATTTGAAAAAGAGATTGGAGCGGGCGACGGGATTCGAACCCGCGACCTACAGCATGGCAAGCTGTCGCTCTTCCAGGCTGAGCTACGCCCGCACTACTTAAATATTATTATCCATAAACCCATAATTGTCAAGAACCCTATCTCCCCCTTGAGGCTGTTTCAAAAATGTCTTTTTGTAAGCTCACCCCCCTCCTCTCACCCAAAGCGCAAGCCGAAGAGACTCCTCTTTATCCTTGGATGCCTTGCTATCGCTCGGAACGACAGGATAAAGGATGTCACTCCGAGCCGCAAGGCGAGATGACTCCCAGTAGGACGCCGTCCAGAACAAAGTGAGGAATGCTTCGCTATCGCTTGGCACAACGAAACGAGGTACTTTTTTAAACAGCCCCCTCCCTTCTCTTGACAAGTAAAAATATTCGTGTAAGTTAATGGTAAAAAAATTTATCATTTGTAAAATAAAAAAGACTAAAACTAAGGTAGTATTTTCGAGGGTTTGAAAGGATATGAACATAGACTTATTTTTATGGTTGCTTGGTTTAGGCTTAACCCTTTTCGCTTTTGCAGTAAAGCTTGGGGTTGGGCTTGGGTTAAGCAAGCCCTCAAAATTAACTATCGCTTTAGTGTTATTCACATACGCATTTCTCTTTCTTATTATTTCGCTCTTGGCTAAGCCTTTTCTGACCTTATTCATGAAAGTTCTACTCAAAGGTCCCTACCTACATCTTTTGCTATCCTTTGGGTTAATTCTCTCGGGAATGTATCTACTCACAGGAAAAAAATCCGAACCTCAAGAGGAGCATAGCGTAAAGCTTAGCCTACCTCTACTTCTACCCTGCCCTGTGTGTCTTTCTGCCATGTCTTTTTCTGTAGTAGCCTTCCTCAGTGCAACACAACTTTCCCCTTATCTTGTTGGGTTCGGATTGGGTTTAGCCTTTACTCTGTTTTCATTAGTTTTCTTTTTTATTGTTAGAATTTGGGCAAAAGAGTTTAAGCTTGCAACCCTTGGGCTTGCTATGATTGGGGTCGGGGCTTACCTTTCTTTATCCTTTATCGTGCCAGAAAAGATCGAAGAAGCAAAAAGGATATACAAGACCTTTGTTTCGGATGAACTATTCTTTCCTCCCTACGCCTTGTATATTCTCCTTATTATTTTTCTTGCCTTTCTGTTTGGTTTTCTGTTTAAACCGCAAAGAAAGATTAAGAGGGAGGTTTGAACGTTGAACATTTTAGCCTTTTTTGAAAGCTTTCTCTATGTTATTTCGACTCTGCTCTTCTATCCTGTTCTTATTGGTCTTACTATACTTGTATTCTGGATGAGCATAAGCCTTGGTCGGTTTTTAAGGGACTTTGTCGAGAGAAGGCATGGGCTTTTCTACTATAAAGAAAGCTTTAAGAAGGCGCTGAGAGAAACATTACCTATGTTCTCGGAGGAGAGGATAGATGAAGCTGAGGCAAGGGTTGTTAGGCTTTTGCAGGCCTTTGAGGTAGAGCTGATAAAGGCGCTTGATAAGGTTAGGTTTGCCATTAGGGTAGGTCCAGCGCTTGGTTTGATGGGAACGCTTATTCCTATGGGCATGGCTTTGGCATCCCTCGCTCAGGGAAACATGCCAGAGATGGCAGGCAGAATGGTCACAGCCTTCACCACAGCAGTCGTTGGTCTTGGTTGTAGCGTGGTCGCCTATCTAATATCCCTAGTAAAGGAGAGATGGGTCAGAGAAGACCTAAGAGAAATGGAATTTCTTTCGGAGTTGCTTTTGGCAAACCTCAAAAGAGGAGTAAGAAATTTAGACGAAATCATAGAGAGAGGCGGAAAATGAGCCTTCATAAGAAAAGAAGACATTTAAGGGACTTTGAGCCAAAAATTGAAGACCCTCTTACTGGCATTGCTAATCTCTTTGATGCAAGCGTTGTTTTTATAGTTAGTCTAATCATCGCTCTTTTTACGATATATAACATGATAGAACTTCTTAATCCAAAATCTGAAGTAACTTTAGTAAAAAGGGCTGAAGACGGAAAAATCGAAGTTATCATAAAAAAAGGTAAAGAAATTAAAGCAAAAAGAATTACAAAAAAAGAACTGACAGGAGAAGGTGTAAGGCTTGGGACAGCTTATCAACTTAAAGATGGGAAAATTATCTATGTTCCTGAATAAAATACATAAAAAATTATACTTAATCATGAGTTATGTAGCTCTCGCACTTTTTATCTTATTTAAGAACCATGTTTTTGCCTATGAAAATAATAACAAAGATACGCTTAAAGTAAGCTTGATCCTTGGAGATCATTATACAAAGGTTGCTGTTGAAGCATTGAAAGAAATAAAAAAAGATGGTATCCAAAAATTAGAAATTAAAGTTTTTCCTCAAAAGGATATAAAAAACTTAGATTTAAGCTACATTTCTAAATCAAACTTAATAATTATCAACATAATGGGTAGACAGCTTGTTGAAATTTTAAGAAAAGAACTTTCTCAAGCTATTAAAAATGGCGGAAAAGTTTACGCCGTAGCTGCAAGCGGTTCATATAACGATGAGATGAAAGAAATGGGAATTATCTTTGATGAACGAATTGAAGAATACTATAAAAACGGTGGCGTTAAGAACATCAAAAATATGATTTACTATGCTTTAACCAGAGATTTTGGCCTAAATCTTAAAATTGATAATCCTGAGAAGTTACCAGAGTTTGCAGTTTATGATTATAAGTCTAAAAAGGTATATCTTTCTACCAAGGAATATCTTTCAGCAAAGAAAGATGAATTAGATAAAAGAAATCTTATTGGTATAATATTTTATAAAACAAGCTATATAAGCTTTCAGACAACCATAGTTGATGTTATATGTCAGGAGTTAGAAAGGCAAGGTTTTGGTGTGATTCCCGTTTATGGTTATCCTTCTGAGCTTGCGATAGAGAAATTTTTCTTCTCCGATGAGGGGAAGCCGTTAGTCAGAGCTGTAGTAGCCCTTGGCTTAAAAATCGGGGTAAGACCTGAGTCAGCGGTTCCTGTGTTAAGCAAGCTTGGAGTCTCGGTTATTAATGCCATAACCCTCTACAGTCAGAGCGAAGAGGAGTGGAAAAAATCAATGACCGGGCTAGATATTTTTGAAAGGACTTGGCAGATTGCTTTGCCTGAGCTTGGCGGAATTATTCAACCAATCGTTGTAGGAAGCAAAGAGACTTTTAGAGACTCAGAGCTTCAAACAGATTACATAATAGAAAAGCCTATTCCTGAAAGGATTAAAATGCTTGTCAAACGGGTTAAGGCTTGGGTTAATCTACAGGATAAACCAAATAAAGATAAAAAAATAGCCATAATCTACTACAACTATCCTCCAGGCAAACAAAACATCGGAGCTGCCTATCTCAATGTCCTGCCTGAAAGTCTCTATGAAATTTTAAAAAGGCTGAAAGAAGAGGGTTATACAGTTCCAGAAGTTGACAAAGCTAAAGTTTTTGAGGATGTTTTAGCACAAGGAAGAAACATCGGAAATTGGGCAAAGGGTGAGCTTGAGAGACTAATCAAAGCTTACAATCCTATCCTCATACCGGTTGAAACTTATAAAGCCTGGCTTGAAGAGCTCCCCTCAGGTTTTAGGAAAGAGGTAATTAGAACCTGGGGGCAACCTGAAGCCTCAAACATCATGACCTTTAGCGACACTTCTAATAAGAAATACTTTGTCATACCCTCTGTAAAATACGGAAACATCCTTCTTTTACCTCAACCATCTCGTGGACTGGAGCAGGATGTAGAAAAGCTTTATCACGATATGAAAACGCCCTCGCATCACCAATACATAGCCTTTTATCTATGGCTCAAGAAGGAGTTCCAAGCTGACGCCATAATCCATCTTGGAACTCATGGGACGCATGAATGGCTCCCTGGGAAAGAAATAGGACTTTCACCCGAAGACCCGCCTGAAGCTTTGATCCAAGACATTCCGAACATCTATCCTTATATCGTTGACGATGTGGGAGAGGGTTTGCAAGCAAAACGCCGTGGAATGGCAGTCATCATAGACCATATGACGCCTCCCCTTGATAAAACAACCCTAAACAAAGAACTAACCGAGCTTTATGCCTTGATAAACGACTACCATTCAGCCAAAGACAAAAGCCCTCTTCTTGCTGAAGCAAAGTTAAAGGAGGTCTCCGCATTATCAAGAAAAATAGGCATACTTAAAGACTTAGGGCTTGAGGATGTAAAAGATGAGAAGGATTTAGAAGAGCTTGAGCACTATCTTGAAGAGATAAGACAAACCTTTAATCCCTATGGGCTCCATACCTTTGGCAGAGCTCCTGAGGAAAAATTTATCAGGGCAACGGCTGAAGCCATATTATCCATAGAAAAAAATTTAAGCAGCGAAGAAAAAGAAAAGAAGCTAAAGAAAATTGAAGATAAAATTCGGGAGAGCGCAAAGAGAGAGCTTGATTCTTTGATTTTAGCCTTATCTGGTAGGTATATTCCTTCTGGTCCTGGTAACGACCCTATTAGAAACCCTGATAGCCTACCAACGGGTAAGAATTTCTATGCCTTTGACCCCTCACGGATACCTTCCAAACCAACCTATGAAATGGGGGCAAAGCTTGCTAAGGAATTCCTCGAAGACTATAAGCGAAGGCATGGAAGCTTCCCAGATAAGTTAGCCTTTGTGCTATGGGCGGTAGAGACGATAAGACATGAAGGAATAATGGAATCGCAGATTATGTATCTCCTTGGGGTTATACCGAAGTGGGATGAAAGGGGAAGGGTATCTGGGCTTGAGCTTATTCCAAGGGAGGAGCTTTCTCGCCCAAGGATAGATGTAGTTTTGACCATATCCGGGCTTTATCGTGACCTCTTTTCAAACCTCGTTCACCTCTTAGACCAAGCAGTCTCCCTTGCAAGAGAAGCAAAGGAAGAGGACAACCTTGTTCGGAATAATGTTCTATCCCTCAAGGATACTTTGATAAAACAAGGAATTCCAGAAGATAAGGCTTTAAGGCTGGCAAGCGTTCGTATATTTTCCGTGCCTCCGGGTGATTATGGAACAAGAATAGATAAAGCCATTGCCATGTCTAACACCTGGGAAAAAGAAGAAGAGGTAGCAAGGCTTTACATTAATAGGATGAGCCATCTCTACGGACAGGGCTTTTGGGGAAGCGTTGATGAGAACGGAAAAGAATTAAGCAAAGATTTAAGTCTATTTCTTTTTAAAAAGGCTTTATCAGGAACTAAATCTGCCCTACATAGCCGAGGAACGAATATATTCGCCACCCTTGATAATGATGATTATTTCCAGTATTTAGGTGGATTAGCCCTTGCCATAAGGACGATTGACGGAAAGTCACCTGAACTCTTTATCACAAACCTTGCCAATCCCCATCAACCGAAACAAGAAAGGTTAGAAAAGTTCATGGGAAGGGAGCTAAGAGGCAGGTATTTAAACCCCGAATGGATAAAAGCCATGATGAAGGAGGGCTATGCTGGGGCAAGGTTTATAGATAAGGTGGTTGAGCATCTTTGGGGCTGGCAGGTAACTGCTCCTGAAGTAGTTGACGCAGCAAAGTGGCAAGGAATGTATGAAACCTATGTCGTAGACAAGTATGGGTTAAACATAAAGGAGCTTTTTAGGAAGGCAAACAATCTTTGGGCTTATCAATCGGTTGTGTCAAGGATGCTTGAAACGGTAAGAAAAGGCTACTGGAAGCCAGAAAAGGAGGTTGTTGAGCATTTAGCTAAAGAGTATGCAGAGACAGCGATGGAGGTTGGGCTTGCTTGCTGCGACCACACCTGCAACAACCCGTTTCTTACCGAGTTTACCGCAAAGGTCCTCCTTTCTGTCCCGGGGCTAAAACCCCTTGCTAAGCCCTTTCTTAACACTTTGGCAGTGGTAAAAGGAGAAAACCAAGCCTTAGATAATCCTAATAAGAAAGAGTTTCTTAAGAGGGATATAACCTTTAGAGCAAAGAAGAATTTAGTCCCAGGTGGTTCGCAAAGGGTAAAGGGCTTTGAGATGGAGGATGTAAAAATGTCTGGCTTTTCCGCAGCTCCCCTACCCTGGCTTTATATTCTGTTCTTTTTTGTATTTTTATTCTTAGTCTACATTGGTTGGAGAAAAACAGGAAATAAAAAATAATCTTTTGTAGCTAATTGTATAAAAAGTTTATTGTAAAGGAGCTTTCTAATAGAAATATTTTCATGGTAAATAAAACTACTTTAAATTTTATCGCTTAATTTTTGTATTGTTTAAATTTAATTTTACTCGGGGCTTGGATTATACAATTTATAAGTTATGGGGATTCTTATTTTAACATCAAGTGGAGGAGCAGGGAAGTATTTTGAAACTTTTTTAATTGTATCTATAGCATTTTCATCAAGCACTCTATATCCTGAAGATTTTTCAACAGTTAAAAAACTGATTTTACCATCTTTTGTAAGAATAAAAGATATTATTACTTTTCCTTCCCAACCCATTTTACGAGCAATATAAGGATAATTAATATTATTGTGAATAATTTGAGAAATAAAAGAAAGTTTTTCTATCAAAAACTTTTCCTTTAGCTTCTCTAATTCAGCTAAATTCCCTTTTCGTCCGTCGCTACCTTCAATATTTCTATTATTAGACCCACTTGCATAACTACTTCCACCACCCTTAATCATACTATTATTTTCAATCTCTCTTTCTCTTCCAAATCCTCCATCATCAATCTTTTTACTTGCTATTTCTTTTACTTCACTTATTTCTTTTATTTCCTTATTTTCAGAAAAAGAATTCTCTTTAATTTCTTTAGCAGGAATTTTAAACTCTTCATGATGAGCTAATGAAGAAATTTTTTTTGTTTGAACCTTAGTTTGTACTTTCTCTTCTAATTTAGTATCAGATCTTTTGTCAATTTTGAAAGTTTCTTCTGAAAGTTTAGCAAAATTTATATAAGATAAATCTATTTCAACATATTTAGGTGAAACCTCCCCATTTACTCTAAATAAGACTATAAAACCTAAAAGAAAAAAGAAATGAATAAAAAAAGAAATAAAAAATTCTTTTAGATTAATCATCTTATAAGTTCTGTCTTTATAGTTACTTTCTTAAAGTTATACTTTTTCAAAATATCAAGCACAAATATTAAACTTTGAACTTTGGCAGATCTGTCAGCAAAAATGGAAATATGAGAGGTTTTATCTATGTTTTTTACAATGCTTTCCATCTCTTCAAGCAATATTTTCCTATTTTCAAAATAAATTTCTCCATCTTTATTAATAGTTATTTGAAAACTTCTGATATTTTCAGATTCAGCATACTTTGCTAAAGGAAGCTTTATAGGGATACTTCCTTGAATAATAAATGTAGCAGTAACCAGAACAATAGTTAATAGAACAAGCATTATATCAACTAGAGGTATTACATTAATATAATCAAATTCCCTTTCTTCCACTTTTTACCTCCCAAAGGGCAATCTTTTCTTTGACTTTTCTCAAGAGATAATTGTAAAGAGTAACAGATGGTATAGCTACCAAAAGTCCCACTGCAGTAGCTTTAAGAGCAAGAGCTAGCCCTACCATTATTTTTTTACTATCAATAAATCCTTCCTGCCCTATTGTATTAAAAGTAAGCATTATTCCAAGAACAGTTCCAAGAAGTCCAATATAAGGAGCATTAGCCCCAATAGTGGCTATAATATAAAGCCCCTTTGTTAAATTAGTTTCTAATTCCTTAGAATTTGAAAAATTAAGCACATTAACTTTTTTGTAATATCTTATTCGTTCTATAGCTATAGCAACTGAAATAATACTAAGAAATAAAAGAATTCCTATTATTCCATAATCAATTAAATATCTTAAATATTCCACATTTCCCCCCGTTTTTTAATTTAACAAATGTTATTACTACTATTAAAACTCTACATTTTTAATATTAAAAGATAAAACTCTTGTATTTTGTATTTTTCACTTAGCTTTGTTTGAGCAGAAGCATATATAAGTTCTCTTATACCTTTATTTTTAACTTTCTCAAAAGTTTCAATTTCAGATCTTTGTGCAAAATAATTAACTATACTATCTCGCACCTCCTCTGAAAATTTCTTTTGAAAATTTTTTACTTTGCTTAGCTCTTCCAGGTGGTGCACCAACTTATACATGAACGATTTCTAAAAATACCATCTCTAAATTTAGCACCAACTACATCAGCCTTATTTCTACCTTCTGCCTCAGGAGAACTTATAGGAACTCCAATTTCTACTAAAGACACTTTCAATTTTAAGCATTCAGCTATTAATTCTTCACTCCAAGTTCTTGGAATTATATATTCTTATAAGCCTTTGTAATGGTTAAAAGATTTTCTGCTTTTAAATCTTCAACTAAATAATACCTTGCATTAAGCCATTCTGCAATCATAAAAGCAATATCCATGCTTATAAACTTGTTTTTCTTTTCTGTATCAATAACTACAAAATCGGTAGATGGAATACCACTTAAAAGATTACAAAGACTCTGAAGTTCTTCAAAAACAGGCTTTATGGTTAAAGAAACATTTGCTTTTCCATCAGTAATAAGAAAAACCAAAAACCTACTATAAGGTTCCTTTAGTTTTAATCTTCTTATTAATTTATAGGTTTCCATAAGTCCTGCTGAAAGAGGTGTTTTTCCACCGGTTGGGATTTCTTTTAATCTTTTTAAAGCAAGTTCATGAGAAGAAGTCGGAGGAAGAATAGTTTCTGCCCTATCTTTTCTAAAAACAACCATAGCTACTTTATCTCTTTTTTGATAACAATCCATAAGAAGTGAAAGGATAGCTCCTTTAGTTTGTATCATCCTTTGCTCTACTCCCATAGATCCAGAACCATCAACTACAAAAATAGCGATATGTCTCATCTTCCTCTCTTTTTCCTTATATCTTAAATCCTCTTCTTTTATGATAAGTTTGTCCTTTCTTCCTCTTGAAATCTGAAAGGGAGAAGCAGCTCTTATGGTTGCAGAAATTGCTACCTCTTCTCTTTCTTGAATGAGGCTTCTAACAAACCTTCCTCCCCTTCCTTTTATCCTGGTTTTAGTTCTTCTTCCTACAGCTTCTCTTATAATCCTATCCTTTTTAAGTAAAATCCTTTTTACTTTAAAGCCTTCTCCAACTGGAAAAACTTCTTCCTTTTCCTGAGACGTTCTTTCAAAGCTTCCTTCTGGAAATGAAGATAAAGGTTCTTTTTGTTTTGTTTCTTTTTCCTCTTTTTCTTGATTTTGGTTTTGTTTTTCCTTTTCCTTTTCCTTTTCCTCTTGAGGTTCTTCCTCTTGTTGGGGAGGAGGTGGTGGTTCAATTAATCTTCTTCTATGCACCAATACAAGAGGAGCAACTTCATCCACATATTCCTTTTTTACCTCCCTTTCTCCAAGATGGGCGGTATAGGCTTTTACCGCATGCATCAAAAAAATATCAGCCCTGTGTCCAGATACAGCAGATTTTAAAGCTAATTCTATAATATAGTCCCTTATCTCATCAGTTAATCTTACCTCTTTTATCAACCCATTAGACCTTAAAATTCCTTTAACAATTTCTTCCTCATCTTTTCTTAAATTTCCAAAATCTTGAAGATTAAGCCTTATAATTTCTTTTCTCCTTTCTCTATCTTTAATCTCATCCATGATTACACACATACCAAACCTATCAAGAAAATGGCTTGAAAACTCTCCTTCCTCTGGGTTCATCGTTGCAAGAATTACAAAGTTTGCAGGCTCTCTAAGGGTGATACCCTCTCTTTCAACGATGTTTTCTCCTCTTGCTTGAACTTCAAAAATCAAAGAAAGTATATCGTTTGGAAAAAGGTTTATATCCTCAATAACTGAAAAACCTTCGTTTGCTTTACTAAGAAGTCCTTTTTGAAAAATCCTTTTTCCTTGCTTCAAGGTTTCTTCAATATCAATTCCACCTAAAAGAGCCTCTTCAGTAACATTCATCGGAACTTCAACAAAAGGAAGGTTTAAAGAATAGGCTATATTTTTAAAAGCCTTTAAAAGAGTTGATTTCCCTGTTCCTTTTTTACCAACTAAGAGAAGACCTCCACATTTTGGTTCGATAGCATTTAAAAGTAGAGCAAGTTTTGCTGTTTCTTGAGAAACAAAATCTGAAAAGCTTAAACTATATTCTTTCAAGGATAGCATGAAGTTTTTCTACCTCACTTGAGATATCCTCAAAGGGAAGTCTTTTTAGTCTATGTCTTAAGGCTAATGGGGCAACTTTCTTTATTTCTTCACTTGTTATTTTTTCTCTTCCATTAAAAGCGGTATAGGCTCTTGCAGATTTTAGCATTACAATGTCTGCTCTATGTCCATCAAGGTTTAACTCTGAAGTAATTTCAACCACTAAAGAAAGGGCTTCATCATCTATTTCTACTTTTTTAAGATTTTCTTTTGCCTTAAGTATTTTTTCTAAAAGTTTTTTTCTGCTCAGGTTCCCATTTTCTTAAAAATCCTTCAGGGTCATCATCAAATTCTGCCTTTCTTTTGAGTACTTCCATCCTTAAAAACTTATCTCTCAATGAATTTACTTGCACACAGAGACCAAATCTATCAAGAAGCTGAGGTCTAAGCTCTCCTTCTTCAGGATTCATAGTCCCAACAAGAATAAATCTTGCAGGATGAGTAAAGGATATACCTTCTCTATCAACTGTGTTTATCCCCATAGCAGCTGAATCAAGAAGTAGGTCAACGATGTGGTCCTCAAGTAAATTAACCTCATCAATGTAAAGAAAGTTTCTGTTCGCCTCTGCAAGTATTCCTGGTTCAAACCTTTTTTCTCCTTTTTTTATGGCATGTTCAATATCAAGGGTTCCAACAACTCTATCTTCAGTAACTCCAAGAGGAAGCTCAACCACCCTCATTTTCTTTTTTTCAGTCTCAAGACCATTTCCGTTTTTTATATTTTCAAGACAATCGCTACAAAAGGGACCCTCAGGAGAACAATTAAACCTGCATCCTTTTATTACTTCAATCTCAGGAAGAAGGTCTGCTAAGGCACGAACTGTTGTTGATTTAGCAGTCCCTTTTTCTCCCATAATTAAAACCCCACCAATGCTTGGATCAATAACATTTAAAATAAGGGCAAGCTTCATTTCATCCTGATCAACTATTGCTGTAAAAAGAAATATCACCTTAAAACCTCCTTTATTTTATTTTTCCAATATTCAATTTCTTCAGCTGTAACAACATCTATTGAACCACCCTGAAAATCTCCTTTTATATCTCCCATTTTTTCCTCAATCCATCCCTCAATCTCAAGATAAAGGGTTTTCAATACATCTTTAACGTCTTCAGCTGGATTCCAAAGACCCCTTTCCATTGCCTCAATAAGCCTTCTTGCAATCTCCTCAAGCGCCCAAGGATTATGTTCCTCAAAAAATTTTTTATTTTCTTCGTTCATTAAAAAGGTCCTTGTAATCTCATCAAAAATCCAATCGTCAACCTCTTTGGTTGTAGCTTCCCATCCATAGATTCTTCCGATCCTTTTTGAAATATCCCCTGCCCCTTTATAACCATGCCGTTTCATTCCCTCAATCCATTTAGGATTAAGAAGTTTTGTTCTTACAACCCTTCTTATCTCATCAGCAAGGTCTCTTACTTCTACAAAATCAGGATTTCTTGTATCTCCATAATAGGTTTTAACAGGTTTTCCGCTTAAGTATCTTGCTGCAGCAGTTATTCCTCCATGGGTTCCAAAATAACTACAGCATCCAAAAAGATCATATTCATCTGAAACCACCTTGTTATAAGTAATATCCACAGTTTTTAAAATCTGAGAAAATTCCTTATGCCTTGCCTCCCCCCATATCCCCTTTCCATAGGCATATCCGTTCCAGTAGAGAAAAACTTCTGCCAAATCCTTTTCTTCTTTCCAAGCAGAGGCATAAACTGCAAGCTGGGTTCCAGCTTTATAAGTCCCTGGCATTGAACAAAAAATTCTTAAGGTTGCCGAACGAAGGTCTCCTCCATTATTTTTCAAATTTTCAAGGGTATGCTTTTTTACAAAATTCATTTCAGGTGGTTCAGGAAGTGAGGCAACTCTCTGAATAGCTTCATCAAGAATCTCAATACACATAGGAAAATTATCCCTTGTAATCCCCGAAACCCTTATGGTTACATCAATCCTTGGACGAGAAAGTTCCTCTAAAGGAATGACTTCAAACCCTTTTACCCTTCCGTTTGAAAACCAAACAGGTCTAACCCCGATTAAATACATTATCTGCCCCATTCCCTCTCCATCTGCCCACATTATGTCGTTTGACATCCAAAATATAGCCACATTTTCAGGATAACTTCCTTCTTCATGTAAATATTTTTCAATAAGCTTTTCCGCAAGCCTTTTCCCAACCTCAAAAGCAGAAGGAGTTGGAACCCTATGAGGGTCAAGGCTATAAAAATTTCTTCCTGTAGGTAAAACATCATCTCTTCCACGGGTTATCAACCCTGAAGGACCAGAAGGAATATATCCCCCAGAAAGACCATGTAATAAAGCCTCTATTTCCTTTGATTCTTCAATTTTTCTATTTAAATCTAAAATTTTCTCTTTTATTGCCATCCATTCTGGTTTATTCCAATCTATTCTTTTTAAAACTTCCATTTTATACCACCCCCTCTAAAACACTTTTTACTATTTCTTTTCCGATTCTGTCTATTTCTTCCAAGATTGCTCCGTAAGATTTACCTGTAGTAGGGTCTATTTTTTGAGGCTGAGAAATTAGCTCTGAAAGCTCAAATCCTAAAAGTTTCGCAATCTCCTTTCTTAAAGAAAATTTTTGCCCGCTATCATACCTTAAGATTGAATAAATAAAATCAACCCTTCTTTGTCCTTCTGGAAGTTTCCCAAATATATGCATCCCATCTTGAATTTGAGTATTTCTTATTAACGAAAGCTTGCAATGGGCTTCTTCAACAATCTTCTCAAAAGGTATTTTGTGAAGTTCCTCATTACTAAACTCAGAAAGAGATCTCTTTTTTCCCTCCCAAAAGATCTTTATTTCAACATCAAGCTTTGCCTTTTTTATGGCATCAATAATCATATGCTCAAGGGCATGAATTCTTGCTGGGTCTTTTCTTTTTGCATCTTCATATTCGCTGAGAAGCCTCTCAAGTTCTAAAAGCTCTTCATAAAGCCCACCTTCTGTAAGCACAGTCTGCATATGGTCAACAAGAACTGCATAGGAGCGTCTTTTGGCAATTGTTCCTTCAGGTGGATTATCAGCATTGTAGATATAAAGATGAGGAATTGTGTCTATTCCTATATCAGGAAAACAGGCATTAGATAACGCAACACCCTTCCCTGGCAAGAATTCAAGATTTCCATGGGTTCCTACATGAATTATGGCATGAGCTTTAAATTCACGAGAAAGCCATTTATAGGTTGCTACATACTGATGAGGAGGAGGAACATCAGGGTCATGAAGTATTTTACAAACCTGACCATCGCACCTTGCCCCTGCACATCCACGCTTTGGTTGAACACAAACAATTATATTTCCATAACAAACCCCTGTTATTACGATTTTATCTTGATAAACCATGGCAGGGGGGATTCCATTTTTATACTCACCAGGAGGATTTCCCCAGGCAGAAATCATCCTTTCACGAGTTTTTTTTGGAAGCTCATTAAACCACTCAAGATATTTTTCTTTCTCAACAAAAGCAATAGCCCCACCTTTTTCAACAATCTCTTCCACAGTTGTCCATCTAAATTCAGAAATTGCCTTCTTACTCATGATTTCATCTATCAAAGCTTTGCCGTTTTCAGGTGGATTAACCTTATAGCCTACAGATTTCATACGCTTCATGATTTCAACCACACTCTCTAAGCTATCAAGATGGGCTGCAGAGCCTACTGTTGCCTCAACAGAGGCACAAGGATTGTTATGAAGAACAAAAACAATCCGCCTTTCTTGAGGAGGAGTTCTTTTAAGCTCAATCCATCTTTCAATCCTTGAAACAAGCTTTCTCACCCTTTCCACAATCGGCATCCTTCTTCTTTCATCCTCAGGTTCTTCAACCTGAGCAGATATTATTATCGGCTCAATAACCCCTTCAAACTCAGGAAGGGCTATAGACCAACCTATGTCAAGATTAAGTTCCTCCTTTTCCCATTCTTCAATGGTTTTATAATAAGAAGTAACTGGGCATACAACAGGAACATTAAGCTTTTTTAAAATCTCAACCCCATCCTTTGCAACCTCTGTATTATCCATACTTTTTTCTCTACTCGTTCCTAAAAAGAAAGAAATAAGCTTTATCATTAAATCAATCCGTGGTTTCCCATCTTTATCAATAAACCACTCAAAGACAAGCTCCCCACTTCCCCTTGTTCCTAAAGCCTTATCTTTAACCGAATATCCAAAACCAGAAATTACCTTTATTCCTCTTTTCTCAAGCTCTTCTATCAATAAATCTTCAACCTCAGTATTTCCATTTATCCAATAATGCCTTGAAAACAAAATCCCTACAGTAGGAGCAGTCTCTTCAAAGGTTTTGTATTCTTTATACCAGGGAAAATATTCCTCAATGGTTTTGAAAATTCTTGGAGCCTTAGGATGATAAAGCCCCTCCCAAGGAACCTCCTCAGGTTCTTCATAGATTAAATCCTTATTCAAAAGCCTGTTTGCCAAAAAGTAAAACATATTTTTAACATTTTTTTCTCCGTTTATTACAAGATATCTATAAGATTTATTTAAAATCTCTGGACTTACATTTGAAAGCAAAGAATAAGAAGGATCATGCCCAAGACAAACAATCCTTGCCTTTAAATTTTTTATCCTCTTTTCCAGAACCTCCCATATAGGCTCATTCGACCGATAAAGAAATAAAACCTTTGCCTTTTCTACCTCCTCTAAAACTTTTTCAAATCTTTCATTATCCTTATCAAGCACCCTTGCAGAATAAACTTTAATATCTAAATCTTTAATATTCTTTGATACTTTATAAAGCATATTGTAATAACTTTGCCAAACTATAGCTAAAATATCACACATCTCTTACTCACCCCTTTAAGCTAATTTATATTAAAGGGCAAATTATGTTATATCCATTTATATTAAATTTTACCACATCTATTCCATAAACCCTTTTAATCAACTCTTCTGTTAAAACTTCTTTTGGACTTCCTTCTGTTATCTTATTTCCTGAATTAATCACCACAATTTTGTCTGAAAAAAGGCTTGCAAGATTTGGGTCGTGTAATGTCATAACTACTGTAAGACCTTTTAAGCTTGCGATTTCTTTTATTTTTTTCAAAACATTTATCTGGTTTTTGAAATCAAGATGGCTTGTTGGCTCATCAAGAAGCATAACCGGAGCCTCTTGAGCAATTGCCCTTGCAATAAGAACAAGCTGTCTTTCTCCACCACTTATCTTCGTATAAGGAAAGTCTTTTAAGTGTCTAATCCCGACAAGTTCTAATGCAGTTTCTGCCTTTTCATAATCTTTTTTCCCTGGAGAAGAGAAAATTCCCACATAGCTCGCCCTTCCCATAAGAACTACATCAAAAACTGAGTAAGGAAAGGCGGGTTCATGGTCTTGTGGAACAACCGAAAAAAGCCTTGCTCTTCTTTTATAAGAAAGCTTATCAATACTTATTCCATTAACCTTAACCTTTCCTTTATAGTTTCCCCAAATTCCAGAAATACATTTAAAAAGTGTAGTCTTCCCAGATCCATTAGGTCCTAAAATAGTAGTTATAAAACCTTTTTCTGCATTAAAATTTATTCCTTTTAAGATGTCTCTTTTTTCTCCTTTATGCCTAAAATAAAGTTCTTTTACTTCAAGCATACTATTTACCCCAAGCCTCTTTCCCACCCCGTTTCATCAGATAGATAAAAAAAGGAGCACCTGTT
>Ga0308395_1000092_pt1 | contig 84240 bp, 78 predicted proteins | sample Hotspr20SampleP4_FD_202097 | JGI IMG/M metagenome (GOLD analysis project Ga0308395, IMG submission 202097) | Hot spring phototrophic mat microbial communities from Mushroom Spring, Yellowstone National Park, Wyoming, United States - 20050930_P4 ... | reverse complement strand
AATAAAAACCTGTTCTTTTTAAGATTATATTTATTTCTGCTGCGAATTCATCTCCAATAGCAATGTATATTGAACCATTATTTTTGAGTAATCTATATGTTTCCTTTATCCATTTTTCAGACCATTTATAATATTCTTCATAGGGCATATTATCATTATGTACATCGTATTTTATTCCTATATTGAATGGCGGATCTGCGAATACTAAATCTACAGATGCATCTGGCAATGTTCTCATAATTTCAATGCAGTCGCCTAAATATACTTTATTTACTTCCATTGTTATTCTCCTCAAGTTCAAACAACTGACAAGGTTTTATTTTGAATTGTAATTTTGTAGGGTCTGGAGTTCCACCTTTTCTTTGCATAGTAATTTTTCCAATATATAGACTTCCTCTTGGTGAAACACAAACTTCACCACTTCCAAAGAAATTCATAACAACATTTATATCTTTAAGTGTCCAAGTGGTTGTCTTGTTTTTTTTGTTAAATCTCGTTACTAACATCCAATTAGCAGATAATCCTCCTCTTCCCATGATTATATCACTTACTATTACAATTCGGTTACTCTCGAAGAAGCTAATAATTTTCTTTTGAACATTTTCTGGCATTTCATTCAAAAACAAACGTCGATTATCTCTAAATTTTTTAATACCTGTTTTTCCTGAGTATTTCTTCGGATCCAATTCCCCAGTAAAAAGTTTAAGCCAGAATGCAATTTCATCGTCAAACATCCACATTTCTTGATAATCTGCAACAGTTCTTAAATCAATTTGATTATAATCTGCATTAGAATTTGCTTTCTTTAGTGACATATTTTCTATTTTGAGTATATTTCCAAATTTTATGATAATTTTTACCTGAGCATCGGCCTTTTTAAATTTCACAAACTGTTTGTATTACTCTTCAGTAATACCAAATTTTTTTAAATGGGCTTTTAATTCTTGTGGGGACTTGAATTGCTTTTACAGAATCAAGTTTTTTAATATCATATCCCATTATTTTAAGCCATTCCTGTGCCTCTTTATCATTTTTCCAAGCATTAAACTTCTTACAAATTGCTTTTTCGTTTGCAAATCCACCTTTTGCAGTTTTTGAGCCAAGTTCTGTTTTATTCATTTTTTGCCTTTTTAAGAAAAAGTTCATGTAAGGTTACAAGTATATAAGAAATTTTTGCAAAGTAAAAATTTAGGTAAGTACTGTCAATATAAGATCCTTATGCAGTATTATATGAAACTCGGCTTGAAATTTATTTCGTAATTTTTTATAATCCATATATTGCAATATTTCAATGAAATTACATCGCAAATATATAACTTTTTTAAACTTTATTATTATCTTCGATAACTTTTTTTGTACAATACTATTTCCCCTCTATGGCAAGAAATCCTCGATGGAGAAAATATTGGCAATGTGAAATGTCTATTACTAAAAGTTTAATGCCAAGCTATTATATAAAGTCTAATTCCAAATTGCAAAAATAATTTTATATCCTCATCAGAAAGGACTCGCGAAAAAAAACTTAAAATAAAAGATATATATAAATAGTGCCCGGAACAGGACTCGAACCTGCACATTCTTTCGAATACTAGTCCCTGAAACTAGCGCGTCTACCAATTCCGCCATCCGGGCATAAAAAAAGTGCCCAGGACAAGATTCGAACTTGCACGCCCTTGCGGGCACTACCCCCTCAAAGTAGCGTGTCTACCAATTCCACCACCTGGGCATTTCACTTGCAAAATTAATATGTTTTTTTGAAATGTCAACAAAAATCAATCATAATTTTTTCGTTGACGAACTGCTTCGTACAGCACAATCCCTACGCTTACGGAAACATTCAGCGAAGATATTTGTCCCAGCATAGGTATACGAACCCAATCATCCGAAGCTTTCAATAGTTCCGCTGAAACTCCTTTCTCCTCATTCCCAAAAATAAAAGCTACGGGTGAAATGAAATTTTCATGGTAGTGAATTTTATTAGCTTTATCAGTCGTTGCATACACTTTAATGCCTCTTTTCTGAAGATACTTAACCGTCGAAATCAAGTTGGAAACCCTTGCTACGGGAACATGTAATAAGGCTCCAGCACTTGCTTGAATTGCATCAGAAGTAACAGAAACACTATTACGTTCGGGAATAACTATCCCCGTGACACCAGCAGCTTCACAACTTCGCGCAATGGCACCAAAATTTCTCACATCAGTTATCTTATCAAGAATCACAAACAAAGGATTTATCCCTTGCTCAAAAGAGTTCATGACAAGTTCCTCAAGATTAGCATATGCAATCTTCGTAAGCAAGGCGATTATTCCTTGATGATTTTTATTGACGAATGAATATAACTTTTCAACAGGTACAACCTTGACAACCACGCGTTTTTCTCGAGCAAGCTCAATCACCTTTCGAAAACCCAACTTTTTCTCCATCCCTTTGGCAATGAAAATTTGATCAAGCAAAACATCACCCTCAAGGGCTTCTAAAACACTATGTAAACCATAAATAAAATTCGATGCTTTCATTTTCGCCAAATTTCAATCATGTTAAACCAAAAGTCTTTATATCTCGAATTGCGCACCAAAACAAAATCATATAAACCAGGCAATACTTCCTGTTTTGTAAATTGAAATTGCATGGACATCATGTTATTTTCCTGGCCATAAATCCATAGTTCATGCTGATCATTTCTATAAACGGATGTTGGTTTTCCCATAACCATATAAATCATTCCGCGGTCTGTACGCCAACCTTCTACATGCTTTGTAAAAAGTTCGTTAGCACGCCGAACGCGATGGTAATACCTTCGAATGAGTTCTCGAGCAAGCTCTTCTGATCCACCTATCCGAAGCCAAAAGCTTTCTATTTCTATTTGAGGATTTTGCTTGATTTTATTGTACTCACTTTCGGTAGTAAGATAACGCAGAGGAAACAACATTTCTTCATACGTTTGAACGAGCGGAAAAGATACCGATACGGAATACCAATAATATTGTTGCTTCGATGCCAAATCAATCAGTTTGTAAAGCCCTTGTTTTTCAGCTACAAAAAAATAATGGGTTGAATCAAGTTTCACCAATGGGAATGAAACTATAGAATCAACATGTGGTTTTTCAAAAAATTCAACATAAGGCGGTGCAGGAAAATAATCTTTAAAAGCATAATAAGAAAGCTTAACATCTTTAGCAGAAGTAGGCATTTCAAAGGTAATAGTGTCTCCCATTCTCACAAGATGAATATTTCCACGCTGGTAAAAAGATGTTTTCTCCACAATTGGGAGCAAAGGATCCATCTCCACAAGAGTAAAAGTTTTGCTTTTTCTATGCAAATCTTCCACCTCAATTAAAGCAAAAGAAGGGAATTCTTTTAATTGTTGAATATGAAGAGAAATGTCAAATGTAGTGCCTACAGAATTCAAATCAATTTGATACACTTTTCCGAAGGTATCCAACAACAAATTCTTTTGCAAACTTTTCAAAAGTTTAATCTTTAACGCAAACTGAATATAAAAAGTGTTGTTTTCTTTCTTCGGTAACATTTGCGAACGCAAAAAGGTCAATGTAAACTCTAACTGTCCATTTGAAAGAACAGAATATTTTATTCCTTGAAAAAAATTCGTAGGATATTCTTCATAACTATCGGTAAAATTTATGTTCGGAACATAAAGTTTTGATGTGCATGCAAAAAGTCCTAAAAGCAACACATATACAATTTTCTTCATATTACAAAGATGAAGTTTTTTGCTGTACATGGTATGGAATACGTTGACGAATACTTTGACCTAATGTAAGTTCATCGATGTAATCAAGCTCATCTCCTACTGATATCCCTCGAGATATGGTAGAAAACTTAACGGATGCGTTCTGTAATTGCTGATAAATATAAAAAGCCGTGTTATCTCCTTCTATGGTAGCCGGCAAAGCCAAGATAATTTCTTCAACATTCTCCTCTTTTACTCTCTCAAAAAGTGAAGATAAATGCAACATCTCAGGAGTAATACCATCCATCGGAGAGATAACACCTCCCAACACATGATAAAGGCCACGAAATTCCTGCGTGCGCTCGATAGCCATAACATCACGAACATCCTGAACTACACAAATTATCTGTTGCTGTCGACTCGGGTTACTACAAATAGAACATATTTCGTCGTCACTGATGTTATGACAAATTTTGCAGTATTTAACGTTTTCACGCAATTCAAGAATAGATTGGGAAAGCGAACGCACAAAAGCAACATCCTGCCGCAGCAAATACAAAGCAAGATGTAGAGCTGTACGTTGCCCAATACCAGGAAGACGTGAGAGGTCTGAAACTGTTTTTTGAAGAAGTTTTGACGGAATTTCTGAAAAATTCATATATCCTTATTTTATCATTCCACAAGCTCGTTTATATGCTTTTTCTGCTTCTGGATATTTCAAATCTACGGCTTTTTTTAGATCCAAGCAACCATTTTTTGTGTCTTTTTGCATATCCTTGATGGCTCCTCGATAAAAATAAGCTCTTCCTGATTCTCCAAATTTTATGGCATTATTAAAATCCTCGAGAGCTTTGTCATAGAGATTTTTGTTGAAATAATATACGCCTCTTTCCTCATAAGCCCTAGCATTCTGCGGATTTAGTTGCAAAACTTTATTAAAATCAGATATGGCCTGATTTTCTTTTCCTTTCTTGATTTTACAATCTGCACGTAATAAATAAGCATCCTCAAAAGCTGGATGCAACACAAGAGCTTTATTAACTGAAGCAATAGCTGAGTCGCATTGATTCATGCCAGCCCAAGCTTTTGCTCGCCAAAACCAATACACGGAATTTTTCTTTTCAAGCGAAAGTAAATCATTAGCATCTGATAAAGCTTCAGAAAAATGCCCTAACTCCATCGCCAAAAGATAATGTTGTTCGAGTAAATTTTTTTCTTTTAATCCCAATTTTTTGGCTTGGGAAAAATCTTCATAGGCTTTTTCATCATCGATGGGTTTCTTTTCTTTTTTCCTACTATACATCAAACCGCGTAGGTAATATATTTCCGCATTACTAGGATCTTTCTTGAGAAGTTCAGTAAATTTTGTAAAAGCCTCATCGTCTTTACCTTGTAAAAACCAAATTTTCCCTTTCAAGACTTCCCATTCCAAATTATCTTCATCAAGATTTTGTAAAGCTTGAATATCTTTTAAAGCCTCATCAAATTTTTTATCTTCCATAAACCAAGAAATACGAGTTTTGTAGGCATCTTTAAAGCGAGGCATGATTTCCATAGAACGTTGAATATCTGCATAAGCCAAATCGTTTTTCCCTGCATCACGGTAATACAAAGCCCTGTAATAAAAAGCCAGATAATAATCTTTCTTTTTTTGTAGAGCCGTGTTAAAATCTGCCAATGCTTCTTGCTTTTTCCCTAAATCAAAATAGCATTTGCCACGCTGAGCATAAGCTTCGTAATAATAAGGGCTAATCTCGACACATTTCGAAAAATTAGCAATGGCTTCTTTGAGCCACCCATGCTTCATTTTATCTAAACCTGCATCGTAATAAGCATTAGCTGTTTGCGTTGCGGTTTGTGACCAACCCAAAAGCAAAACCAAAGCGAAAGCTCCCCAAAATACTACTTTATTGCTTGCGTAACCCATTCCTTAAATTTTTCAATCATAAGGGAAATTCCTCTGGGATTTTTTCCGGCAGCAGAGGCCACAATATCTTGACCGCCACCTTTTCCTTCTATTGGCTGAACAATGTCCTTGATTTGTTGTCCAGCATGTAAATTGTATTTTTTAACCAGTGACTCATCTAAATAGAGGGTGACTTGTACCTTATTGTCATCTTCTATGCTATACAACAAGGCCATTAAAGGAAGCTTTTCCTGCCTAAATTGAAAAGCAATATCTCGCAAAGCAAGGTCTTTGTTATTTTTTACTTCTTCCATAAGCAGGAGAACATCATTTAACCGAACAGCTTTGTTTATTAACTCTTTGGCAAGATACCTTGCTTCTTTTTGTTTGTAGTCTGCAATTTGTTTTTCCAAAGCCGATATAATGGTTTTCTGCTCTTCGATTACCTCGATAGGATCTTTGCCTTTAAGCATATTTTTTAAGGTAGCAAATTTTTGATGCAAGTGCTGAAAATATTCAAGGGCTTTAGGTCCGGTAACTGCTTCGATGCGTCTTACTCCCGCTGCAACTGCTGTTTCTTCTATAATTTTAAAAATTCCAATTTCCCCCGTTGCCCGAACATGCGTTCCCCCACAAAGCTCTTTGCTTTCGCCGAACTGTATGACTCGAACCTCCTCCCCATATTTTTCGCCAAACAAGGCCATCGCATTCATTTCCAGAGCTTTTGAAAAAGGTATTTGACGATATTCCTGCAAAGGAATGTTTTGCAAGATCAATTGATTAACTTCTTGCTCAACCCGTAATAGTTCTTCTGGAGTCATTTTTTGGAAGTGAGAAAAGTCAAAACGCAAATAATCGGGGTGAACAAGAGATCCTTTCTGCTCGACATGCGTTCCTAAAACTTTTCGCAAGACCCAATGCAAGAGATGCGTTGCAGAATGGTTTCTCATCGTATCCAGACGACGCTCGCTGTCGACACGAACCGTCCATTCACCATCCAAATTTTCCGGTATTTTTTCCGTTAGATGAATGATTAAATCGTTTTCTTTAATTGTATGGACGACATCAATCATCACATCGTTTTGAATAAGCCAGCCTCTATCGCCAACTTGGCCACCACCTTCTGGATACATCGTTGTTTTATCGAGTACCAGCTGATATAAAGCCTTTCCTTTTTGCTCAATTTTTCTATATCGAAGAATGCGAGCTTTTGTTTCAAGTAAGTCGTACCCTAAAAATTCAGTTTCAGAGGAAGGCGCAAGTATTATCCAATCAGATTTTGTGACTTCAGCATCTTTACGACTACGATTACGCTGTTCCTCCAAAAGTTCATTAAAACGAGCAATATCAACTGACAATCCTTTTTCACGAGCCATGAGCTGAGTTAAATCGATGGGAAAACCATATGTATCATAAAGTTCAAAAGCAAAATCGCCAGAAATGTTGGTGTCGGGGTATTTATCAAGATACCATTCAAAATGCCTGATGCCATTGGCAAGTGTTTGCAAAAAGGACTTTTCTTCTTCCTGAATTACTTGAAGGACGAGCAATTTTTGTTGCTCAAGCTCGGGAAACTGATCTCCCATAATTCTACAAAGAACAGGATAAAGATGCACTAGGAAAGGTTCCCTAAAGTTCAAAAAAGAATAGCCATAACGAACAGCTCTCCTCAGAATTCGACGAATAACATAACCAGCTTTAACATTGGAAGGAAGCTGTCCATCAGCAATAGCAAAGGACACAGCTCGAATATGGTCAGCCACAACACGCATAGCAATGTCTACCTTCTCATCCTGGCCATATTTCAAATTTGTCATTTCTTCAAGACGTTCAATAATAGGTCTGAAAAGATCTGTATCGTAATTTGACTCTTTCCCTTGAATTACGCGTACGAGTCGTTCCAAGCCCATCCCTGTATCCACATGTTTATTCGGCAGTGGTTCAAGTTTTCCAGAAGCTGTTCGATTGTATTGGATAAACACAAGGTTCCACAGTTCAATTACTTTTGGATGACCTTTGTTAACAAGCAATTGTCCAGGAACTTCTTTCCTTTCGCTATCTGAACGTAAATCAATATGAATTTCAGAGCAGGGTCCACATGGCCCTACATCTCCCATTTCCCAAAAATTATCTTTTTTATTTCCTGGCAATATACGATCAGAGGGTACGATGCTAGACCAAAACTGCTGTACTTCATCATCTTTCGGAATATTTTCTTCAGCATCTCCTTCAAAATAAGTGACATACAAACGATCTGCAGCAATCCCATATACTTGCGTAAGCAATTCCCAAGCCCATTCAATGGCTTCTTTTTTAAAATAATCTCCAAACGACCAATTCCCCAACATTTCAAACATCGTATGATGGTACGTGTCTAGCCCTACTTCTTCCAGGTCATTGTGCTTCCCACTTACTCTCAAACATTTTTGTGTATCCGTGATTCTAGGATAAGGAGATGTTTTGTATCCTAAAAAATAATCTTTGAATTGATTCATTCCTGCGTTGGTAAACATGAGGGTGGGGTCATCCTTGATTACGAGAGGAGCTGAAGGAACTATCTTATGACCTTTCTTCTCAAAAAAACGCAAAAAAGTTTGACGTATTTCCTGACTTGTCATATTGAGTTGATTAAATGGTTGTTCAAAATTATAAAAAACAGACGAGCCGAAAAAACGAAGCTTATTTCTGATATATACGTTCTCCAAAGATAGCCGTACCAATGCGAACCATGGTAGCCCCTTCTTCGATGGCTATGTCGTAGTCATGGCTCATGCCCATGCTAATTTCGCGAAAATCTTCACAATCCGCAAAAATATCATTCTTAAGTCTATCAAACACATGCTTTAAAGATCTATATTCCTTTCTCGTTATTTCTCTATCTTCAGTAAGGCTTCCCATCCCCATAACCCCAGCAAATATAATGTGTTCAAATTGTGTGTAAGCTCCATTTTTCAAAAAATCAAAAGTTTCATCTAACGCAAAACCAAACTTTGAACCATCGGTGGCTATGGAAATTTGCAAAAGACAAGGAATCTTTCGGTTATTTTTTGCTGCTTGCTTTTCAATTTCTTTTAACAACTCCTCATCATCTACGCTGTGAATGTATGCTACAAAAGGAGCAATATACTTTACTTTATTACGTTGCAAGTGGCCAATAAAGTGCCAACGAATATCCTCTGGTAGCAAAGGGTATTTTTCTTTAAGCTCCTGTACATAATTTTCACCAAAGTCTTGAACGCCTGCCTCGTAAGCTTCACGAATTTCCTCTACCGACTTGGTTTTACTAACAGCTATTAATCGAACATGCGGTGGTATTTGGCTGAATATACGATAAACGTTTTCCTGAATGAAACCCATTTTTTTCAAAATTACATGTTTACAACAATTTTTTCAGTCCAAAAAAACGTTACTAAAATACGAAACGAAATTTTATGAATGTTCTTCTGCGTACCGTTGATAAAGAAATTTTCTTCCTACATAAAGACCCACATATGCATTAACAAAAAACATTTGTGCCTTATGAAAAGCCATAATCTGAATTGGAGCTGATGCTGCATGGATAAGAATTCCCGTTTCAAGTAAACTGTTTTGTTTTCGTTTTGCGGCAAAATTAAAAGAAAACCCGGCTTTTACATATGCTCCTGGCAAAACAGAACTTTTTGACATCCCTTTAAAATAGGAAGCTCGACTGTAAATGTCTTCAAGCGTATGATGCTCTGGATCGTATCTCTCAACGCTTGTATAATAATATGCTGTTTGATTGTTGGTATGAATAATCTGCAAGTAAGTTGGAATAAGCCAAAAAAGATCTCCGCCTGCTCCGTACCACCAACGGACATCTATTCCACCCCAATAGGGTTTCTCATTTAATACACGAGATCGCACAAAACCTAGTGACCATACATTCACATAATACAACTTACCATACACGAAGCTTGGAGCGTTTTCAATCTGATAAACATTTTTACGCTTTATTTCCTTGGGATGCTTAAGGACTGTAAAAGAAAACTCAACATCATAAGCTTTATCGTAAGAAATCCATCTACCCCACCGAACACCTACGCCCCAACCATTGGTGTGTACATACGCTCCACCGTTTAATTGATCGCGGTAAAGACTACCAGCTTCATCTCCTGTAAAACCTATTTGCTGAGCTCTAGTTAACAACACAAAAAGAAAAGCACATAATGTGCTTTCCCATTTGCCCAAATTTCTCACATCTTTGAAAATTAGATGTTGTTCTTTTGAATTTTTTCTACCTGAACACTGCCATTATGGTATGCAGGACAGGTATGCTGGGCTCTACACGATGCAATTACTAATGTTACTACAAAAATTAAAAGCCCCACTGCAATTTTTTTCATGGCAAATTTTTTACAAAGTTATAACTTTTTTTGAATTTTGCAAAAAAAATAATGATAAACCCTGAAATTGAAGAGAGTTGGAAAGAACTTTTGTGGGAAGAATTTCAAAAACCATATTTTCTAGAGCTTAAAAATTTTCTTGTTGAAGAAAAAAAGAAATATCGTATTTTTCCTCCTGGAAAGGAAATATTCAATGCTTTTAATTTAACTCCATTTCACAAGGTAAAAGTAGTCATTTTAGGCCAAGATCCTTATCATGGATACGGTGAAGCTCATGGGCTTTGCTTTTCTGTAAAAGAGGGTGTTCCCTTACCTCCTTCGCTCGTAAATATCTTTAAAGAACTTCAAGACGATATAGGTTTCATCCCGCCAGCTTCTGGAAACTTAACCAAATGGGCTCTGCAAGGTGTATTCTTGCTGAATACCATTTTAACTGTTCGCGAAAATCAGCCTCAATCTCATCGGAACAAGGGTTGGGAGAAGTTTACGGATGCCGTAATACAACTCATCTCTGAAAAAAAAGAACATGTCGTATTCATGCTTTGGGGATTAAATGCAAAAGCTAAGCTACCTCTTATAGATACTTCAAAACATCTCGTTTTAACTGCAGCGCATCCATCTCCTCTGTCGGCCCACAACGGATTTTTTGGCTGCAAACACTTCTCAAAAGCTAATGCTTATCTTAAATCTCATAACATTGAACACATCGAATGGCAATTGTAATCACTGTTTTTGTAATTTCTTTTTTTAATTTATTCCCACTAAATGCGTCTCCTCCCCCATTGTGTAACGACACTGTCTTGGTACCTCATAAACTTGAAAAACTTCATCGTCGAGGATATTTAGAAGCTTATCTCATCGAAAAAGATAATCATTCATGCTCAGTGAAAAAAAACAAAAAGATAAAATTCTTCATCCATTCAATTAAAATTGATGGAAATAAAGAACTCTTTCCATCCTTAAGAAAAAAGTCAGATTTAACTTGGAAACAATATCAAAAACTTTTATTAAAAATTATACATACATATGAAAACCAGGGTTATCCTTTCGTTCGAATACAACCATCTCTCGATTCACTTGTCAACCACAAAGCTTATGTTCAACTCATAGTTAACACTGGTAATTTTTACAAAATAGATAGTATCCTTCAAATGCCTTCCTTTTCTTTACCAAATATATTCCTACATCAATGGTTGCAAATACATCCGGGTGAACCGTACAACGAAAAAAAAATCAGTCGTATCCATGAAAAAATGGCTTTAAACCCATGGATCATGCAAATTAATCCACCCCAAATAAAATTTAAAAACGAAACGGCTACCCTTTACTTATTTATAAAAAAGAAAAAAAACAATAGCATTCAAGGAATTGTCGGATTTACACGTGACGCACAAAACAAGTGGACACTTAGTGGACAGGGAAATTTGAATTTAATTAATTTACTAAACCTTGGTGAGGAACTAACATTCCAATGGTCGAGCATAAATAAATCTCAATTTTTAAACCTTCATGCTGAAGTTCCCTTTCTTCTTAACTTAAACATTGGGACAGGAACTTCCTTCATGCTCAACAAAGTTGATACATTTTATGTAAAAATGAGTCAACGATACGACCTATTTCGTTATGTTTATCCTCATCGGATAAGTTTGTATTATCAAAATCAGCAATTCATTCCACTTACAAGTTCCATGGGTGGGGGTAGTTTAATCCAATCAAAGCACTATCTAGGGGGGATATCAGCTTCGTTCGTTCATCTAAACGATATTGATTTTCCAAAACAAGGATGGAAAGCACAGGTAGATTTTAATAGTGGAATTCGAAAAATAATCCCATTTTCAAACGACACGGGCATGGTGAAAAAAAACAATCTATTGAATCTTTTTTTACAAACACAATTTTATGTCAAAGTAAAACCCTATTTGATTTTGTTTTCTCAAACGAGTTATCGCAATATGTATTCTTCGTCATCTATTGTACAAAACGAAGGCATACTTTTAGGCGGACTTACAACTTTAAGAGGCTTTGATGAAAACAGTTTGGTATGGAAAAGTTATATTCTTGAAACCATTGAAACTCATCTCTTTTTTGATAAGGAAGGGTATTTCAGTATTTTTAGTGACTATTGCTCAGGGATGCAATGGACATCAAACAGCTGGAAAAATAAGAATTACTTAAGTTTGGGATTTGGCATCGTTTTCAAAGCAAAAACAGGTATTTTTCAACTATACTATGCTCTTGGAAAATCTATTCCTGGGAATTTCAATTTTACACTTGGAAAAATTCACGCGGGATATAGTGTGAAATTCTAAGAACCCTGGTGGGCGCTAATGGACTCGAACCATTGACCCCCTGCTTGTAAGGCAGGTGCTCTGAACCAGCTGAGCTAAGCGCCCAGTACCCTGGGCGGGACTTGAACCCGCACGGCCATTTAATTGGCCACAGGATTTTAAGTCCTGCGTGTCTACCACTTCCACCACCAAGGCCCACCTGGAGCAGTAGACGGGACTCGAACCCGCGACCCTAACCTTGGCAAGGTTATGCTCTACCAACTGAGCTACTACTGCATTGCGCTTGCAAAGATACATATTTTTTTTATAACAACAATAAAAAATTAAATTTTGTTAAATTTGTTCATAGCAGCGTCCATTCCTTCGAGTATCCAAGCTTCTAAAGCCTCAACAGCTATGGGAATCCGAACCTCTAAAATTTTTTTTTCTTCTTCGGTCCATTTTCCTAAAACATATTCTACCTGTTTCCCTTTCTCAAACTCCTGCCCAATGCCGAAACGCAATCGATTAAAATCTTCCGAACCCAACCATTCAATGATGTTTTCTATTCCATTATGATCCCCTGAACTGCCTTTTTTTCTCAAGCGAATTTTTCCGAGAGGTAAAGCTACATCGTCGTAAACAACAATAAAATCATCGGGCTCTATTTGATTTAACCAATAAAAAACAGCTTTCCCGCTCAGATTCATGTAAGTTGTAGGTTTTATTAAGGTTATACTTCTTCCTTTAAGCGTAAAATGGACAACATGTGCATGGCGTTTTAATTCAAAAGATTTTTCATGTTTTTTTGCTAAAGCATTGACAATGTCAAAACCAACATTATGTCGAGTTCCAGCATATTCATCTTCCAAATTTCCCAAACCTGCAATAAGATATTTTCTCATAACATACACAAAAAAAGCCGCACGAGGCGGCTTCAAAATTACATTTTTTACTTGTTACTTAATTTTTTCAGCTAAAGCTGATCCAGCTTTGAAACGTACAACTTTTTTGGCTGGTATGGTCAAATCTGCTCCCGTTCTAGGATTCTTTCCTTTTCTGGCAGCTAATTTTTTAACTTTAAATGACCCAAATCCAATTAAAACAACATCATCACCTTTGGACAAAGCTTTTTTAACCGATTTTAACATTGCATCGAGAGCTGCTTTTGCTTTTGCTTGGCTCAACTTGGCTTCAGCAGCCATTGCTTTTACTAATTCTTCCTTATTCATAGCTCTTTATTTTTTGATTGAACATTTTTCTTTAAAAAATGGTTGCTTTCGCAACCATTTTTACTTTACACTTTTTGCTAGTTCAGATCCTGCCTTGAATTTAACGACTTTCTTTGCAGGGATCTTGATTTTTTTACCAGTTCTGGGGTTAACACCTTCACGTGCACTTCTGGTAGCAACCATGAAAGAACCAAAACCTACCAAAGCAATTTTGTCACCTTTTTTCAAGGCTTTCTTTGTTACTTCCATGAAAGCATCTAATGCTTTCTTTGCTTCTGCTTTGGTGATTTTTGCTTCCTTTGCAATGGCATCTACTAATTCGGTCTTGTTCATATCTTTATTTTTTTAAGATTGATGTTGCAAATATAAATGTTTTACTTGAATTTGCAAGATATTTTCATCAAAAAACCGCATAATTGTTAATAAGTTGTTGCTTTTGTTAATAAATGTTAGACAAATTTATAATTTTCCCCATAAAACTTAGCTATAATAAAAACTAAATTTTCCATTGCTTTGCAAAATTAAACATAATTTACTCAAAATCAAGAATGTAAAAAATCATTATTGTTAGGTTTCGTTGAAACTTAGTAAAAACAAAAATTACTGATTATCAATTCTTTTAAAGTTTTAGGATAAGTTTTTGTCCTACAACGATTTTGTCGGTCGAAAGGTTGTTGTCTTTTTTTATTTTGTCAACAGTTACGTTATATTTCTTTGCAATCGAACTTAAAGTTTCACCTTGCTGAACTACATGCACAATGGTTTTTGCTTGAGTAACTTTTTGTTGTTGTGAGGTGACAGCATTTTGAGCTGAAACTCGTAGTTGTTGCCCTGGAAAAATTTTGTCATCAGCAAGGTTGTTCCACCTTTTTATATCAGCAACTGAAACACCAAATTTTGTTGCAATGGCAAACAGATTATCTCCTTGTTTGACAGTATAATATGCTGGTTTTACAGTTTGTTGGTTTGAGGCCTGATATAGTTGTTTTTGAACAGAAATGCATCCTTTAAATGTGTCCGGTCGTGTGGTATCTTTTTCAAAAATCTCCTGCGTCAATTGAGCAGGTTTTGAGAGCAAATACAAACGATAAGCATGTAATAAAGCATTGACAAAAAGTTCTCCTCGAACCCTGTAACCTTCAAAAGTCAAATGTTTTTTGTCTCTTTGAGCTAATCCAGCGGCATACCAATTCGACATAGAATAATTACCTCCAGCTACAGTAAAGTAATCGTAAAAAAGGATTGGGTATTGACGAGCAATTTTTCGCAAAAGAGAGCTATAAAGCTCACAATTCGGGACACTTCTATTTCGATACAAGACATTTTGAGCACTTACAAGCATAATGTTGGTTGCGGGACAACAAGATTGCAATTCTTGCATGATCCGGATTAGGTTCCCCAGCAAAAGTTGCTCTTGAAACACTCCACGATAAATATCATTGATGCCTATGTCCAAAATAACTAGATCGGGCTTAAGATATTTTAAATGCTCAGAGGCTAAACCTTGTTTTAAAATGCTATAACTTCCAGCTCCATTCACTCCTGCACTGATATATAAAATTCCACTGTTTTCTTTTTTTTCAACGATAATGGCATACAATTCAAAGAATCGTTGTTCGGGTTTATTTTTTTTTACACGAAAAAACAAAGTATCGAAAGACGACACAGGCAGCTGAACTTTAACATAAGGCAAGGAATTGTTTTGACTAACTTTAACTTCTATCCATGGAGAAAAACTAGATGTCCTCACCTCAAAATCCATGCTTTCCTTGGATGTATTACAAAAAAATGTTAGCTGAGAAAAATCTTTTTTGATGGGTTGATATGTATTTCTGAAAATCAACGAAAACCCAGCAGATGTATCGGTCGTATGAGCTGTTATCCCAGAAAAGCTCAATGGAAATCGAGGCTGTAAATCCACACTTCGCGAAAATTCCCATGAACCATAAATAGTTGAATAGTAATCATAAGCAGAATTTGTTTTAGCCACAGCATAAGGAAAAACAAAGCCTCTTCCACCGTTTCCAAAAATTTGTTGCAACCGATCTCTTATAAAACCTGTAAAAACATCCGACTGAACATGAGAATCTCCAATGTGAAGAATGGTCACTTTATCATCTCCAGCTTTCGAAAGCTTCTCAAAAAAAGGCTGAACTGCAGCAGGATAATACCACTCCACAACATTTTTAGCATAACAAATGAATGGATATGTTTTTTCATATCGAATCCAGCTCGAAATGTAATTGGACTCGTTCAATAAATTTTGAGTAAACACCAAGAAAGAAAAGTAAATGCTCAAAAAAAAGAAAACAAATCTCATAAGTCATTCTTTCTTAACAAAAAAAGATGATAGGAATGCAACAATTCGTTCATAATCTCACGTGCCAGCAATTCTCGTCCTTCATTTGTAAAATGCCCATCTTCTGAAGCTAATTTATTTTTTATCCATTTTCCTAAAGACCCTTCGCCACCCATAAAGCCATAAACATCAAAATAAGCACATCCATTTTTCAAAGCTATGTTCTTCAATTTTTCATTGAATGTTTTTATGAAGGGATTGGAAGCAAATTTTCCGCGTAATGGCATATCGCCAGGACCGATGAAAAGCATTGAGCGTTTTGGAAACAAAATTCGCATGCGTTGCAAAATTTTATCATATATCTGAATGGCTTCATTTACGCTCTTTTCATCATGTAAGTAAGGAATGACATTAGCTCCAAACTGAAAAATCAACAATTCAACATTTTTGTTTTCTACATATTTTTTTAAAACTTCATCTCTTACGAGTAATATTCCATCGCCGCTATGGCCACGAAGTCCAAAATTATCTATGATCACGCCACGAGAGGATTCAAAACTAAGTCCATAAATCAACGGGCTTTCCAAAGGAAAGACCAATTTTAGATGATGTGCTTGTCCGTGTATTTCAACTTCATTCCAGCTGTTTGTGCCATCCCATGTCAGATAAACTTGGTCTTGCTTTCCATCCATGAAAATTCGCACTTTTGTAGGTTTATCAACGGATCCATACCATAAAACTGCTCGCCCATAATTAAATGGTAAAGTAAAGTTTACAAAAGCATTGGTAAACGAAGATGCGCCAGTCATTATTGAATCAGAAACTTGCGTACTATCTTCTATTACAGCAAAGGGAACAGGTTTAAACGCACTACCTCCTGGTCCATACAATGAATTTTGCAAACGATGATGAAAAAAAGTATAACGCATCCAATTTTCACTACTAGCATATGAATAAGAAACAGGGCTGGTAATGTCTACAATAGGAACATATCCTACCCCTTGGCCACCAAAAATGTTTTGAAAATAAGTTCTCAATTCTTTGCTAAGCCTGCCCCCTTCAATTTGCGAATCTCCCCAATGAGCTATGCGAACGACTTTAGAATTTCTATGAAGAGCAACAAAAAAAGCATCCAAGGCTGAATTTCCCGCATCTATCGTAGGAACTTCTAAAAAGATATTTTTTCCAAACAAAGAATCATCAACCATTTTCACTCCTGCAGAATCAGCAATCAAGCACAATTTGGAAAGTCTGGGTTGTTTGTGCGCAGGAGAACTACATGAATAAAACAACAACACAATAATGTATAATATAACTTTTACAAAATTCTTCATTTCTCTTTGGTTTTGCAACACATATTAATGAAGAATCATAAAAGTTTTTTGAAAAATTTCGTTGTTTTGACCATAACCGAGAACTACATATAGTCCCTGTCTCCAAGTAGTTACATTTAGCTCGATCTGATTATTCGCAGTAGAGTGGAATACCTCCTTACCTGAAGCGTCGTACACATGCCATTCTGTAGGAGTAAAGTTTTTACTACTAATTTGTAAATAATCACAAGCAGGGTTTGGGTAAATATCTATTTCGGATGGATTTATGTTTTGTATGCTTACGGGAAATTGATCAACTGGAACTATCATTTTACTTGGGTAAAGAGCATTACAATACACTTTATTATGAGCCACGATCGTATCCCCTGCTGTGTACATAGGGCCGCCATTGTTTAAGTTCAAATCATATCGAGGATAATTAGAAGACGTAATATCCAAACGTATTTTATGACCTTGAGTAAAGGTATATGCTATATCTTCACATTTTAATTCTATCCTGTAAATGGAATCGTTTTCCATAAAAGTCTCATCTGCTTGAGTAAAGCCCTTTCTAAACCGCATACGTTGAATCTGTTCTCGCAAAAGAATAGAGCGTCCATCCGGGTAAACATCAGTAAGACGCAAAGCAAAGTCTGTATCTTTTGCATCGGATGAAACATATAAAATAACTTTTATGCCACCTTGCACCGTTACAGGCATAGATAATTCTTCGGTCGAAAAAATAAGAATATCATTTCTAGACTCAACCAGTTGAGATTGATCGTAAGGTCCCTGTAACAAATCACTTCGCAAGGTCATTCCACCAATGGTAGGAGAAGGATCATGTGGATCATAAGTAAATGATAAATTTCCAGCAGAAGAGGATGGAAATAGGTTATTTAATTTGCCGTCATCATGAAGATAAAGAGTAATTGTATCCTGTAAAGCCACACGAGCCTCCCAAGAAGAGCAGGAATCCCATATATTTTTTTGTGGAACAAAATATCTGATGGTAGCTTCATTTTCCCAACCATTGGAAATACCTCGTAAATAGTAGTCAAAAAAACGCAAGGTAAGCGAATCGCTCCAGCCTTCAACTTCGGGAAAATTCAGCTCTCCTGCCTGGGTGCTTCCAACATACGCAACCCCATGTCCTCCATGTTCCCATGGACCTATGAGAAATTTATGTTTATGCCTAACCTGTGGGTCGCTTTGAGTTTGTAAAGCCTGAAAAAAATCAAGCATATCCTGGATATTATGATCAAACCATCCACCAATCAAAAACATAGGAATATGAATAGAATCAGGATAAAAAGTTTTGAGCTCTGCATAATACCAATATATATCGTAATAAGGATGAGCTAAAAGAAGCGGTGATAATCCATATCCCAGAGAATCAAGCTGTTCGATATATTCAGTACGTAATACACCGCCCGGGTAATAATCTCGATAGTTAAACATTGGAGCAGCTACCAAAGGTGCGGCACAGACATGTGCAGGATGATACTTTGCAGCTGTTTGATACTGTATACCTCCTAAAGCAGAGGGTCCCCACGTTCCCACTTTTCCATTGCTCCAGGGTTGCTGTACAATCCAATCAATAACATCGTATCCATCCTTGCCTCGATCGTAACCAGGAACAGCTGCTAAAGCTGATCCATAAAAACCTCGCCAGTCCACAATTACAAAAGCATAGGGACAAGAAGCAATATTAGTACCAATTCCCAAAGGCAACCCATATCGAAACCTTAGTCTATTATAGGGTGTTTGAATTAAAATGACGGGGTATTTAGTTGCTCCAGTGGTGTCGTTTACATAACAATCTGCAGCCAACCATTTGCCATCACGCGTTGGAATTTGCTTGACAAACGGGTGTAAAGGCTGTGAAAAAAAATGACTTGCCATCAAAACGATTAAAATAAAACTTTTTTTCATTTTTTTGCAAATTTAGAAATACTTTAGCTTTTACCAGCCAAGTTTGTAATCCTCATTTTATGTAAATGTATTAATTTTGAAATTCGAATACAAAAAAATGGCTGAAGAAAACAAACAGCTTCAAAATCAGAACGAAACATTCTCAATTAAAGAGTTAACTTTTGAACCTCACTTAAAAACCATCATAATAGATATGGGGACAGGAATGAATCGAAAGGTCCGTTATCCCGGAAGTGAATTTTTTGGAACGAGGGATTTGGGAATACAACACTCTACCAAATATAATTCGTTAAATTTTGGAACGGGCTTATTAGCTAGGCCGATTTTCCCAGGATCTTATCGACTAATTTTCACTGGTTTTAGTTCAAGCTGGACAGGATTTTACATTTCAAGCATGGGTGAGGCAAGTCTTGCTCTTGACAACGAGGAGTTAAATCTTATTAGCATTACGGGTAGAGCTCAGCAACCTTCTGTCTTAATGCTAAATCGTATTCACGGAGAAAAAATTCAGGTTCAAGTAGAGCCGATTGCTGATATATGGAAAATCTGGAATAGTGCTCGAAGAGATGTACATTCTCGGATGAGTTATGTAAATGAACGCTACGGAGGAGAATTTGAAGAACAGTACCGCATCCGGGCGGTTGGTCCTGCTGCTTTAACCACTGATTTTGGTGAAATCGTGAGTGTTAGTGCGCGGAAAGATAAGTTCACTCATGTAGATACTTGGTCGGGGAGAGGTGGTTTTGGCTCAAAAATGCTTCAAGAATATAATTTTGCTGCAGTCATATACGAAGGAACATATATTGACAAAAATTTTCGTGACTGTTCGGTTGCTAATAAATGGTTTGAAGACTACTATCATAAAAAACTTGTAGCCAAAGAGCTTGAAGCAACGACAAAATTTAGATTTGATCGCAAATTTGAGACCGTGGGAACTTTTGGTGTCAACTTTGCTAGCATGGACGGTTGTATTTTGACATTTAATTATCAAACTCCTCCCTGGTCTGAGGATGAACGTCTTGCTTCTGTAAATCATTATCTCAAGCAATTCAACGAAGAAACCATCAAGGGAAAACAAAATTGGACCTGCGGTGAACCCTGTGTTGCTGTATACATGAAAAAGAACAATCGACATAAAAAAGACTACGAACCTTCTCAAACTATGGCTTCGCTTTGTGGTGTTTTTGACCAACAAGCGGCAGAACTTTTAAACCATCATGCTGACGATGCTATTTCAGTTGGTGGCGTTGTATCATGGTTAATGGAACCCCTTTACAAAGGTCTTGCTACCAATGAGGAACATGGAGTTATTCAATTTCCCGTGTGGAGAAAGGAAGGTTTGGATATTGCTGTGAATTCCATGCATACCGCACGTATACGTGTAGAGCTTCCCAACTCATTTTTATACAATCATGGCATAATGGATTTTAATTTAGGAGCAAGGCAAAGGGCAAGTAAACTTGCTCGTCAACATGGTCGAAGAGCAATTGATAGCTTTTTATATGTCACTTTTAGACGTCGAGGGTGGATGATCCCAAACCAAAATTGGACACCGAGCGTATTAGAAAAATATTACATGTACAATAGAAACGATTTCATGTATCCACGAATCCTTGGTCGAACAAACCCTGAACGATTCAAAATAGACAATTTAGGCTTAGGCTGTTTTTACCGCAACTGGACAGAAAACATTATGCCCGATGTCAAAAGACAACTCTACGGTAAAGACATTGCTGAAAAATTCCAGCAAAGCATCAACACCCTTGCATACAAGATAAAAAGCTGCAATAACAGTGGTCTCTGGAAATCTAACAAAAACATTGATCTTGTCGAAAGCTTTTTTATCCGAAAATACAAAATCGAATGCGATAATAACCCAGACATGCTTGGGTGGGTAGACTATTTACGTCGAGATCGAAGACCTCAGCTATTGAATTTTGGTATGAAATTCACAAAGGAATCACCGAAAACTTAAATAAATTTTAAAACAATGCATAAAAAAATTTTTATACTTATTGTTCTTTTACTTGCATACCTTACTTCATGCAAAAGCGATGAAGATACGGGATGGAATATCTTTCCTTCATCAGAGGAAATCTCCGCAAATGTGACCGACACATTTTCCATCATTGCTTATACCAAAAGCCTTGACAGTATTCGAACAGACCGCACTTCACAATCATTAGCTGGTTACTACATCGATCCCGTTTTCGGAACAACCTATGCAGCTTTTGCGACTCAATTAAACTTGCCTACCACAAATGTAATTTTTCCAACAAACTTAACCATCGATTCACTCGTCTTGCATTTGGAATATTTCTATATTTACGGGCATCCTAAGCAAAATTATCGAATCACTTATAATGTTTTTACTTTAGATACAGATCTTCCTGATTCTGCCATGTATTCTAATCATTCTTTTAAAATAGGCGAATTTCTAGGGTCGAAGTCTGTTATCCCCAATCTGAGAGATAGTGTTTTCCTAAATGGTAGAAGATTACCTGCTCAGCTTCGAATCCAACTTTCAAAGAACTTTGCTAAAAAACTAATTGAAGCATCCTATACAGGACAACTGTATAACAATTCAACTTTTGTCAAATTTCTTAAAGGCATCGCCCTCGTTCCGAATCCAATGGGAGGACAAGGATGCATGGTTTCTTTTGATGTCAGTTCTAAAAATTCTGGAATGACTTTATATTATCATGTAGATACAGTGCCTCGTTCTTATACCTTTACCATCGAAAAAACAACTCCTCGCTATACTTATATTCACCATAACTTTCAAAATGCTCATCCTAATTTAGTTGCCCAGCTTAATGGAGATTCATCGCTTGGTCAACAAAGACTTTTTCTCCAATCCATGGCAGGGACTAAAGTTCTAATCAAATTCCCTCATATTGTACACTTCCTTAACGGGAAAGTCATTATTCATCAAGCAAAATTGCTTATTCCTGTGGACGAAAACGATTACACTGCAAGCATATATCCTAATCCTAAAAGTCTTATTCTGCTGAAAGTTAATTCTAAAGGAGGATTCGATTATATTCTCGATAATCTTAATAATTCCACTCAGGCAAGTGTCCCAAACTACGACAACAATACAAAGATGTATTCTCTTTATCTAACCATGCAACTTCAGAATATGATTAAAAGAAAGGACTCCACGTTGACGTATGCTTTGATGGTAAGTGGGAATGCGATCAACCCTCATCGGGTTGTTTTACATGGCCCCAAAAATAGTAAGCCCATGAAATTAGTTGTATATTATACCCCTATTAAATAAAAATGTTATATGTGTGGAATTGTAGGTTATATCGGATACAGACAGGCCTACCCAATATTGATCAATGGCCTTTATAGATTAGAATATAGAGGTTACGACAGTGCAGGTATTGCCATTCTCGATGGAAAAATAAAAGTATTTAAAAGAAAAGGTAAAGTCAAAGATCTTGAAAATTCAATTCGAGACATGGATTTACGCGGCACTGTTGGTATTGCTCACACTCGCTGGGCAACTCACGGTGAACCAAGCGATGAAAATGCACACCCTCATCTTTCACAAAGCGAAAAACTCTCCATTATTCATAATGGCATCATAGAAAATTATAATGCACTCAAGGAAGAACTTATTAAACGAGGACATGTTTTCAAAAGCTCTACCGACACAGAAGTACTCATCCATCTTGTTGAAGATATCATGCAAAATGAGCATAAAGACTTGATCGATGCACTACAAATTGCTTTAAACCAGGTTGTTGGAGCCTATGCTATCGCTATCATTTCTGAAGATTATCCAGACATGATCATCGCAGCGAAAAAAGGAAGTCCTCTTGTTATAGGAATTGGCCAAAATGAATATTTTCTTGCTTCTGATGCAACTCCAATTGTTGAATACACAAGAAATGTAGTTTACCTTGAAGATGAGGAAATAGCTATTATTTCGAGAGAGGGTGAACTTAAAATCAAAACTATACGTAACATTGAACGCACGCCTTATGTACAACAACTTGAACTAAGTCTAAGTGCTATAGAAAAAGGCGGTTTCCCTCATTTCATGCTAAAAGAAATATATGAACAACCTAACTCCGTCAGGGATAGCATGCGTGGAAGGTTACGCCTTGAAGATGGAATTATTACCCTTGGAGGAATCATAGATTACAAACAAAAGATGCTTTCAGCCAATCGTTTTATTATTGTTGGCTGTGGAACTTCATGGCACGCGGGACTAGTTGGCGAATATCTTTTCGAAGATTTAGCCCGCATACCTGTAGAAGTTGAGTATGGCTCGGAATTTCGTTATCGCAACCCCATCATTCGTCAGGATGACATAGTTATAGCTATCAGTCAGTCCGGAGAAACGGCCGATACACTTGCAGCTGTAGAATTAGCCAAAGAAAGAGGTGCTACCGTTCTTGGCATTTGCAATGTCGTTGGCTCTTCGATCGCCAGAAAAACCCATGCAGGTGTATATACCCATGCTGGGCCAGAAATTGGCGTAGCCTCAACAAAAGCTTTTACCGCACAAGTAACAGTTTTTACCATGATGGCTCTCATGCTTGGACATCAAAAAGGACTTATCAAGGAATCTTCCTACCAGCAATACCTCCACGAACTTGCTAAAATTCCCGATAAAATTAAATTAACGCTTGAAAAAAACGCTAAAGTGGTTGAAGAAATCGCTCATATATACAAAGATTCTCGGAATTTCTTATATCTCGGGCGAGGCTATAATTTCCCTGTGGCTCTTGAAGGTGCTTTAAAACTCAAGGAAATTTCTTACATACACGCAGAAGGTTACCCTGCTGCAGAAATGAAACATGGCCCCATAGCTCTTATTGACGAAAACATGCCTGTTGTATTCATTGCTCCAAGCAATGGCATTTACGAAAAAATTGTCTCCAACATTCAAGAAGTTAAAGCTCGTAAAGGAAAAGTCATTAGCGTAGTCACCGAAGGTGATATTACCGTAAAGCAATTGAGCGACCATGTTATCGAAATTCCAGAAACCTTGGAGTTCTTGCAACCTCTTCTTACAACAATTCCTCTACAATTACTTGCTTATCATATAGCTGTTCTTCGCGGTTGCAATGTCGACCAACCCCGAAATCTTGCCAAATCAGTGACTGTAGAGTAATGTTTTACTCGCACTGCAGTTTTCGCTAAACATGAGTAAATCTTTTATAATTTTGCTTATTATTGCATTGACTACATTTTAAGAATGAAATTAGCTAAAATCATTTTGTGGACTTTATTAGCAACAATATTCGTCGGTGTTTTCGGACAGACAAATGCCAAAAAAGAATGGAATAAAATCAAATTTTCTTACCAAATCGACGACTTTAAAAATTTTCTGTTAAAATATCCAAATTCACAGTGGGCTCCAGCAGCACAACGAAAGCTTGACAGCCTTAATGAAACATATACTTTTTACGATGCAATAAAAAACTCGGACACCTCTATTTTGCAATTGGTTAGCAAAAAACTCACAAACGATTCCCTAAAAAAAGAATTATGCACTTACAATGAAAAGTTGAAATTGTGGATAAGCTCATCATTCTACAAAAATCCTTCCCTGTTAAAACAAGCATTTAAAACGCCCGTAGAGTCACTGTTATCTGCTTACCAGGACACTGCTGAATTTCTGATAATCCATCTAATGCTTGCAAAGATTAATGAGATTCGCAAGCATCGGCACTTGAACCTCCTGAGGATGAATTACCAATTAGCTTACGAAGCTCACCACCACGCAGAAGCTATGTGTCAGCGAAATTTCTTTTCACATGTTGATCCTATTCGTGGGAATCCTTTCATTCGGGCTAAACGTGCACACTTCGAAGGATCTATCGTGGGAGAAAATATTGCTGCAGGGCAAGAAAGCATCGAACATCTTTTTGCTGCATGGATGAAGAGCTCGGGACACCGTAAAAACATTTTATACAAAAATTACAACACTGCGGGCATGGGTTTTTGTGTATGTCATAACTCTAAAAGCAAATACAAATATTATTACGTCAACATGTTTGGATACGAAAAATGAAATTACCGAATCGTATGTTGTTTTTTCGACTAAGCTCTATGGGAGATATCCTCCTTACAACTCCTCTGCTAAGAGTTTTCAAAAAAAACTATCCGACGGCTCAGGTACATTACATAACACGTCAAAAATACGCCGAAATCTTGCAATTTAACCCATACATTGACAAGCTCTGGATGGTCAACAAAAGTCCAGAAGAAATTAAGTCAGAATTACCGCAGTCGTTTGACTATTTCATTGATCTTCATAAAAACTGTCGCAGCCGAACTTTTGCTCTTCGATACTTGAGTGCAACTTATCGAACTTACCCTAAACTGAATTTTCGAAAAATTCTTTTGACAACATGTAAAATAAATCTTCTTCCTCAAGTTCACATTGTGGAGAGGTATTTTCATGCTTTACGTGATTTTCAGTTAACCTATGATTACCAAGGCCTTGATTTTTTCTTTCCTGAAAAATTTAAAATGGAACTATCTTTTGCACCGAACCAATACATTGCTTGCGTTCTTGGAGGGACATATCAAACCAAAAAATATCCTGTCCATAAATGGACAGAACTTATTCGTCTTCTACACATGCCTGCTGTTCTCTTAGGGGGCCCAGATGAAAAGCAAGAAGGAGATGATATTGTTCAACAAACCCAAAATACGATCAATTTTTGCGGTAAATTAAACATAACAGAATCAGCCTATTATTTGAAACATGCTGCCGTTGTAATTACACACGACACAGGGCTTATGCACATTGCTGCAGCCTTACGAAAACCGATTGTGTCCATCTGGGGAAATACGGTTCCTGCTTTTGGCATGTATCCTTTGTTACCTGCCGGTTACGAGAAGTTTAGTATGCCTATAGAAAACACAAACATCTCTTGTAGACCTTGCAGTAAACTTGGATACAATCATTGTCCCAAAAAACATTTTAAGTGCATGGAGGACATACCTCCGCAGAAAATAGCTCAAGCTGCTTTAATCTTATTAAGTCAAAATGCTTAATTTTGGCTTAAATTTTGCAAGCAAAATGAAAAAAACATGAAAAAAATTTTTTTATTCCTTTTTTTTACTTATGGATTTATAGCAACAGCCACCGATGATAATCCTATTCCATGGAATAACATAAATGATGGAATTCAAAAAGCCATACAAGAAGGTAATGCTAGTGCGCTGGCCGCATATTTTGCTCCCACCATTGAACTTTCGCTTCCTTCAAAAAAAGGTGAAGTAAGTAAAATTCAAGCTGAAATTCTCATGAAAGATTTTTTTTCAACCTATCCACCTGTTTCTTTTGAAGTCATGAGCGAAGGAAAAGCAACATCTAATTCTTACTATGTTCTTGGCAAATACAAATCAAAAACAACCACTTTCAGTGTCTATTACATCATTGAAAAAAGGAACGAAACCATCGAATTACATATTTTAAAATTTGAACCACTGTCATGAATGAGCTTCGCATGAACATTGAACAAATCATTAGACAAGCTCTCCAAGAAGATCAGGGCACGGGTGATCACACTTCTTTAGCCATCATCTCGCCTGACTTACAAGGCAAAATGGCACTATATGTCAAAGACAACGGAATCATAGCTGGTGTTGAGTTTGCACGCCAAATATTTCATTACGTTAATCCAAGCATCGGTTTCCAGCTTCTCATTCAAGATGGAAAAGAAGTCCAAAAAGGTGATATAGTTTTTGTTGTTCAAGGTCACTTGCGTGATTTGCTTTTATGCGAACGACTCGTGCTAAATTTCATGCAACGCATGAGCGGTATTGCTACACAAACTCATAAGATGGTTGAAATGATCAAAGACACAGGGGTTAAACTACTTGACACTCGCAAAACGACTCCACTGATTCGCATCATTGAAAAATGGGCTGTCCGAATTGGAGGTGGGCATAACCATCGCTTTGGTCTCGACGACATGATCCTTATTAAGGATAATCATATAGATGCTGTTGGAGGGATAAAACCTGCTTTACTTAAGGTTAAAGAGTACTTAGAAAAAAACGGTTTAAACATCCCTGTCGAAATCGAAGTTCGCAACGAAAAAGACATTGAAGAAGTGCTCGAAACTGGAGTTGCTCAACGCATCCTTCTCGACAATTTTTCGCCAGAAAAACTTAGACAAGCTGTAAAACTCATTAACCATCGTCTTGAAACAGAAGCTAGCGGTGGCATCACCCCTCAAAACATCCGAGAATACGCAACTACGGGGGTAGACTATATTTCTTCAGGCTTTATTACGCATCATTTTTCAAGCCTTGATTTATCTCTAAAAATTGTTCGTTAATTTTTGTTTATTTTTGCATGTACATTTAAAAATATGAAAAAAATTTCTATCGTTGTAGTTTTATTCTCATTGTCTGCAATTTTCTTTTCATGCGAAAAGAAAAATGAAAAATTAATTCAGCACAACTGGAGACTCATAAAACTCTCAAAAGATTCTCTTGTTACGTGGTATGAGTCTTGGGAATTTTCAGATGGGACACTCAAAATTTTAAAGAAAGAAAATCCAAATGCAACCCTCGACACGATAGACATCGGTCATTACGATATTTACATGAAATGGGATAAAACTTATATGGACATAAAAGATCTTAACTATACATATTACAACGATACTTGGTATGTTTTAAAACTTAACAAAGAAATTTTGATTCTTCTCTTATACACAAATGGGAAATGGGCTTATCGAGAGTTTGTTCTGGAAGATAAATGACAAGGACCAAAAGTAGTTTTGTTTGCCAAGCATGCGGTGCTGTTTTTCCAAAATGGTACGGAAAATGCCCACAATGTGGCACATGGAATAGCATTATAGAAGAAACAACCATTGTTTCTAGTAAAAATTCAAGCTCATTTCCTGCAGCAGCTATTTATCCCATGGAAGAACTTACAAGTGAAGACAGCGAACGGATAGTTTTTTCTTACCACGAATTCAATCGTGTTTTAGGAGGAGGACTTGTTCCGGGTTCTTTTATTCTGGTTGGAGGGGAGCCTGGCATTGGAAAATCAACCTTGCTTTTGCAAATTGCCTTACACCATCCATCATTAAAGTGCTTATACGTTTCTGGCGAAGAAAGCCTTTCTCAACTTAAAATGAGATCGGAAAGAATCGGCATAACTACTCACCAAACTTTCATTAGCAATGAAACAAACACAGATCAGATCATAAAAGCAGGAAAAGAACTTCAACCCGATTTATTGATTATCGATTCTATCCAAACGGTATACTCCCCTAAAATCGAGGCTTTTGTAGGTTCTCCCAGTCAAATTAGGCAATGTGCAAGCGAATTTCAGCGTCTTGCTAAAGAAAACCACATTTCCGTATTTCTTATTGGCCACATAACAAAAGATGGGTTTATCGCTGGGCCAAAACTTCTTGAACACATGGTGGATGTAGTCCTACAGTTTGAAGGCGACGAACATTATGGCTATCGCATCTTAAGGACGCTCAAAAATCGCTTTGGTCCCACGCACGAGCTTGGCATTTTTGAAATGGCCTCCAACGGTCTTCGAGAAATAAGCAATCCTTCTGAAGCATTGCTAGCAAATCGCACGATGAACCTTTCTGGAACCGTCGTAGCGGCTACCATTCAAGGAATACGTCCTCTGCTTATAGAAGTTCAAGCTCTTGTTAGCTCTACTGCTTACGGTAACCCACAACGCACTTCAACGGGTTTTGATCATCGAAGGTTAAACATGCTTCTAGCTATCCTCGAAAAACGTTTGGGCTTAAAAATGGGCATGCAAGATGTTTTTTTGAATATTACAGGTGGTTTACGCATTGACGATCCTGCGTTGGATTTAGGCGTAATGTGTGCCCTTATCTCTTCATATTTTGATATATCCTTGCCAAGTCAAACTTGTTTTGCAGGAGAAGTGGGCCTTGCAGGCGAGGTTCGCCCTGTCGACCGAATAGAACAACGTGTTGCTGAAGCTGCTCGCATAGGTTTCAAACAAATTTTTATCCCCTATCCCAACGCAAAAAATCTCGATCCGAAACTTTTTATTAGCATCGAAATTATCCCTGTTGAACACATAAAACAAGTATGGCAAACCCTACAAACTCAAGCCCCATGAAAATAAAAAAAGCTTTTCCGCTCATCACTGAAAAATGGAAAATAGATGGTGGTGTAGCTTTTGGCATTGTTCCAAAAACACTTTGGTCTAAATTTTATGAGGCTGACGAACAAAATTTAATTCCCATGGTTAATCGCTGCCTGCTCTTGGAAACTAATGATAGGCTCATTCTAATCAACACGGGTTTTGGAAACAAACGAGATGAAAAATATTATCAGTACAAATATTTTACAAATCGCTATCATCTTCGTGACTTGCTTTGTCATCATGGCTATGAAGTTACGGATGTAACAGATGTTATTTTCACTCACCTTCATGATGATCATTGCGGAGGAGCTGTAGAAAAAGTGGAAGAAGAATTGCACCCTGTTTTTCCCAAGGCTAAATACTGGGTTTCTCAAAGGCAACTTTATCATTTCTTTTTTTCAAACACACGTGAAAAGGCAACATTTTTTGAAGATAACCTTTTGCCGCTATTAAAAAAAGAAATGCTTAGAGTAATTCATCCATACGACAAAGAAGTTGCTGGGTTTACTTTCATGATTACCGATGGGCACACATCTGGTCAATTGCTTCCGATATTTACATGGAACGAAAAAACTTACCTGTATGCTTCAGACTTTATACCTTCCATTGCTCATATTCAGCCCGTCTGGTGTGCTGCTGTGGATTTAAATCCTCTTCTTGCCATGCAAGAAAAAGAAACTTTCCTTCAAAAAGCTCTATCAACAAATACGCTCTTATTTTTCGAGCATGACGCTTTGCATGAATGTTGCTCAATAAGTAAGAACGAAAAAGGTTTTGTAGTGTTGGAGGAAAAATTTTAAAAGAAACTTCCAAGGTGTAATAAGCTCAATGTACAATCGATTACACACTCAATGTTTCGCGCTCGAGATAACTTTTCCAATTCGGGATTGTATGTGCCAGGATTAAATATGATTCGCTTGGGGTTCAATGAAAAAATGTAATCATACCATTCTTTTTGCTTGTCTTCGCCGATATAAAGAGAAACGGTATGAACATTATCAATAGGAATCTTCTCGGTAATTATTTCTAAATCTCCAATAGTACCTTTTTTTACACCCAATGGAACTACATGTATTCCTTTTTGTAGACATAAAAGTGTAGCTATGTGCGAATAGCGATCAGGGTTTGGACTTGCACCTATGATAACTACAACATCTTTCATACTATAAAATTACATATTTTCAAAGCAAAATGCAAATGACTTTTACATAATAATTTTTTTATTTTATTTTATATATATAATTGTAAATCAGCTTTTAGTCCTTTCTTAAACAGAAAAATTACATAAAAAATTTTTTACTTTTGCTGTGGTTGGTTCTTTTGGTGGTCGTCGACTGCCGAAAGCTAAGAGGGAATCGGGTGAAAATCCCGAGCAGTGCCCGCTGCTGTGAGTCCCCATGAAAGGGCTTGAGCATTTTCCCATGGCCACTGTTCGCAAGAACGGGAAGGCGCTCAAGCTGTGACAAGCCAGAAGACCTGCCAACCAATGTCGTGTTGTACCTTTCGGGTCAAAAGGTGCAGCCATGTTAAACCTTAAAAGCTTTTTTCCTATGAAAAAAAAGGTATTTTTTGTAGGTCTGGGGATGGCCATGCTGTTCTCATTCCCCATTAAAGGTCAAACTCAATTTCAGTTTAGCGATATTCAGTTTTGGGTTGGAACAGGACCTTTTAAAGCTGCCTTGGTCGTTGATTTCAATGACGGAACCAATCCAGAATGTTTTGTATGGGGCTATCGCTTTAGTGACACAACCAATGTGACCGCTGAAAAATGCTTTCGAGACATAGACTCAGCTGACGCAGCCCTTAGTTTTGAAATTAACGGAGGATTTCTTATGTCTGCTCATTATTACACGCATCATGCTGTTGGTGGCACAAACGATTATTATTTTGCTACTTTCAATTCTCCTAAAGTTTTTGGCAACTGGACCATGAACAGTGGATTAAGCGAAATTTTAAAAGACTCTCTATGGTTTGGAGCTTCTTTTACGCCTTGGGATACAACCACATGGCAGCCTATTTATTTGCCTGAAAATCCTGTTGCTTCTCCAAACAATACGGGATTGGTCACCTATCGCAAGCTTGATCCTTACATCTATCCAAATCCTATTAAATCCGGTAAAGCTTTTATTAAAGACCCTGGTGCTAAGGAAATTGAAATTTTTTCTTTGGACGGACGAAAGGTGGCTTCAGTTATTTCGGAAAATGGCATCTTGAGCATTCCTCAAATTGAAACAGGTTGGTATCTTTTCCGTTGGCAATCATCTACTGAAGAACGAAGCTCTCTTGTTATGATTCAACGATGAAAAGAGTTTTTTTGATTTTTCTTGTGGTATGGGTTGTGCCTAAGGGTGGCCGGGCACAATTTCCTCCTCCTGCTGGACAACCTGGTTCAACAGCCATACATGCTGATTCTTCAATCATTGTCGGATGGGCAACATCATGTACCGTCGTGCGAGGTTATGTAAACATTTCAGATACAAGCTATACAGCTAACGGATCAAATCGCGCAAGCTACGGCTCAGCTGAAAACGCCTTGGGCAAAGCCGACAATCAAGTAGTAAGCCTTGGAGACGGTGGGCAGGCAATACTGAGCTTTTACCCTCTTGCCATCACGAATGAACCTGGTTTTGACTTTGTCGTTTTTGAAAATGCTTTTTCCGACAGCTTTCTGGAACTTGCTTTCGTTGAAGTTAGTTCGGATGGAATACATTATTACCGTTTTCCTGCTGTTTCCCTTACTCCTACAACTCATCAGATAGGACCATTTGACACACTGGACACACGCCTCATCAATAACCTTGCAGGCAAGTATAGAGCTTTGTATGGTACACCCTTCGATTTAGACGATCTTACGAATATGCCAGAAAACGAAAAAACGCGTGTGCAATATGTTCGTATCATTGACGTAATAGGAAGCATTGATCCAGCCTTGGGCAGCTACGATTCACAAGGTCATCTCATCAACGACCCCTTCCCGACACCTTTTGCTTCATGCGGCTTTGATCTTGATGCGGTTGGAATTATCAACGCCACCACATCCTTAGAAGATTTCACCCTGTCTGTGCCTTTTTATCCAAACCCTGCTAGTGATATTGTTTACCTTCGTACTTCTTGCAAAGAAATTATTCTTTATGATGCTTCTCTGAAATTGATCCAAAAAATTCAAGGATCACCAACTTTTATGGATATTTCTGGTCTTCAAAAGGGGGTTTATTTTCTTTGCTTGAACAATCATTTTTACAAATTGCTCAAATTTTAATGAAAAAATATTTATTTTTCTATTTGCTTTGGATATTTCATTGGATTTTGGCACAGCAAGACACATCCCATGTTTTAAAGGAAGTTACTATTCAAGGGAAAAAATTCATTCTCGAAAAGAATATAATCGAAGTAGACACCCTCACTTTGCCATTGGTAACTGAAACCCTTGAGAAAAATATTCCCATCACTCTTAAAACATATGCCCCAGGCGGTAATGTTTCTTTTTCGTTTCATGGCTTTGGAGCTAGTCATACACTACTCTTATGGAATGGTTTTCCGTTGAATTCTCCCTTTTTAGGACAACCTCTCATCTATGGTCTTCCTGCTTATAGCAATACAACCATGTACTTTTGGCCGGGTAGTTTCTCTTCTACCATTTTTCTAGGAGGGCTCGGAGCAACGATAGCGATCAATGAAACTCCACAAAAAAATAGATTTAGCCTTTCTTATGGATCGTTCAGCACATTTGCAAGTTCTTTGCAACTGGTAGAACATCTCAAGAAAATCACCTTTTTTCCAACGCTCTATTTTTCGCAATCAAAAAACGACTACACTTTCTTAAACAACGCTTTTGGAACAAAAGAAAATTGGTATAGCGACCGGCGAATAAATGCCGATTACCGTCACATGAATTTTCATTTGCCGTTTCTTTTTGAAAAAAATTCGTGGAGGTTGTTTTCTTCACTTTGGATTAAAGATTCAAACATAGGACTACCAACATCTATACAAACTCCACAAGTCCCCAACGGTGAACGCTGGCACGACCGCTCTTACCGCTTTGTATGTAATGCAATGTACACCATTGACAACAAGATGAATCTTTCCGTAGCATATTATTTCAGTAACACGCAAGCCATTTATAAAAACAATCCGATCCATTTAATTTCTAATACAAGCTCCATTCAACACGCTCTGAACTTAGATTTTAAATATGTTACTTCTTCCTCTTCGTATGGAAAAATAAGTTTCTACGATGAAGAAATTTTGCTTAGCGGAGAAAATTATGCAAAAGATATTCGAGAAAATAACGCTTTCTTAAAAGGAGAACAAACCTTTCTCTTTGGCCATTTGAAGTCATTCACCTTGTGGAATTATTTTCTTAAAGATTGGCCGTATTTCGTCCCTGGTATGAACTTTCAATTCAAGCATAACAGGTACAATTTTTTTCTCCTATATGGGATCTCACGTAATGTGCATAAACCAACCCTCAACGATAAATACTGGTGTCCTGGAGGCAATCTTAATCTAAAGAATGAAGAGTCTTGGACTACAGATTTAACTTGCATTTACACGTGGGAGAGCAAAAAAATAAAAGCAACCTTTGAGTGGCGAGGTTTTTATCATGAAACTCGAAATTGGATCATTTGGTTACCCGACAGCGGTAGTGCTTTCTGGAAACCACAAAATCTTTGGTTTGTTCTAGGAAAAGGCATGGATGTTAAAATGGATATTTCATTTCATCATAAGCTTTGGGATCTTAGCTCAAAAGGCGTAGGTACATATCAACATGTGGTGCAACAGCAAAAAGAGCTGATGTACGTCCCCCGTTGGAAAGTTAGCGAAACATGGCAAGTATCTTTTAAAAAAACGCTTAGTCTTACATGGAGTATCGTTGCAACAGGTAAACGTTTTACCAATATAGACAATACACGCTACATGCCTTATTACATCGTACATGATGTTACCGTAAACATACATGGCAAAACCATACATCGCTATGTCCCTGATTTAAGCCTCATCTGCAACAACATTCTTAATGCTAATTATCAAGAAATTGCCTGGTTTCCCATGCCACGCAGAAACTATCAAATTCAATTGTTATGGACATGGTAAAAAAAGTGGTCCACTTAATTCTGATAGCACTGTTGCTTTATGGGTGCAGTCCAGAAAATTTTGGAGAAGTTAGCACCGAAGAACCTCCGTCCAACCCTCAAAGTAAGGGGCTCTTTGTGCTTAATGAGGGACTTTTTGGTCACGGCGACGGTGAAATTACTTTTATCAATGAAACTACCGGAGAAACTTCTCAAAACTATTTTCAGCAAGTAAATGGATATGCTCCAGGAGACATTGTTTTTGATGCCATCATGATTTCCTCATATATTGTACTTTCTGTAAATAACTCAAATGCAGTGTATATTTTAGATAAACAATGGAAAGTCTTCCGAAAAATAAAACTCATCCAGCCTCGTTGGATCTTACCTGCTGGAAACAAAGTATTTATAAGTTCACTTTATAGACCTTACATATATATCATCGATCTCACAAAACAAATGCTTGTTGACAGTATCTTTGTTCATCGGCCGCTTGAGCAGCTCATTTGGATCAAAGATAAAATCTGGGGTATTCATTGGTCATCTCTTGCTTCATCGCTTCCAAACAAATACATCATGATTGTGGATACCTCGGCTCATAAACCTATCGATTCCATAGCCATAGGGAAAGAACCCAACAGCATTGTGTTCGACAAAGATGAAAGCGTTTGGGTGCTTTGCGGAGGAGGGTATGATCAAGCCGAAGCGCCAACCCTCTGGAGAATAAATCCCTTGAGTTTACAAGTTCTTCAAGTATACCATTTTACTCAAGGCGTAGACTATCCATCGAGCCTTACCATCAACACTTTTGGCGACACATTGTTTTTTATCAATAAGCATGTTTACAGCATGCCCGTAAATTCTTCCACTCTACCCACAACCCCGCTCTACACAACTACATCAGATGTTTTCTATTCCCTTATTTACGACGATAAGTATCACACGCTTTGGATTTGCAATGCCAAAGACTACCTACATGACGGACAAATTCTTGAGATCAATCATCATGGTCAATTATTACGTTCGTTTCCCACGGGTAAAATTCCAAGAAAAGTTTTGAGAATCAGCTAATTAAAATACTGGCACCTTTTTTGTTTATTTTTATAAAAATTCAGCCATGAAAACACATTTATTAAAAGTAAAAACGTGGCTTTTTCTTGATGTAAAGAAAGGCATATTTTTAATTTTTTTCTTCCTTTACGCTTTTATTTCGAACTCGCAACCTGGCTATATATCCATTGTTAGCAATGGAAAAGATGATTTCTGGATATATGTGAATGGAATAAGAGTTAGTCCCAATCCTGGTTTTTATGCTTTCAATATTCCTGTTAATACACCTGTTTGCCATGTACGGATTGTATTTGTACAACCACGAATACCAGCTATTGAAAAAGTCGTTTCTCTAAAAGACCCTGCTGGACGTTGGTATCATGTTACCTTCTTTTTGCGAAAAGTAAAAAGATGGTTATATGTTATCGACGATGCTTATGCTACTTATGAACTTCTTATGCCTGGTTTAGTTTATCCACCTTCGGGGCAACCGCTTATGGAACTCCAAGGGCACGACGATCTCGGTAACCCTCGTATCCATCCATCTACGCCTTCTTCGCCATCCGCTCCACCGGCCCGATACTGTACACTCATGGACCCTGGTACTTTCGAGGCAGCTAAGATTACCATCAGTAAAGCTTCTTTTGATGATTCTAAGCTAACCATAGCCAAACAAATTGCATCGTCCAATTGTCTACTGGCTAGTCAAATTCGCGATATTATGAGAATCTTTGCTTTCGAATCGACGCGACTCGAATTTGCTAAATTTGCCTACCCTTTTTGTTACGACAAAGGGAACTACTTTCTCGTTAACGATGCTTTTACCTTTTCTTCATCCATTGACGAGCTTAACAAATTTATTTACGGATATTAAATACGTATATTAAAAATTAAAGAGACCTTAAGAATGTCCATTTTAAATCTGCGAGAGCAGTCGGAGCTGTCGTAGTCCTTAATATTTTGTTTCGTGATGCAAAAATCCCTTCCATCATCACGCTTATCATCTTTTTTCCACTTCAAAGAGGTTGTTATAAATGTATGCTTTGATTCCATTCCTTTTCGTTTCGAATGATATGCTCGTAATAATTGCGTTGCCAGACTTTATAAATATCCGTATGTTGACAAAACCACTTGGTAACTCCAATTTTAAATCTGCGGACAATGCAACCAATAGATCGCGGAAGTATATGTTGAAATAAATTTTGTTGAATTTTATTTTGTTGTTGCAGTTGTCGAAGCTGTTGAAGTCTGTGTTCAAGATTTTGAACCTAGACTCGCCCGACGAGTTTATCTTTTTTTCTCCTTCAGCAGAAAAATCATTTATAATGATTATTCCGTGCAGATGATCGGACATAAAGACAAATGCATCCAAAATCACTTGGGGATAATGCTCCGGAATTTCCAGCCAACATTTTTGAGCAATTTCTCCATATTCATTCAAAATCATTTCCACATTCCTAATTTTTCCAAATAAACATAGCCGTTCGTGTGTTAAAAGAGTTATAAAATACGCTCCTGCACGAGAATAATCATATCCCTCTATGCGAATGGAACGGCGATGATGTTTTTGCGAATCGTATTTCATTGAAACTTTTTCAACGTGAGGTTAGCTCAACCATTATTTTTTCTCAATGATGCTAATTTCCTCCCCCGTCAAATCGTATAACTTATAAACAAGCTCATCTATTTCTCTTTCCCAAGCAGTGGTGTCAACATGAGGATTTTCTTTCTTAGATGTTCGAGAGAAAGTATTTTAAACAAATCAATAAGCAGGGCATCATCTTCTTTGTCGGGGCTTCGCAAGGGTTCTTCATGGTTGCGAAAATCGAAATATGTACATTCTATCTCCCCTTCGAGTTAAGCCATAAAAGGTTCAGCAACTTGCTTGTAGAAGAAATCTGTTTTCGTATCAGCCAGTCGGCTAGCTTCGAAATCGAGAAATTTAGACACCAACTCCTTGTTTTGAGCAAAAAGTCGCTCGAAAAGCAAGCCATCGAAAATGCACCACTCGTAAATGTTTGTTGCAATCAGGTATTTTATTTCAAGGTTTTTTTTCGTAATTCGTTCTCGCAGTAAGTTCATGAAAAGCCTTTGCGTTTAGGTTATAGCTATCTATCCTTTCAGTTTTGTTGGTAGTTTTTTCGTTGCAATGATTACGTCCTCCGAACTGTTTGCTTCACTATTATCGTGAATAACCAGATCGTTTCATCCCTTGGTGTTGATGAAATATTTCGGGTCGTAATATGTTTTTTAAAACCTACACGAGATTTTTATGAAATTCTTCAGTTTCGCGTTCATCGATCCTATCGAGAAGTTAAATTAAATTGGTTTTGAAAAGTTCAATCTCAAGACGAGTTGGTCTTAGTTTCAAAAAAGCTTTGTTTAGCGCCTTGCGTGGGGTTAGTGCCTTTAAAATCATATACTGTTTGTGTAAAAATAACTTTTTAAAGAACAAGAATGTAAAATGACTTGATCAATGTATTGGCTTTAAAATTGTTCGGACTAAGGAGATAAAAAAAGCTGCCCGAAGGCAGCTCTATAAAGGTTTTAGAAAGCTATTTAACTAGAAAGGTTTTTCTACATTCCAGCAGAACATTTTAATTCCCACTTCAGGGTTCGACTCATCTAAATGCTCGAGGGCTTCTGCCAGTTTATCAATTTTTTCAGCATTGTTCACGACATAAATGGCAGAATTTTCTTCAGGCCAGGTATGTGTTCCCATGCGCGGTTCACCTACTTCTCCCTGCCCAAAAACTGTTTCCCAGTATGTAAAACCTTTTATGTCCAATTTTTTTAAAATGTAAAACATTTGCTCGGTTATGGACTTGTTGAAAAAAACGAATGCACTTTTCATGGCTTACATATTTTGTGGTTCAATGATGTTATCAATGTAGGAAAATTCATCGTTCAGATTTCTTTTTTTGCGACGTTCGTTATCTTTTCTAACAAAGAGATAATACAGCACAGGAACAATAATCAAAGACAAAATGGTTGAAAAGACCAAACCTCCGATAACGCTCACCCCAATGGGAACCCATTGTTCACTACCTTGACCAGTGCTTAGAGCCAAAGGAATCATACCTAAAATGGTCGTAAGGGCTGTCATGAGAATAGGTCTCAAACGCGATCTGCCTGCCTGGACTACCGCTTCCAACAAATACAAGCCTCTTTCACGTAGTAAATTCGTAAAGTCAACAAGAATAATATCATTCTTGATGGCTATGCCTATGAGCATTAAAATTCCTAACAAAGAGTTGACACTAAAAGGAATTCGAGTAAGCCATAAAGCAAGGAATGACCCAGTAAAAGCAAAAGGCAAAGCTCCCATAATGATAATAGGCATCAAGAAAGATTCAAATTGAGCTGCCATGGTAAGATAAACTAGTAAGGAAACAACGAGCATGAGAAAAATAATATCCCGAAAGGTCTCTTGTTGATCTTGATAAGAGCCACCGACGACGACATCAATTCCTGCAGGTACGGAAGTTTCTGCTATGACATCTTTAATCTTTTTTGCAAGTTCACCCAGGGTTGTTCCCTCAGGTTTTACCTGAATCTTAATTACTCTTTGCTTATTTTCATGGTCAATATAAGGAGGTGCAGTTTCTTCGCGCAACTCTGCTACATCACGCAAATAAAATTTAGCACCTGTAGGCGACTTCAACGATATGTTCTTGAAAAGTTCAATGTTTTCCCTAATCTCACTGCTAAGTCTTACGATGATGTCGTATTCTTTACCTTCTTCTTTAAATTTAGTTACAGTCAATCCATTGATGTAATTACGCAAGATAGAAGCTACCATGGCTGAGTTAAGCCCCATTTGAGAAAGTTTTTCCTGATTAAAATATAATTTTAGCTCAGGCTTGTCATTATCTCGCGAAAGAAGTACATCTCTGGCACCTGGGAGTTTTTTCAATTTGTCAGCTAACTTCGTACCATAAGCTAAAGAAGCTTCTTGATCAAAACCAAAAATTTTTACATCGATCGTGTTGGACATACCCATATTATTCATAGCAGAAGAATAAGAAATATCATACTTGATTACTTCAGGCATAGTATCTAGCGAATTACGCAATTTTTCTCCCATTTCAAAAACCGTAAGTTTTCTTTCCTCCGGGTCTTTAAAACGTACCATTAATTGAATAACATTACTAGCATTAGCACTAAAAGCACTCACAAAGGTAGCTTCTTCAGAAGCTCCAGCAGAAAAGGCCATACCAGCTATGTCATTTCCATATAAAGTTTTTAACAACTTTTCGAGTTTTTTTATGGTCAATTCTGTTTTTTCAACCTTTTGACCTGTCTGTAAATAAATTTTCGCATTGATTAAGCTCTGGTCATTTTGAGGCATAAAATCAGCACCAATTCTTGACAACAAGAAAAGCGACACCACGAATATTAAGAAGGCAGATAAAAGGGTAATGAATTTATGATGTAACACCCACTTTAATGAACGAGCGTACCAAACATCCAGTTTATCTAGCAAAACTTTAATGTTTCGATCCCACCAGGTTTCTTTTTCTTTTATTTTCAAGAATTTTGAACTTTTGAGAAGCTGACTGCTAAGCATTGGGGTAAAGGTAATAGCTGTAATGGTTGAAACTGCTATAGTAATTGCGACTATCCAACCAAAAGGTCTAAATAATTCACCAACCATTCCACTTAAAAGCGTTAACGGCAAAAACACTACCACAATAACTAGCGAGGCTGTAATTACTGCCACCCATACCTCATTCGTACCATAAATAGATGCTTCTCGAACTGTACTTCCTCGTTCAATATGTTTTGTAACATTTTCGAGAACCACAATAGCATCGTCAACCACCATCCCAATAGAGATGGAGATAGCGGAAAGAGTGATGATATTCAGCGAATTCCCAGTACCATATAAATAAATAAATCCACTAATGAGAGAAATGGGTATAACAAGCAAAACGATAAGAGAGGGTCTCCAACGCCCTAAAAAGAAAATAATAACAATGGAAACAAAAATTAAAGCGTAAATGATAGTTTCTGCTAAGTTTCTGATAGAAGCTAAAATGTTTCTAGAAGTATCGAAAATCGTTTTTACCTGTACGTCGGCAGGCAAGGTGGGGATTATTTCTTTCATCTTTTCTTGCACCTTTCGAGCTACTTTGACGGTGTTGGTTCCCGATTGTTTCATCACGAGTAGTCGCACCCCTCGGCTTTCATTAATTCGTTCAACCGTGGTTTTGTCTTTCAAAGAATCTCTTACTACCGCAACATCTTTTAAACGAATGACTTTGCCGTTTTGAAGAGCAACGACAAGATTTTCCAAATCTTTAGCCGAAGAAAATTCCCCTTCAAATGAAATCTTGTATTCCTCATCATCCGTTTTTACAGAACCAATGGGAAGAGTTATATTTTCTCCACGTATTACATTTGCAATCTGGTCAAAAGAAAGTCCGTAATTGTTTAGCAAGACAGGATCAAAATCTACATAAATAGCTCGCTTCGGAGCGCCTATCATCATGACCGCAGCTACCCCATCGATACGGTTTAATTCGTTTACCACCTTATCTTCTAGAATTTGTGCTAACCCCTCGTAGTTTTTATCAGCTGTTACCGCATAAAAAAGGATGGGCATTTGAGCCGTGGAAAACTTTAAAATGCTTGGTCTCTCTACACCTGCTGGTAATATAGAGATAACACGGTCTATAACATTACGCACATCGTTGGCTGCTTCGTTTAAATCCGTTCCATAGTTAAATTCCACCGTAACAACGGAAATGTTATCGCTCGAACGCGAAGTGACTTTTTTAAGATTGTTTAATGAACTTACAGATTCTTCAATGGGTTTAGTAATTAATTGTTCAACAGTTTCAGCATTAGCTCCCGGATATGTAGTGACAAGCGTAATGGTAGGAAATTCAATGTTCGGGAAAAAGTCTACTGACAATTTGCTTAACGAATATACACCTATCACCACCACAGCTAAAAAGATCATCAATGTGGTGACTGGATTCTTTACTGCAGATTCATAAATCTTCATACTTCGTTAATTTTTTATAGAAATTTTTGCACCATCAACAAGTTTTTCCTGACCGACGACAATGATTTCGTCGCCAGATTTGAGGGAATCTGAAAAGACTTCTGTATAATTGTCAATGGTTCGTCCTCTTTGAACAAATAACTGACGTGCCATTCCACCTTCGCTTTTAAATACATAGTATTTTGCAGCCCCCTGAAGTTTTAGCACAGCAATGCTAGGAATCAAAAATCCCTTTACTTTTCCTATATTCAATCGGACAACCGCATACATGCCTGGTTTTATCTTATTTTGAGCATTAGGTATAGCAATTTCGATCCTAAAAGTTCTTGAAAGCGGATCAATGGTGGGATAAATTTTCGTGATTTTCGCTGAAAATGTAGCGTCATCGAGCGCCTGGAAAGAAACCTGCACGGGCGTATTCAAATTGATTTTCGACAGGTAAGATTCTGGAACATCAATGTTGATTTTTATGGGCGAAAGCATTTCCACCGTCAACAAAGCGGCTTTTCCTTCTTTGGTGTTAGGTGCAGCAGAAAACATTTCCCCTGCATTGTAGTATTTGGCTGTAACGGTTCCAGCAATAGGGCTTTTTAAATACACATTTTCTTCAATAAAGCTGAAACTGTTTTTGGTAATGTTGTAATTAGTTAGAAACTGTTCAAATTGTTGATCAGAAATAGCCTTAAGTTTATGAAGCGAATCCATTCGTTTGTAATCTTTTTCGAGCTGATCGAGTTGAAATTTTGTTGTATTAAACTGTGTTGGATCCATAAGCGCAACAAGCTGCCCTTCTTTCACAACCGACCCAACATCCACAAAAATTTCCTTTATTTTCCCAGGAGATGAAGGAACGAGATTTACCTTTATCCAACTTTCTGCAACAGCTGGAAATTCTAAAACCTGTTCGATTTCTTTTTCTGAAATTTTTTCAGTTTTTACAACAAAAGGTTTGTTTTCCGCTTGCTCGTTGTGGTTTTTCTTCGAACACGATACGAGCATACCCATTATAAGCACTACGCTAAAAAACTTCTTTTTCATTTTTTTATGTTTTTGATGTTATACAATTTTTCTAAATTGGTAATAGCAGTGATTAACTCGTTGCAAGAAGAAATATAATTGTTCTGAGCGTTCAAATAATTAGAATTTGCTTGTGTTAAATCCAAGCTAGAAACAACGCCTTGCAAGTATTTATTTTCAACATTTTTGTATACTTTGTAAGCTACATTTATGTTTTTCTTTTGCAGAAGATAATTATCATAAGCATTCTTCAAATTGTATTTGAGCTGCTTTTCTTGAATAAGCAACTGTTCTTGAATAGTTTGTGTTTGATAAACAGCTTTCTCATATTGAATCTTGGCTTTTTGAATTTGTACATAGTTTTGAGAACCAGCAAAAAGAGGTACAGAAACAGTTAAACCAAGGACAGAAGAGGGAAACCATTTCAAGTCCCGCATTTCATTTCCCTGCCCTGTTTTGGTATAGTTATAAAAGGCTGCCAGCGTAGGAAGCATATCCATTTTTTCTTTGTTTAAGGCAATTTTCATCATGTTTTCTTGCGTTTTAAGCAGTTGAAGTTCAGGTGTGCTTTCAGGCTGAAATGTGGTCATAAAAAGTTTTTGAACATAATCCTCATTGATGAGATCTTCTAGTTGAGCTTTAATCACTAATTTTTGCGTGGTATCCAATCCCAAATTAAAACGAATCATGTTTAACATGAGTTCATAATTACGCTCTAATGAATGTCGAGCATTTAATAGATTAGTAATGGTTATATCAATTTGATCGACATCCGTGCTTTGCAGCATGCCAAGATTATACATGGCCTGAGTTCGCTCACGCACATATTGTAAATTTTGAATATTACTATCGAGAATGTTGAGTGAACGCGTGAACGCTGTAGCAGCAACAAACAAACTTTTTACCGTGGCTACCACATCATTTTCAGTTTTTTCATAACTCAGATCACTCATTTTCTGAGATTCGCTAGCCAGACTATTAGCAATAAGAAGAGGGGCACTAAAAATAACCTGTTGAGTCTTTATAGCCCATGACCATTGATATTCTTGCCCAAATTGCACGGGAATGTATGTTCCCGGAGGTTTTCCAAACATTACACCTGGCAAAAGAACAGTATTGAGTTTCAAATTGTCCATCCAAGTAGACTCAAAATTTGCTCTTGGAAGAAAACCCGTAATGGCCTCCCATTTTGCTTTTTGTGCAACCTGCTGATCATACTTAGCTAATTGCAAATTTCTGTTGTTCTTTAATGCCATGTCGATGGCTTTGTCCAGCGTTAGTTCCATTTCGCTGGTTTGCCCCCTAGCTAAAAGAAAGGCTACAGTTGCAATGATTAAAAAAAATGGTCTTTTCATATTTCACTCGTTTTAAGAATTTCGTTTAAATATTTACGTCCCTCCTCATTGACGATTGCATTTAAATGATAGTAATAAATCTCCTTCATAATGATAATGACGCCAAACTTATCCTTTAGATTATCTTCTTGAAGAAGTTGGGGAAACGAACGCACCAGCTGTTTATAAATCATTACCACAATATCAATGTTAATGTCGCTTCGGTACAATTTTTCAGCAATACCTTTTTCCAAATTTTTTCGAATTTTTTCACTGATGTATTTTTCACGAAACTCATTTATTTTTTTTGCTTGTTCGGGATAATACTTTTCAAGTTCCCAGAAAAATATAGGGTTAATGTTATGCATAGAAGTTGACAGATGTTTTAAAATCGTTACAATTTCGTCAATGGCGTTAGCAGATTGTTTTAAAGCCTTCTCTTCACATGTAGAATCTTGCATAATTTTTATCCATTCCTCAATAATATAGTTCAAAAGCTCTTCCTTGCTTGGAAAAGCTTCATAAAGTGTTTTTTTCGATATTCCTAGCGATTTGCTAATGTCGTCCATGGTTACGCTTCGAATACCATACTGCCTAAAGAGTGTCCCTATTAAACGAAGTTGATCGCGAGTTAATTTCATGCAAAATTTTTCACAAAGGTATATAATTTTAAAACTTCAGAAACTTTTTTATTAAAAAAAGTTTCCATGGTGTAAAAACAATTCATTATCAGAGCTTTTCTTTTTCTCGTTAGGGATTATACATTATTAACAAAAATTACTACTTGCCTATGCAAAATCTACTAAAGATTGAATCTAAGATGTCTTCGTTCGTAATTTCACCTGTGATTTGACCAAATTCATGAAGGGCCAATCGGCATTGCTGAGAAACTAAATCCTGACTAGAATTCTCTTCTATAAGATGGATAGCTTCTTCTAAATATTTAATAATGTTTTGAAAAGCTTGAACATGACGTGTATTGGTTAAAATAACATCAGGGAGACGAGAAGGTTGGATGTGATAAAAAGAAACAATTTTTTCAAGAAGAACATCGATATTTTCATTTCGCTTTGCTGAAATAAATACAGTTTCAAAATCGAGGATTTTTTTCCAATGAGAAGGAAGCTCAGCCATGAGGTCTATTTTATTCAAAACTAGGATTAATTTTTTTTCGGAAAAACCCTGTATTTTACTTTCTAATTCTTTAATTTGCAAAGAAATTTCCTCTTCATGAGCATCGACGGGCTCAATCATCAGCAATATAACTTCAGCTTCTGCAGCTTTTTCATAGGTTTTATTAATCCCAACAACTTCAATGGCATCTTCACTATGGCGAATTCCAGCTGTATCAATGAAGCGCAACGGGAGTCCATGTACATAGATCATATCTTCAACATAATCGCGTGTCGTTCCTGGCACATCGCTTACGATAACTCGATCTTCATTTAAAATTCGATTCAGTAAGGTAGATTTACCAACATTGGGCTTACCTATAATGGCTACGGGGATGCCATTCTTCAGTACATTTCCTGTTTTAAATGTATTGAGTAAAAGCTGACTTTCTTTAATTATCTCCTGTGCTGTTTCGATAAGGGTTTGCCGGTCAACAAATTCGATATCTTCTTCAGAAAAATCAATTTCAACCTCTAGAAGAGCTGTAAGATCAATTAGCCTTTGGCGTAACTGGCTAATGCGGTTTGAAAAATAACCACGCATTTGTTGCATGGCAATTTTATGAGAAGCTTCATGCTCAGCAAAAATGAGGTCATTTATGCTTTCAGCTTTGATTAAATCAAATTTTCCATGAAAAAAAGCTCGCATAGTAAACTCGCCAGGTTCAGCTAAACGAGCTCCATGTTGTATGAGGGTTTCTAGAATTTTTCTTTGAATAAACGGTGACCCATGATGAAAAAATTCTACCATGTCTTCTCCCGTATATGAATGCGGGGCTTTATAATAAACCGCTTGCAATTCGTCAATCCAATAATCGCCGTTTTGAAAAGTTCCCAAATAGACATGTCGGGGTTTTGGAAAATCTGCTTGTTTTTTGAGTGGAAAAAAAACCTGTTGCAAAATAGAGAGAGTTTGCTTACCACTCAAACGCACAATACCGATAGCTCCAAACCCTGGAGGCGTTGCTCCTGCACATATGGTTTCATTCAAATTTGGAATCATATTCCTGTTTTATACAAACCTACAGAAAATTTTTGAATTTATCAGATTTTCGATAAAAATACATCACCTTCTCTTTCAAATAAATCACCCTAAAAAAATCAAAAAGTAACCAGCTAAAATTATAGCGCTTTCAGCTGTTCTATATAATGAATTTTATCTACTTGAGAGAAAAGAGCACTTCCTACTACCAAAATGTCAGCTCCTGCACTTTTTAGGCTGCTAGCGTTTTCTAAACTAACGCCACCATCGACCTCGATCTGGACGGACAGTCTATTTTTATCAAGGATCAATCGCAATTGTTTAATCTTATCCAATGCTGTAGGAATAAAATGCTGTCCACCAAAGCCTGGATTTACGGACATCACTAACACCATATCAACGAAAGGTAAGATAGGCGTTAATAGTTCCACAGAAGTATGCGGATTAATCACCACACCTGCATTGATGTCATGTTTTTTGATTTGTTCAACAACGCAATGTAAATGGTGCTGTCCTTCGTAATGAACACTTATAAAAAAAGGCCGAAATTCAGCAAAGCGGTCGACATAACGGGCAGGATCATGAATCATAAGGTGAAAATCCAAGGGCTTTTGAGCAACTTTAGCTATGGCTTCAATTACTGGAAAGCCCATAGAAATGTTAGGAACAAAAAGTCCATCCATCACGTCGATGTGCAAATAATCAGCATTGCTTTTGTTTAACAAGCTTATTTCTTCTCCAAGTTTTAGAAAGTCAGCTGATAAAAGAGATGGTGCAACCTGTATCATATCATTTCAAATAGTGCCTTTATGGCGTTATGGGCGCCTTCGTATACTTCACTAATGCGAGAAGCTAACATGTAACAAGGAGTTGTAATGATTTTATGCTCTTTGTCGACCACTATACCTGTCGTTGATGTTTCCACATGTTCACCATGAATCATCGAAATAACACGAGCGGTATCTTTATCATTCCCAATGGTAACTTTTACCCCAGAGGCAATAATTTTAGCAATTACAACAGGCGCTATGCACAAAGCAGCAATAGGTTTTTTTTGCAGATAAAAATCTTTCACCACTTTTTCGAAAGTCGGATCGACAGAGAATTGTTCACCTTTAAAAGCAAAATCAGACAGGTTCTTAGCAACACCATACCCCCCGGGAACCACAAGTGCATCAAACTTACTTGCATCAAGCTGCTGCAACGATTTAATTTTCCCACGAGCTATTCGAGCTGCTTCTACAAGGACATTACGTTTTTCATTGCTTACCTCTCCAGTTAAATGATTTACAACTTGAGCTTTTTCCTTATCAGGTGCAAACAACTCATACGTACCACCCAGCTGATCAATAGCTAGCATAGCCATGGTGGCTTCGTGGATTTCCGAACCATCAAAAACCCCACAACCTGATAAAACAACCGCTATCTTTTTCATATTTTTTTTGTGTAAAATTACATTTTTTGAAAAAATATCATGCTTTTATAACAAAAAAAGCTGCCCATGGGCAGCTTTGTGAAATGCTTATTTGATTTAATACGTTACGAAATGATACTCATATTCATGATTATCAGATACTTTTTTCAACCACAATTGATTACTCATGAGCCTCAAGATAGTATATTCATCTTCTTCCGAAATAGGGTCTGTGATTTTGATATGAATCTTGCTATAATTATCAACTTCTGACCACGTGCCAGTGAAAGTAATTGAATATGCCCCAAAATAAACCATCTGTTGAAAGGTATTATCTTTTTTTATTTCCACATACCCTTTTTTGTCGTCATCACTCAACGATTGTTCTTGACCATCTTTATAGTATTTTTCAATTTTCCACTTGTTTACTAATCGTGCTTTCCTTGAAAGCAAACTAATAGCGGGTCCATCCTCGTACTTACCACAAGAAACAAAGAAAAATAAACTTGCAATTAAAACCAATAAAAAACTTTGCTTTTTCATATCTTTACATTTTGTGTGCTAAAATAATATTTTTTAAAAAAATATTTTTGTTGCATGAAAAAGTTAAAATTTTTCTTCATCATCCTTTTTCTTTGCAGCATTATAGTTTCATGCCATACGCATCACGACAAAAGGTATAATCCTAAAAAATGCAAAACTTGCCCCCGCTTTTCTAACGTACAAGTTGGACACTTCCCGTACGCTTAACAAAAACTCCGTTGGATAGTTTTGCTGTTAAATAGTACATGTAAACACCCTCCTCAACGGGTTGGCCTTTGTATGTTCCATCCCATCCTTCATTAGGGTCTTTGGTTTCAAAGATTTTTTCACCATATCTGTCATAGACCACCAAGTGCATAGAGACAATGAATTTACTGTAAACTGTAAAAACATCATTTTGTTGATCACCATTGGGGCTAAAGACATTGGGAATATAAACATCTTGCATGTTGCATGGAAAATCTCCAGATAATACTTCTACAAACTTTTCAACTGATTTACACTGATTGTAATCCACAACATAAACCTCATATGTTCCAGGAGCCAAATTGCTAATGATAGATGAAACCATAGAAGAATTTAGGAAATAAGTATATGGAGTAGACCCATGAGTAGCAGTTATGGTTATAACACCATCGTTAGCACCCTGACACGTCTCTTTAGTAGCTTCCACGTTAATAATAGGAACATCATAAACCTCTATCGTGGTAGTATCGCTTGCTTTGCACTGATGCACATCTTCATAGCTGTAAATCACCTTATATGTACCAGGTGCAAGAATAGTAGGATCAAATTTACCCATCGAAGAGTCTACAATACCTGCTCCGCTCCAACTACCGCCTGCATAATTTGCTGAAAAGTAATACGCGTCAGCATCATTGCACAATCCAGAAGGGTGTTGAGTAATCTGCACCTGCGGAACTGGATATATTTCAACTACTGTAGTATCGCTGGCTTCACAATGATGACTATCTTCATAAATATAAATGATAGTGTACAAGCCTGGAGTAAGCGTTGTAGGATCAAATTTTCCTGTAGAAGCGTCAACTATACCAGGACCTGCCCACGTACCACCAACGCTGTCTGCTGTAAAGTTATAAGGAGCAGCGTTATTACAAAATCCACTAGGATGCAGAGTAATCTGTACAGATACAACGGTGAAATTAACAACATGTACACTATCTTTGTAAGCACACCCCAGGCTATCTCTCAAAATCAATGAATATACACCAGCTTGAGAAACTTGGATGCTTGGACCCGTATCTCCAGTATTCCATACAATTGAACCTGCTGCTGCATAATTTAAAACAATCGCGTCTTCCGGACATTTATATGTAGTATCACCATGGAACAAGTTGGGCGCAATAGTCTTTTTTATAACCTTAGAAACTGTTGGGCTCACGCAACCAAAAATATCTTTAACAAACAATTGTATGGGAGTGGTTCCTGCAGAAGGATGGTAGGTGAAACAAGATACTGTCGAATCAATACTAATGCTAGGAACACTCCAGAAATAAAAAGCACCTCCTGTCCCACAAACCTGAATGCTATCGACATTGCAAAGGATGGTGTCTGTTTGGATTCCTGCTGAAGGCAGTGGCAGCACACGAATATCAAAATAAACTGTATCACGACATCCGTAAGAATTTTGCCCTATAACATTCTCATGATAAAAACCATCTGTCGAATAACTATATATAGCTGTAGCTCCTAATGTCCCATTGCTCCATGTGTATTGGTTAGCTCCCGAAGCTACATATGTACCACTGGTCGAGGCACATAAGGTATCTGGACCAACAACGCTTACCGCAGTCGCTGGATATGCTGTGATATGAACAGTATCATTTTCGCAGCAACCCCATGCATTTGTTGCTGTGACAATGATGGTAGTGTCAGTCAATACAACAACATCAATAGCAGATGCAGTGCTACCTGTTGACCATGTATATGTAGAGCCTCCACTAGCTGCAAGATGAACAACCTGCCCAGGGCACACCGCGCTGGCAGAAGCTGTTACCGTGTTAAAATTGCTTGGACAAGGCTTAAAAGCAACAAAAACAGCATCTTGACTTCCGCCAAGTGTATTATCATAATAACTTCCGGACAAAATATTTGTTGTTGGAAAATTAGTAGAGTTTGTATATCCTGTTAAGAAAATCGTTCCATCACTTATTACCGTGGCACTTCTAAAACGATCCGAAGAAGCCCCGCCAAAATAAGTAGACCACTTAATTTTGAAGGTTGAATCAAATTGAACAATAAAAGCATCAGTGTTGGAACCACTTGAAGATTTATAGTAAGAACAGCCCCCAGGATTTACCATGGGAAATCCACTCCCGCCATATCCATATCCAACAACATATAAGTATTTATTGTTTTTATCATAAACTAAACCATCCCCATGATCATAATTTGAATTCCCCATACAGGTACTATACACCAATCTTCCTTTAGAATTAAAGGCTGATAGGAAAACATCATAACCTCCGGCAAAATTTTTTAAAAACGGGAATCCATACACATTAGCAATAGGATAATTATTACTCCATGTTGCTCCCGTTAAAAAATATAAACTATCCACAAAAAGGACATCAAAAACAAAATCTTTATCTGAACCTGAAAGATAAGATCCATATATCTGCTGCATATTTGAATTAAAAATGGCAACGTAGATATCTATGTTATTTACATAAGATTGCTGATAACTGGTCGCATCAACAGAAATTAAAGGAAGATTATTGGAATTAGTATGAAAAGCAATTATTTTATTTTGTGTCGGAGTTACATCTAGCTGAACATTATTATCAGTATTTGAACCACCATAATAAGTACTATACATCAAATTTAAATTTGAACCAAAACGCTGAATAAAAACATCCATATCACCCGAGTTGGAACCATTAAAATAATAAGATCCATACGATTGCGTAGGAAAATCAGTGGATAGAGTATAGCCCACAGCCCACATGGAACTTGAAACAGTATCAATGTAAACATCTGTATATGCCTCATTTATTGAATCAGGAGGTGACCAAGCAGCTGAACCTCCCATGTAAGTTGCCCACACACGGGAATCATTAGCACCAAACAATACTATAAAAGCATCACAAGAACCATTAAGAGTCCCGTCAAAATAATTTCCAATACCCGGGTTGCGTGTAGGCATATCCGATGATCTTGTTGCCCCTGCAACAACAACCCATTGAGATAGACCGACTTTGCCGATAGCAATGCTTTTTGGAAAATCCAATCGCGAACCTCCATAATAAGAAGACCACAATAGTTGCCCATTTGTATTAAATTTTACAATGCCCCAGTCTTTATTTCCTCCGAAAGACCCTTGATAATATGCCCCTGATTCGTTAAGAAGTGGAAAATCATTAGAAGTTGTTTCCAAAATAGCATAGATATAAGAACCTCTAGAAACGATCTTCATACCATCTTCGTATCCAGATCCTCCGAAATAGGTTGACCATCTAAGCGTGGGATCTATGATAACATCTTCAGTTAAATGAGTAATAGACTTATCCATGATAAGCCCCACCTCATTATTTTCAAATTTTTCAAAATACACTGGAACTTTTTTTCCAGAGGAAGTGAAGCAATAAAGAGGTCCTTCTGTTAGAGCATTGTATGCTGAAACAAATTCGATCAAGGTACTATCCACTTTTAAATCTTTTGCTCCACGAACGGCCATGCGAATGTCTGCCACATTAGCCCCCGGGTGAAGTATGATATTATATTTCAACATGTCGTTGTTAGCCACAAATTCTACATCAACGTTAGGATAAACATCCTTAAACACAAGACGACGATAGACAGGACGATGCTCCAGCCCTTCGGGAACTAACTCGTTAAAAAAGCTTACAGTAGCTACAGAATCTTTAATTTCTTCAACCTTGCTTACATCAAACCTAGCATTTTTCCATTCCACATCGATACGGTGCCAATAAATCGTAGTTTGAACATTATCATCATGACTAATAGGATCAGTAGAATTAGAATCTGCCACAATTTTCTTAAACACATACGTTAGCCCCCCCTCAGTGATGTAAAAATCAACGGCAGGAGTTTGCATGTAATACAATACTTCTCGAGGAGAATAACCTGGTTTCGTTGAACGTAATTGTCCTTCATTTTTCAATAATAAAGCTGGGCGTTCAAATCTTTGTCCTGTCAATAAGATAGGTAAAAATAACACATAAATGAATCGTTTCATATTAAGCATTTTTAATTTGTAAAGTTAAATAATTCAAATCAAAAAAATCAAGTATTAAAAAAATTTTTAAATTTGCCCCACAAAATTTGTTTATTTCTCAAACGATTTACAATCCTATAAATTGATAGCATGGATAGATCAGAATTAGAAGGAATGCGTATTGGAACTATACGTTCCGTTGCTAAAAAATTGGGTATTGACGACGTTTTAAAAAAATCAAAGCAAGAACTCATTGAACTAATTTTAACAAAAAGTTCAGTCTCCAATGAGCCCACAAGAGAAACTAGTAGAGAGGACAAAAAAAAGCGTCCGAGAATTAAAAAACAAAATATTTCAGAAGAAAATGCAAATGAAAATACTGCAAAAGAAGAAAATGAGCAAGCAAAAGAGCTACAGCAAGAAAAGCTCCTATTAAATGATGAAATCACCAAAATAGCATCAGTAGAAGATAATGAGATTATTTCAGAAGAAGAGGAAAATACTCAAGAAACTCCACCTCCAACTGAAACACCTGTGATTGAAGAAGAAGTTGCAAGCACAAAAATGAATTTACAATTTTTATTCGAACAAGAAGGTATTATCGAAGCCGAAGGCGTGCTGGAAGTCATCCAAGAAAACTATGGTTTTTTACGTTCGTCGGATTACAATTATTTGAATTCCCCCGATGATATTTTTGTGCCTTATCATTTTATTAAAAATTTTGGACTCAAAACCGGGGACACCGTCACATGCAGAATTCGTCCTCCCAAAGACAATGAAAAGTATTATGCAGCTGTAAAAATCTTAGAAATCAACGGGCTTGAACCTGACAAAATACGTGACCGCATAGCTTTTGACTACCTTACCCCTCTTTTCCCTATCAAGAAATTTAAATTAACCGGCCACCCCCACGAAACGCTGACAAGCAGAATTATTGATCTATTCTCGCCCATTGGTAAAGGTCAACGTGGACTCATCGTTGCTCAACCCAAGACTGGGAAAACAATGATCTTGAAAGAAATTGCCAATGCCATTGCATACAATCACCCTGAAGTTTATCTTATTATTTTGCTCATCGACGAACGCCCTGAAGAAGTAACCGACATGCAACGCAGCGTGAAAGCTGAGGTTATTTCTTCTACCTTTGACGAACCCGCTGAAAAACATGTTCGCATTGCTTCTATTGTGCTTGAAAAAGCAAAAAGGCTCGTAGAATGTGGTCATGATGTAGTAATTCTCCTGGATTCGATTACTCGCCTTGCTCGAGCTCATAATACCATTTCTCCCGCCAGTGGGAAGGTGCTTTCAGGGGGTGTTGAATCCAGTGCTCTTCAAAAGCCAAAACGCTTTTTCGGAGCTGCACGTCAAATAGAAGGGGGTGGTTCTCTTACTATCATTGCTACGGCTCTCATTGATACAGGATCAAAAATGGACGAAGTTATTTTCGAAGAATTTAAAGGCACGGGAAACATGGAACTTCAGCTCGACAGAAAACTTGCCAATAAACGTATTTTCCCAGCTATCGACATTGTCGCAAGCGGTACACGTCGAGATGATCTCCTCGTCACCAAAGATGTCTTACAACGAGTTTGGATTTTAAGAAATCATCTTGCTGACATGACTCCCGTTGAAGCCATGGAATTTCTTAAAGATAAAATGAGCAAAACAAAAAACAACGAAGAATTTTTAGCTATCATGAACAGCTAATTTAAGTTTAATGCTACTTTTGCTTTCAAATAATAAAAAATGATCTTTCTTTTTGCTCTTCTTGTTATGGTAATCTTGTTTTTAGTTTATTACCTCATGTTCTTTCGCTTATACTTTCATAAGCATACCATTAAACAAGAGCAAAAAGATTTCCCCCCTGTTTCCATTGTTATAGCTGTTCAAAACGTGGAATATCTGATTGAAAAAAATCTTCCGGCATTTCTTGAGCAGGATTATCCGACCTACGAAGTAGTTGTCGTAAACGACTTTAGCACAGATCGCACTTTAGAAATTCTTTCCTGGCTAGCATCTCAACATTCCAACTTAAAAGTTGTTGATATCTCAAATGGTGTTCGGCTTTATCTTGGAAAAAAATTTGCTCTTTCTGTAGGCATAAAAGAAGCTAAATACGAACATCTTGTTTTTTCTGACATAGATTGTAAACCCGCATCGAAACATTGGCTTCAGCATATCATAAGCCAACACACCCCTTCTACAGAAATCGTTCTCGGCTATGGCACCTATGAAAAAAACAAGAGTTTATTCAATTACTTTGTTCGAGTAGATGCCTTTCAAATAGGGTTACTTTATCTTTCTGCAGCCAAAATAGGTCTTCCTTACATGGCTACAGGACGAAATTTGTCTTATAAAAAATCATTATTTTATAAACACAACGGATTCAGTAAACACCTTCATTTAGCATCGGGAGATGATGACTTATTCATCCAGCAGGCTGCTCGAAAAAAAAATACTTCCGTGTGCATACATCCTGAAGCATTTACAACTTCTTTTTCTCCTCCTTCCTGGAAACGTTGGTTTAATCAAAAAAGCAGACACTATACAACAAGTGACTATTACTCCTTGTGGTCTATTCTCTATCCTGGCATATATTCCCTGCTACAAATATTTTTTCCTTTCGTTTTAGTACTAAGCATATTTGATTCAAGCAACGATGTTTATTATCTTGGGGCAAGTATACTGTTAGGTTTTATCAAATGGGTTTCACAATGGGTTGTTTTTGGCCTTATTTCTAAAAAATGGAAAGAAAACATCCATGCTTATATCTTCCCGCTGGCAGAATTTTTGCTTTTAATTCTTTTGTTCATTCCCTATATGCGAAGAAAAAAATTTACAAGGCAATGGATCTAAACGATGAACATTTAACAAGTAAAGCAAAAAGGGATCTTGCCTTGATCGATCGGGCACTTAAAGAAAATGATCAAAGTGCCTATACAGAACTCATGAACTTATATCGTGACGCTGTATATTATTTAATGTATAAGATGACCAATAACCATAACGACGCCTACGATCTTACGCTAGAAGCTTTTGGCAAAGCCTTTAGATATTTAAAACAATATACTCCCCAATATGCGTTTAGTACGTGGCTTTTCAAAATTGCTTCTAACAATGCTTTAGATTATATTCGACGAAAAAAGTTTTATTATACCTCCCTCGATGAAGATTATGAAAATGAAGATTACATAACACTTTCTCAAACATTAAAAGATACCAATCCTAATCCGGAAGAGCAATTTATTAAAAAGCAACGCAAGCGCATCGTAAGAAAAATTATTCAAGATCTTAAACCTGAGTATCGCGAAATCATAGAACTTCGTTTTTATCACGAAATGAGTTATGAAGAAATTGCTGAATATCTTAACTTACCCCTTGGCACAGTGAAAGCAAAACTTTTTCGAGCTCGAGAACTCATTTATCAAATTTTAAAAGATAAAAACATTTAATACAAGTCTTGAATTGTCATTTCTCCACGCAAATTGGTGGCAAGAAGTTTTTTGATTTCATCTTTTTGTTGCTTTTTCAATCCAAGTAAAAACATGGATTTTGTGAGAGCAGCCTCGATGGTAATATCATAGCCAGAAATAACTCCAAGATCTAATAAGTGCTTGCTAGCTTCATATTTGCCCATCATCACGGATCCCCCTTTACATTGAGTCACATTTAAAATAATTTTACCTTGTTCAATGGCTTTTTTCACTGCATTGACAAAATGAGAATGGGTGGGGGCATTGCCTGTTCCAAAGCTTTCCAAAATAATCACTTCTAGGTCTGGTTGGAGTAAAACAGATTCAACATAAGAAAGGGGCATTCCAGGAAACAATTTCAAAATGCCTACGCTAACGTCAAAGTCACCGTAAAATCGTAATTTTTTAAATGTTGGTTTGGCTATAAATGGCTTATTAAATCGAATATGCACTCCAATTTCGGCAAGCAACGGATAATTTGGAGTAATAAAAGCATCAAAATTTTCAGCATTAATCTTAGCAGCTCGATTGCCTCGAAAAAGTTTATTTTCAAAGCAAATAGCTACTTCAGGCACGACTGGCACATCATCCTCATACGTAGAAGCAATCTCAATGGAATTAATCAAATTTTCGCGTGCATCACTACGCAACATTCCTATGGGAAGCTGTGATCCCGTCAATATGACAGGTTTATTTAAATTTTCTAGCATGAAGCTCAAAGCTGATGCTGTATAAGCCATGGTGTCTGAACCATGCAACACAACAAATCCATCGTATTCATCGTAATTGTCATAAATAATCTGCCCAATTTCTTTCCAAAAAGCAGGCGTCATGTCCGACGAATCAATTACACGAGGTAAAGATTTAAACGAAATATCCACAGGATAGTTTTCAAGCACGGGCAAATAGTTATAAAAATTTTCGAAATCAAGCGGTTTAAGACTTCCATCTTTGGGATTTTTTACCATTCCAATGGTTCCTCCTGTGTAAATAATTAACACTGATCGTCTAAACATGGGAAAACAATTTTTTTGTGTTAACGTATATGGTTTCCTCCACTAGCCAAGGGTTCTTTCCCACAAGGGATGCAATTCTGTTTAATACCAAGGTCAAATAAGCGGGTTCATTTCTTTTTCCTCGATAAGGAACAGGCGGTAAATATGGAGCATCTGTTTCCAGCAAAAGATAATCGCATCCAACAACTTTTACTACTTCAGCCATGGAACTGTTTTTATAGGTGACCACACCACCGATGCCAAGGTAAAACCCAAGATCAATAGCTTCCTTTGCATCTCTTTCATTGCCACTAAAGCAATGCAAAACACCTGTCACTTTTCCTGCATATTTTTTTAAAATACTCATCACCAGTTGTATGGAATTTCTCTGATGAATGGATACGGGCAACTTCCGTTCAGCTGCAATATTCAATTGATATTCAAAAACTTCAATTTGTTCGTTTTTAAAACTATTGTCCCAATAGAGATCAATACCGATTTCTCCAATCCCACAAAAAAAAGCACCATTCTGCAAAAATTCATCTAATTTTTTTAATTCTTCCTTGTAATTTTGTTTGACGGATGTGGGATGCACTCCCGCCATTATCGAAAAAAAAGACGGATACCGTTCATACAACCTCATCATGTGTGGACGAGAGGCCATATCTAGGTCGGGTAATAATATTTTTTCAATTCTATGAAGACGAGCTCGTTCTATGACCTTATCAACATCATGCGAAAATTCCTTCAAATACAAATGAGCATGTGTATCAATGATGGGCATTTTTCTTGCAAATCTACTTTTTTTCAAGCATTGTAGAAGTCAAAAAAACTGTTGCACGTTCATAAAATTCAGCTGGAGAATCGACCTGTACCCAATGTCCTGCATTTTTTATGACCTCTATCTGAGCTTTCGGAAAAAGCTGTTTAATCACCTCTTCATGGTCAGGTTCAATATAGTTAGATAATTTCCCTTTTAAAAATAAAGCTGGCATAGAAACAGAGGTATTATTTTCAGGAAAACCAAAGATTTCATCAATGGAATCGAGTATTACAGGGAGATTGAATTTCCATGTAAACATTCCGTCAGACCGGCGAGAGATGTTCTTGATGATAAGTTGTATATATCTATTTTCGTTAGCATCCTTTGCTATGAGGGCTTCTTCTATTTCTTTTCTCGTACGAAAATGGGTTAAATCGAGCGTAGCGATTTTTTTAAGCAAATCTTCTTGTCTGGAATATGTTTTCTTATAAGCTACTGGAGCAATGTCGACCACTACCAGGGATTTCACCCTCTCGGGATATTTCAAAGCAGTTAGCATAGCCAACTTCCCGCCCATGCTGTGTCCGAGAAGTGTCGCAGTTTTTAAGTTTTCATCTTCCATAAGCTCTAGAATATCTTCGACCATGGCTTCATAGGTAAAAACATTACTGTGAGGACTCTGACCATGATTACGTAAATCGGGAACAATCACGTAAAAATATTGTGCCCATTGTTTTGCAAAGGGAAGCCAATGATCAGACATACCCAAAAAACCATGCAATACGATTAAAGCATGAGAGGATGAATTTCCGGCCTTTATTCGATGTATTTTCATACGGTAAAAATAAGAAAGCCGCCCGAAGGCGGCTTATTATCTTAGTACATATCCATGCCACCACTTGGCATTGGATTATTTGGCTTTTCTTCCTTGATTTCGCATACAACAGCTTCGGTGGTAAGCAAGAGACTGGCAACGGATCCAGCATTTTCAAGCGCTACGCGTACAACTTTGGTGGGATCGATAACACCAGCGTCGAAGAGGTTTTCAAAGCGTTCAGTACGTGCGTTGAAACCAAAGTCATCTTTACCTTCTTTAACTTTTTGCGCGATTACGCTACCATCATAACCAGCATTTTCAGCTATTTGACGCAAAGGTTCTTCAATAGCACGACGTACTATTTCAATACCGGTCTTTTCATCTTCATTTTCAGCTTTAATATCGTTCAATGCTTCGAGAGCACGGATGTATGCAACTCCACCACCTGGAACGATTCCTTCTTCAACAGCTGCTCTCGTAGCATGTAATGCGTCGTTGTAGCGATCTTTCTTTTCTTTAAGTTCTACTTCTGAAGCAGCACCTACTTTTATGACAGCTACACCACCAGCTAATTTTGCTAAACGTTCTTGTAATTTTTCTTTATCGTAGTCGCTTGTTGCTTGTTCAATTTGAGCTTTAATTTGTTTTACACGAGCCTGAATAGCTTCGGTTGACCCTGCTCCCTTGACAATGGTTGTATTTTCTTTATCTATGATAATCTTCTCAGCTTGGCCAAGATAATCCAATTGAGCTTCTTCAAGCTTGAATCCTTTTTCTTCACTAATGACCACACCACCTGTAAGCACAGCTATATCTTCAAGCATTTCTTTTCTGCGATCTCCAAAACCTGGAGCCTTAACAGCAGCTACTCTTAATGAACCTCGTAGTTTGTTTACAACTAAAGTTGCTAAGGCATCACCTTCCAAATCTTCAGCAATGATCAACAAAGGACGATTGGTTTTAAATACTTGTTCAAGTATGGGCAATAGTTCTTTCATGCCCGAAATTTTCTTATCGTGTATGAGGATATAAGCATTTTCAAAAACAACTTGCATTTTTTCTGTATCTGTTACAAAATATGGTGAGAGGTACCCACGATCGAACCGCATACCTTCAACCACTTCAACAGTTGTTTCAAGTCCTTTAGCTTCTTCGATAGTAATAACTCCTTCTTTTTTAACTTTCTGCATGGCTTCTGCTATCATCTTTCCAATTTCAGAATCGTTGTTAGCAGAAATAGTAGCCACCTGTTCAATTTTTTCGTAGCTATCACCAATTTCACGAGATTGCTTTTTAAGATGAGCAACAATAGCAGCTACAGCCTTATCAATTCCACGCTTGAGATCCATAGGATTGGCTCCAGCTTCCACATTCTTAAGTCCTGTATTGAAAATAGCTTGAGCGAGCACTGTAGCGGTTGTTGTACCGTCACCAGCAACTTCATTTGTTTTGCTAGCCACTTCTTTTACCATTTGAGCTCCCATGTTGTGTTCCTTTTCTGGTAGTTCAATTTCCTTTGCTACAGTAACACCGTCTTTCGTTACTATAGGAGCTCCGTATGTTTTCTCAATGCTAACATTTCGCCCCTGAGGACCTAAGGTAACTTTTACTGCATTTGCAAGGGCATCAACACCCTTTTTTAACTCTCTACGAGCTTCCGAACCAAATAAGATTTTCTTTGCCATAGTTTTATCTCCTTTTTATTTTTTTGTTAAATAATTGCTAAAATGTCAGACTCTTTCATAATTAAATAATCTTCGCCGTCAATGTTAATTTCTGTACCGGCGTATTTGCTGTAGAGTACAACATCACCAACTTTCACGGTTAAAGGTTCATCTTTTTTCCCTTGCCCTACAGCTACGACTGTGCCGCGTTGAGGTTTTTCTTTAGCCGTATCGGGAATAATAATTCCACTACTGGTTTTTGTTTCTGCTGGTGCAGGTTTAATAACAACTCTATCGCCTAAAGGTCTAATTTTTACTTCCGCCATACTTTCTTAGTTTTTGCTTTTCTGTTTACAGAGATTATGCCAAAACAAAAAGCTGTCAAAATTTCAACACCAAAAAACACATTTTGTCATGAACCTGACACAAATCATTTTTCCATCCGTGAAGAATTATTAGTATCTTTGCGAAAAAATGATACGATTTGAGGAAGCTCAACATATTGTTCTTTCGCTCCCTGTAGATGTTTCTCCAATTGAAGAAATTCCTTTCACTCAAGCTCTTTCTCGCTTTGTTGCTAAAGACATAGTTGCCGATCGAGACATGCCTCCTTTTGATAAATCGGCTGTGGATGGTTATGCTTGTCAAAAGAAAGACTTCGGAAAACCTCTTAAAATTTTAGATGTTGTAGCAGCCGGAGATTTGTCAAATGTTGTTGTAGAACCTGAAACCTGTGTAAAAATAATGACAGGTGCCCCCATCCCCCAAGGAGCTGACATGGTTATTATGAAAGAAGATGTAGAAGAAAAAGACGGGTGGATATATCCCAAAAAGACTTCGTCTAACATCAACATTGCCTATCAGGGGGAAGACATTCGAAAAGGGGAAATAATCATTCCCAAAGGAAGTTTTCTGCAAGCTCAACACATTGGTATTCTCGCAGCAACAGGCCATACAACCGTTGAAGTATTTCAACAAAAAAAAGTCGGCATCGTAGCTACGGGAAATGAAATTGTTGAACCACCCTTTCATCCTAATAAAGCACAAATACGCAACAGCAATTCTTATGCATTAATGGCTCAAATAATTACTGCAGGAGGGAATCCTCATTACTATGGCATTGTACCCGACGATGCTCAACAGCTACTCGATGTAATCGGAAAAGCTGCGGAAGAAAACGATTTGGTATTTATCACTGGTGGAGTTTCTGAAGGAGATTATGATCTTGTCCCAACGGTTATGGAAAAATTAGGCTACACTATTCTTTTTGATCAACTTGCCGTTCAACCCGGAAGACCCACCACACTTGCTCAGAAAGAGAAAAAATACCTTTTTGGTATGCCAGGAAATCCCGTCAGTACTTTTGTGCAGTTTCATTTGCTCGGAAAACCCCTTTTATGGCGGATGATGGGATGGCATGGGGTGCCTTCTGTTATTCTTTCACGCATGGTTAAGGGAATAAAACGAAAAAAGTCTGATAGAACCTCATTTTACCCAGTGCGTTTTAACAACAACGGCGAAGTAGAGCCTATTCCTTATAATGGAGCAGGTCACTTTTATGCATTGGCTGATGCAAGAGGAATTGTTGCCCTTGAAATTAATCAAACAGAACTTAAAGAAGGTGAATATGTACTTGTACGACTCTTTTAATCGACAAATCACATATTTGCGGATTTCCGTGACAGATCGCTGCAACCTTCGTTGTACCTATTGCATGCCCGAAGAAGGAATTAATCTTTTACCTCACAAAGCCATTCTTACCTTCGAAGAAATTGTTCAAGTTGTACGTTATATAGCCGAAAGAGGTGTTTATAAAATTAGACTTACAGGTGGAGAACCGCTTGTACGTAAAAACATTGTTGATCTTGTGAGCATGATTGCTCAAGTTCCCGGCATCAAGGTTTTATCTATGACAACAAATGGGCAACTACTTTCTTTGTTTGCTAAAGATTTAAAAAAAGCAGGTCTTCATCGTATAAATGTTAGCATCGACACCCTTGATCCTGAAAAATACGAAGCTATAACACGCGGTGGTGATTTAAATAAAACCTTGGAAGGCATTTTTAAAGCAAAAGAAGTAGGGCTCTCCCCAATTAAGTTAAATTGCGTCATCGAAAAAAGTCCTGAAGAAGCCGATGCACAACAAGTGAAAGCTTTTGGGGAACAACATGGCTTTGAAACAAGATTTATTTATAAAATGAATTTAAAGGAAGGACAATTTTCGTACGTAATTGGTGGCGAGGGAGGAAAATGTAGTACGTGCAACCGGCTTCGCATTACTGCTAAAGGTGACATCGTTCCTTGCCTTTTTAGCGATCTAGAATACAACATCCGAGAACTGGGAATCGAAAAAGCCATTGAATTAGCTTTAAAAAATAAGCCCTGCTGTGGCCAAAAAGCATTGAATCACCAATTTTATAACATAGGAGGATAAGTATGAGTACATCTTTTTCACATTTTGACGATCAAGGAAAAGCCCAAATGGTTGATGTTACTCAAAAACCCATGCAACAAAGAGAAGCTTCAGCAAAAGGAATTATTTTTTTAAAACCTGAAACATTAGATCTTATTAAACAACAACTTATAAAAAAAGGAGATGTTATCACCGTTGCAGAAATTGCGGGAATTCAAGCAGCCAAAAAAACTCACGAACTTATTCCACTTTGCCATCCTCTTTCGCTAACTAAAATTGATGTAAAAGCTACAATGCTAGAAAATGGTATTGAAATTACAAGTCTCGTGAAATGCGTTGGCCAAACTGGTGTTGAAATGGAGGCACTAACGGCAGTAAGTGTAGCTTTGTTAACCATTTACGACATGTGTAAAGCCGTGGATGATTCCATGGTTATTTCCGACATTTCCTTGATTTACAAAACCAAAAAATAATGGAAAAACAAGCTTTACACATAGTTTCCGTAAATATCTCAGAAAAAAAAGGAACAGTCAAACATCCCGTAGATAAAATTAAACTTACCTTTGAAGGTATTGAAGGGGATGCTCATCGCAATATGGGTCATCGAATGGTAAGTTTGCTTGGCGTAGAAAGCATTGAAAAATTTTCTCATAAACACAAACGCCCTGTTAAATTTGGAGAATTTGCTGAAAATATTACTACACAGAATCTTCTTTTGTATGAAATGCATCCTCTTGACAAGCTTTACAATGAAAATGTTGTTTTAGAAGTAACACAAATCGGGAAAAAATGTCACGGAGACGACTGTGCTATTTTTCGTGAAGTTGGAAATTGCGTTATGCCCAAAGAAGGAATTTTTGCAAGAGTGCTCAAAGAAGGATACCTTCAAGCAGGGGATATACTCTATTATGAGCCCAAAATACATAAAGCAGTAGTGATAACTTTAAGTACACGAGCTTACCAAGGTGTTTACGAAGATAAAAGTGGAAAAATTATTCAAGAGCAACTTACAAATTATTATCAAAAAAATAACTACCTGCATGAAATTGATTACGTTCTGATTCCCGATGACGAAAACATGTTAAAATCAACCATTGAAAAAGCCATTTCTAACCATGCAGATATCATCATTACAACAGGCGGCACAGGTATTGGCCATCACGATATTACCATTGAAACTATTCGCCCTTTACTTTCAAAAGAAATTCCGGGTATCATGGAATTTATTCGCATGAAATATGGACAACAAAAACCACAGGCATTACTAAGCCGGAGCATTGCAGGGATTGTGGATAAAACACAAATTTATTGTTTACCAGGAAGTTCAAAAGCTGCCATCGAATATATGACCGAAATACTTCCGCACTACCAACATATTCTCCGCATGCTATACGAAATCGATGAACATTAAAAAATGGCTTTTTTTCTTAACTGATAAAAAAGAAGTCCCATTAAATAATAAGCTCCAACAATTAAAGGAACCCCTTTCCACTTTAATGTAAAAATTGAAACAATTGAAATTACCCCAAGAGTCACAACTAAAATTTTAGAAGAGGTCGTTTTCATTTTAAAAGATTCAAGAGGAACGGGAACAATCATAAGCAAAGAAACAATGACTTCAAAAAACAAAAAAGTACCCATTTTAAAATAATCAGATAAAAAAAGCAATGAAGACACAAGTAAGAGAGCTGCCGCTGGCGATGGCAACCCTTTAAAATGATCTCCCGAAGTAGAATCTACATTAAACTTAGCTAATCTTAATGCAACACAAATAATATACACCAACCCTGGCACGTAAACAAACGCATAAACGAAACCAATTAAAGGAATTAATTTAAAAAACATAAGAAAAAATATTGCAGGAAAAACTCCAAAAGTCACCATATCAGAAAGAGCATCTAATTCTTTTCCCAAAGACGATTCTGCCATTAACCAACGAGCCACGAGTCCATCAAAAAAATCAAAAAAAGAAGCTATCAGCAAAAAATACCACGCAAGCATAAAGTCAAATTGCGTTGTAATATAGAAAATAGCCAATGACCCGAATATTAAATTTAAAAGTGTTAAAACGTTGGGAAAAAATTTAAACATTTTTTAACAAAAGTAGCAACATTTATAAAAATCTTTTATGATCTTACATCCTTTGCAGATAAATGACAATGCTTATGGGAAAATTTTTACTATTTCGTGTGATTATTCTTTAATTTATAAACTTTTACTTGCCCAATACAACAGCTTTGATCAGCGTAGTCAAAAGTGGATTATTCCTTCTAAATACTACAACAGGCGGAGTATAAAAAATGTAAAAGTTTTTCAAAGTTGAAACTAATTACCCTTTGTAGGTAGACACAACATGCAAATTTTTAGAAGTGTGGATGGATAGTGTACTTGTGTCCGGAACCATCGATGGCAATAGAAGAGGTAAAAAGAAATGCAGTTGTAGCAATGGAGGAGCTTTTGCTAATGAAAGGGGTAATCCAGGACACGGAGATTTAGCTGATAGCAACAGAGCTGGCCATGGATATTGAATAGCTGGGGTGTATGATGGAGAAGTGCAAACCCAAAAGCAAATTTGTGGAAATCTTTTTTTTCAGGGAATCGAAATGGTTTTGAACAGCGGTAGGGGCTCAGGTGGCAGCTATGGTGGTATAGGAGGAACAGAGGAGTGGAACTTATGGGGCAGACTTTATTAATACGCTGGAAGGGAATTATGGCCCTGGAGCATCACAATCTAATACATACGGCAGACATCCACGAAATTTAATGGAATGCAGGCGGTGGAGCAGGCGGTGATTGTGGTGGTGGAATTCTGCTTCATTCTAATGGCTCTTTCTCTTTTCTTGGCATATCTTCAGTTAATGGAGGTGCTGGTGGATCTGCTGGTATCTCAAATCAATCGATGGGATCATGCTTTGATTTTGCTCGAAGCGAAGCTGGTGGCCACATCAAAGTTTTTCTCAATCCATGTGGTGTTAATGTTCTAAATGGTCCATGCTATGCCAATGGAGGGGTTAGTGGTGCCGGAGATGCACAAGGTTATAATGGAGATTCATGAACCGTTCGAAAAGACTTGGTTTTGCCTACTTTTGTTCAGCTTGATCCAAGAGCTATTTAAGCAAAAGATACTTTTCCGCTCTTATAGCGATGTTTCTTTCATTTCATCTACTGAACCAGCCTCAGGGGACTTAACTGATACATCTCCTTATCAATGGCAAGATGGCACAACCTTCAGTATCAGTGATTTTCAAAATTTACCTGGCCAAACTACTCTTACCTGTGATCTAGGATATATCATGACAACTATTTGGAATCGTGAAAAAATTCCTTCGAGTTCTTATGTAGCCTATGCCAATGCTGGTAAATTCAAAGGGAAAAATTGCAAAAGCCTAGAAGAGCAAAGTAAAAACGTTTTTCCATCTATCCTAATCTAACCTCAAATGAATTTACCATTTCTTCTGCTTCTCCATCTGAAAAAATTCAAAACTTTATATATACAACCAGGTTGGCAAAAATGTCATTACTCAATAGCTAGTTCCGTATTCCTCTCAACAAACCATTAAAATTTCCCTTGAAAAAGGCATTTATTTCGTTGTCATCACCAATGTTAAAAGAAACTTTCGAAAAACTCTCTACTCGTTTGTTCTCGTGACAGCCTTTTTTTAATTAAAGTAAATTTGCAAAAAAAATGAAAAAACTCTTTTTTGTTTTCATTTTGCTATCATATATCATAATTGCTCAAAAGGTATTTATTGCTTCTAATGCCAAAGTTAAACCCATCGGTGATTTTTTTTGCTTACCCAAAGCCATGATAACCTTCACTTTTGAAATTGAAGAAATCAATTTTACGCCGGGACTTCTTCAATCACAATTAGCAAAATTTTTTCCATATATTCTCAACAAAGAAATACCAATGACCTATTATGCAGTAAAATCTTATTCTTATAGCATACAAGCTCTTCCGGATGAAAAAAGATGTTATTATTTCAAGCCTGGGCAACGAAAAGAAATAAGTATTTTTACTTCAAACCATTTACTTTTAGCCATCAATGATACTCCTGTTCTTATTTCTCAACCCAATATTTTCTTTCATCAAAATTTCGACAGTAAAATACCAGAAACTTCCCTCGTTTATCCAATTCTTGATAATTCTCAGTGGTCTACAGATACCATAAAAGAGAAAACTTTTGTCGATAGCACCATCATTGAAAATATAAAAGTAATTACAAAACTCACTGAAAAAACCATTGAAGAAAAAGGAAAAGAAATTGCGGAAAGTATAAAAAAACTACTTCAACATAAAATTGAACTAAATGCAGGAATGGGAGATGTTACCTTTAGTGACCAAACATTAAAATATATGAACCATCAGCTTGATTCTATCATTCATCTTTACATGTCACTTTTTGCAGGAACATATCAACATAAAACATACACTTTCACATTTACGTTAAATCCATCTTCGTGGGGAAAAACTTATCTTTTCACATTGAACAAAGAAAAAGGTCTTGTTTTGGACACCTCGGCAAAAGGCGATATCTATTATGTGAACATTCAACCCACATCTTCATTTCCCATAAAAAACAATGAACATCAATACACAAAAAAATTACCAGGCATACCATATGTTATTCCCCAGACCATTGAACTTTCTCTTTTTAAAAATGATTCATTGTTCTTTTCTACCAACACCTTGTCTCCTCAAGATGGGAAAATAGCCTATTTACCTTACAGCGTAAAACAAGCTTTATTTCATCCCATATTTGGTTATCCAATGAAAGTTTCTTTTAGAACAAAGTTTGAATCCTCACCTAACTCACTTCCTTTTCATGAAGAAGACGGACAACATTAATGCTCATAAACTTTTTGGGTTTAGCAGAAAAATATTCTCTTGAAAAAAACCGCAACCTTGTTTTAAGCAAAATTTCAACAAATAGTTGTCAAGCATGTTGAAAATCTTAGTCCTCTCGAAATAACCTCCGTTGGCTTTTAAAATTTAATGTATCAACTTTCTACCTATGGCTTAATTTTTTCCAAAATCTGGATACTTGAACTTCATTGCTCAATCATGTATTATTATTCGGCCTTTGATAGAATAAATCTCTTTGTGATGGAGCAGAAAATTTTAAATGTGATTCGTGTAAGAATGATGCCGTCAATGATTCACTCTTCATTAGCTATCGCCTCCATCAAAAAGAAAAAATTAGATGTATTGCTTTTGCATAACCATTTGAAAATCAGTATGTTTTTGTCCTTCAAGACATCATGGTTTTCAGATGAATAATGGCGTTGAATTTCTGAAGAAATCCATCATAACCTCTTGCAGAAAAATGTTGACGTTAATTTTCTGAAAACACAGCTAGGTAATGGATAAATGCCTCAGTTGAAGAACTTACCCGTATATACCTCTTGCTAAAGTGATACTCCTCTTTTTTTTAGGCCATCCTAAAAAGAAAGCCAAGAAGCAAAGTTAGGTTAGATAAATTAAAAGACTTTTCCTACTGAACGAAGATGGTCAATGTTTTTTGTTGAGCCAAGGCATTCACCCGATAAATTCCCCGTGGAAAAACAATTTCATTTTTGCCCGATAAAAGGGTTATTTCCATCACCCATCTCCCGTCCAACGAATACACTTCTGCACAATCGGGCACGTTACTCCAAAAGGTAATTCGTCCATTGTTGGAAGGATTAGGATAAGCAAAGAAAGTTGTAGGAAAAAACTCATCCAACGAAGAGCAATCAACAACTGCTAACGTGGCTCTATCCTCACCCATACACCCATAAGCGTTTGTGACATAGAGATAATATAAACCTGAAACATCAAGTGTAATATTAGAAAGAATGGGCTCTTTGTCAAAACTTTCAAATCCATTAGGCCCAAGCCAATGATATATTGGATGAGATAGATCGGATGCAGAAAATTGGAAATTAGATCCAGCACAAATAGTGTCATCTGGCAGAACAATGTATACTTCAGGTAACAGGAGAATTGGTTGAAGGATTTGGATGTATTGAAGGGCACAAGGGCATTTTTGTAAAAGTAGCATCCGTTTGTCCTTGATTAGTTTGTTGAATGTTGGGTAAAACAACATCATAATTGGTAGAAATAGCGTATCCTGTGAGATATATAGATAAATTAGACCCACACCAATAGACCTCCCATAATCATCGCTATTTCCACCAAGGTAAGTTACATAATAAGAATAAGATGCTGATAAATCAAATCACACAAGATAAATATCAAAACCATTGTCCTTTGTTGTTTGATGAGCACCTGAAGTCACAGGCAAATCGTCCGAAAGAGTCTCTCCAATAATATTAACAAAACCTTGCATATCAAGACTTATTCCATAAGCATAATCAATGTTATTGCCGCCAAAATATGTTGAATAAACAAGCGAAGTCCCTCCCGTGCCTACTTTGGTAATAAAAGCATCATAATTTGCAGCTAATGTGGTTTGATAAGCCCCAGCAACGATATCAAAATTCGTTGATTTTGTATAACCCGTCAAATAAGCGTTTCCCTGCACATCTATTGCAACAGCTTTGCCAAATGCCAACAAACTTCCTCCTAAATAGGTCGAATATATTAAAGGATCAATTATTAACGTTTCTTGCACCGTTTTAACATTCACATCCTGTTGGAAAGATAAAATATTTCCAACGACAACATAGCTAATATTCACGAGAGATTTTGTATGTTGTAAATAGATAACAGGAGAGTTTATCCAAACATGTCCGTCTTCTAGACTTATTTCAATATCGTTGGTTTTGTTAACTTTTAAAGCAAGCTGTTCTGGTATGACCAGTTTCACTTTTGTCAAATCTCCCGAGGAATAAACAATTACACCAAATCGCAAATAATCTTAATCAAAATAATATCTTATGTCAATTCCAGGATATATGTTGCCTAACACAATCTCGTTGTAAAGTTTTGTTAGAACAGACTTGCTCGTGTAAAGGTAATTAACAGAACCTTCCAATAACTTAAAATCTTTTAAAATGGGTTCGTTTGCATTATCCCACTTAAAAAGAAATCTTTTGCCTTGCTTGCCACTACTAGCAAAGTAGTCAAAAGCAAAACCATTTTTTAAAATTTAGACTTTTCCATCTCTTGTTCTCCCAGAGAAAAGAACCTCTTTGCTCCATTGGCCTTTGTTTTCGACAAAAAACTCGAAAACGTTATGTTGGGTTGTGCTCCTACTAAAAAGCCACATAAAACCATAAAAATTAAAGCATAAAACTTTCTCAGACTCTTTTTTTCTTTTGTCAAAAATTAAAAATCTTTTTCACAAGGAATTTTCAAAAAAATTATTTTTGCAAAGAACTTTCGATTAACATGAAAGTAAAAATATCATTCCTTATTCTCCTTTTTTCCTTTCTTGCTTATGCAGAAGATAAAGAGCAATTTAATGCAGGAGAAGTCATCATGGAGCATATATCAGATGCTTATGAATGGCATATCGTGAGCATTGGTGATCATCATATTGCTTTGCCACTACCTGTTATACTATGGGATGAGGGAAAACTTGTATGTTTTTTAAGCTCAAAATTTGAACATGGGAAGAAATTTTATTTATCCTACAAAATAGCTGAAGAAGGCGAACACAAAGGGAAAATTGTGAAAATCAATGACAAAGGTGAAATCATTGGAGTTCCACTTAACTTCTCGATCACGAAAAATACTCTTGCTTTATTCCTTGGAGTCTCTTTGCTACTCATCATCCTTCTATCTGTGGCTCGATTTTACAAAAAAGAAGGTCAACATGCCCCACCAAAAGGATTAGCTGCTTTTATTGAACCGATAATCTTGTTCGTTGTAGAAGACATTGCAAAAAGTAACATCGGCGAAAAAGATTATAAACGTTTTGCTCCTTATTTGTTAACTCTCTTTTTCTTTATTCTCATCAACAATCTCATGGGTCTTATTCCTTTTTTTCCTTTCGGTGCTAATCTAACTGGAAACATTGCTGTTACCATGACCCTTGCTTTACTTACACTTATCATTGTTAACATAAATGGCAACAAAACATATTGGAAACATATCTTTGCACCTCCTGGTGTGCCTTGGCTTATTTGGCCTATTCTTGTGCCTGTTGAAATTATAGGAATCTTTACAAAACCATTTGCTCTCATGATACGACTTTTTGCAAATATTACTGCAGGACACATCATTATTTTAAGCCTTATTTCCCTCATTTTCATCTTTAATAAATTATGGATGGCTCCTATATCTGTCGGTTTTGCTTTGTTCATGAGTTTGATAGAGGTACTGGTTGCTTTCTTACAAGCTTACATTTTTACCATGTTAACAGCCTTATTTATTGGTTTAGCCATTCCCGAAGAACATCACTAAAAACAGCATATATGGGTGGATTATCATTAATTGGAGCAGGACTTGCCGTTATCGGAGCAGGTCTCGGAATTGGAAGAATTGGTGGGTCAGCAATGGAAGCTATTGCTCGCCAACCAGAAGCTTACGGCAAAATTCAAACAGCAATGATTATTGCTGCAGCTCTCATTGAAGGAGCAACGCTTTTTGCCGTTGCTTTAGCAATTGTAGTAAAATAACAAAAAAGCTCTCTGGCGGTTGGTCAGAGAGCCCACAGAAAAAATTAAAAAACAATATATATGTTGCTAAATCCAGATTTTGGCCTTGTTTTTTGGACAACGATCACATTTTTACTTCTCGTTTGGGTTTTAGGTAAATTTGCATGGAAGCCTATTCTTCAAAGCATCGAAAAACGAAACGAAGAAATAGCTCAAGCTTTAGCTACTGCTGAAAAAATGAAACAAGAAATGGCTCAAATGCAAATGGAAAAAGAAAAGCTCCTTGAACAAGCTCGAGCTGAACGAGATCAAATTATTGAGGAAGCCAGAAAAATGAGCAAAAAGCTAATTGAAGATGCTAATGAAAAAGCCAAAGCAGAAGCTCAACGCATCATCGATAGTGCCTATGAATCTATCGAGAACCAAAAAAAGGAAATAGCAACTGAACTTAAAAATGAAGTTGCGTTGATTGCTTTGCAAATTGCAGAAAAAATTGTCGAAGAACATTTCAAAGATAATGATAAACAAAAAGAATTGGCTTATAAAATTGCTGAGAACTTTAAGATAAATTAAGTATGATAAATCAGCAACTTACTTACCGTTACGCCAAATCCCTCTTGGATGCAGCCGAAGAAAAAGGGCAATTAACGCAGGTAGAAAACGATCTCGAGCAACTTTTTGAATGGTCAAAAGACAATAAGCTCTTTACTGACGTAATGAAAAATCCTCTCATTAAACCTCATATAAAAATACAACTAGTACATCAACTTTTTCCTTCAGCACACCCATTGATTTTGCACTTTTTCGAGCTTCTCATTCGAAATAACAGAGCTAGCATTATTCCTGAAATTTTTTCAACAATTCATCAAATCCTTTTAGAAAAGAAAAAAATTGTTGAAGTTCAAGTCATTTCTGCCATTCCTTTAGATGAACAAGTGCGAAATATTATTCTTCAAAAAATTAAAGAAGCAACGGGCTACACACCTTTATTAATTGAAAAAGTAAATCCCGACATAATTGGAGGCTTTATAGTAAAATTCAAAGACTATACCTATGATGCCTCTATTCGAAAAAAATTTACCCTTCTTGCAAGAGAATTTTCAGTGAATTTATACGAACGAAAAATTTAAAGTGTTATGAACCAAATAAAACCATCTGAAATAACCGCCATTTTAAAACAACAAATAGAAGGAATTTCTTTGGACGAAAAACTCGAAGAAACAGGTGTTGTTCTTGAAGCTGGAGATGGAATCGCTCGCATTTACGGGTTGAATAAAATGCGAGCTGGAGAAATGGTTGAGTTTGAGAAAACAGGGATGAAAGGGATCGTGCTCAATCTAGAACAAGACAATGTGGGCGTTGTTTTACTTGGCGACGCTCGTGAAATTAGCGAAGGAGATATCGTAAGACGTACATACCGTATTGCTTCTATCATGGTAGGAGAAGGATTGCTGGGAAGAGTTATCAATACCTTGGGTGAACCTCTTGATGGAAAAGGTCCTATTGAAGGACCCTTATATGAAATGCCGCTGGAAAGAAAAGCTCCAGGTGTTATTTTCCGCCAACCCGTGAAACAACCTCTGCAGACCGGGATCAAAGCTATCGATGCCATGATTCCCATTGGTCGTGGCCAGCGTGAGCTTATTATTGGAGACCGTCAGACTGGAAAAACCGCAATTGCTTTAGATACCATCATCAATCAACGTGAAAATTACGAAAATGGTAAACCCGTTTATTGTATCTATGTAGCTGTCGGACAAAAAGGATCTACGGTTGCTCAAATTGCTAAGATTCTCGAAGAAAAAGGAGCCCTGCCTTATACGATTATTGTTTCTGCTTCTGCTTCTATGCCTGCAGCCTTACAATTTTATGCCCCTTATGCTGGTGCAGCTATTGGGGAATTTTTCAGAGATACAGGTCGTGATGCACTAGTTATTTACGACGATCTTTCAAAACAAGCCGTCGCCTATCGTGAAGTTTCTCTATTACTTCGTCGACCTCCGGGACGTGAAGCATATCCTGGCGATGTGTTCTATTTGCATTCTCGTTTGCTCGAAAGAGCTGCCAAAATCATTGAAGATGACAATGTGGCTCGCCTCATGAACGACCTGCCCGAAAGTATTAAACATATGGTTAAAGGAGGAGGATCACTGACAGCTCTTCCTATCATTGAAACTCAAGCTGGAGACGTTTCTGCCTATATTCCAACCAATGTTATTTCAATTACAGACGGACAAATTTACCTAGAATCTGGTCTTTTCAACGCTGGTATCCGCCCAGCTATTAACGTAGGAATCTCCGTAAGCCGTGTTGGTGGAAATGCTCAAATCAAAGCTATGAAAAAAGTTGCTGGAACTTTAAAAATTGACCAAGCCCAATACAGAGAACTTGAAGCTTTTGCAAAATTTGGTTCAGATATCGATGCTGCAACAAAGGCAATTCTTGATAAAGGAGCTCGTAACGTCGAAATTCTCAAACAACCGCAATTCCATCCCATGCCTGTTGAAAAACAAATTGCTATTATTTTCGTTGGAACACAGGGTTTGTTAAAAGATGTCCCCCTACACAGAGTAAAAGATTTTGAAGAACATTACCTCCACTATCTTGAAACTTACCATCCTGATATTTTAGCTACTTTAAAAACAGGCCATATTGATGATGATATCATGCAAAAACTAACGGAAGTTGCTAACAAAATTGCCCAACAATTTAAAAATTAACTTGCATGGCTAACCTCAAAGAAGTTAGAAATCGCATCCAATCTGTTATCACAACGCAGCAGATAACGCTTGCCATGAAACTCGTTTCTGCCGCAAAATTGCGTAAGGCTCAAGATAGAATTATCTCTTATAGACCTTTCGCTCGACAAATGCAAAAACTTTTTACTAACATATTATCAAATCTTGGCGATGTTGAAAATTCCTTGCTTGAAAATAGAGAGTTGAAGCATGTAACTTTTGTAATTTTTTCTGCCAATCGTGGTCTTTGTGGCACTTTTAATTCCAATGTAATCAAATATAGTTTTCAATTATTCCAACAAGAATATGCCCCTTTTATAGAAAATAAAGCTTACACTGTTTTAGCTTTAGGAAAAAAAGTTGCTGAAGCTCTTCAACGAAAACATATTGTTGTTAGCGAAACTTATCATGATCTTATAGAAAAGCCTTCTTGGAATAAAATTGCCGAGTTGGGTGAACAACTTATTTCTTCATTCCAGGAAAAGAAAACAGATCAGATAGTAATTGTTTACAATCAATTCAAAAATGCTGCCGTGTTTATCCCATTTCACGAAATACTCTTGCCCTTTACCATCACATCTCAGCAAAAGAATAATGATCTTTACATTTTTGAACCAGAAGCTAATCAAATTCTTTCGTTTTTAATACCCTTGCAAATTAAAGTAACCCTTTTCAAAGCACTACTCGAAAGTGTTGCAGCAGAACACGGAGCTCGTATGATAGCTATGCATAAAGCCACTGATAATGCTACGGAAATGCTAAAAGAACTTCGTCTTTATTACAATAAAGTTAGACAAGCCTCTATCACTAAAGAAATCATTGAAATCATGAGCGGTGCCGAGGCACTAAAGCAACAACAGTAATATTTTTGTTTTCCTGCCTAATAAAACAAAAAAACCGTCCTTTCGACGGTTTTTTAATTTTTAGGAAAAATTTTATGCTAATGTTGCAACCAAAACGGCCTTGATAGTATGCACACGGTTTTCAGCTTCGTCAAAAACTATAGAAGCAGGAGATTCAAAAACTTCATCGGTTACTTCCATTTCAGCTATGCCAAATTTTTGATAAATCTGCTCACCAATGACAGTTTCTCTATTATGGAAAGAAGGTAAACAGTGCATAAATTTGACATTTGGATTTCCTGTTAGTTCAAGAACGCGTTTGTTAACTTGGTAAGGGGTCAATAATTTTATGCGTTCTTCCCAAACATTATCGGGCTCTCCCATACTTACCCAAACGTCAGTATAGAGGAAATCACATCCTTTAACGCCTTCTTCAACATTTTCAGTAAAGGTCAAACGAGCTCCTGTTTCTTTAGCAATCTCTTGACAAATTTTTATTAGTTCATCATTAGGCCAAAGGTGACGAGGAGCCACAGCACGAAAATCCATCCCCATCTTAGCAGCTCCTACCAACAGTTCATTGCCCATGTTATTGCGAGCATCACCAAGATATGCAAAACTAATCTTATTCAAGGGTTTATCAGAATGTTCTTGCATGGTAAGTAAATCAGCAAGCACTTGGGTAGGATGAAATTCGTTGGTCAAACCGTTATACACAGGAACACCTGAATATTTTGCTAAAATCTCAACAATTTCTTGCCCGTAACCACGATACTCAATGGCATCATACATGCGACCAAGTACACGAGCAGTGTCCTTCATGGATTCCTTTTTCCCCATTTGAGATCCCGTTGGTCCAATATAAGAAACATTAGCTCCCTGGTCAAAAGCAGCTACTTCAAAAGCACAACGTGTTCGCGTGCTGTCCTTTTCAAAAAGCAGTACAATGTTCTTGCCTTTTAACCTAGGAACTTCCGTTCCTGCATACTTAGCCTTCTTAAGATCTTCAGCTAACTGCAAAAGAAACTTGATTTCTTCTGGTGTAAAATCAAACAATTTCAAAAAACTTCTGTTTTTTAAATTAAATCCCATATCTCGTTGTTTTTTAATAAGCCACCTCCATTACCTCGACTTTGTAACCATCTTTGATAAAATCTTTCTTCATTTTTTCCCGATCTTCAAGAGTTTTTACTTTATCATTATAAACTTTTGATCGTATGGTTTTTAGCAATAAATTGTACGATTTAGCATAACAAATTTTAAGCATTTTTATGAACGAGTTTTCTGCCCCAAAAGTAGAAGATTTTTCTGGAAAAATTGGCTCCTAGGGTAAGAAATAATTAAAATTTTCTTTCAACAAACAAATCCAAAATAATAGTAAAAATAAAAATTTCTTCTATTAATAAAATTTGCTCGTGAAATAACCTGTTTTTTAAAAAGAACTATCCATTCAACCAATGGAGAAGGCAAAAAACTTACTTTTTCTCTGGGAATGGTACCATTTCGAAGCAAAGAAATAACAACAAAAAGTCCAACAAGCAATAGAGCAAGAACAGAAATCAATACTATTATCCTCATCTTTTTCCTACTAGAAGAAGTCTTCTCAACAGAAATATCCTTATGGTGAGCTTGTATAAAGACAAACTCTGTTTTTTCTCAACTTGAGGACTTCCTTCAGCTATTTGAGAGCTATGATCAACAGCATTACTCTCATCCATTAAGCTTTTCCCACCATTAGGGCAAATCCTTTCGTCACCAGGTAATTTAATCCCACAATAGGGACAAAAGCCATGTTGTTCTTATTTTTTAGCAAATTTGACAATACCTAAACCCATAAGCAATAAAAGCACAGCACTTCCCAACGCTATAAAAATACCGATAGATAAACCCACATATTGCGTTGTTAAAATGTCAATGAAAGAAATTAAAGTCAAGAGTATAATGAGAGCAGGAACAGCAATATGAACTGCAATTTTTACTTGCTTTTCTTGAGAAGGGTCAATTCTTAAGATGTCTTTCAATAAGACAAACACAATTAATCCTAAGAATAAGATTAACGAAACTGTTCCTTGCCAGGCTCTTACACCGCTAACGCTCTGTGAAAACCACATAAGGGAAACATGAGCCCATGGCAATAAGCATCCCACTGCACCTAAACCTGAGAGTCCTACAAAGATCCATTCGTCTTTTGTAATTTTACTCAAATCTATGGACTGGTTTGCTGATTTTTTTTCATTAGTCGTTTCAGACGATGAAACATTTACATCAACATTTTCATGAACTTGTTTTGTTCATTTTCACTTTCTAAAAGAAAACCGCAAACATGGCAAAATTTTGCACCCGGTTTTGTTTCTGTTTTACAATTTGGACATATCATGTTATTACATTTTATGTCCAAAATTATAAAATATTTATATTACTTCAGAATTTTTGTTCCCGAATTTTCATTTTTTAACTGCGTTGCTTCTGTAATTATTGCCTTTTTCCCACCATGTTGCAAAAAATGAATGCATGCTCGAACTTTAGGAGCCATGCTTCCTTCTGCAAATTGACCATCTAGCAAAAATTTTTCTGCATCAGCAATTTTTAATTCTTCCAATTTTTGCTCATTAGGTTTTTTAAAATTTATGTAAACATAAGGCACATCTGTCAAAATATAAAATTCATCAGCTTCCACTTTAGTAGCTAGTGTAGCAGAGGCTAAATCTTTATCAATCACTGCATCTATCCCTTTATATTCCCCATGCTCATCCTGATAGACAGGAATACCTCCACCTCCCACCGTAATGACAATATGCCCACTACACGCCAACTGTTGAACAATATCCCAATTCATAACATCCCTGGGCTTAGGTGAAGCTACAACTCTCCTCCATCCTCTGCCAGCGGGGTCTTCTCTAAATACCCATCCGTGAGCTTTGCTTAATTCTTCTGCCTCTTCTTTTTTATAGTAAGGGCCAACCGGTTTAGTGGGATTTTGAAAAGCAGGATCATTAACGTCTACTACAACCCGTGTAACAATAGAAATAACTTTTTTCTCTATGCCATGTTTTCTCAAAACATTTTGTAATTGTTGTTCGATCAAATAAGCAATAGATCCTTGTGTTTCACTTACACAGAAATGCATGGGTTGAGCAACAACGCCAAACATGGCTTCCCCAGCATGATGTTGTAAGAGCACATTCCCTACCTGAGGTCCATTTCCGTGACCTATAATTAGGTCATAACCTTTTTCAATAAGAGGAATTAAACTTTCACAGGTGTCTTTTACATTTTCAACCTGTTCTTCATAATATCCTTTCTGATTTCCTCTTAAAAGAGCATTTCCTCCGAAAGCAACTACAACCAATGTTTTCATGCTAACATTTTTGATACTTTTGCAAAAATAAAACTTCCAAAATTCTCATACATGAAATTCTACATATATACATTAGGGTGCAAATTAAATTATTCAGATTCTGCACATATAGCCAAAACATTAGAACAACAACAATGGGAACAGGTGCAAAATCCTCAAGACGCCCACTTGATCATCATCAACAGTTGTGCAGTGACCACCCAAGCTGAGAAAAAAACTCGACAGGCTTTTTCTCGACTCAAAAAAATAAATCCTCTTGCTCGCTTTGCCATCGTTGGTTGCGCCATCGACATCAATAAGAATGAATTTGTTTCACTGGTTGAACCTGAAGACTATATTTTGACCAACCAAGAAAAATACCGCCTTGCGGATATTGTAAATAAAAAAACAACCATTGAAGATCTTCCTTTTGTTCTTTCTTACAACACACAGCACCGTACTCGTTCCTTTCTTAAAATTCAGGATGGGTGTGATTACTTTTGTACATATTGCGCTATACCCTACGCTCGTGGAAGAAGTCGCAATGCAAGTATCCCAGAAGTACTTAACGCTATTGAAGATATTATAAACAAAGGCATAAAAGAAATAGTATTAACAGGCATCAACATTGCTTCTTTTAAAACTCCAGACGGAAAAACCTATTTCGACTTATTGGTAGAAATTGAAAAGCGGTTTAATCATGAAGACATTCGAATAAGAATAGGTAATCCTGAGCCCAATTTGCTTACAAAAGATATTATTCATTTGGTTGCGGAATCAAAAATTTTCATGCCTCATTTTCACATTCCCTTACAAAGCGGTAGCAACACAATCTTAAAAAAGATGAATCGTAAATATACCGCAGAAGAATATTCTGAACTTATTTATACCATTAAAGAACTACTCCCTGATGCTTGCATTGCAGCTGATGTTATTGCTGGATTTCCGGGTGAAACAGACGAACTATTCGAAGAAACTCTGGCTTTTATTGAAAAAATTCCCATTTCTTATTTACATGTGTTCAGTTACAGCGATAGACCCCAGTCACGGTCTTTCTCTCTCCCCCAGAAACTAACGCCATCTCAAATTCAAAAGCGTACAAATACTTTGATTGATCTCAGCCGTGAAAAAACGAAAGCATTTCTATCCAGTCAACTAAACAAAGTACGCCCCGTGCTTATCGAAAAATGTAAAGGAAAATTTTCCGAAGGATATACCGACAATTACATCTACTGCCAAATTGAAGGCAAATTCGAATCTAATAAAATTGTCCCATCCATTTTGCAACACATCGAAGAAGAAAAGGAAGAAATGTTTATGTTAGGAAAACCCTATAACCATGATTGATCAAAGTTTTGTTGAGCAAGTTCACGCTCTAGTTCAGCAAGTTGGTAATTTTCAAATAGAATATCAACGCAAAGTTTTAGAAACGCCTATAGAAGATAAATCAGTACACAATTTTGTGACTTATGTAGACAAAAAAAGTGAAGAGCTTCTTATAGAAGGTCTGCAAAAATTGCTTCCTGAAGCAGTTTTTTTGGCTGAAGAAAGCGGAGGGAAGCTCGATTACGAAAAACCTTCTTGGATCGTTGATCCACTAGATGGAACTACGAATTATATTCACCAGATCCCTATTTTTTCTATAAGCGTAGCGTTGTGGAATAAAGGGAAATTAGAATTTGGGGCTGTTTATCATCCACATGCACGCGAGTTTTTTTATGCTATTTCTAACCAAGGAGCTTTTTTAAATGATATACCCATTCAAGTAACCCAAGCTCAAAAACTATCCGATGCACTCTGGGCTACAGGCTTTCCCACACACGATTTTCCTTTGCTTGATAATTACCTTGAAATCATACGGTATTCGATTCAGTATACCCATGGCCTTAGGAGACTTGGAAGTGCTGCAATAGACCTAGCGTGGGTAGCTGCTGGACGTCTGGATGGCTTTTTTGAATATGGTCTTTCACCTTGGGATGTCGCAGCGGGAGCTCTTCTCGTTCAAGAGGCAGGAGGTATTATTTCCGATTTTTCTGGAAAAGACAATTTCCTTATGGGTAAAGAAATCGTTGCGTGCAATCCTTTATTACATCCACTGTTCATAGAGCAATTAAATAAATTCCTTTATTCCTGATAAGAATTTTCACGTTTTTTACTGCTGATTTTTAATTTCTTTTTTAGAGTTTATTTATCTAAAATAGCCATTTTCTGCGTGAAAAAAAGATTTGTTCGTTGATTTTTTTTGTAAAAACGGGAGTATGAAAGGAGTATGAAAACAGTTGTAAAATTTTTAATTATTTTAAGGGATTGGAATGGTTTAGCTAGTCAGGAAGTAAGGATGAAAATCATATCTGAGTAAAAAGCGATGGAACTGTTCGATTAAATTGTCCAGCAACTAGAAGGCAAATTTATATTGAAGAAGGCTCAAAACGTCTTACTTGACCAGGGTATACTAGAAAATAATAAAAACAATCTTCTTTCGCTTCCCCAAGTAATTTGCACCTTAAAAATACTGCCGGGAAATAACAAATGCTTAATAAAAAGGCAGATCGAAATTATTCTAATTTTTCGAATAATTCTGGAAGACGCTTTAGAAAGGCAAGTTCTCGCATCTTTTCAACAACTTCTCTTACGGGGCTTCCAAAATAAGTTTTGCCACCTTCCAAAGATTTAGAAACGCCCGATTGACCAAGCACCACTGCTCCTTTACCAATGGTAAGGTCTTTATTAACACCTACTTGTCCCCAAAGCACCACATCATCCTCAATGGTGACAACACCAGCTATCCCGACTTGAGAGGAAATTAAACAATTTTTACCAATGATGGTATCATGACCCACCTGAATATGATTATCCATCTTCGTTCCCTTGCCTATGATGGTATCCCCAGATACGCCGCGATCAATGGTACAGCATGAACCAATTTCTACATCATCTTCAATAATAACTCGTCCACATCCTTCGAGCTTATCATAGTGTGTAGGTCTTCTCTTAAAGTAAAAAGCTTCTCCGCCAATGACTGTTCCACTATTGATAATGACATTATCGCCAATGATTGTATCAGAATGTATAGTTACATGAGCATAAATAATACAATTTTTACCAATCTTCACGTTATGTCCAATGAAAACAAAAGGTTCAATAATAGTTCCCTCACCTATCTCTGCTGTCGGGCTAATTGCAGATTCAGATGGAATAAAGGGTTTAAAATACTTTACGAGTTTAACATAATCACGAAAAGGGTCGTCACTGTAAAGCAAAACTTTCCCTGCAGGTGGATCAACATTTTGATTAATAAGAATAACAGTTGCAGCTGAATGTAACACCTTGTTGTAATACTTTGGATGATCTACAAAGGTAATATCTCCAACCTCAACTCGATGGATTTCGTTAATTCCTGTCACCCATGTTTGGGGATCACCTGCAATTGCTAAATTTGGATTAGCAATTATATCGACTAACTGTTTTACGGTATATGGCTTACTAAATTTCATGTTCTTATTCTTTTACTCTTTCGCCGTATTCGCCTGTTCGAGTGTCCACTTTAATTTTATCACCAACATTTACAAAAAGAGGGACATTTACCGTAGCACCTGTTTCAACTACAGCAGGTTTCATGGCGGCTGTGGCAGTATCGCCTTTTACTCCAGGTTCAGCATAAGTCACTTCAAGTACTACATAAGCAGGCAATTCGCAGCTAATAGGGGTTTCTGATTCAGCATGAAAAACGATTTCTACTTCTTGGCCCTCCTTTAAAAATTGAGGAGCATTGATCAAACTTTCGTCAATTGCTATTTGTTCGTAAGTTTCACTGTGCATAAAGTAATACGTTGTTCCCTCTTTGTAAAGAAATTGATAAGGTCGCCTTTCTACACGCTGGATATTAATTTTGGAACCAGCAGGAAATGTGTTCTGGATCACTTTTCCTGTTGTTAAACTTTTCAATTTTGTTCGAACAAATGCGTTCCCTTTTCCTGGCTTTACATGTTGAAACTCAACGACGACATACAAGTCTCCATTCCATTCAATACAAATACCATTCTTAAAATCAGCTGTGGTTGCCATTTTAAAATTTTAAATACGTTGCAAAAGTAAAAAAAATAAACAAAATCTAACTCATAATTTCTAATTTTCTATTGCTTTATACGTGTTTTCACGTAATTTTTATTCTTCTGAAAAAAAATATAAACTTTTTTGTTTACAAATAGTCAAATAAATAGAGAACATTCACCCGAAAGGGTTAAAATACATGAGCCATGGAAAAAAGAAATTGTTTAATGGGTTTTGGGGTTAAAGAAGGATGGATGGTTGCCTTGCTAATAATTCTTTTATTCCCCATCCATTCTTCTTATGGACAATCAGGATCGTGTGATCCTATAACCCCATTTTTTGTTGTGGATCTTTCCGCTTCGCCAGGTGGAACCTGGACATCTCCAAATGTTTCTCGTAGAGGAAATTGCTGTGGAACAACTTTTCCAGATCGCTGTATTGAATTTGAAATTCATCTTAACCCTGGAACTGTTGCTATTAATTTCACTATTGCTTCTGGAGCTATTCCTCCAGGCTCAATGTTTTATCAAATTGATTGTGGACCTCAAATTCCTGTGGGTCAACCTGTTTGCATCACTGGTCCAGGACCTCACACTTTAACTTTCTGTAAACCAGGAAATAATCCAAACACGTACGCAATTGAGGCTATTCCTTCTCCTCAAGTTTCTCCACCCATCTTGGCAAGTCAAACATGCCCTGGACAATTATGGGTGCAGGGTCTTGATCCAGCAACAATTCAATGGCATGAAATTACCAGCGGAACAGGTGTTTACGATGCATTCTTAAGTTGCACCAATTGTGCAAATCCCGTAGTAACTCCTTCTGCTAACCCTCCTGCTTATGTCGATTATGAGGTATGTGGAACGGTTCAAGCTCCTGCTTGTAATGGAATTATTCACTTTTGTGACACCGTACGAGTTACCATGTTTTCTCCTATTCAAGCATCAGTTAATCCAAACCCCGTTAGTTTTTGTCAAGGTAACACACCCCCTGATGTTTTTGCTTCAGCGATGGGTGGGTGGGGGAATTTAACATATAGCTGGTACAATAGCAGTGGACAACAAGTTGGCTCTGGTCAACAATGGACACCATCAACTGCGGGTAATTATTATGTTGTTGTTACAGATCAGTTATACCCAAACTGCCCTGCCGACACCGTTCCATTTACTGTTGTTTCTTATCCACAACCTACTATCCAGATTACCCCTACCTCTCCAGGTATGTGCGAGGGATCTTCTGTCACTTTAACTGCACAGGGAGCAAATTCTTATCAATGGTCGCCATTAACAGGTCTTTCTCAAATAAATAATAATCAAGTTATAGCATCTCCATCAGCAACTACTACTTACACAGTTACAGGAACAGATGCTCATGGATGTTCGAACACTGCATCGGTTACTGTACAAGTTTTCCCAGCCCCGGTAGTAGATGCAGGCCCAGATCAAACAATTTGCGAAGGACAATCTGCACAACTCCAAGGAAGTGGTGCATCGTTATATAATTGGACACCTGCTGCCACGCTTAATAACCCATCTATCCCAAATCCTGTTGCAACACCCACAACTACAACAACCTACTATTTAACAGGTTTTTCATTAGGACCAAACATAATATTTAATGGTGATTTTGAATTAGGAAATGTCGGTTTTGTTACAGATTATCTCTACAACCCTAACTTAATTCCAGAAGGAAATTATTATATTACAAACAATCCACGAAATACACATCCAAATTTTGCACAATGCGAGGATCATACCCCCAATCCTGGAGATAAAATGATGGTTATTAATGGTGCCCCTGTTCCAAATCAAAGAGTATGGTGTCAAAATGTATCTGTTACACCTAACACTGACTATGTCTTTTCTACATGGATAACCAGCGTACATCCATTAAATCCTGCCGTATTACAGTTTTCGATCAATGGGGTTCTTTTAAGTAATCCATTTACTGCAACTAGTATCGTTTGCAACTGGCAGCAATTTTATCAAATTTGGAATAGTGGAGCTAACACTTCAGCCGAAATCTGCATTGTAAATCAAAATATAATACGAAATGGTAACGATTTTGCTTTGGATGATATTTCTTTTGCTCCTCTATGTTCAAACATTGATTCTGTAACCGTCTACGTAAACCCTGTCCCACATATCACCGTTTCTAACGACACAATTTGTGAAGGTGAAGCTGCTCAGCTCCAAGCCAATTCTACTATTCCTAATACTTCATTTACTTGGAACACAGGCTTCAGCGGAAATCCATTAACGGTCACCCCCACATCTACAACAACCTATTCCGTAACAGGAACTTCAAATGGTTGTTCAAACAGTGCCACAGCATCGGTAGTTGTAAATCCCGTACCTTCCCTTAATATTACAGCTACGAAAGCAATAATTTGTCAAGGAGAAACAACAGAACTTACAGCTTCTGCTTCCGTTGCGGGTTCAACTTTCCTCTGGTCCACCGGCAATACCTCCCCATCCATCACCGTATCACCTAATACCACCACCTCCTACTCCGTCACCGTTACCTCCCCTGACCAATGCTCCAACTCCGCTCAAATTACCATCAACGTCAACCCCTTACCTTCCGTAAACATCACCGCAACCAACACCACCATCTGCGACGGGAACTCCACCTCCATCACCGCTACCTCCTCCATCC
>Ga0308395_1000088_pt1 | contig 86324 bp, 69 predicted proteins | sample Hotspr20SampleP4_FD_202097 | JGI IMG/M metagenome (GOLD analysis project Ga0308395, IMG submission 202097) | Hot spring phototrophic mat microbial communities from Mushroom Spring, Yellowstone National Park, Wyoming, United States - 20050930_P4 ... | reverse complement strand
GCAAGTATGAATATTTTGAGCCGAAGAGTGTTGAGATAAAGGAAGATGGAGGGGGAAATATAGTTGTTTGTCCTAATCCAGCAAGCGAGACAGTGACTATTCGGAGTAAAGAAGGCGAGACATTTGACTTGATGGATATATGCGGAAGGATCATTAAAACTTTTACCATACAAAACGCAATCGAACAAATACAAGTCAACTTGCCAAGTGGGATATATTTTATCCGAGAAAAAGAAACAGGCTTTACACAAAAGTTAGTGATAGAATAAAAACCAACATTAAATTTTTACTTGCAAGGAGCCGGTAAGTGTTGCTTATCGGCTCTTTGTTTATGCCATGGTTTATGGTTTTTTGAGAGAGAAATATTTTATGTATAAATAGGAATTAAATTCGGTATGTAGTGAATTTTACTAACTTTCACGGAACTTTACAAAATGGACAGACCATTTCAAAATTTTTTTGATTAAAAGGAAAAAATTTCTTATCAATTAACATTAAACAAATAAAGGACAAGTAAGGTTAGAATAATTAATTTTGTAAAAAATGAATGAAATGCCTCTAGTTTTTAACGATATTGCTGATGGTTATGATTCGTGGTTTGAGACTCCTGAAGGTAAAACAGTAAAGGCTCTAGAGTTAGATACGCTCTTTAGGATGGTGGGTGATGTGAAGGGGCGAAAAATGCTTGAGGTAGGTATAGGCACTGGACTTTTTGCTATGGAGTTTCGGGCAAGAGGGGCGGAAGTGGTAGGCATTGATCCTGCTCCTCGCATGGTTGAGATTGCACGCTTACGTGGCTTCGACGTACAAATAGCTTATGGCGAAAATTTACCTTTCCCGGATGATAGTTTTGATATAGTTTTTTCTATGACAGCTATGGAAAATTCTCATGATCCGAAAAAATTTTTATCTGAAATGGTTCGAGTTACAAAAAAAGATGGAATAGTGGTGGTGGCAGTTTTAAATTTGCTCTCACTTTATGGACTGTATCGAAAACTCTTTGGGTGGAAAAAGCAAAATCTCATTTTTCGAAATATGCACTTTTTCACATGGTGGGAGCTTAAAAAGCTTATGAAAAAGTATGTGCAGCAAGTTGAAATTACATCTTCAGTTTTTTTCCCTCCCAATCCTTCAAGTTATTTTCTAAAACATGCTTATGATCTTGAAAAATTGGGGCAGCGTTGGGCAAAACCTTTGGGGGCTCTTCTTGTTTCAAGAGGGTTGAAAAAAAACTGTTAATTTTGTTAAGTTTTTTTAGGTAAAAATGGAGTGGTTGTTTTTCTCGGGCTTTTTGATTGTGGTTCTTGCAATTCTTTTTATCGATCTGGGTATTTTTGATAAGCATTCTCATAAGCCTTCTTTGCGAGAGTCGCTTATCTGGATTTCCGTATGGGTCAGTTTAGCTCTTGTTTTTTATTTTTTTTTAAGATTTTATGGTCATTTACTTCATGGAATTGATTCGTTTGAAAAATTGTCTGCCATTATCAAAGAAAATGGGCATCCTATTTCCGTGGCTAACTTTAGTTTCGCGGAAGCTCTGAAGATTTACAACAGAAATTTATCGCTCGAATACATCACGGGATATGCGATTGAGTTTACCCTTTCGTTGGACAATGCTTTCGTGATTTTTATGCTGTTTGTTAGTTTTAATGTAAAGGAAATTCATTATAAGCGAGTACTTTTCTGGGGCATACTTGGAGCTATTATTTTTCGCTTTTTGTTTATTTTCCTGCTTTCGGCTCTTATTCACAAGTTTGAATGGATGTTTTATGTATTTGGTGCCATTCTTTTTTATTCGGGGATCAAAATGTTTGTAAACCGAAATAAAGAAGAAAAAGTCGATCCACAACATCATCCTTTGGTTAAATTCGCTTCTAAGTATTTTCATGTATTTCCTCGTTTTGTAGGAGAAAATTTTTTTGTTAAAAAAAACAAAAGGTTATATGTAACCCCACTTTTTGTGGTGCTTTTGCTCGTTGAATTTAGCGATATTATTTTTGCTTTTGATTCAATACCTGCTATTTTTTCAGTTACCAAAGACCCTTATATTGTTTTTTTCTCAAATACTTTTGCCATTTTAGGCTTGCGAACACTTTTCTTTTTGGTTGTTCATTTGATTAATCTGTTTAAATATTTAAAAGTAGGCATTTCGTTTTTGTTGATATTTATTGGGTTTAAACTCATGTTTCATTCCTGGTTAGTGCAAATTGGTTTTACTACGCAACATTCGCTTATGGTGGTTCTTTTCACCTTGATTTTAAGTATAGCGGCTTCATTAATCGTTGGTTTCAAAGAAGTAAAATAGTAAATGCTAAAAAATTCTCTAATCGTTTGATGGTTTGTGATGTAATGTAAAATTATTAATATAACACTTGCTTTTTTTTGAATTTACTTCAATGTTAAAATGAAAGGCGTTTATTTTTTAGATTAAGTTTGAAGCATCTACTTTTTGCATTTGCTACTAAAATTCAAATGAGTGTTGGGTGATAATATTGATGTTATGTTAAATAGAGAAGCATATCATTTTAACTCCGTATAAAAAAGTTTTTTTATTTTATAAATCCTTTTCTTTCAATTTCAAATGCTATTTTTTTTACTTTCTTTTTTTGTAAAAAAAATTAAAGAAATTTTTAATAATTGATTTAAACCGTAAAAAACATGATGAAAAAATAAATATGAAAAAATAAATATTTATCCAAGTTCTGTTAAATAGCTGTGATCCATAGAAATTCAAAGAGGTCAGAAATTGATGTATTTTGAGAAATTTTAAATGCTCAAGATTCTTGCAAAAAATGTAAAAGTTTGAGTTTTCACGTAGGATTTTTTATAGCTATTTATGTAGAATGTTTGGAATAGTCTTATTGTTGAACAAAAAGATTGTAAAAAGATGTGATTTGGTTTTTAAAACAACGTTTATCCTACCTCGTGTTCTTTTGTGATAAATTCTTCATGCGTTCCCACTTTGATAAAAGTGTGATCCCACTCTGTCCCCCGTGGAAAGGGGGATTAAAACTAAGTCTTACACTTGTGCCATTTGATTTTGCTGAAACTCTATCTGAATTAATTGATATGAAAAATATTCGTTGCTTTTGACACAAAAATTTTTGGCCTCCATGAGCTATTTTTCTATGGCACTAACTGACTTTATTATGCTTCGAGCAGTGGCTTTCCAATAAAAAATGATGTATAAAAGTTTTTGCAGGTGTTTTTACATTTTAGAAGTCATTTTTTCATTTCATTAAAAGAGGGTAAAATAGCTTCTTGTCCATAAAAAAACCCTGCTTTTCGCAGGGTCTTGGTTGTTAGAAGTCGCGTTCTACATCTTTGTCTCCTCGACCAGAAAGGTTAATGATGGCCAACATGTTTTTATCTTTTAAAATTTTCATAGCAAGGGCGACAGCGTGACTGGATTCAATAGCGGGAATGATACCTTCGAGAGTTGAAAGCAAACGGAAGGCTTCGATGGCTTCTTGGTCTGTTATAGGATAATATTCAGCTCTACCTGTGTCTTTGAGGTAAGCGTGTTGTGGACTTATGCCAGGATAATCAAGTCCTGCTGCGATTGAATGCGATTCAACAGGTTTGCCTTCATCGTCCACGAGGCAGTACGAATAGGTTCCCTGAAAAACTATTGGTTTTCCATAGCTAAGTGTAGCAGCTGTTTTCCGTGGAAGATTTTCTCCGCCACCTTCTGCACCATAAAGTTTTACATGATAATCTTCTAAAAAGGCTGAAAAAAGGCCAATGGCATTACTGCCGCCGCCCGCACAAGCAATTAAAGCATCGGGCAAACGACCTTCCAGAGCTAATATTTGCGCTCGAGCTTCTTGGCCGATGACACTTTGGAAGAAACCTACCATTCGTGGGTAAGGATCGGGTCCTACTTGTGAGCCCAACAGATAATAAATGTCTGGATGGCTGATGTAATATTCCAAAGCTTCATCGACGGCATCTTTGAGCGTTTGATTTCCTCGTGTGACGAGCACCACTTCTGCCCCAAGCAATTGCATGCGTCTTACATTCAGAGCCTGTCGTTTTGCATCTTCGGCTCCCATGAAGATTTTGCATGGAATGCCCACTAGAGCAGCAGCAGTGGCTGTGGCAACTCCATGTTGACCTGCTCCCGTTTCAGCTGCAATTTCTTTGGCTCCTATGTATTTTGCTATGAGAGCCTGTCCAATGGTGTTGTTTATTTTGTGTGAGCCCGTATGATTGAGATCTTCTCGTTTGAGGTAAATTTTGCTACCTATGTGCTTCGATAACTTTTGAGCATAATAAAGCGGAGAAGGTCGACCTGCATAATGAATTAAAGTAGTGATGAATTCCTCCAAAAATCTAGGATTTCTACTGTACTCATCAAAGGTTTCGCTTAATTTTTTTAAAGGCGCCTTTAACACATCGGGGACATAGGCTCCACCATAGGGCCCATATTGCCCATTATATTTTAACATTTCTTTTACAGGCTTAACACTTACTTCTTGTAATGGATTGTTCATGCTTGTCATGTTTTTTGCTTTTTAAATTTGGGTGAAACGTTGAAAAAAAAATGTTGGTTGAAAAGACTATGTGGGTTTGTTGTGTAAGTTTAGATGTCATTGGCTCTGGCAGCTTCCTGCCAGAGCCAGATTTTTTGGTTTATGGTTTTTATGTGTTTTACTGGTTTGTTTTTCATGTTTAGTTAATTTGATGTTATAAAACAAAATCGCCGCAGGAACTCCTGCGGCGACCAACTATTTTAAAAATTACTTATACTTTACATTAACCTGCAGGAACTCCTTCCTCTTGCGTAGCGCCACCACCCATATGAGATATGTTTGTAATACATGCTCAAATTTTTTGCAAAAATATTTTAAATTTTTTATTTGTGGTTTGTTATGTTTAGAATTTTTTCTAAAGAAGTGAGCATCGAAAGTTATTGGAATCATAATAATTTTACTTAGAGTTGTGAGATGCTTGCAAATTCGTAACTTTGACAACGATGCAAGGAAATTGCTAAATGATAGTTTGGTTGTGAGATGCTTGCAAATTCGTAACTTTGACAACACTACAACTCACTTTTATCTACAATTTCAAGTTGTGAGATGCTTGCAAATTCGTAACTTTGACAACCTGACAAAAGAGTGACGCCATGCTTCTCGGTTGTGAGATGCTTGCAAATTCGTAACTTTGACAACTAAATAAATGCACTGTTGCTTGGCTGCGGGGTTGTGAGATGCTTGCAAATTCGTAACTTTGACAACGAAAAGAAGTCAAAAAGACAAGCTGTGTGTGTTGTGAGATGCTTGCAAATTCGTAACTTTGACAACTGTTGGGAATAAGCGTTGGAGCACAGTTTTGTTGTGAGATGCTTGCAAATTCGTAACTTTGACAACTCACTGCCATTTTAACTGAAAGTAAAAGAAGTTGTGAGATGCTTGCAAATTCGTAACTTTGACAACACAAGGAAATATATTAATGTTATATTTGTTGTGAGATGCTTGCAAATTCGTAACTTTGACAACTGACGGGTACACCATTTCAAAATGAGCCTTGTTGTGAGATGCTTGCAAATTCGTAACTTTGACAACTCCGCACTTCTGATAGCAAATGGATCATTTGTTGTGAGATGCTTGCAAATTCGTAACTTTGACAACATTCAGCAATTTCATGCTTCATTTTCGCAAGTTGTGAGATGCTTGCAAATTCGTAACTTTGACAACTTGTTCCCATATATATATGCCACCACCTGCGTTGTGAGATGCTTGCAAATTCGTAACTTTGACAACAGCAAGGCTTCTTCCAGGGTTAGCTTTTCGGTTGTGAGATGCTTGCAAATTCGTAACTTTGACAACGCTTCGATAACATCATTCGATATGCCCGCAGTTGTGAGATGCTTGCAAATTCGTAACTTTGACAACCTTTTCAGCTTGCTTTTTTTTTTAATTCTCGTTGTGAGATGCTTGCAAATTCGTAACTTTGACAACAAATTTTAAAGTAAGCCCTATGGCTGGTGCGTTGTGAGATGCTTGCAAATTCGTAACTTTGACAACTAATCCAGCTGTGCTTTGGCAGGCGGAGAAGTTGTGAGATGCTTGCAAATTCGTAACTTTGACAACCTGCCGCAGGGGTTTTAAACTTTCAGATACGTTGTGAGATGCTTGCAAATTCGTAACTTTGACAACGTTACCGTACCTCTCCTCGTAACCAAGTGAGTTGTGAGATGCTTGCAAATTCGTAACTTTGACAACAGTGGGGAAATAACACTATAGCTGGTGTTGGTTGTGAGATGCTTGCAAATTCGTAACTTTGACAACTTAATGATGTTATGGATTGCTAGGGGTTTTGTTGTGAGATGCTTGCAAATTCGTAACTTTGACAACTTTTCTCCATCGCATCAATCTCTGCAGTATGTTGTGAGATGCTTGCAAATTCGTAACTTTGACAACGGTTCTTCCAACGCAATGCCTAACTTCATTGTTGTGAGATGCTTGCAAATTCGTAACTTTGACAACTAAATTCACCACTTGCATCGTATGCTTTCGGGTTGTGAGATGCTTGCAAATTCGTAACTTTGACAACAATTCCACGTATAGATATTATTTTAAATAAGTTGTGAGATGCTTGCAAATTCGTAACTTTGACAACTAAAGCTTCGAAATATTTCTTGCCGAATTCGTTGTGAGATGCTTGCAAATTCGTAACTTTGACAACTAAAAGCACTTCCTACATTTCATGAGGGAAGTTGTGAGATGCTTGCAAATTCGTAACTTTGACAACTGACACTATTCGTGAAAGAGGGAAGAGGGTGTTGTGAGATGCTTGCAAATTCGTAACTTTGACAACCCTCACCCTTTTGTAATGCACCCTCCCACGGTTGTGAGATGCTTGCAAATTCGTAACTTTGACAACAAAATAATCATCAGCATCCATCCAACTTCTGTTGTGAGATGCTTGCAAATTCGTAACTTTGACAACAAAAAAGCCTTCTGTGCCTCGGTTTTATTTGTTGTGAGATGCTTGCAAATTCGTAACTTTGACAACTTTATTTCGATGGTAAAAAATATGAGGGTGTTGTGAGATGCTTGCAAATTCGTAACTTTGACAACTATTATAAAAGATGACATCTCGATATCTCCGTTGTGAGATGCTTGCAAATTCGTAACTTTGACAACTTTAAGGCAAGCTGGAATTTTGCTGCCATAGTTGTGAGATGCTTGCAAATTCGTAACTTTGACAACCCTTCCTTTTAGGAAGGTTGTTTTTTTCTATGTTTCAGGAAAATTTTGGAATGAAAAAAATAACCCCTTATCCTTTATAAAAGGAAGGAAAAGAAGATTTTTTTAATTCTACCAGTTAGAAAAGTTCTAACTGGACGGAGGGTGGGGGAGGAGCTGTTTTATTTCCGTTGTGAAATACTTTCATCATGCGGAATTGTCGGTCGGTAATAGGAAGGAGAATGATGGACCCTTCGTCAGGCATGAATTGTATTACGCGTTTCATGTGTGCTTCGGCACTTTCCCAGCTAGCACAATGCCGCATGTAGAGGGAAAGTTGAACCATGGCAAAACCACTTTTTAAAAGGTTTTTTCTAAACTGGTTCATGTTTCGCTGCTGCTTCTTGGTAATGGTTGGCAAATCATAAAAAACTACTACCCACATATTGCGATATTCATTTAATCTGTGATTTTCCATACGAACTTAAATTGGGCAATTGCAACTTTTTATTTTTTCCGGCAAGGCATTTTTGCAACGATTGAGCCGAAATAAGCAGAGCATTTAGCAAAGGACTTGTTTCTTTTTTTATTTCACAATCTACATATAGTATACGAAGTAATTGGGCCTTGATTTCTCGGGTTAAATTTTCTTGAAGTCCGTGAGTTTGAATGAGTTGGTAAACATGAAGATCGACAAAAGGCCGATAGGGTTCCATTAAGTCGTCGGCAAGACAAAATGCGTTGCTTCTGTGATGATGATGTAGACCAACCATAGGTAGTAAGCCAACTTCAATGAGACTTTGTGCCGTAGCTGCCCTTAATATGGCATAAGTATAATTGAGATAATTGTTTGGAGGAGCACCGTCAGGGTCGCGCTGAAAGGATTGTAGCATATGAAAAAGTGTAGGCCAGTATTGACTCGAAGCTATGCCTTCGCGGTTGGTGGTGTCTCCACTTTTTACCTCACTAGCAAACTTGCTAAGTAATTTTGCTTTGTCATGAAAACCAAGAAAAGACAATACGGAAGCTTGATTTAAGATTTTTTGTTTTACCAGTTGACTCCAAAGTTGTTTTTTGAGTGGTTCGGATGCCTTGATTTGTGTAGTAAATCGTTCTTGAATGAGCGTATGTGTGTCGTAAGGTAACATGAGAGCCGAAGGCATGTGATTAGTAGCACAGCTTACAAGAATTACATTTTGCTTCATAAGCTCCATCATCAGTGCATGGGTCAAACGAATTTGGGGATGATCGAGTATGATCATCCCCAGGTCTTCAATTGGAAAAGAATGTTCTTTTTCTTCTCCATGTTCGTCAGTAAGTAGCATTTTGAGTTGCAAAAGTTCAAGTCTTAAGCTAGCAGCTTGGCTAATGTAAAGCGTTCGTTTAAGCATGATTATTCAAATTTTATAGGTTCGTAATAATCTATGTCTCCTAAAACATTTAGATGAATTTTTATAGGTTTTATCAATTTGAGAGCAGTTAGACTTTGTACTCTTCTGGATTTTTTGTCGAAATCTGCAGTTGTTTTCGTGTGATGAGCAAAAACATAGAACAAAGAGGATAGTTTTTGCACCCTGTAAACATAAGGCGAAAGTTTATCATAAGCTTTTTCTTGTATCCATTGTTTGGCTTGTTCATGTTCAAGTTCTAAAATAAAATGTTCGCCGCTTTGCATGCTGAAAAGGAATGTCCATGATGGCTCAGGCAAGTTTTGAATAAAAGTTTCTGGTAAATCTTTGCCCTGATCTTTCAATCTTTCTTTTGCTTTTGAGAGGAGTTCTTCTTGTTGAGCAGGATCGGTAATGATAACAGGAAAGCCATATAATTTACGTTGCACGGCATGCCAAAACGTACAAACATGCTCATGTAATTTCCCTTGTTCATCTTTATAAATGGCGATGTGATGATTATTGCTAGAAATTACATAAGGGGTATTTTTCTTGTTGAGGTAAAGTGGTGTAGGCACAAATAATGCTTCCACTCTGACCGATCGTATAGTGATGTGTTTGTCAGGATTAAAGTACAGTACCGACTCTTTATCTTTGTTTGCGTCTTTGCTTACGTTTGCAAGAATTTCTTTTACTTTAACATCTACAACATTTTTTAGTTTCTTCGTATCTTTTAGGATGTTTTTAACAGGAAACTTATAGACAAATTTCGTTTCGTAACATAAAACGTTTTCAAGCTTACGTTTATTTTCTTTGTCAACGTAGATGGGTTGTTGTTTTAAGGATTTTTTTACTTTTTTGGCATCGTTGTGATATTCAGCGAGTCTTTCTTTGATGAGTTCACGGAGTTTAGGACTAATGATATTCTCTAAAATGTCAGGGTTTTTTTTGTAGGCTGAAAAAAAATCATCAATGGTTTTGCGAACGGGAACTTTAATTTCTCCGTAATAGGTCTCCTCATGTAGTTTTCCGCGTGGGGTAAGCACTTTTTGGATTTTGCCTGATGGATAAATGTTTTTACTCCAGGTAGCAACTTTTTTTCCAGGTTTTGAAGAAATAAGAATACGTTCAACATGTTTTTTGACCTCGTGGGTTTCAAAAGGTTTTTGGCTAATTAAATATTTTTCGAGTAGGGAAAGTCTATTTTCGTATGCATCCAGTTTAACTTGAGTGTTTTTTAATTCTTCACGGATTTGTTGTTGAATTTCTTGGGATGAAAGTGTGTTGATACGTTGGATGAAACCTTGTTTTGTGCAGGCAATCACAAGAGCATCGATGGCATGATGACGGTGGTCATCGCGTTTTTTCTTGGTTTGTGTAGTCTGATTTTCAGTGCTATCCTCAGAGTTGCTTTGCGTTTCGTCAGCTATATTTGTTTCTATGCTTTCGTTGGATTCGTCGTCACTTAAAATGTCGTTCCAACCCCACAAGTGGCGAAGTTTTCCTGTCACAGCTCCAGAGGTGACTTGTATCTGTTTTGCGGTGATGGATCGAAGAATTTCTTTTGCTTTACGCGAAATATAAGCAGTTTCTCGCAAGTCTCGATTGAGAAAATCGTTGGGAATATCCTTGGATGACATCAAAAGATACTGATATTTTCTTTTTGTTATAAATTCTTTCTTGTAAAGTTCCTCTACTCGTTCCTCATAGAGTTTTAAAGCTTCCTCTCCTTTGCTTTTCATGTAATCATAGGCTGTTTGGTTGCTTTTGTCTCGATTGCATTGACTGTGTACGAGAATTTTGTTTTCCAGTGAGTCATCAAAATAAACTGCCCGAGGAATGATATGGTCAACGTCAATGTTTTCACCTGTGAGAGCTTCTGTTAGACTAAACGACTTTCCACAATACAGACATCTGCCATTTAATTCGTTAGCCTCATGATTAAAAGCTATATTGTCTTTTTTGCCCTTGCTTCCTTTTGCTATTTTTCTTCCATAAAAAAGTTTCCATTTTGTTATTGTTTTTCTATTAGGTGTGAGATTATATTCTTTTTCTAACTTTTCAGCAATTATTTTGTTTGATTTTTCATTTTTTTCAATATTTTCTGATATTTTTTTTCTTTCAGCTTTGCTAGCTTTAAGTTCACGAGCAAGTTCGATACGGATTTCAAATTGGCCATTTTTGCGTTCTTCAGGTGTGACGAGACCTTCAGCTGGATCAATGATTTGATTTACCACATGAATCATCTGATTAAGGATTTTTTCTACAATAGGCTGACGTAAGCTGTTTTTGGGAAGTAAATCCAATTTATCCTTAATCTCTGTGATGGGTTGAATATGAGTATGATTGCGATATCCAGCTTCTGATACTGCCTTGTCGTATTGCTTACCTTCCATAAGGTAGGGCAGAAGTTTTCGAATGGCTTTTGCTGATTTGTTGCCGTAACCGTCCTTTCCAAAATCAATTGCAGCTAGTTTTTGAGCAATTTCTTCGGGTAGATTGAATTTTTTTATAAGGGCTTTTTTACATTCTTCGATGTCGCTAATAGCATAAATGGTGTGCCACAACTGGTAAAGGGGTTCTTGGATGATGGTTTCAGCAACAATTTTTTTCTGTTGCACTTCTCCCGTTTCTAGGTGAATAAATTCATAATCGATAATATGCTTTTCAACCTCAAATTGCAAAAGCTGTTGAAACGCTGTTCCTGAAAGTATTTCTTTTAATTTAGGATAAGTTGTATTCCCTTGAATTTTAGGAAAATTGACATATTTATCTGTACCAAGCAATTTTTTAATGTCTGAAAAATTTAGGTTCTTTCCTTCATAAAGTTGAGAAAACAAAGTTTTTTTAACGTCAAGTGAAAGTTTCTCTTTACCAATTTCAATGTTATTCAAAGCTTCCCAGATTCTTTCATACTGAAAAAGTGGAGAGGATTTGGGTGCTACACGAGGACCTATGAAAATGGGTTCCCCATTTTTATTTTTTACCCATTTTCCTTCAAATTCACAGATAGAAACTAACTTCTTCTGTGATTTAAGAGGTCGTTGGTAGAAAATAATTTGATCGCGGAGCTTATGTACAAAATTATCAGTAAGCACCTCGGGGTAAAATTTTTGTTGACACGACATAATGGCATTGTATTCTTCCATGTAGGCTTCACGGGGATAGGTTTGTTCTTTTACGCGATAATGAGGATTTGCTTTGATTTCATCGTAGAATTTTTGTCCGATGGTTTTGCCTTCATCCTTTAGTTGTTGAAATTTGCTAAGCATTTCTTTTTGGGTTTTCGTCGCATCTTCATCGCCGAGATCGTGTTTTGAGCCGCTTTTGAAACCTCTTCGTTGGTTGAGATGATAGAGCACGCGTCCTAGTTCAGTGAGTGAAATTTTTTCAGTTACTGCTTTTGCTCTGAGCTCCCATAGTTGTTCACGAGCTATATGCAGTAAGTTTTCATCCCACATCCCGTGTTCTTTAAGTTCCTGAAGCAAGTATGTCCTCCGAAGTTTATAACGAAAATTGTTTCGCCGCATGGTACGGAATTGCCGTCTTTCTTGATTTTTTGTAAAACTTTTCCCTTGTTCAAAAGAATTTTTTTCATCACTGTCCAAAGGGATGATACGGCATCCCATACGAATCACTTGACGACGATTATCGTCGCTTTCCTTGATGAGAGCCCACCCTATAGAAGTGCTCCCAAGATCTAATCCTAAAATTTTCTTTTCCATATGAAGAAAAATTTTCGCTTTAAAAATAAATAAAAATTTTTTTGGTGTTTTTAAAAAAAGTATTAATTTTGTAGCACGAATTTGTAAGCATCTCACAATAAGGATGATTCCGTTGTGAGAACAGTTGGGTGGGGCAACTCACCCATTTTTTATTTCTTTGCTTTGCCCAAAGTGCTTTTAGCAGTTCAATAATTTCTAGGGCATGATAAGTTGGCTATCTTATGAGTAGAAAGGTAAGATCATCAGGCACGAGGATGGAATGAGTTGTAGCTGATGGCATTTCAATAGTTCTCAGCTTAGCAAAAAAGAAACGGAATAATAATCCCGTGTACAGGGGATGCGTATGGTTGCTGTATAATTTGTATTTTGCTAAAAAAACGTTTCGTGAATGGGATCCACTAGATAGGATTTTTGCTTAAAAATTTTAAAACTGAGGTAAAATAATTTGGTACTACGGCCGAAGAGATTAAAGAGCTCAAAGGATGGTTTAAACCCTAATTCCGCAACATGATATTACTCACCACCTTTTTTTCCTTTCTCTAAATGACTTAGGTTTTGCTGAAAAGTTATCAAAAATTGATTGTTACTACTTATATGTTTTCCTTACCTTAAAAGGGAAGGAAAAAATGAATGAACGCATCATACAAAAAGCGTTAGCTTTAAATTTACCATTTGAAAAATTATTATTTCATTGCAGTTTAAATTTTTAAGCATCTTTCTATTCATGAGGTACAACTTTCTATTTCCGAGGTAGAAGTTTTATCTTTTGAGGTAGAAATTTTATTTACCGAGATACCTTTTTCTACTTTCGAAGTACCTTTTTTATCTTCCGAGATAGCTTTGAGACAGCATCAATCCGAGTTTAAGATACCTTCAGGAATTACTAGGACATAGTAGCATGAAAAAAACTAAAATAAATACTCTTGTGTCTTCAAAAAGTTTACAAAAAATTAAAAATTTGTTTGGTGATTTTTGAAAAATATTTTTTTGCATAAAAAAACTTACCAAAAGTACTATGGGTAAGATAGGAAAACCAGACGTACAACGATCAAAAGAGCCACCAATTATTTTGACGACCCTTGACAATTAATTACGACTAACAATTATAGTTTATATTACGAAAAAAGTGGAGACCAGAGACCACTTTAAAAAACGGGGTGGATCCTGAAAAGCCAAATGAGGAGGGGAAATTAAATCTTTATGAAAATGAAAAGAATAACAACAATTGTAGGAGCAGTTTTAGTTGTTTTTTTCTTCTTTAACAATCAGGCAAAAGCCCAGGGTTCTGTTGGTGCTAATGTAGGATTATACAAAAGTTTCAAACAAGGATCTGATGTTATACTTGGATTTAATCTAAATGGTAAATTTTATATTAACGAAAACATGCGAGAGGGAGGTAATATATGCTACTATGCTAAATCTAATGAGGTTTTAGGAATAAAAACCAGAAGCTTCATAAGGCCAATTACTGCCTTATTCGAATATAGCTTTAGTGATAATGATTTTAGCCCTTATATAGGTGGTGACATGCGTATTTATCGTGTTGGACTTTCAATAAATGAAAATTCTGTGGTCAATGCTAATTTTGGCTTGCTCCCGTAGTGGTTTTGACTATAAATTATCTGACCATCTATTGTTTAATAGTAATTTAAAAATTCATTTAATTTTCACTAATCAAGAAACCACAACAGCATTTACTATTAATGCTGGGCTATGTTATAAATTTTAATTAGCAGCACATCATCGCACGATAAGTTCAAGCAGGCTTCCCATCTTAAAGAAAAATTGTTCTCTATATCAAAACCATGATTAAAGCCCCTGCTTGGGCTTTTCGTTTTTTATAATACAGAGGAAAATGCTTTTTGGTTCCATGTTGTTGAGTCCAAAAATTAGGATGAAAAGAGGTTAATCTTGAAAAATGCGTGAGCACTTTTGAGCTTTAAAATAGAATATCCATTTTTTTAATTTGTTAAGTAAAATCTTATAAAGCTAAGATAAGAAGTTCTCTTTAACTTTTTACATTTACTAATAAATAGAAAATTCATTTGTTTTCTGCGATTCCAGCAACTGTCAAAAACGGCAAAAAATAAAATCGAGAAGGAGTATTTCATCCATTTTTATTATTTTGTAATTTTGCGAAAAGTTATATTTTTATATGAAGAAAAAAGAATTTGATCCAAAAGATGTTGAATTGTCAAAACTTGCCAATGCTTTAAGTCATCCTGTACGTGTTTATATTCTCAAAAGATTAAATAAGATAAATTACTGCTGTACAAGTGGAGATATGATCGAAGAATTGCCTATTGCCAGATCAACTCTTTCTCAACATTTAAAGGAATTAAAATATGCTGGACTTATTCAAGGAGAGGTAGAGTTGCCTAAAATACGATATTGTCTTAACCAGGAGAATTGGGAAAAAGCAAGAGAACTCTTTGCTGAGTTTTTTGATTTAAAGAAATAAAGTTACACTTCGTTTAATTTTTGTCGGACAAGGGTTGCCAAAACATTGATAGCAATTTTGTTTGCTCCACCTTGCGGGATGATGATATCAGCATAACGCTTGGTAGGCTCGATAAAAATTTCGTGCATAAGTTTTACATATTTTTCGTAATGATCAAGGGCTTGTTGGAAAGAACGGCCACGCTCGACAGTATCTCTGCGAAGGATACGCATGAGGCGATCGTCAGGGTCTGCATCCACAAATACCTTAAGGCCTATTTTTTTTCTTAATTCTTCATGGGTAAAAATTAAAATTCCTTCGATGATGAGCACTTTGGTAGGATGAACGGGAATAGTTTCTTTAGCCCTCGAACAAGTTAAATAATTATAGATGGGCATCTCAACTGTTTTTCCTTCACAAAGTTCATTCACATGCTTACAAAGCAAGTTAAATTCAATAGAATCAGGATGGTCAAAGTTAACCTGCTCACGCTCTTCAAGGCTTAAATGACCAAGATCTTTGTAATATGCATCCTGGGGTAGAACGCTAACTTGTCCTTTACCGAATTGCTCAATGATGGCACGAACGACAGTTGTTTTACCGGAACCGCTGCCTCCAGCTATACCGATAATAAGCATTTTTTTGCAAACCTAATAAGTTTTTGCTAAATGATAAGCAATTTCTTTCTCTGTTTTTCTCTACTTTTGCAAAAAAACATGGGCTTGTTTTCTTTTTTTAAAAAATCATCTGAACAATCGATGGTCATTGGTCTAGAAAAGACCAAAAAAAATGTGTTTAAACGTTTATGGGATGCAATTTCGGGTAAAAAAGAAGTAGATGAGGAGCTTCTTGCAGAGCTTGAAGAAATCTTGTTGTCTGCAGATGTTGGGGTGAAAACTACCGTTCAACTTTTATCAGCTTTTGAAGAAAAGGCTCGAAAAGAGAAATTCGCTAGCGATGAAGAACTCATGAGGATTTTTGAAGATGTTGTTCTTGAGATGCTTTTAAAGTACAACACGCCTGAGAAGATTCTTCAAAGCTATGACGAAAGCATCAAACCGTTTGTGTACCTTATTGTAGGGGTTAATGGGGTAGGGAAGACGACAACCATCGGTAAACTGGCGGGGCAATTTAAGCAAGCTGGTAAAAAGGTTCTTCTTGGAGCTGCAGACACTTTTCGAGCAGCAGCCGTAGATCAGTTAAAAGTTTGGGCTAATCGGGCCGGAGTCGATATTCACGAAAAGGGTATGGGTGCAGATCCTGGTGCCGTTGCCTATGAAACATTAAGCAAAGCTAAAGCGGGCGATTACGATGTAGTAATTATTGATACGGCAGGAAGGTTGCATAACAAAGTAAATTTGATGAACGAACTTGGAAAAATCAGGCGAGTAATGAGCAAAGTCATAGAAACAGCTCCCCATGAGGTTTTGCTTGTTTTAGACGCCACGACTGGACAAAATGCTTTTGAACAAGCGCGTCAGTTTACGGAAGTTACGAAGGTTACAGGTTTAGTTTTAACTAAATTAGATGGGACGGCCAAGGGGGGAGTTGTCCTTGGGGTATCTAACGAATTTCAACTTCCTATTAAGTTCGTAGGTTTAGGAGAAAACATAGATGATTTACAAGTATTTGATCCTGAAGTGTTTGTAAAAGTGCTCTTAAAAAATGTCGATTAAAAATGTACGTATCAGCATTATAACCCTTGGTTGCCCTAAAAACCAGGTGGATAGCGAAAAATTAGCCGCAAGACTCACTGAAAAAGGTTTTATCGTTGAGCATGAAACTAGTAAAGCCGATGTCTTTATTGTCAATACGTGTGGCTTTATTCGTCCAGCACAAGAAGAATCCATTGAAATGTTATTAACGCTACGGGCTCAACACCCGAAAGCTCGCATCGTGGCTATGGGTTGTATGACGCAACTTTTTAAAGATGAACTGCAGGCAGAATTAAAAGAAGTTGATGCTATTTACGGAGTACATGAGGAAGACCGACTTATTCATGACCTCACAGGAGAAACTTTGTTTACGTCGGATGAAAACATTCATCGGAACTTATCAACCCCATCGCATTACGCATATCTAAAAATCAGTGAAGGTTGTAATCGTTCTTGCAGTTTTTGCACGATTCCTAAGATAAGAGGAAAACTACGAAGTGTACCGATAGATGTGCTCTTTCAAGAAGCCAAGCTACTAGCTTCAAAAGGTGTGAAAGAGCTTATTCTCGTTTCACAGGATACAGTTTCGTATGGGATAGACCTAGAAGGTAAACCTCAACTTGTAAATCTTCTTAAAGTTTTATCTGAAATTGAAAGCATAAATTGGCTTAGGGTAATGTATCTTTATCCTTCAGGAGTGACAGACGATTTAATTCGAGAAATTGCTCAAAATGAGAAAGTTGTTAAGTATTTTGACATTCCTTTTCAACATAGTCACGACAAGGTTTTAAAAGCTATGGAGCGTAATACAACTACCAAGCAACTTGAAATTTTGTTTGAAAAAATCCGTTCGTGGCTACCCATGGCAACCGTGAGGGGAACAGTTATCGTTGGTTTTCCTGAAGAATCAAATGCAGAGTTTGAGCATTTAATGCGTTTTGTAGAGCAATACAAATTTGAAAAATTAGCAATTTTCCCTTTTTCACTTGAAGAAAAGGCTCCTGTTTTCCAAAAGAAAAATGTTTTTCATTTTCCACATGCTAAAACAGTACAAAAAAGATATAATACATTGTCCGAAATGTTTGAAAAACTTAGTTTTAAAGCAAATGAAAAATATGTAGGAACCCGTCAAAACATTATTCTTGATTATTTCGATGTCGAAGAAAACGCATGGATTGCCAGAACCGAATACGACGCACCAGAGATAGACTTCGATGTAAAAGTATTTTTAAAAAATAATAGTCCAATAAAGCAAGGTGAAATCAAAAAAGTAAAAATTGTAAACCTTGATTTATATAGATTTAATGCGGAATTGTAAAATTCTTATGCAGATTTGTTAACCAAATGTTAACCGTAAATTTCCCAAATTTATTAAACTTTCATGAAAGAAAAACATCAAATTAACTGTAAATTTGAAAAAAAAATTGTGTTATGATAAAATGGCTATGGTTTATAATTTCAATTATTGCATTTGCAAATCTTAATGCAAGTTGTCCTGGAATACCCAATTTTACATGGTCACAGGTGTGTGGTACTTACACGGTAAATTTTACGAATACCTCTACATTACCTAGTGGTAAAACCATTGATTTGTTAATGTGGGATTTTGGTGATGGTTCACCCATTTATAGCGGTCCTCCAAGTACACATGGCAATCCGTCTCATACGTATGCATTGAGTGGTACTTACAATGTTAAGCTTAAAGTGCACGTAATGCCTGATAACTGTTGGGATTCTATAACAAAATCTGTAAAAGTCACAAATCCGCCTTTGGCTTCATTTACATTTTCACCAGATAATGCATGCTCACCTGTAACAGTAAATTTCACAAATAATTCTACTGGGAGCGGGTTATCTTATCAGTGGAATTTTGGAGATGGTAGTCCAACATCTAATCAGCAAAATCCTTCTCATTTGTATGATGTTTATGGAGGTGACTCTCAAGTTTTTACGGTGACTTTGATTGTTACAGATGAAAAAGGATGTAAAGATACTGCAACGCAAAATGTAACTGTAAAACAGCGTCCTAACATTGATTTTTATGATGCTAGGGGTTGGAAGCATTGTGCGTATGGAGCTATTGCTGCTGATACTTTGACTTTTGAAAATGTTTCTCCCGGGGCTAGTAATGTTACTTCATATTACATTCAATGGGGAGATGGACATGATACAACGGTTTCATCATTTACTTCATTAATTCATGTGTATTATGGAATGGGTAATTATAACATTCAAGTTACAGCTACAGGGACCAATGGCTGTACGAGTACTTGGTCGCATTCGTTACTGGTAGATCAAACTCCTACGGCGGGTATTACACCTCCCGCGCCGGGGAGCAATGAAGGTTGTGCACCTTTAACCCTAAGCATAGGCAACAATTCTACTTATAATGCAGCTACGACTAGCGTTACCATTCAGTGGGGGGATGGCAATGTAACAAACTTGCCGCTGGGAACCCCTACAGGGGGAACTTACACGCATACTTACACCATTGGCAATTGTGGAGCACCTGCAAATCCAAATCATACCATTACACTTATTGCAAGCAATGGTTGCAATACCTCTATCGCTACTTATTGTTGTGTTAATGTAAATATCCCTCCTCAAGCATTCTTTACACATACTACACCCACCTGTATTAATCAGCCTATAACTTTTTATAATTACTCTTCTAGAAATGAATGTGCATCTAATCCAAACAGTCGTTATAAATGGGATTTTGGAGATGGGACGGTCATTCCTTTTACGGTGGTTAACCATAGCAATAGCCCTCAGCAAGTATTAACGCATACCTATACTGAACCAGGAACCTATGTTGTTACTTTAACTGCTTACAATCCCTCGCCCTTGGGGTGTGATTCTACCAGGTTTCAACGTACTATTGTAATTGGAGATATGTTCCCAGATTTTGTGAGTGATACAGCATGTGTAGGTCAACAATTAACTCATTTACACAGTACCTCTACCGATACCATTATTCATATTGTAAACTATCAATGGACTTTTTCAGCAGCATCGCCCTCAACTGCATCAGGAGCTAATGTTACAACAACATATACTTCAGGAGGAAATCAATCTGCAACTCTTACAGTAACAGCCAACAACGGTTGTGTTGAGTCTATTACCAAACCTGTTTATGTATGGAGACTTCCTAATCCTAATTTTAGTTTTGCCAATAAGTGTGAATATGAATACATTTCTTTTAATGACCTTTCTACCATGAGTGCAGATAACAATCCTTTAGTTTCTTGGTACTGGTCTTTTGATGATGGAACGCATAGTACGCAACAAAATCCTTCTCATTTATTTCCAACGCATGGAGAATATTGGGTTACTTTAAAAGTAACTGATAACAAAGGTTGTTATAGAACTTCTAATTACAAAAAGGTTTTGGTTTATCCAAAGCCAACTGCAAATTATACAAACACTTTGGCATGCGAAAGTTTAATGGTAAATTATACAAATAATAGTACCTCTCCTCAAGCTTTAGCTCATCATCACTGGAGTTGTTGCTGGTTTGGCTGGCAGAGATATTGTTATCCTCATTACCCTGATGTTTGTACTAGCCAGGGTTGGTGGTATTGGAACACTACGCTTAGCTATGAGTGGGATTTCGGGGATGGATCTCCCATTAATACGGATAAAAATCCAACACATTTTTATTCTCCACCGGGCAATTATACCAATACATTAATTGTAACAAATATTTATGGATGTAAGGATACTATTCAGAAAGTTTTAACTGTTCATATTAATCCTACTGCTAATTTTATGGCTGATACAGTCTGTTTTAAAGATTCTACGCATTTTACCAATTTATCACTAAACAATGGAGGAACACCCCTTTCATCGTACAATTGGAATTTTGGTGATGCTACAACTTCTACAAAAACTAATCCAGCTAAGAAATATAATAACCCTGGTGTTTATAACGTAAGATTAATTACAACCAATCAAGTAGGGTGTAAGGATACCATTGTTAAACCCGTTCGAGTTTGGAGACTTCCTATAGATACTTTTGCAGTTAGCAATGTGTGTTTTCGAGATACCTTAAAACCCATCAATAACAGCGCCCCTACGGATGCTCCCTTGGCGCAATGGATATGGAACTATGGAGATGGAACTACGGATACAGCCTACTCAAGCACCCATCTTTATGGAAGTACAGGCCTATATAATGTAACTTTTACAGTTATTGATTTGAACAATTGCCGTAGTAGTAAGACCAAGCCCGTTCGCGTGTATGCTTTACCAATTGCGAATTTTGGTTTTTCTGCCGGGTGTCTTGGATATGGAGTGAATTTCTATGATAGTAGTACCATTGTTTCTCCTTCGGTGAATGGAAACATTAGCAGTTGGTACTGGACTTTTGGAGATGGAAGTGATACTACCATAAAAAATCCTGTCCATGAATATGAGTCAATTGGAACTTATACGATTAACCTTGTTGTTACAACATCGAAAGGTTGCAAGGATACGGCTAGCAAAGAAATAACTGTACATGTCTCTCCCGTGGCATCTTTCCATTATGACACAGTTTGCTTTAAAAATCCAACTCCTTTTTATGATGCTTCGGTGCCCATGCCTGCTGAAATTGTACAATGGAATTGGTCCTTTGGTGATGGAGGAACCGATTCATCCCAAAATCCTCAACACATTTTCCAACATCCTGGGTTTTATAACACAACCTTAACCGTTTGGGATGCCAATGGATGTCGTGGCACAATTGCTAAACCGGTACGCGTAGATAGTTTGCCTAAGCTTAATTTCTTAGCTGCTCATGTTTGTTTTGGTGATACTGTTAAGATTTTCAATTTTTCACAACCTACGCAAGGAAGTCCCATTGTTTCTTGGTATTGGGATTACGGTGATAGCACTTACGATACGCATGAACATCCACATCCACATTATTATAATAAAGATAGTACGTACACTATAACATTAATTGCTGAAAATGATTTAGGATGTCGCGATACCCTTAAGAAAATAGTAAATGTTTACAAACTCCCAACTGCTAATTTCAAAGCTACAACAGCTTGTCAAAAAATGCCTGTGAATTTTGCAGATTCGAGCTATAATCCAATTGCTAGTATCGTAGGCTGGAAATGGGATTTTGGAGATGCTTCGACAAGTACAGTTCAAAATCCAACACACGTATATCCTTATCCGGGAGACACGGTGTATCAGGTAACTTTGATTGTAAGAGATAACCACAACTGTTATGATACCATCCAAAAAGTGGTGAAACTTAATCCAAAACCAAGAGCAGGATTTTTCGCTAATGTTGCTTGCAGTCGCGATACTACATTCTTTGTAGATACTTCATGGGCTGGTGGACCTATTGTTAATTGGCTATGGAATTTCGGTGATGGTATTGGGACTTCGACTCAGCAAAATCCTGCATATATTTATCCACCGGTGCCCGTGCCAACTAACTTCAATGCAAGATTGATTGTAATTGACAACAATAATTGTCGTGACACTATTGTTAAACCTGTGCTTGTTAATCCGCAGCCCATTGCTAGTTTCTTTGCTGATTCAGCTTGCTATGGTTTTCCAAATCATCTATATGATTTATCTTACAGTACAGGTGGAGCTATTGTTAGCCAGATTTGGGATTTTGGCGATAGTTCAACCACAACAACGGGTGATTCTGTGCAACACATATACAATTCTCCAATTACTCACACAACGGATTATTTTGCTTCGCTTGTGGTGACCGATGCAAATGGCTGCAAAGATACCATTGTGAAAGCTGTGCGTGTATTTCCATTGCCTGTGCCTGATTTTACGATGGATACCACTTGTTTTGGAAACGCAACAGAATTTACAAGCCTTGCTTATAGTACTACCGGACCTTTAGTCTACTACTACTGGAATTTTGGTGATGGAGCTGATACAACAGGGATAGCGAATCCTTCTCATACATATACAGCCTATGGAGTTTACCCTGTTAAACTCATTGTTCGAGATATTAAGGGTTGCATGGATAGCATTGTTAAGATTGCCGCAATAGATTCACTTCCGACCCCTCTCATGCACATAGAAGGATTTTGTGCTGAAGATACTACACAATATTTTGACTTATCTTTACCTAATGGCGGTCAAATTGAAAGTTATTATTGGAAATTTGGAGATGGCTATTATTCTACTTGGCAGAATCCGCATCATTATTATGATTCTGCAGGCACGTATGAGGTGACACTCATTGTTACCAATTCACGTGGCTGCTCCGATTCTGTAAAACAATGGATTCAAATTATGCCTCCTATACGTGTAGATTATACCTTTGATACTGTTTGTGCTAGAACCCCAACGACTTTCAATGCATTTTATACGGAACAAACAGGTGCAAATGTTCAGACTTGGTCGTGGGACTTTGGCAACTCCACGACGGGCCAAGGCCAGCATGTCCAAAATACTTATATGGCAGGTGGATATTATACAGCAATTCTTTCTGCTACAGATCAAAATGGATGTACGAAAAAAGTAGTTAAATTGGTTCCAGTTATACCTGCACCGATGGATCCAGTATTCTTTAATCAAGAGTTTAAATTTTGCAAGTACGAGAATGGTTATGTTTATGTCTTATACAATCAAAGCGATGCAACAATTAACTGGTATGATGCTCCCGGTGGAAACTTGCTTGGTACTGGAGATACCCTGTGGCTTGGTACGATGATCAATCCAACAACTGTTTATGCACTAAATATTTCTGCTGAGGGGTGCAAAAACTTAGGTGGATTTATTCCTGTGAATGTCAATGTCATTGATTTACCTTCGCTTGAACTTGTTTCAGATAAACCGGACAACACTGCATATCTGGGGCAAATCGTTCAATTTACTGCCCTTCCAACTACATATCCACATTATCAGTACTTTATTAATGGACATAAGGTTTCTGATGGAGAAGAATACCACTACATCACGAGTACACTTTCCAATGGTGATACCATCATGGCTAGAGCTTACGATGGTTATTGCTATAGTCCGATGGATACGATAATTTTTAAGATTTTACCAATACCCAACGCTTTTACTCCGGATGGAGATGGAATCAACGATCGATTTGTTCCAGGACTTGATTTGGAAATTGTAAACCGCTGGGGCTTACAACTTTATCGTGGAACAGACGGCTGGGATGGGCGTTACAAAGGTGATTACGTAGAACCTGGCACCTATTATTACATCATTCATATTCCTACCATGGAAGGAACAGAAAAACTCCTTAAGGGAACCGTTACGGTAATACGCAATAAATAAAAAACTTGCAGTTATGAAACGAAGGGTGTTAAGTATATTTTTCTTGTCCATGGGTTTTATGCTGTTTTCTCAGCAAAAAACATGGGAAAAAGCAAATGCTTTGTTTGAAAATCAGGAATACTTTTCAGCAATACCTTTGTATATTTCTCTTTACAACAAGGAACAAGACATAAATAAGAGAATTACAGCTTGTGAAAGAATAGCTTTTTCTTATGAACAAATGTTGGATTATGACAACGCAGCAAACTGGTATGAAAAACTGTATGAGTTAACACGAAAAGAAGATCATCTGAAAGAGTGGGGCAAAATGCTTTACAATTCAGGTCAATATCAACGAGCTTTGGAAGTTTTCCAGCAGCTCTACGACCAGACAACAGCAAAATCACTTGTTCAACCTTATATCAACTCTTGCCGATATGCTTTGCAAGAAATGAAAAAGACGCCCATTTATGAAGTGATTCCAGTAAATGAGCTTAATTCTCCTCAAAATGATTATACTCCCTATGTTGTTCAAAAATATATGATTTTTTCATCCTCTCGCATTGGGAAGGATACTTCTAGAATTTACACTTACGACGGGCAGGGGTTTAGTGACATTTATGTTGCTGAATTTGATTCTTCACTCAACAAGTGGATTAATATTCGAGCTTTTAAAGGTGATGTTAATCGCAAATTTAACGAGGGAGTGGCTACTTTTTCAAAGCAAGATAGTTTACTTCTATTTATGCGATGCAACGAACCTGCAGGGAAAGGGAAATTGTGTAAAATTTTTTCATCACGGGTTAGTCTTCCTAATGCCAATTCTGGAAAATCAGTAGTTGTTGAAGTTATGAACAAGGAAGTAAGCGTAGGTCATCCTACTATAAATAGCCGAGGTGACATTCTCTTTTTTGTAAGTGATGATCCTGCAGGCATCGGAGGGAAAGACATTTATGTTGTTCGCAAAGATGCATCAGGAAAGTGGTCTAATCCAAAAAATCTAGGATCAACCATCAATACTTCAGGTAACGAAATGTTCCCCGTGCTATATAACGATACTATACTTTACTTTTCGTCTGATGGACATTTGGGCTTCGGTGGGCTTGATATTTATAGGGTTAAAGTTCAAGACGACCAGGTAGTAGGGAGTGTAGTTCATCTCGATTATCCCGTAAATACAGCTTACGATGATTTTTCGTACAATCCTATCAATGATGATTATGCTTATTTTTCTTCAAACAGAAAAGGAGGGAAAGGCGGGGATGATATATACCTAGCTCGTCCGCTTCCGTTTACACTTACTGCAAAAGGAAAAGTGGTGGATAAGCTATCTCAGCAGCCTATACCGGGAGCACTTATCGTGGTTAAATTAAACAACGAAGTTACAGATACTACCTATACTGATAAAGATGGGATCTATCGTTTGCAAGGTATATTGAGCAACAAATCATACGAAATATTTGCAAGCAAGGAAGGATACATACCACAACAAAAAACATTACAAACTTTTGGTGAAAAAAGAACGCGAGAGCTTTCTAAATTAACAGGCCATGATATTGATTTTGAGCTTTTCAAAATCACCAAAGAAGAAATTGTTATCAACAACATTTACTATGATTTCGATAAATGGAATTTACGTGAGGAATCCAAGAAAGAATTGGACAAGATTGTAGCTATTCTTAATGAAAATCCTAAAATGAAGATTCAAATCAACTCTCACACGGATGTTCGTGGAAGTGAAGATTATAATTTGAGGCTTTCAGAAAAACGTGCTAAGTCGGTGGTTGATTATTTAATTTCAAAAGGTATTGATCCTGACCGATTGATGTATAAAGGTTGGGGAAAAACTCGCCTTTTAATTCCCAATGCTCAAACCGAAGAAGAACACCAATTGAACAGGCGTACAACTTTTAATCTTTTAAATCCTGAAGATTTGACCGGTGATTATGAAAAACTTTACAGTGAAATAGATCGCGGTCTTAGCAAAAATCGAGTTAGTTATTGGTTTCGATTATCTCTAGGGAATATGAACGATCCAGAAATTCAGAAAAAGATTGAGGAAGTCAAGTCTACTTATTCATCTCAACCTTTGCTTCTGATTGAAGAAGATGGGAAAAAAATGGCGTACGTCGGAGCTTTTGTTTTTCTCGATGATGCAATAGCTTTTATGGAAAATGTTAAATCTTTGGGTTTAACTGATGTTCAACTGGCTACTTTCAAGGGAGAACAAAAAATTGGATTGGTTAAATTAAATTAAAAAGCCATGAAAAAAATTGTAGTAATATTAAGTTCAATTATATTCAGCGTATTATCGGCACAAAAAGATGTCCAATTTACGCACTTTACTTATGTTCAGGATTTTATAAATCCTGCGTCTGCAGCTTTTGACAAGTCTTACAGAAGTACCGTCCTTGTGCGTCAGCAATGGTTTGATTTCAGTGGAGCTCCTCAAACACAACTGGCTAGTTTTTCCATGCCATTGAAAAATAGATGGGGACTTATTGCTCAACTTTTGCATGATAAATTAGGTTTTGAAAACAATTTCTCTCTTACAGCTGGAGGAGCCTATTTTTTGCCTTTTACTATTCGCGAAAATGATTATCGTTTTGGGATAGGTTTTGCTGGCAATTTCTATGTTAAGCGGTTAGAAGGAAGTAAGCTCATTTACGATGACATGACAGACCCACATGGCGTTTTCAACGATTTCACAAAAGTGCACGGCGATGTTAATGTGGGAATCTCATTAAGCGGCAAAGATTTCTTCGTAGGAACTTCTATGAAAAATATCATAGGTGTACCAAAAAGCAAGGAAACTATTTTCAAATATAATAGAAATTATTATATATTTGCAAGTTATAAGTTTAAACTCAATGAGCATGTTGATCTTATTCCCAACTATTATACAAAAACGAATTTTCAAGTTTGGGAACATAATATTCAAGTGCATGGATGGTTTGAAAAAGCTTTTATGGTCGGTTTAAATTATAGATACAAAGAAAGCATAGGTATGTTGCTTGGAATTAGATTTTTGAAACACTGGGAAATTGCTTATGGCTACGATATCATCACGGGTAGTATAAAGCAAGCAAGCTTTGGTTCTCACGACATTGTCCTACATTATCATGTCAAACCGTTGCCACCAAAATTGCCATACATAAAAAGTCCAAGGTATTTCAATTAAAATTAATGTAATATGAAAAAACTGCAGTTATTTTCTTTATGGATTGTAGCTCTTCTTGTGGTAGGAGAGCTGGGAGCAAGCAATCTAAGGATTTTTAATCTTGTGAACACCAATCCTGGATCTGTTAATCCCATTTTGCAATTTAATTTGGCATGGGATAATTGTTGGCGAACTTCATTAGCTCCAAACAACTACGATGGGGTATGGCTTTTTGTGAAGTATCAGGCAGTACCCAAGGGGACACCTTCTTGCCAATCTTATCTAGAATGGCATCATGCTAAAATGTTAAATACTGCTGCTGATTTTTCCATATCAGGGGGAGCTATTCCTCTCACCTATTCATTTGTTTCGGATAGTATGGGGATATTTATTTATCCTGCTATTGATACTACGGGAAATACGGACACGGTAACTGTTCAGATTCGAGTTAAATTACCTGTTCCCACGGGTTTATATGACAACAAATACAATTTTAAAGTATTTGGCATCGAAATGGTGTATATTCCTACGGGGGCTTTTCAGCTCGGGGATGGTAGCAGCACCAACCGGTTTAACTCCATAACCGTGGATAATACCAATTATAATACGCTGTGGACGCCTGCATTTATTGGTGGGGGTGTTGTAAATAACATCGCTCCTGGTTTTCCCAAAGGCTATGAGAGCTTTTGGGTGATGAAATATGAACTCACTCAGGTGCAATGGGTAGAATTTTTGAATACATTGACTTATACGCAGCAGAAAGCTCGAACAGGCCTTACAGATGCTCAGATGACTAACAATCCGGGTGTGACAGGGCTATGCGTTTATAGTGGTTGTGCCAATCGCAATGGAGTAAAATTAATCACCCCAGGTATAAATCCCAGTAGGCCTGCTACTTTTGCTTGCGACTTTTCTTCAGCTCCGAGCGATCCGTTTAATAGTCAAAATGACGGACAACACATTGCCATGAACTTTTTATCAGCTGAAGATTTGCTTGCTTATCTCGATTGGGCAGCTTTACGGCCTATGACGGTGTTTGAATATGAAAAAATTTGCCGTGGGCCTGCTGCTAGAGTAGCCAATGAATATGCATGGGGTACCACCGATTTAACACAAGCATCTTCTCAATTTTTGTTTTATCCAGGAACAGCTGCCGAAGTTTCTCAGGTTTTTGGAAATGGCCTTTGTGCTTACAATTATCCTTCTGGAGGGCCTTTACGTGTTGGTTTTTCAGCAACAGCAACTACCAATCGTGTTCAATCCGGCAGTTCTTACTATGGTGTACAGCAGATGAGCGGCAATGTTTGGGAAATTGTGATGGGAGGTATCAACCGAGTAGGCAATGGATACAAACTAACCAAATTCAATCTAGGCAATGGAGAACTCACTTCATCAGGTCTTTTTGATGTACCGAACTGGGATTTGTATGATGGTGTTTATAGTTCGCAATATTACTGGAATTGGGAACGAAAAGGAGGGGCTTTCAATACAGCAGCATCCACTTTGCAAGTGTCAGATAGAAGCCTCAACGCTCCTAATTATGGAGATGGCAATACAGCAAGTTATAGCCGGTTATCTAATACTGGCGGTCGTGGAGTTAGATAAAAAATGAAACATATGTTAAACCCAAAAAACAAAAAGCGTATGAGAAAAGTTTCAAGTTTAATCGCATTGGCCTTAGTGGCCTGGATGATTCCCCAAGTAGGTTCGGGGAACAATTTACGTATCTGGAACGTGGTTAACACGAATCCGGGTTCTGCTAACCCCATTATTCAGTTTAATCTGGCATGGGACAACACATGGAAAGTGACCACAGGTCCGTCGAACTGGGATGCAGCGTGGATTTTTGTAAAGTATCAAAGAGTTCCTGTGAATTCACCTCAATGTGAGTCTTATTTAAAATGGAACCATGCTAAAATGCTAAACAATGACACTGCTTTTAAAATCATTACTTCTGGTGTACCCATGGTTTTTGAATATGTCTCGGATAGTGTGGGTGTTTTTATTAGACCTAACAGCGACACCATTGCAGCTTCTACAGGCACCATGACAGTTCAGATAAGACTGAGATTGCCTGTGGCTGGTGGATTATACTCTCCCATTTATAATTTTAGAGTCTTTGGACTGGAAATGGTATATATCCCAACAGGAGCTTTTGAATTAGGTGATGGAGCCAGTGCATATACTTTTAATTCCATTTATGTAGATGCTGCTGCTGTTTCTTCCAGTTGGACACCTGCTTTTGTTGGAGGTGGCATTGCAAATACCATTCCTCAAGCTTTTCCCAAAGGATATTATGCCTTTTATTGTATGAAATATGAAATTACCCAGGGGCAATGGGTTGATTTTCTAAATACACTTACTTATGATCAGCAAAAAGCAAGAACCGGTTTAACCGATGCTCAAATGACTACCAATCCTGGAGTATCTGGTTTATGTGTTTATTCAAACTGTGGTAATAGAAATGGGGTAAAACTTGGAACGCCAGGAATAAATAATTCTAAACCTGCCGTTTTTGTAAATGATTTAACTTCTGCACCAGGAGATCCTTTTAATAGTGCTAATGATGGGCAAAACATAGCCATGAATTTTTTGTCTGCTACGGATTTTTACAGTTATCTAGATTGGGCAGGTTTACGACCCATGACCAATTTTGAATTCGAAAAAGTAGCTAGAGGTGCAGGTCAAATGATGCGTGTTCCTTACGAATACATTTGGGGTAGTGCTAATCAAATAACTCAAGCTCACTCAGGAGCTTTGTTCAATGCAGGTACGCCTTCAGAAATTTCGCAAACATCAGGTCCTGGTCTTGCGGCGTTTTGGGGTGGAGCATCAGCAGGTCCTTTGCGAGTTGGCTTTTCCGCTACTTCTAGTACTAATCGCTTAACTTCTGGATCTTCATTTTATGGGGTCCAAAATCTTGGTGGGAATGTCTACGAAATTGTTTGGGGTGGGAGAAATTATTCTGGAAATGGATACAATCTCACTTATTATGATTTAGGGGATGGAGAATTGTCTTCTGGCGGTTCTTATAATGTAAATAACTGGAGTATTTATGATGGTTATTATCATTCCGGTGGAGGTAGGTATATTTGGCGATTTGAGCTTAGAGGTGGCGCATATAATTCCTCTGCTACTGAATTAAGAACATCTGATCGTTCTGTTAATAATGGAGATGACGGCCATTACTATTATGGCTATGGTAATACTCCACATGAATCTCGCAATAGTACTTATGGTGGTCGTGGAGTACGCTAAAAAAGGAGGAACGCTTTTATGAAAAGTATACGTGCACCTCTATGGTTGTTGAGCGTGGTGGCAACTTTTGTGGTTGCCCATGCTCAATTTATAGGTGGTGCCGGCGGTGGTTCTGCAGTAACCTCCTTACATCAATCCTCTTGTGCATATACCTACCCTGTGATTTATGTGGGAGGTAATGATAATATTACTTATTCGGGAGCTATTATCAACCAAAATTGTCCTTCATGGCCTTACCCCAACATATATGCTGGTGGGTTAGATGATGGATACACAAATGCTTCTGTGCAGCAAGAAAGTTGTGCTTCTGTTAATTTCCCTAATATTTATGCAGGGGGTATTGATGATGGGTATAGCATGCTAGCCATATCGCAAGAAAGTTGCAATCCTCTTGCTTTCCCGAATATTTATGCAGGGGGTATTGATGATGGATATAGTGGGCAAGAGTTGCAACAACAAATTTGTGTACCACCTGCTTTGCCAAATATTTATGCAGGGGGTATTGATGATGGATATAGTGGGCAAGAGTTGCAACAACAAATTTGTGTACCACCTGCTTTGCCAAATATTTATGCAGGGGGTATTGATGATGGGTATGGTATGCTAGCCATATCGCAAGTAAGTTGCAATCCTCTTGCTTTTCCGAATATTTATGCAGGGGGTATTGATGATGGGTATAGCATGCTAGCCATATCGCAAGTAAGTTGCAATCCTTTTGCTTTTCCGAATATTTATGCAGGGGGTATTGATGATGGGTATAGCATGCTAGCCTTATCGCAAGTAAGTTGCAATCCTTTTGCTTTCCCGAATATTTATGCAGGAGGTGTAAACGATGGGTATAGCATGCAAAATTTAGCTGCGGGCTGTTATCCTTACGCTGATTTCACCGCCGACACAACTTATATTTGTCGTGGCGATACCATTCACTTTACTGACTTGAGCATGGTACTTAGCACTGGTCCTACGGGATGGCAGTGGGACATTCAGGGTGCTACCTTTGTATCAGATACCTTTGCTCAAAATCCTTATGCCGTTTTTGATACATCTGGCGTATTTACGGTTATTTTAACGGCCTATTATGGCACTTTTGGCTCTACTGTTCAAAAAACAAATTATATTACCGTATATCCAAGACCCAATGCAACTATTACTGCATCTGGTCCTACAACTTTTTGCGAAGGAGATTCAGTTAGGTTAACCATTTCACCTTCAGGCTACACCTATCAGTGGAATACAGGCCAAACAACTCAGTCGATTTATGCAAGTGCCAGTGGGAACTATTGGGCAACGGTTACATCAGCTCATGGCTGTAGTGCAAAAACAAATGTGATTACTGTTAACAACTTACCAGCTCCAAAACCTTTGATTACCACAAATGGTTCTCCCATTGTATGCAATGGCGATACTTTGGGGCTTACTTCTTCTCCAGCTCAAAGTTATCAGTGGATTCCTTCTGGCGAGACCACTCAACATATTACCGTTAATGTAAGTGGAACTTATCGAGTGAGTGTAACGTATAACAATGGCTGTAGTCGTATTTCTGACCCAATCACTGTGACTTTTGGAGTTGCTCCGGCTAAACCAACTATATATGCCAGTGGTTCATTAACTTTCTGTAATGGCGATAGTGTTACGTTGACTTCAAGCGTTGCTGGTTCGTATACTTGGCATCCAGGAGGGAATACTACGCAAAGTATTGTAGTGAAAAATCCCGGCACTTATATGGTTGAAGTTGGAAATGGTACAGGATGTACAAGTTTTTCTGATCCTGTGACTGTTACTGTGCTTAATTCACCTGCAAAACCTGTTATTACCCCCAGCGGTCCAACTACATTCTGCCTAGGAGATAGCCTAACTTTAACATCATCGCCGGAATATGGTTATCACTGGTATCCAACCAACGATTCAACCCAATCCATTGTAGTTCATAATGGAGGAACTTACTATGTAGAAGTATTCAACAGCATAGGATGTAAGAGCATAAGCGATCCCTTAACTGTTCAAGTCCTACCTCCTGTTTTGACACCTACTATAACTGCTTCAGGTCCTCTGAATATTTGTGCTGGTGATAGTGTAATTTTAACCTCAACACCATCCGTAAATTATCATTGGTTCCCGACGGGAGATACTACGCAATCAATTGTTGTAAAACATGCAGGAACATACTATGTAATGGTAGGTGGAGGGAGCTGTAGTGCCATTTCCAATGCACTTACGGTTACTGTTTATCCCGTTCCTTCAAAACCAACGATTACGACTTCAGGTCCACTTACTTTCTGCAGTGGGGATAGTGTCGTATTGACTTCGTCAGCTGCAGCAGGCTATTCGTGGAATCCAGGTGGTCAAACTACGCAGAGCATTATTGTCTACAACAGCGGGCAATATTTTGTCGAAGTAAATTCTGGTGGTTCATGTACGGCCCGAAGCGACACCATTACAGTTACTGTATTACCAGCACCAGCTAATCCTGTGATAACCGTTTCCGGTCCAACAACCTTCTGTTATGGAGATAGTGTAGTACTGACTTCTTCCAATGCAACGGAATACCTGTGGTATCCAAATGGTCAAACTTCGCAGAGCATTAGTGTCACACAAAGTGGTAATTATTACGTACGGGTGGGCAACGGCACTGGATGCTATAAATACAGTACGCCCATTGCAGTGAATGTGGTACCATATCCTGCAAAACCTATTGTTAGTGCTAGTGGACCTACAACTTTCTGCGAAGGAAATAGCGTTGTCTTGTCCTCATCTCCTGCTTCAGCTTACGAGTGGGTACCTACTGGAAACACAACAGCTTCTATAGTAGTTACACAGAGTGGTACGTATTATGTTATGGTTGGTACGATGTGTAAAACTGTTTCAGATCCTGTTCAAGTAACTGTTTTACAGGCACCAGCTAAACCGATTATCACACCTCTCGGGTCGACGCATCTTTGCAGTGGCGATAGCGTCATTCTCACCACTACTGTGTACGATGCTTACCAATGGTATCCAGGAAATGAAACGACTCAATCCATTACAGTAACATCTGGTGCCATGTACTATGTACGTGTATTTAACAACGCTACAGGATGTAGTTCAATTTCAGATCCAGTGTTTGTTGATGTATCACCGCGCCCCACGGTTAATGTTCTTGGACCGAGTGTAGCTTGTCTTTCTGCTAATGAAAACTATACGACTTATCAATTGCCTAATGTAACATACTTATGGACAGTGAATAATGGTTATGTGGTAAGTGGCAACAACACCAACGATGTTCTCGTACATTTCTACGATACTGGATTTGCTTATGTTGGAGTTCATGTATTGGATACAACGAGTGGTTGTGCTAATTATGATAGCTTGCAGATACATGTTCTTTATGCTCCTCATGCTTATGCAGGTAAAGATGTGACGATTTGTAAAGGTGATACGGTGCAACTGTTCGGTACTGGTGGTTCCCAAATGCAATGGCAACCCTCGTTAGGCTTAAGTGATCCTACTAGTTCAACGCCTTTAGCAAGTCCACCATATACTATAGATTATGTACTTGTAACCTCCAATGGTAGTTGTACGGATTTTGACACAGTGCGCGTTACGGTAGTAGATAGGCCCCATGTAGATGCAGGACCTGATTTAATTGCCTCTGGAAATGACACTTGTGTAATGTTGCTTGGCTATAGTCTGACACCTGGAGTTACCTATTTATGGTATCCACCTTTTGGTCTATCAGACCCACATGTAGCTACTCCTTTGGCCTGCGTAAGTCATGACACTACTAGGTACATTTTAGCTGTTTCTAATGGAGTATGTTCATCCACAGATACCACATATGTTTATCGAATTAAAGGTGGTGAAGCTCCAGGTGAAGTAAGTTTTGTAAACTCATTTAGTCCAAATGGTGATGGTGTCAACGATACTTGGATCATCATAAATGCTGAAAAATATCCTCGAAATAAACTCAGTGTGTTTAACCGTTGGGGTAATAAAGTCTACGAAGCTAAACCCTACATGAACAATTGGGATGGAACTTCCATTGGGAAACCCTTGCCCGATGGAACTTATTATTTCATCTTTGACAAAGGGAATGGAGATCCACCATATTCAGGTTATGTAACCATTATTCGAGAATAAAACATTCGTTATGCGCAAATTTGTTTTTCTCATAGTTTTAATGGCCATGATGGGCAGCGGGCTGATGGCTCAGCAGCTGCCCCTTTATAGCCAATATTACTTCAATCCAATACTTTATAATCCTGCTTCTGCTGGAAGTAGTGAGCGTTTTGAAATGAGTTTAATTTACAGGAATCAGTGGACAGGTCTTGAGGGCGCTCCCAAAACTGCAATATTTACCGTTGGAGGACCTTTAAATATGGGTTCCAATATTAGCAGTCAAATTTATTCTGATAAGGCAGGAGCTTTCAGTAGATTAGTCGCAGATCTTGGCTATGCATATCGACTAGAATTGGCTAAAGACATATTCTGGTCTTTAGGTTTAACAGCTCAATTTGTTAATGTTTCTTTAAATGGTGAACTATTGACTTTTCAAGATCAAAATGAACAAGTTATTCCTCGCGTCAAGGAGAAGAGGACTTATTTTGATGCTACTGCTGCTACCTTTTTTAATGGAGAATACTTTTATGCTGGTTTTTCTGTACCACAAATTTTAGGGGGACAAGTCAAGCTAGGAGGTGAAGGAAATCTTGATGGAACTTGGGTACATAGGCACTTTTTCGCCCTAGGAGGAGTGTTTATACCTACAGGTGAAAAGTCTATTTTAGAACCTAATTTACTTTTTAAAGCTACACAGGGAGCTCCTTTACAACTGGATGCAGGATTACGTTTAGAATTAAGCAAACGCTATTGGATTGGTGTTATGTATAGAACCAGAGCAGCTTTATCTTTAAGTCTCGGTCTTCTCATGTTGGACAAAGTAGTTCTTGCTTATTCTTACGATTATTCAACGACCGATTTGGGAAATGCTTATCCTTCTTCTCATGAAATTATGCTCAAATATCTTTTTCCTAAGAAACAAATTAGTTACCCTTCGTTTTAAGTTACTCTTTTCTTTTATTCAAAAAAAAGCCACCGTATGGTGGCTTTTTTTTTTGCACAAAAAAAGCTGCCCTTGGGCAGCTTTGGAAATGAAAAATTCATTTCATCTTTTAGATCTGGCCTCGTTTACCACAATTTTACGACCTTCAAGCATGGCGCCATTCAGTGCTTCTATTGCTTGTCGAGCTTCATTGTTGTTTTCCATGGTAACAAATCCAAATCCTTTGCTACGCCCCGTGAATTTATCGGTAATAACCGTAGCAGATTCAACTTTGCCATAGGAAGAAAAAACTTCCATCAGATCATCACTTGTGATCCGATAATTCAAATTTCCAATGTAAATAACCATAATGATGCATTTTTTAAACTACTACTTTGAGCCACCCACTACCAATCCCGCATAAAAGAATTGTGTGAACAACCAAAATAGCTTGCAAATATACTTTTTTTTAAAAAAACAAATTTCAATGAATTATGGCTAACATGAGATCTAGCAAAAAACCTGACGAACCCCAAGCTACAGCGTTTTTAATAAGCTTGTTCCTTGCCATGTCTTGATATCCTAAAATAAAATACTCATCCACTTGTTGGTTTAGTACTTTTTTGGGAAATGTTGGAACTGTATAAACAAGAATTAATCCTACAACACCAGGAATACTTAAAGTATATACTGGATTAATGTCTAAGAAATAGGCAGCAATGGTCACCAAGAATACGACGGGGCCAACAGTGTAGTTGTGATAATATTTTCTTGCAAAAGCAGATCCATTGACATAACTTTTCATTTGGTTTGTGTCTTCAGGGTTTTTAATGCTATCTTGAATATAAAGAATCTCATGCTTGCCATCCGCATAAATAATTTCAAAAACATTGCTTCGCCCTATGACTTTTGGTTTTAAGCGTCCTTGTGCATTAACCTTTTTTTGCTTATCCAATAAATATTCAATTTGAAATGAATCAACTTTAATGACTTGAAGATCATACATTTTTTTGCCATTGTATAAAAACAATGTGTCACTTTGCGAGTGTAACAGTAAAAGAAAAAAGAAGGTGAGGAAAAAACTGATATATTTCATATGATAATTTAGGCAAATTTACAAATAATTAGCTTTATTTTGTTAGTTTGTTCTAATTTTGTTCAAAAAGACGTTATGATTACCAACAATTTCACCATTCGTCATATTGGACCAAGTGATGATCAAATTGATCACATGTTAAGCGAGCTTGGTTTTAAAAGCCTTGAAGAATTGATCGATAATGTAATCCCAAAGAACATTAAGCAGGATAATATCATTCCTCCTTTTAGGGGTATGAATGAATATGAAGTTTTAGCACGCCTTAAGGAGCTTGCAGCGAAAAATAAAATTTATAAATCCTTTATAGGGCTTGGATATTACGATACTATTATGCCAGGTGTCATACAAAGAAATGTTCTAGAAAATCCTGGGTGGTATACCTCTTATACTCCATACCAAGCTGAAATTAGCCAAGGGCGTCTCGAGGCTTTGTTGAATTTTCAAACTGTAGTAGCTGATTTAACGGGTTTACCCGTCGCTAACAGTTCCATGCTCGACGAAGCAACAGCATGTGCTGAAGCTATGCTTATGGCTTATAGACTTAGAGATAAAAACAAAGAGAAAAACAATGCCAATCTTTTTGTTGTTTCTGATAGACTTTTCCCACAAAGCATCGAGGTAATAAAAACGAGGGCCAAAGCTTTGGGAATTGAAGTATTGGTAACAGATGTTCATCGTTTAGAACCCGACGACAGAATTTTCGGAGCTATTGTTCAATATCCTGATCAATTTGGTAGAATAGATGATTTCAGGGTGTTTGTCGAAAAGATTCATCAAATCAATGCTCTGGTTATTTTTGCAGCAGATATTTTATCGCTTACTTTACTAACACCACCGGGTGAACTTGGAGCAGACATAGCCGTCGGAAGCACTCAACGTTTTGGCATACCTATGGGTTTTGGTGGTCCTCATGCGGCTTATTTTGCTGCTAAAAACGAGTTTATAAGACAAATGCCGGGGAGAATCATTGGCATTTCAAAAGATAGAAATGGTCGCCCAGTCCTGCGAATGACCCTCCAAACCCGCGAGCAACATATTAAGCGTGAAAGAGCTACCTCTAACATCTGTACAGCTCAAGCTTTGCTAGCAATTATGGCTGGAATGTATGCAATGTACCATGGTCCCAAAGAGCTGAAACAAATTGCTACAGATATTCATGCTTTAGCTTCCACATTTAATGAAGAAATTCAAAAATTGGGGTATCAACAATTAAATCCTGACTTTTTCGATACTTTGCATATTGTTTTACCTGCCGGCGTTTCTCAGGATACCATTAGAAAAAAGGCTTTAGAACAAAAAATGAATTTACGATACATTAACGAACATGAAATTGGTATTAGTTTTGACGAAACCAAAACACTAGATGATGTCAACGCTTTGTTGCAGATTTTTGCCTCAGCTACGGGAAAAACTTATCAACCTTTGTCTTCTTATGATCCTGAAAAAGTAACAATTTCTAAACATTTTCTACGGACTTCATCTTATTTGACCCATCCTCTATTTAATACGTATCATAGTGAGACCGAAATGATGCGATACATTAAAACGCTTGAAAACAAAGATTTAGCTCTTAATCGCACGATGATACCACTTGGAAGTTGTACGATGAAACTCAATGCTGCTGCAGAAATGTTTTATCTGAGTTGGCCTGAGTTTGGTAGCATTCATCCATTTGTGCCAAAAGATCAAGCTCAAGGCTATTTAGAATTGCTAGATGAGTTAGAAAAACATCTTGCTACCATTACTGGTTTTGAAAAGGTAAGTTTTCAACCCAATAGTGGCGCTGCTGGTGAGTATACAGGTCTTATGACTATCAAAGCATATCATGAGCATCACGGAGAAGCACATCGCAATGTTTGCTTAATTCCTGCTTCTGCTCACGGCACCAATCCTGCCTCTGCTGCAATGGCTGGTTTTAAAGTGGTGGTTGTTAAAACTGATCCAGAAGGCAACATTGACATAGAAGATTTACGCAAAAAAGCTGAAGAAAATGCTGGCACACTGGGTGCACTTATGATAACTTATCCTTCTACGCATGGGATATTTGAAGAGCAAGTCAAGGAAATAATTGATATTGTCCATCAATATGGTGGTCTTGTTTATATGGATGGAGCCAACATGAACGCTCAAGTGGGATATACAAGTCCTGCCACCATAGGAGCAGATATTTGTCATCTCAATTTACACAAAACTTTTGCTATTCCTCATGGCGGCGGTGGACCAGGTGTGGGTCCTATTGCTGCTAATAAAAAACTAGCTTCTTATTTGCCAGGACATATCTTTGGCGAAAAACAAAGCGATGTACAAGCAACAGCTGTTTCAGCCGCTCCGTATGGAAGTGCCTTGGTTATTCCTATTTCCTATGCTTACATTAAGCTCATGGGGTCTGAAGGTCTTAAGAAAGCTACTGCAGTGGCTATCCTAAACGCAAATTATCTAATGAAAAAATTGGAACCTCATTATAAAATTGTTTATAAAGGAAAGAATGGTTTTGTCGGACATGAATTTATTCTCGATTGCCGCGAATTTACAAAAGCAGGCGTTAATGAAATTGACATTGCAAAGCGTCTTATGGATTATGGTTTTCATGCCCCAACCGTTTCTTTCCCTGTGCATGGTACACTCATGATTGAACCTACAGAAAGTGAACCTTTTTCTGAACTTCAGCGATTTATTGATGCCATGATATCTATTCGAAAGGAAATTCAAGAAATTGAAGACAACAAGTATTCAAAAGACTATAATGTCTTGAAAAATTCTCCTCATGTCATCGAAGATTTCATTCAACCCGAATGGATTTATCCGTATTCAAAAGAAAAAGCAGCTCAACTTCCGAAAAATGGCTTGAAATATTGGCCAAGTGTAGCACGTATCGACGATGCTTACGGCGATAGGAACATTGTTTGTACTTGCCCTCCAATGGAAGTTTATCAATAAAAAAATTTAAGAAATGTTGTTTTTTTAAAAAAAAGTGTATATTTGCAATACAAAATTAAATGCCTATGAAAAAGTGGTTTAGTATTTTAACAATTTTAGCAGTAGCTGGTGCAGTTTTCGCACAGCAATTCGCAGGAAAAGCAGAAGTTGTAAAGAAAATGCAACTGCCTGCACATTCCATGTCCAAAACCCCTACCGATACTTGTGGGTTTTCTGATAATTTTATTCCTATGTTTGCTCCAAGTCATGAGGTTTATCTTTATGGTTATCGAGGGGGTGGCTATGTTTTCGGGAACAATGTAGACAAAGTAGATGTTTGCGCCCAAGGTTATGTTTACAGTGGAACAGTTGGCATTGAAGCTTGTGCATTTTTATTCGGTGCAAAATATCAAAATAATGCAAATACTCTTATTACTATTAAAGCTTACAAATTAAATGGTACTGCTAGAAATGAAAATAATACTACTACAACAGGTCCTGGAACATTACTTGGTCAAACAACCATTACCATGAGCCAGGTGGATACTGCATGGCCTAATTTTACTATTGCTACCTTCCCCACTGTTTTAGGAGTAACGGGAGATTTCTGTGTAGCAGCTGATTTTAGGCAACTTTCACCTGCTGGTGATACCGCAGGTTTAGTTTGTGATAAAGATGGAGATGCAAATCAATTAGACTATGCTTTCCATCAATATCAAGGAACTTGGTATGTAACAGATTATGCTTTTGGAGGCCTTGATGTGAATATTGCTATTTTCCCTATTGTAGATAGAAATTATGTAGGAATAAACGATCAAAATTCTTTCTATGGAATTCGTTCTAATAGCTATCCAAATCCTGCAAAGGATAACATGACCATTGAATACGCTCTCGATAACTCAACCAATGTTACTGTTGAAATTTTTGATGCCAACGGAAAACTTATTCGTGAATACAAGCAAGGCAAACAAGATGCTGGCAAATATTCTTTGAATGTTAATGTTAGCAATTTACAGAGCGGTAAATATTATTTCTCAATCAAAGCTAATGGAACTCGTTTAATGAAATCATTTGTTGTTGAATAAAAAATTTTAAATTTCCATAAGGGCTGTCCTAAAGGGCAGCCTTTTTTATTTTATATTAAAGAATACCCACAACATTTTTTGAAAAGTGTTACATGTATAATTTTATTAACTTTGCAAATTAGAAAGGGAGTTATGGAAAATCTGCTCGAAGCCCTTGCAAACTTTGAATCTAAGCTTGACCAGTACACCATGGAAGTAGAAAAAAAAGCTTCCTTGTGGAAAGAAAAAAATGATGCCTTGCAAAAGGCTTTGTTAGATCTACAGAAACAAATGGACAAACGTTTATCTACCACTTCGAGTCAGGTTCTTCCTCTTTCGATCCAACGGGAAGAGATTTTATCCTTAATTCATGACATTGATGCATGTTTGCGTTATTTATCTGAAGAATGAAGAAAATTCAAAAGCATGGAAACTGAAAAAGTTAAACTAATTGTCCTCAATCGAACCATTCAAATTTCTGTTCCCAAAGGCAAGGAACAGGTTGTTAAGCATATTGCTTTGTCTATCGATGAAAAAGTAAAAGAACTTCAAAAGACATTTCCCAAAAAAGATGTGATTGATCTTTTGCTTATTATGCTCCTAGATTCTCATCTAGAAAAGGAAACATGTAAAGAAGAGCAAATAACATCAAAAGAGGAAATTATTCGTCGATTACATATCATGCATCAACGTCTTGAAAAATCCTATTTATTCTTAAAAAAAGAGTTGTAATATCTTCCCGTTATCGAAAGGTTCCCAATTGTTTAACACTTAAAAAGAAAAAGAAGAAGTATGAGTACACTATGGATTGCGTTGGCTGTAGAAGTAGTTGTTATTGGATCTGCTTTCTTTGTGTGGAAATTTGTGTTTAAGAAAAATGCCGAAAAGGAAAAAAATCAACTTTTACAAGAAGCAGAAAATAAAGCCGAAATGATGAAACAAGCAAAACTGCTTGAAGCTAAAGAGCAGTTTTTGCAGATGAAGTCTGAGGCTGAGAAAATGAGAAGCCAAGTAGATCGATACAAACAAGAGCAAGAAAAACGACTTCTAGCTTATGAAACTAAATTAAAGCAAAAAGAATTTCTTTATAACCAAAAATTAGAAGAATTTCAACGAAAAGAAAAAGAAATCGCTGAAATTAAGGAACAATTGCAAAAACAAAATGAAGCTTATCTAAAGAAGACCGAAGAAGTAAATGCTTTGCAAAAGCAAATAATTGAACAGCTCGAAAAAATCTCAGGTTTAACAGCTAAAGAAGCAAAAGAAGAGTTAATCAGCCAATTTGCCGAAGAGGCAAAATTAGAAGCTCTGGCTAGGGCTAAAGATCTCATTGAAGAAACACGCTTAAACGCAGCTAATGAAGCTAAAAAGATTATTATTGAAACCATTCAACGTTCAGCTGCTGAAATTGCCTCTGAAGCTGCTGTTACCTCTTTCATTATTCCTGGCGATGAATTAAAAGGTCGCATCATAGGCCGTGAAGGAAGAAATATCAAAAAACTTGAAGAATTGTTAGGGGTTGACATAAATATTGATGACACTCCAGAAACCATTACCATCAGCTCGTTCGATCCATTTAGACGTGAATTAGCAAGAAGAGTGCTTAATCAGCTTGTCAAGGATGGTCGAATTCATCAGGCTCGCATCGAAGAAGAGTATCAAAAAGAAAAACAACGACTGGAAGAAGAGATTATTGAAACAGGTAAAAAGACTTTGTTTGATCTAGGTATTTCCAACATGCACGTAGAACTCATTAAACTCATTGGAAAAATGAAATTTAGAACATCATATGGGCAAAACCTTCTTCAACATAGCAAAGAAGTAGCTATACTTTGTCAAACCATGGCAGCTGAACTTGGATTGAATCCAAAACTTGCTAAACGTGCCGGTCTACTTCATGATATTGGAAAAGTTGCTGATGTACAACTTGAGGAGCCTCATGCCATCGTAGGTATGAATTTGGCAAAAAAATACAATGAACATCCTGAAGTGGTTAATGCTATAGGTTCACACCATGAAGAAATTGAAATGACAACACTTCTTGCTCCAATTGTTCAAGCATGTGATGCGATTTCAGGGGCAAGACCAGGTGCTCGTCGCGAAGTCATCGAAAGTTATATTCAGCGTCTTAGTACCCTTGAGTCCATTGCTATGAGTTATGAAGGTGTCCAAAAAGCTTATGCCATTCAAGCAGGTAGAGAATTGCGAGTTATTGTGGGTGCCGACAAAATAAACGATCTTGAAGCTGCTCAGCTGTCTATGCAACTGAGTAAAAAAATCCAGGAAAGCATGACCTATCCTGGACAAATTAAAATTACGGTTATCCGAGAAACTCGCTCAGTTTCTTACGCTAAATAGGTAATTTCCCAAGAACCCACTGTTCAATAACACGTGGGTAATATTGATGCTCGAGGGCGTGGATTTTTTCTTCTAGGCTCTCGAGCGTTTCATTTTCATTGATATCAATTGTTTTTGTGAATAAGATTGGACCATGGTCATAATGTTCATCTACGAGGTGAATGGTTATTCCGCTTTGTTTTTGTCTATCTTGCAAAACAGCTTGATGTACGTGTTTTCCATACATTCCCTTTCCTCCATATTGAGGCAGAAGTCCAGGGTGTATGTTGATAATCCTATTGGGATAAGCTCGAATAATGGAGTAGGGTACAAGCTGCAAAAAACCAGCTAAAACAATATGGGTTACTCTTCTCTTATTTAAAAATGCTAGGACTTCGTTCCCATCTTTAAATGCAGAGGGTGAAAAGTAGTAGCAAGGTATTTTTAATTCATCAGCTTTTTGAATAACGCCTGCAGTTTTCTTGTTCGTTAAGATGTGTTCTATGGTTATTACAGGATGTCCTTTGAAATACTCGACGATGTTTTTAGCATTGGTTCCCTGTCCGCTTGCCCAAATGGATAAAAAATAATTTTTCATTTTCAATTTTTATTATTTTGGCAAAAAGCAAAATTATGAAAAAGGGGTCTTTCAAAAGTTGTACTAAATGGTGGATTTGAAAACTGGGTAGATGCTAATCAACCTGTTGGGGGGTATGATTTTTAACATTAATTTAAGTTTCCACGTATTGCATACAGTTACTAAAAGTCCTAATGTTTACCAGGGTTTTTATGCCGCACAAGTTGAAAGTGTTGATGCTTCATCAGTAGTATTACCAGGTATCTTAAGCATGAGTACTATTTTATTTGATCTAAACACATTTTCGTTAAGTTTTGCTACAGCTGACGTTTCAACGAAAATAGAAAAGTTTTGCAGATGATCGGTCGATTCAAAAATGCACCTGCAGAAAGTGACACCATGGCTATTGTCGAAGTTTGCACGAAATGGAATTCCACCTTACTAAAACGAGATACTGTTAATATTTATGCTAGTTGACTTTGTAGTAAATACCTATCAAGCGTTTAATATACTTTTAAGTTACAGCCAAACACCTGATTCTATGAATATGTTGATAGCTTCTTCCACTGGTTATTCTCCTAAGGCTGGTTCAAAAATATTCGTAGCTGAGCTTAACGCAACGCTTGAATCTAGATTAGGTATAGAAAGATTAAAATGCTATGGAAGCTATAGCTATGTCGGAAATGTCTTCGGGGTTTATTTCTTTATGAAAAGTGCTAATGCAACATTAATATTGTTATTTTTCGTAATAAGTAAATAAAAATAAATCTTTTTTTAAAAAACTGTCCATCCTATAAGCAACAGGGATGTTTTTTATAAACTTATGAATAAAGCTCTACATGTTTTTGTATTACTTTTTCCCATGAACTTATTTCGTAAATAATGGGTACATTTACTTTGGCTTTTTCTTTTTCAGCCGCCATATTTTCAACCACATACAATATTTTTTCCGGTAACTCATCAATGGCATCAATTTCGTGAAAATAACAACCTTTTTCTTTTAAAATGCCGTAAGGAAGCCATTTTCCTGTAATAACAACATTTCCAGCAAAAAGATGCTCTTGAAAAGAACCTGATAACATATCTGTTTTTCTAAGGTGAATCATTATATCGGTATGTATTCTAATGGTAGCAATTTCCTTATTTGAAAGAGTACAAGTGTAAAGAATGTAGTTTAGATTTTTTTGAGAAATAAATTTTTTTAATTTTTTTCTATAACTTTGATCGCCGTATGTTAAAGGAAAAACAAAGAAAATATTTTTTAACAGAGGTTCTGGCAATTTTTCTGATAAAACTTTGATTATTTTAAAATGCTGATGATCAGGATGGCTACTGTACCCAATGGTAATGACAAGTGTATGAGGGGGCAAAGGTGGATAGAATGGCAATATTTTTTGCTCATTGTTGGAAGTTATTTTTTTTATTTCATCTAAGATTGAAAGTCCAAATTTTAGTATTTGTATTTTTTCTTTAGTAAAATCGAATTGTGAAATAAAATCTTTGCCCACTTGTTCATTAGCTATAGTAATTTTTTTTGCTATTTGTAAAAAAGGAATCATTCGTTTTTTTTCAGCTTCGGTTCGCTTGTAAAAATCACTACCCCATATTGAAATGATTAATTTATTTTCAAGTTTCTCAAGGTTCTTCAAGGGGATGTATAAAAGGTTTTTGTTCAAAAAGTGAATATGAACAAAATCATATTCAAAGTTAGATTTTTTAAAATAATTTTTTAGGAAAAAACGCATCAAGTAGAAAGCAAGATCGTGATTGAGAAGAGATACCCATTGTAAGAATAATCTCATAACAAAAGTTGGCGTATGAATTTTTTTAAACAGCAAGGAAGGAATTTTATTAAAAGCATAATTTGTTGGTAATAATTCAAATTGTAAAGTTGGGTTGATTTCCTTAAGCTTTGCTATCGTATCATGTATAAAAATAGAATTTCCATCCGTAATTAATAAAATTTTTTTAGACATGAATTGTATTTATTTTGAGGTATTCACTCCAATTTCCAATATCTATCCAAGATTTTTCCGATACGGGAAAAACCCCAATTCTATGATTATTTTGTTTAAGAATTTCGATGAGTTGGGTCATATGGAAGACTTGATTTTCAGGAATAAAATTTAAAACATGAGGTTCTAAAATATACATTCCACTGTTGATTTGAAAAATTATTTCTGGTTTCTCTGTAATGTTTTTTAAAATTCCGTTTTTTTCTGTTTCTATAATTCCATAGGGAATAGCAATATGCTTTAAAGCTGAGACAATGGTAAGGTCATTTTTATTTGAATAATGATACGATAAAATTTCTGCATAATCGTTTTGGATCAAAATGTCGCAATTGATTACAAAGAAAGTTTTATTTATTTTATTTTTCAAAAAAGCTAAACTGCCTGCTGTACCATAAGGCTTATCTTCCTCAATAAATTCAACATTAAATTTATTTTTTCTAATGTTTTCAATATAATATTTGATCATTTCAGCTTTGTAATTTACTGTTATGTAAAAATCAGTACAATGGTATGGCAAAAAACTTTCTATTATTTTTTCGAGCATGCTTTTGTTGCCGTAAGGAATAAGTGCTTTGGGTAAAACGTAAGTAATGGGACGTAGTCTTATTCCTTCCCCTCCAGCCATGATGACTACAGGCAATGATAAATTCTTTGCAAATTGTGTTTTTTCGTAACTAAAAATGTCTTCCCAAAAAATTACATCCAAGAGATGTTTTTCATCATCCACAATAGGCATAAATTCAATTCTTTCTTTAATCATCTTTTCTTTGATTGATTCGAAGCTATCCGTTGGGGAGGCGACGAAAGTATATTTTCTTAAAATTTGCTCTATTGGTTCGTTCAAATTAACTCCACGAATAATGGCTCGCTGTATGTCTCCAATACTAACTAAGTTTACAAATAAGTCATCGTCCATTACTAACAGCAATCGTCGAAATATTTGATCCATTAATTTTAGAGCATCAATAATTTTTGTGTGTGGATGAATGGTAACTGAATGGATTTTTTCGCTTTTCTTATTTGTCATTTTACGAGAGAATTTGCCTTGATAAAACTTTTGGGTGGAATAAAAATGCCTTGTTTAGTCACACTGTTGCTTCCAACAAATGATTCTTCACCTACTACCACTCCCCCATTTAATATAGCTCCTGTTGAGATATGACAAAAGTCTTCTACAACTGCATCATGTTCAACTAGCGCTTTGGTATTAATTATGCAATGCCTTCCAATGCTCGCATTAGCGTTAATCACCGCATGGTGAAAAATAATAGTTCCTTCGCCTACAGTTGCATGAGGAGAAACTACAGCGTACGGAGAAATAATAATTGGAAATTGAGCGCCATGAGCTTCTAAAAAAAATGCAATTTTTTTTCGTTTTTCTGCTGTTTCGATTTGTCCGATGGTAATAATAAACCACTTGTATTCTTTAGTTAGCAAAGGGATATCCTCATCTGTGCATAAGATTTTGTATCCGAGGATGGATTTGCCAACATTTTCAGGCAAATCAACGATGCCTGCTATTTCAAACAATCCTTGAGCTTCTATAACATCTATGCTTGATTTACAATGTCCGCCACCTCCTACTAAAATAATTTTTTCTTTTTCCCTCATAGTCTCACGCTGCTTGGTATGTTTACGATTCTTTCTTCAAAATATATAGCATTTTTTATGTTTCCACACAAAGCGTTGCGGTACATTGGTAGCTTGGTCATAAGTTTCCATGCAGGCCTGCATAATATTTGTTGTTCATGAGCGTATGCTAAAAATTTATCTCTTTCAGTTTCATTTTCAAAAAGAATACTGTTTAACCAGTAATTTGAGGTAGCATTGCTGGGTTCTTCAATAAAGGGTATACCAAGCAACTTAAATTTTTCCTTATAATATTGAGCGGTTTCTCTTTTGTTTTTTAAAAAAAATTCAATGTTTTCAAATTGGGCTAATCCAAGAGCAGCATTAATATTAGGCATTCTGTAATTATACCCAATTTTATCATGATAAAATTCCCATGGATGATTGACTTTAGCTTGTGTTGTAAGGTGCTTAATTTGCTTTGCAAGTTCTATATCGTCTGTTATAATCATTCCACCACCACCAGTCGTGATAATTTTATTTCCATTAAAACTTAGCACGCCAATTTTTCCAAATGTTCCTGTGTGCTTACCTTTGTAAAATGATCCCAAGCTTTCTGCGGCATCTTCCACAACGGGAATGTAGTATTTTTTACAAATTTCAACAATTTTATCGATTTTAGCCGGGTGTCCAAAAGTATGCATGGGTACACAAGCAGAGATTCTTCTGCCCGTGATTTTGTTAAATGAAAAGAATTTTCCTCGCTCATTAGATTGAACGATAGCATTTTCAGCAAGCCATTCTTCCAAACTATCGGGTGATAATCCTAATGTATCTTCGTCGACATCAATAAAAACAGGATAGGCGCCTATGTAAGATATGGCATTTGTAGTTGCAATAAAGGTTAACGGCTGAGTTAAGACTTCCGTATTATTTTCTACTCCTATACTTAAAAGGGCAAGATGTAAGGCATTTGTTCCGTTAACTACAGCTACTGCTGCTTTAGCTCCCGTGTAGTTAGCAATAGTTTTTTCAAATTTTTCTACATACGGACCAACACTTGAGACAAACGTTGTATCTACACAATCATTGAGATATTTTTTTTCATTTCCAATAAACACTGGAACATGCAATGGGATTGGGCCTTCTTTTCCATATAAGTCACGGATTATTTTTATAATTTCATCAAACATTGTAGATCTCATGTTTGTATTTTTTCAAATTATTTGGGTCAGAAAACCATTGAACGGTTTCTTCCAAGCCTTTTTCGAATGAATAATCAAGTGTAAAGCCTGTTGCATTAATAATTTTTTTATTATTACAATACAAACGTTTTACTTCAGATTTTTCTGGTCTCATTCTTTGCTTTTCTTGTTGAAGTTGAGCTGTTTTACCCATAATTTTTGTCAACAAATTAAAAATATCGAGAATAGAAATTTCAAAATTACTCCCGATGTTAAATACTTCTCCAAAAGGAACTTCTTTATCGAGTAAATATAGAAAACCTTTGCAAGTATCTTTAACATACGTAAAATCTCGGGTTGGGGTTACATCGCCAATTTTTACTGTATTTGTGTGTAAAAGTTGAACGATCATATTGGGAATTACGGCTCTCGCAGATTGTCTTGGACCAAATGTATTAAACGGTCTTGCAATTACAAGAGGTAAATCAAAAGAATGAAAAAAACTCAAAGCTATAGCATCAGCACCGATTTTAGTGGCACTGTATGGTGACTGTGGTTGAAGAGGATGCTTCTCGTCTATGGGTACATATTGAGCTGTACCATAAACTTCACTGGTGGATGTTACTATGATTTTTTTAACCCCCTGATTTAATGCGGCTTGACAAATATTTAAGGTTCCCATCACGTTCGTTTCTACATAGCTTTGTGGAGCATGATAAGAATAAGGAATAGCTATTAGAGCAGCCAAATGTAGTATGGCATCAACGTCTTTGGCTATAGTATTACAGAAAAAAGGGTCTCTGATATCCCCTGTAACAATTTCTAAGTTAGGGTGTGGAGGAATATCTTCAAGCCATCCCCAATAATTAAATGAGTTGTAATACGCTAACGCTTTTACATTATAACCCTGACTTAATAAGAGCTCGGTGAGATGAGAACCTATAAAACCGTCAGCACCAGTAACGAGAATTTTTTTATATTCTTTCATGAAAAAAATTAGTTTATTTCCTTGCAAAATTAAATCAAATTTTCTCTCATCTTTAGGTCGAATTTTAAAATTAGCTTATTGAATCTTTTGCATAAGTTCATGAGCTCTTGTAGATTAAGCAGTCTATATGATTAGAAAAAGAGAAATTTATTTTTCGCTTCTTGGTTTGTACTTAGATTGCTTGTAGGTTGGACCTATTAGACTGAAATGGACATAACGATGAGGGTTCAATCGTAAGTCTTCAAGAAGCAAATCTAGTTCTTTAGCTGACTTTTGTAAATTATTGTATAACGTATCATTATTAATTAATAGACCTATAGTTCCTTCGCCACGGTTGATTTTTTCAGTGATTTGATTAACTTCTGCCAGTGTTTTGTTGACATGATCAATCGTTTTTATGAAATTAATGCGAGCCAACGAATCAGAAATTTGATCTACATGTTCGAGAATTTGAGTTATCTTATCGTTATTGTTTTTGAGGTTTTGTGTTATGGACTCAACATTATATAAAATAGCTCGAATTTTGTTTTTTTCAGTCAAAAGAAGTGTATCAACAGTATATGAAGAGTGTTCAATAGATGCTAAGGTTTTTCGAATGCTTTCGATGGAATGACGGATATTTTGTTGAGATTGTTCATTAAAAATTAGCCTTAATGCCGTAAGGACACTATCAAATGATGAAAGGAGCTCTTCTGCTTTGTATTTAAGGGGTAAAATTTGCATACTAACTTCCTGCTTTAAATCCATGGCTAATTCTCCTGGCAAATAGTCGCCCGATTTTGCAAATGTAGTTGCATCTCCAGGAATAATTTCTATAGCTTTTGTTCCCAGTAAATCAGATGAAACAATACGTGCAATGGAGTTTGTTGGAATATTTACTTTTTTAGAAACGATAAATCTAACTACGATAACATCCGGTTGATTGTCTTTAAAGTAAATTTTATCTACTTGACCTATTTTGTAACCTTTTAAAATAACAGGGTTTGCTTTGTTAAGACCTGATACGTTTTTGTATTCAGCATATAAGTAGATTTTGTAAGAAAAGATATTTTTTCCTTTCAAAAAATTAATCCCCCAATATAGCAAGATAAGTGCTAAAACAAACATAAAACCTATCCAGAATTCTTTTTTCTTGTACAACACAACGGTAATTTTTTACAAAAATAAAAAGCTTTTTAAATGCAGATGAAAAAATTTAATTTCATTCATATATTCTCAAACGCTTAATTTCATCTTGTTTTATGACTCTTTGATCTTGAAACCATAGAATTGGAGCTGGGTACTTTTCTACCATTAAAATATCATGCGTTGCCATGATAATTGTTTTACCTGTGCTTTTTAGTTCCAGGATGATTTCTAAAACCTCGGCAGAAGATAAGGGATCGAGGTTACCTGTGGGTTCATCAAAAAGCAAAAGTTCAGGTTCATTAAGAAGTGCTCGAGCAATGCAAACTTTTTGCTGTTCGCCTCCTGAAAGTTGATGGGGCATTTTTCCCATGTGAGCGAGCATACCTACTTTTTCTAAAACTTGATGGATGCGTTCTTCTCTTTTTGTTTTGTCATTACACCCAGTTGCTTTTAAAACAAATTCGAGATTTTTGAATACATTTCTATCTGTAAGTAGCTGAAAATCTTGAAATACCATGCCTATTTTGCGACGCAGGTATGGAATGTTACGAGAACGAATCTTTGATAGATCGTAATTTAAGACAATACCTTTTTCTCCTTCAAAAGAAAGTTCAGCGTAAATGAGTTTTAGAACAGTACTTTTTCCACTACCCGTTCGTCCAAGAAAATACCAAAATTCACCTTCATGAATTTGAAAAGTAACATCGTCTAATATGATTTCCTTCTTAATGAGAGCTTTGGCACGATGAAAATCAACAACAATTTTTGTCATAAATAATTTTATGAGCAAAAATACACTATTGCATTTTTAAAAAAAGTATTAATTTTGCAACGCGAGAGGCTCCGTAGCTCAATTGAATAGAGCATCTGACTACGGATCAGAAGGTTGGGGGTTTGAGTCCCTCCGGAGTCACAGCTAAAGAGGGCATCGATAGATGCCTTTTTTTATTTTGTTCCTATTAATTTTTATCAAATTTTATCTTACAATTCTTATATAAAACTTCAATGGTTTTTTATCTAATTTCTGTATAAAGGAACTTTTTATGTACATTTGCAAAAAAACTATGAAGATGATCGCTATTCGTGAAGAGAATAAGTATCCAAACGAAAAACGAACACCGTTAATACCGCAACATGTCAAACATTTTGTCCAACAAGGATATACCGTTCTTGTTGAACCTTCAGTAAAAAGAATTTTTAAAAATGAGGATTACGAACAAGTAGGTGCTAAGGTAACATCCGATTTGACTACTGCAGATCTAATTTTGGGAATTAAAGAAATACCTCTCGAGAATATTCTACCTCACAAAACATACATGTTTTTTTCTCATATTATCAAAGGTCAACCTTACAATATGCCCATGCTTCGAAAGCTGATGGAAAGTAAAGTTAATCTTATTGATTATGAAAAAATAACCGATGATCTTGGCAAACGACTTATTTTCTTTGGGAAATTTGCTGGTTATGCTGGATTTGTAAACACTTTGTGGACGGTTGGTAAACAGCTTTCCTTAAAAGGTATTGTTACGCCTTTCTCCAAAATAAATCAGACGCATACCTATCCTTCTTTAAAAGATGTCAAAAAAGCATTGAGCTTGGTTGGTCAGGAAATCGTAGAGGTAGGCTTTCCTCAGGAAATTCGGCCCTTTGTAATCGGTATAACAGGGTATGGAAATGTTTCTCAAGGGGTGCAAGAATTGCTTCACCTTTTGCCATGCCAAGAAATTTTACCCGAGACACTTTTAGATCCATCTTTCAGTGATCAAACTGACGGAAAAATAGTTTATTTTGTTGTTTTTAAAGAAGAAGATTTGGTGCGAAAAAGAAATGGATCATCTGAAGAATTTGATCTTTATCACTACTATCAACATCCAGAGGAATATGAAAGTCGCTTTTTTGATTATTTACCGAAACTTTCAGTTTTGATTCACGGTTCATATTGGGATAGTCGCTACCCGCGTGTTGTGACTAAAGATGAACTTGCTCAACTGCAAGATATGGGCATTTCTAAATTAATTGCCATTGGTGATATTTCGTGTGACCCAAATGGCGGCATAGAATGTACGCCTTTTGGAACCTCAATTGATGATCCTGTGCTTACTTATTTTCCTATATCTCGCGAACATAAAATGGGATTTTACCCTGATGGAATACCTGTTATGGCAGTAGATATCTTGCCCAGCGAACTTCCTTATGATGCAAGCATTGCTTTTTCAAATATGCTAAAGCCTTTTATTCCAATGGTAACCGCCTGTGATTTTTCCTTGCCATTTGAAAATTTAAATCTACCTTCTTCACTTAAAAAAGCTTTAATCTTACACAAGGGAGAACTTACACCATCCTACAAGTATTTAACCCAATATCTATGAAACTCAGAAATTTCTTGTTTTTAATAACTTTTTTGTTAGTAATAATAGGTTCATCCCAAGAACGCGTTGGACATGAGGGAAGAAAAGTGCTGAAACTATTTGCCAAAAGGGTTTCTACGCATGATGTAAAAGGGACCATGGTTCTTATCGATGGTTCCTTCAAACAAATTCAATTGATTAACATTTTAAAAAATGATACACTCTCTTTTCTTAATAACTTTTTTTGTGGTAAAATTGCGGAAAACAATTCTGTAAATTGTGCAAATTTCATGGATATCAAGGAATGCAAGTTCAAACATGCAGGCTATTTCATGCAAAAAGATAAAAATTTTGCGATGGCTCCAGTAATTTTTACTATAGTAATGAAGAGTGGTATAGTTTTTGACACGCAACTTATGTTATTACGTTATTCAAATGTGGGTAAGAAAAAGTTTTTGTATCGTTTGGCTGGAACCGTGGGTTAAAAATGTAATATTATGAAAGCAGGAAAATTGTTTTTAGTTCTAGCTACCGTGGTTACATTTTTGGTAGCTTGTAAAAAAGAGGAAGATCAAAACAAACTAAAGAGGTCAGCTGTTGATTTTGCCATTGGAGAAAACTTATTTAATGATGTGTTTTCTCAAAGCTCTAACGCAGTTATTAAAGCACAAGATTCAGCCTCAGGGAAAAAATCCATGCATGATGTATTAGCTAGTTGTGCAACAATTACCATTACTCCTTTCGATTTAACTACGTTTCCTAAAACCATCGTAGTAGATTTTGGTATAACCAATTGTTTGTGTAACGATGGACGTTATCGTCGCGGGAAATTAAATATAGTCACTACGGGATGGTTTAGAGATAGCGGTACTGTGGTTACTATTACTCCACAAGACTATTATGTAAATAATAACAAAGTAGAAGGACAGAAAACTATCACCAACAAAGGTCGAAACACGGCGGGTCATCTCAATTACGATATTGTTGTGCATGGAACAATCTCTACTTCTGAAGGTACTATAAGTTGGCATTGCGTTCGTAACCATGAATGGATAGAAGGAGATAGTACCATTTTCAATCCTTGGGATGATGTCTTTCTGATTCGAGGTGAAGCGTGGGGAACTAACATTCATGGAGAAGATTATCAAGTAGTTGTAATTAATCCTTTACGAATAGCTCGTAGTTGTCGCTGGGTTACAGCAGGGGTTTTACGTATAACTTCTGGAGGACATGTGTTAGATATTAATTATGGAGACGGAAATTGTGATGGAACTGTAGTTATAACGCTTGATCAGACCAATACATCGACATATGTAGTTCCGTAGGATAGACATGAGCAAATAAAAAGGGATGTCATTGGCATCCCTTTTTATTTTTTAAATATTTAGGTTCGTATTATTTTCCTGGTTTTCTTACAAGTTGAGCCATCATTTCACCTTCGGTGACTAATCTGCCAGCTACATAAGCATTGCTATACATATGAACAATTCCCCTTCGCACGGGTGAAGCGAGTTTTAAATAGAATATTAAAGTATCGCCTGGTACTACTTTATAGCGGAATTTAACATCCATTATTTTTAAGAAAAAAGGGGTGTAGTTTTCAGGATCTGGCATTCGGCTGAGGATAAAAACTCCTCCAACTTGAGCCATTGCTTCTATCTGTATAACTCCTGGCATGATTGGTTCCCCAGGAAAGTGCCCCTGGAAGAAGTATTCGTTCATGGTCACGTTTTTAACACCCACTATATCCTCATCGCTCATGGCTAAAATTTTATCTACAAACAAAAAAGGTGGGCGATGAGGCAAAAATTTTTGAATCTCCTCAACCGTGTACAATGGTTTTCCAAATAAATCAAATTCAGGCAATTTCAATTCCATAGGTATTTTCTATTTGTTTTTGAATCAATTTTGCTAATTGAATGTTGTTCGCGTGCCCTGGGCGTTTAGCAAAAATTTTAGCAGTGAATGGTACCCCTACAAGCGCCAAATCTCCTAAGATGTCTAGTGTTTTGTGTCGTACAGGTTCATCTTCAAATCGTAATTTTACATTATTGAGAATACCGTTGGACAATATATCAATATCATATTGATTAAAAACTTGTCGTAAAAAGGTATAGTCTTCTTCATTTAATTTGGTATCGACAAAAACTAAAGCGTTCTGCAAATCTCCTCCTCGGATTAAATTTTTTTCAAGAAGTGGACGAATTTCCGAAAGAAAAGCAAACGTACGTGCCGAAGCAAAATGATCTATAAAATCTGAAAGAGAATTCATTACTACTCGTTGAGATGGAAAATGATCAAGATCGTATTCTATGAGTGTTTCAATTGAAAAAGAATCTTCTGGCAATGCTTCGTACCTGACTTTTCCATTAGAGGAAATGAAAAAAATGGGATCTTGAAGTTTATATACGTTTTTTTCTTTTTCTTGTTCTTTAATTCCAGCTTCGAGGATGCTTTCAACGAAGTAATGAGAACTTCCGTCTAAGATGGGTACTTCTTCATTATTTAGCTGAATTAGAACATTGTCAATGTCACAACCTCGCAAAGCAGCTAGCAGGTGTTCAACGGTTTTCACAACACAAGTTCCTTTTTTTAGAGATGTACCTCTTGTGGTATTTTCAACATATTTTACATTAGCTTTGCAGCTAGGTTTTTCTGGTAAATCTACGCGTTGAAATGTGTACCCGGTATCTACAGGAGCGGGATGAATTTCCATTTTAGCTATTTTCCCTGTGTGAACACCTTTACCTTCAAATGAAATAGAGCAATTTAGAGTATTTTGCTTCACAATTTTTTTTACAAAAGTACGTATTTATTTTTTTTCAAGTTCTTCAATTTTTTTAACAATTTCATCAAGTTGTAAATAGAGAATATGTAATTTAAAGAATTTACGATGTGGTATAGCAGGGGCTCCAACTAAAATTTCGCCATCTTCTACATTACGAATTATTCCACTTTTGGCAGCAAGTTGGCATCTATTGCCGATTTTTAGGTGACCAGCAATACCAACTTGACCACCAAATTGATTGTGACTTCCTATTTTCGTCGAGCCAGCAATGCCTACCTGAGCCGCCATAACATTATGTTGTCCCACTTCAACATTGTGTCCAATTTGTATCAGATTATCTAGTTTTGTTCCTTTTCCAATGTAGGTGCTGCCAAGTGTTGCTCTGTCTATAGTTGTGTTGGCTCCAATTTCAACATTGTCTTCAATAATAACATTCCCTAATTGAGGGATTTTTATGTATTCACCTTTTTCATTTGGAAGGAATCCAAATCCATCGGCTCCAATCACTGCTCCAGCATGAATAATACAATTGTTTCCGATCTGACATTCACTGTATATTTTGACGCCAGGGTAAAGAATAGTATTTTGACCTATGGAAACATTTTTACCAATATAAACATGGGAATAAATGATACATTTTTCACCTATCTGAGCTCCTTCTTCAATAACGACGAAATGTCCGATGTAGGCAGAAGAAGCTACCGTTGCTTTTTCATGAATATATGCTGATGGGGAAACGTAAGGTTCAAATGTAGTTTGCGGTTGCAAATGCATGAGGAGCTGGGTAAATGCAAGATAAGGATTGTCGACACGAATCAACACTTGAGAAATAGGGTGTTGAGCTTGAAAATTTTTATCCACTATGATGGCTGAAGCTTTGGTAGTGTATAAATATTTTTCATAATGCTTATTGCCTAAAAAAGTAATATCTCCTGGCTGCGCTTCTTCAATTTTTGAGATCGAACGTATTTCAATATCCGGATCTCCTTCAATTTCTCCTTGAATGATTTTGGCTATTTCGGATACGGTGAGCATTTTTTGCGAAAATACAATTTTTTTCAATAATCGAAAAAGGTTGGATTAATTATGTTTAAAATGCATGGTAAGACCCATTTCAAGATACACAGGCATGACTTCAACATTGGGAACGTAATATGTATGCGTAGATGCAAATCTTCCCAGGGCATAAAAATGTAAAAAGTTAAGTTTCCCTTCAGGGTTATAATTTAGTTTTGTGTAGTAGGTTAAAACAGGGCGGTATTTGATTTCATTTCCCTTTGCATCGAGGAATGAGCCATGTCTATCCTGATAGGTTAAACCCATGTCAACGCTTCCACCTCGAAAATTTCCAGTTGATATGGTACATAAAAATTGTTTTTCCAGGTAATCCATGGCATATTTAGAAAAGTTTGCTGAACGCTCATAATCGATTAAAAAATTTTGAGCATAACCTATTTTAAAGGTATTGACTAAGATTTGACCTATATTAAAAAGAAAAAAGGTTTCCATACCTATCATTTTCATGCTGGGCAAATTGGCTGTTTGCCATTTATCACTGGGGGCGTTTTTTACCCAATCGATTAAATCTTCTGCGTATTTATAAAATCCGTTCACTTGTGTTTGAAACCATTTATGATACATGCGAAAGCCCATGCTGGTTTGATAAATTTTTTCGGGTGTAAGTTTTTCATTCCCCTGGTGAGCTGCATCAGTATAAAACATTTCAGTAAATGTTGGCATGCGATTGTTGAGATTAGCTGAAAAATAAGCATACATCGTTTGTGAGATAGAATAACTTATATCGGCTCCAGGGAGAAAATTCCATGTATGACTAGGATCGTAATAAGTGAGCATCGCACCTGTTGAAATTAACCATTTTTTATTTGAAAAAATATAGTTGATTGGGATGGAAGCATAAAATCTGTTTCCTTTTTTGGTAAAATAGCCATCATGCTCAAAAGGTACTCTGGTAGAATCAATTTTTTCATTACCTAGTACATTGCTATATATTAAATCATTTCTTAAGTGAAAACCCGTTAGGATTTTACTTTTGCGGAATTCATACGTAATAAAATTTTGCGTACCAACGCTGTAATTCAGATGATAATTGGGGCTTTTGTACCACGCAGGAATAGTTAAGGTATCTATATCGTGTCTAAATAATTCAAAGCGATCTTGATGTCTTCGCAAGTAGGCATCAGCATGTAGGGAAAAAGCTTTAAAGGCTTTATGTAAGCTCATCCCGACAAGGTTTGAAATATTTCTTTCAAATTGATAAGGGAATTTTGGAGAATAAAAATTATAAGCGCCAAAACTTTTTATGCCATTCAGGGTAAAAAACATGAGATCTATGGGATTTTGTGATGTGCCAAAGGGTTTATAAAATTGGAGATAAGATTGCCCCATTTTGTAATCGGTGTTGATTAAATAACCTGCGGATTGACTGTAATTTAAGTTTGCTAGAAGACTATTGTTTTGTAATAGTTCAGCAGAGACCGATCCTTTAAAAGTTTTATGCATTCCTTTGGCTGCGGTTAATCGAAGTTGTTCTTGCAGTCTTTTTTTAGTAACAATATTTATAATTCCTCCTGAAGCATTTAGGCCAAAAACACGAGCACTCGCTCCACTGAGAATTTCAATTTTACTAATAAGCGAAGGATCAATGGGAATGTTAGAACTAAAATGACCGGTTTGTGGATCATTGACCGGGATGCCATTGATGAGAATCAAAGTTTGTTCAAATGTTCCCCCTTGAAGCTGAATATCAGATTGTATGCCTGGCATTCCTCTTTCACGAATGTCAACATTCAAAGCAAATTTTAAAACATCTGAAAAAGAATGAAATTGAAATCGTTCAGCGGTTAAGGAATCCAAAACTTGAACAGCTCGTGGTTGGAGAAAGTAAAAATAACCTGTTCTGTCAGCAGAAATTGAAACTTCAGGTAAAATTTTGTTTGTTGACTGCGAGGAAGTGTCTTTTTGACCAGATAAAGTTAATAACCACACACTCAAAAAGAGAGTGAGAAGATTACGCATTTTTTGGCAAAAATAAAAAGTATAATGTAATAGTGTTATTTCAAATGCTGACTGATAAATTGCATAAGTTGTTCGCCACGCAAATTTTTGGCTATGATGGTTTTATTTTCATCCAAGATAAAATTAGCTGGAATGGAATTGACACCGTATAATTTTGCAGCCTGGCTTTTCCATTTTTTCAGATCGCTTACATGATACCATGTTAGTCCATCAGCTTGAATAGCTTTTACCCATGAGAGGCTATCACTATCTAACGATACACCATAGATGACCAAACCTTTGTCTTTAAATTGTTGATACACTTTGACTAAATTGGGATTTTCGCGTCGGCAAGGACCACACCACGAAGCCCAAAAATCAACAATTATCATTTTACCTTGGATTGAATAAAGACTCAACAGTTTTCCTTCTGGCGTAGGAAGTTCAATGTTAGGTGCTTTCATGCCAATAGCCGTTTTTTTGGCAGCTTGAACCTTATCATGAAAGCTGACTACAGCAGAGATGTAGTTGTATTTTTGAAATAGTAAAGAATCCACTATAGCATAAACGGGATAGTACTGATCCATGTTTAATCTATCTATGAAAAAAAGATTAGCTAAATCTTGAGGTCGCTGCCCCAGAGCATTGGCTAAAAAATTGTTTTTATCGTTCTCAATTTTGTAATACAGCTGAGTGAGTTTTTGACGTAGTTCATTTTGATCAGGGGCTAACGCAGAATACACTTGGTTGATACTGTCTTGTTGATGTTGATATTTTGCAAGCTGAGATTCGAGAAAGTAAATTTTTTGCGATTGGTCTGATCCCACTATTTCAGGAAATGACTTCATGTTCTTATTTGCTTGAATTTTTATGTGGACCTTCTCTCCAGGTTTTAAAATAAGGGCATAAAAATTACCGCTAGGGAACTTCAGCCTAAAAATATTTTCCTTATCTAAGTTAAATTGAAATACAAATTTGTTATTAGCAATGTTAGTAGTTAAAGAGAAGGAAGTAGGATCAATGAAGTTTTCAAGGGTAACAGTTTTTTCTTGATTTTCACCTTCAAAGGTACCTTCAACGATGGTTAACTTTTGAGCAAAAATACCTGTACTACACAGGGCAATTATGAGTAGAAAAACTGCTTTTTTCATTTTTTTCCAAAAATACATAAAAAATTTCAATATGCAGAAATGGAATAAAAATCCAGTAACCTGGGGTTGCGTGGGTATCTATATCATTTGTATTTTGCTAAAAAATGCTTTAAATTATAAACGTTACTGTGGACTGGATATTTACAAAGATAGCATTTTTACCCAAAAATTTTAAAACTGAGATAAAACAATTTGGCATTACGACCGAAGAGATTGAAAAGCTCAAAAGATAATTTAAAAGCTACCCTGTCGGTTGGGTGGTAATGGGAAGTACTGGGATTTAATGGATGCCAATTTGACGGCTTTTTGAAACTGATTTTACGTTGAAGTTGGTCCATCCGTTAATGTCTGGACGCAAAAGCAATATAAAAGATGCAGCATGGATTGCCAGCTTGTTGATGAAGGGCATGCTCACGGACCGTTTTGTTCCTCAAAAAAATATTCGTGCGCTACGACCTACGAAACAAAGAAATTGTCCCTCTGTTATCAGGAGAAAAACACTTAAAAACTCAAATATCATCAACAATAAAATGAACTTCTGCAAACAATAGCAATAGAAAATCGGTTCATTTTGTGGTGGGTCAAAACCCCGTTTGCAAATTGACCTTACCCTTTTGAGCACTGAAATATTGACCGAAGAGTCAGTAGGAGAAAAGGCAGTTCATCGCCAAAAAAACTTATCACTCAAAAGGATTTTATAGGAGAAAATAAGAAAAACATTAATTGTGCTTTCAAGTGTAAGAATTGAATTTCAACAATTATCAGATATTATTCCCTGCCATTTTTTGTAGGGCAAAAATTACTCTTCATCAATAATCGTCATGAATACTGAAGGATGACGAAAAACATCGAATGGGTGTACATCGGGATGGCTAGGGAAAGAAATGAAATTTGGAAATGCTTTGCCGTTGTATAGTTTGATGTGACTCCAATCGAGCCCGAGAAATTGTCCTTGAGAAAAGCGTCCGTTTTTTTCTTTGTCGTCGGAGCTAGATTCCATGGGTAAATGCATCCCCTCTTCATCATATACTTCAAGCCATGTGTGATTGTAGTAAGCACTGAGGGTAAAATGGTGTCCAAAATAGAATCTGGGCACTTTGTATCCTGTCGCAGACTGAGCAGCTAAATTGTTTTTGTAGCAAGCAATGAGCATGAGCGAGGAATAGTCTCCACAGGTGCCGTAGCCATCTTCCCAAACTTCACGATAGTTTATAGCTTTTTTATTCTTCTCGTAATATAATTGGTTATAAATAAGATTTCTGCAATACTTAAGGATTTCTACATCATCATTTGAAGATTGAATGAAAAAATTAAAAAAAGGATGATTTGCCTCAAGTTCTTCAATTTCTTGAACGGATAGAAAGGTAGAATGAGAAAGATGAATTTTTTCGATCGGTAAAAATTTTATGCTTTTTAGTTTAACCCGAGCTTTGAATCCAAAAGCAGTAGGCATTTTGGTTTGATCAGTTACAATGAATTCAACAAACCCATTTTCTTTTTTTTGAAAAGGTAAGCCCAAAGGCAGAACTTCCTCAATGGTTTGATGATGGTCGTTCTCTGGAAGTTTCATGCGTATGACCCATGGAAAATGCTTAATACGTTCAGGATGTTCGATATGTTCTTCATAGTAAAAATCAATGGTAAAGCTATTTGTGAAAAATATTTTGTAATGGTTTACTTGCTTTTCGTGAATAAAAAGTGGATGAAAAAAAGGTTTTTGTTCTTGCCAAGAACGATTTTCATAACCCACTTCGTTCCAAAGCCCTCCGTACAAAATGTATAGTTGGTTTTTTAGCCAAATTTGTCCGATGGGATAGATGTGAGGCGTTATAGCTTCCATGACTACTTTTCCATCCCAATTATAAGCTCGAATAATATTTTCTTCACTGTCAGTAAGGTAAATAAGTCCATTTTTGCTGGTGATTGAAATTTCACCTATGCCATCGATAGGAAATGATTTTAGAAGAGAATAATTTCCCTCATTGTATTTCCAGATTTGAAGAGTCCATTCACTTACCACATAAAAATTAAATTGTTCATCAAAGCAAAAGGCACACCAGGAGTGAGGAAGTTTTTGTTCGGAAATCTGCCGACCATCAAAATCAAATACACGGAAAACGCCATCGTTACTAAGGAAATACAATAACTTTTGGTGGAGGTTAAAATAAATTTGATTTTTTAAAAAATCTTGAGAAAACAAAAAAAGATACTGGACTTGTCGATTGGTCAGTTCGTAAGAGAACAAAGTCCCTTCCATGTTGTTTAGCATGTAAATCTTTTCATCTTGCTGGCTGCAGTAAAGATATCGTTTCTTTATGTGTGGGGGAATTATAAGCGTTCCATCATTTTTTTCTATGACCATGTCATATTTATTGAGAGGCACAAAAAAATACCGCTCCCTTTCAAAAGTTGTCATACAAAATTTACTTTTTATGCTGAAAAAAATTAATCTTTTTGAATTTTAAATGTTCCAGAACCTTTTTTTACATTGTCTTCGTATTTATCGTAATTGCCCTGTGTTGAGGATGTCCATTCCATATCATACTTTACCCATACGCCAATGTTTATAGATAAGGTGGATTTAGTATTATTAACTTTTTGATAGGTATAAGGGTAATCGTCAACTCCTTTTAACGAAGCATATCCTGAAGAAGCTATAGTTTGAAAATACCATTCTTCCGTATTTCCGCTATTGGGCGTTATGGTAAGAGTTAGTTTTCCCCAACTGTTGGTTTCAATAGCATAATTTTCATCGGATGAACATGCATTATAAAACATGAAACTTATAAAAGTTACCAAAAATAAAATTGATTTTTTCATAGTTTTAATTTGCTGGTAGTGGAGCTGGAGGGAGTCGAACCCTCGTCCAAACAGAGGCCAGTAAGGCTTTCTACATGCTTAGCCTTTCCTTTGTTTGTCGGGTAGTCACTGGCGAAAGGCTTTCCTATGACTACCTTATCCCTGAGTTTTCTGACCAGAACCCCAGGGAAAAGGTTCTGGCGAGCTTGCTGTTTATGAAGCCTCGACCGGAGCGAGAGCAAGCGACCCTCTCCGGGAGACTATTAGCCCCTAAGCTCTCGCTTAGGCAGCTAATGCAACGTTGTAATCGTTGCCATTTATTCTTCTCTGCACGCTAGTTTTTACGGAGTTAGCGTGCCACCTCCGGCATGCTTACCTTACCCACCTTCTGCTGTCAAAACCAGAACAGCCCCGCCTGGTTGCTATCCCCATGGATAGGTTTTGCAAATTTACTAATTTTTTTTAAAAAATTCAAAAACTGCGTTAAAAAACAAACAAACCGCTTCCTCCGATGACCACGTACTCCGATGTTATGAAAGCTGAACTTCGACAGGAATAATTGATGTTACGTGTTTCCAAGATATTTCCTGAAAAGTCAAGTTTGTATAGTATTCCGTGGTCATTTCCGATGAAAATGCTATGGTTATCAGCTGAAGGACTTGCATAAAAAGCAGCATCAGTTTCGATTTGCCAAAGTTTTTTCTTGGAATTTACTTCAAATGCTTGGATTCTTCCCCATTTGTCGGCTACGATGACTTGATTATGAATAACACAAGCTGAAGCAAAATAACCAGTTTCATTCGGTATACGGTGTGAAATAACATCGTGACGTAAATCATAAACAATCATTTCCCTGTCAAGTGTAGGAATCCAAGCTTCATCATGAACTATGGCTGGCGTTGCATGCATCCGTTTTCCTACGAAAATTTTACGTTCTAACTTCCCTTGTTGGGGATCAATAACATACAAGTGTTTATCGCGGCCTGAAACAATTACCCAACCATTCCAATAGGCAGGGGAAGCTATAATCCATCCTTCGGTCGGTACTTGCCAATGAAGTTTTCCGGTAAACCTATCCCAGGCCATGATACTACGATTCAATCCGCCAACAATGACAACATCCCCAACTACGAGCGGAGAAGAAAATACCCAATCTTTCGTATTGTAAGTCCAAACTACACGACCATTTCTCGTATTTAAACAATAAAAATGATGATCGAAAGAACCAAAATAAAGTTTATCTTCAAGTACAAAAGGCGTACTTTTGATCGGGCTTTTGCATTTCCATCGCCAAGATTCGGTTAGAGATTCTAGGTCTAAGGCTATAAAACTACCATCATCTGTTCCATAGTAAGCCATATTATCTAAAACAACGGGGGACGAATAAACACCCAAGTGATCATGCTTTTGAAGTTTAAGGGTGTCAAGCGAGGCATGATGGTAAACATTAAAATAGCCCGTACGCAAAAGATTTCCTCTAAAACATGCTTGTGTTTCTCTGGTGAAAGTGGTGAGAGAACGCTCAATTTTTTGAGTAATGCTTTCAAGCTTTATGGCTTTGTCGAGGGTATGCTGTGGAATATGTACAGGTTTATCTTTCATCTACGAGATCTTTGAGTTCTTTTTCAAGCAATGTGATTTCTTTTTTAAAATGTTCTTTCATGCTAGTAAAATACTCGTCGAGATTTTGATGGGAAATGATATTCCGATATAGTGAACTTGTTTCAATTTTATTGATTTGTTGTTGAAGCTCTTCAATTTTCTGCTGAAGTCTCTTGATGTTGGCTTTTAACAGTTCTATATCCGACAAGGGCTCCGTGATTTTAGGAAAATGAATTTCTTTTTGGATAAGATCAGAATAAATAGCCATTACTCGCTCCAGATTTTTGGAAGAATAAGCTTTATTTAATTCTACAAACCATTTTTCAGCTTCGGATTTAAATTCATCAATGACTAAGTCCGGGTGACACAATTTTGAAGCCAGTCGAAAATACTTTTGCAACTTTTCGTTTTCCTCATTGTTGAGGTCTAAGGAGGGAACCTCATTTTTTTCTTCGTGAAGTTGCTGGTATTCTTCACGATCTTTATGAATTTGTTCGAAATCTGGTTCAAAAGCTTTGTCTTTTTCTTTTTTTAGCGATAATATTTCCCATTTCAAGTCAAGCAGTTTCGAGATGTATTCTCCCAGTTCCTGATAGTGCTTTTGCTGATAATAGATGATTTGTTGTTCAAGGAAAGCAAGTTTTTGAGCTAAAATGGCATGCTGTAGTTCAAGAAATTTTAAGCGTGTTCTAAGTCCTTCAATGTTTGTTTCTTCCTGAACCGGGACGTTTTCATGTTTGAATTGTCGTAAAATTTCAATGAGTTTCTGGAAATCTTTTTGCTGTAATAATGTTTTACACTCGTTTTTGTTAAGTGTTGGATAAGCAGCAAATAATTGATCGAGCATGATGAGCAGCTCTTCTACATCGGCCTGATCTTCTTTAAGCAGGGTTATAAAATGATCAATGAGTTTCATCTTGGAGCAAAAATACAAATTTAAATAAACTAATACTTAATTCATTCTTTTAAAAATGATCTGATAAATTCTATGTCAGAAGGGTAGGTAAGTTTTATATTGAAAGGATCACCTTCAAAAAAATGTAATTCATAACCACAGGCTAGGGCTGCTGAGGCTTCATCTGGGTAGGTATTTTCTTTAATTTGGGTAAATATTTTTTGAATGATATCGCCTTTGAAAAATTGTGGGGTCTGAATTCTAAAGTATGCTGTGCGATCAACGTATGAAATATGCTTGTTTGTTTTATAAATAAGAGCATCATGAATTGGTAGAATAGGAATAGCCATACCTCTCTCGTTAGCAAGTTGATATCCTTCTTGAATTAGCCTTGATCTAATTAGAGGTCTAGCTATATCATGGATGGCAACAATTTCGTTTTCTAAGGCAGCACTAATACCATTACGAACAGAATCGAACCTTTCAGCTCCTCCGTGGATGATGGCGTGAGGTTGAAATGAAAGGGTAGATAATTCTTCTTTCCATTGATTTGTATGTTCTGGTGCGATAACCAGTGTAAGTTTAGCAGTAGGTGCAGCGTTATGTAAATTATTTAATGTATACCATGCTAATGTTTTGTCGTGAATTTTAAGAAATTGCTTTGGAATTTCGGAAGAAAAACGTTTGCCCTTACCAGCAGCTACAACAATAAAATGCAACTTGTGCAAATGCATGAATTAGTCTATGATAAGGAGTGCATCACCGTAAGCAAAAAACCTATATTTTTCTTGGACAGCTACTTTATAAGCTTTCATGAGATTTTCGTAACCCGCAAAAGCGGCGGCAAGAATCATGGGAACGGACATGGGTAAGTGAAAATTCGTCACCATAGCATCTGCAACTAAAAATTTATAAGGAGGAAAGATGAATTTGTTTGTCCATTCGTGAGCTGGTTTAACTTTACCTTCGATGGTGACACTGGATTCAAGGGCTTTCATCGTAGTAGTTCCGACTACACATACTTTGTGGCCTTCTTGCTTTGTTTTATTGATGATGTCTGCAGCTTCTTCCGTAATAATAAATTCTTCAGCTTCCATTTTGTGCTTGGAGAGGTCTTCAACTTCTATTTTTCGAAAATTACCTAGACCTGCATGTAAAGTTATTTCAGTTGTATTGATACCTTTGATTTCAAAGCGTTTGAGCAATTCTCGTGAAAAATGAAAGCCAGCCATGGGAGCTACTACAGCTCCTTCGTGTTTTGCATAGATGGTTTGATATTTTTCGCGATCTTCTTCTATCACTGGGCGATCAAAAATTTTAGGTAAAGGTGGTTCTCCAAGCGATTTGAGCAAGTTGATAAACTCATCATGAGGCATATCCGTCAAAAAACGAATAATACGTCCGCGATTTGTCGTGTTATCAATAACTTCTGCAACAAGTTCATCATTTTCTCCAAAAAATAATTTATTTCCTAGCCTTATTTTTCGAGCAGGATCTACGAGAACATCCCAAAGTTTAATTTCCTGATTAAGTTCCCTTAAAAGCAAGACTTCGATGCGCGCATTATTTTTTTCTTTTCTTGCATAGAGACGTGATGGAAAAACTTTTGTGTTGTTGAAAACAAATAAATCCCCTTCATCAAAATAGTTAATAATTTCTTTAAAAATTTTATGCTCTATTTCTCCTGTCTTTCGATGTAATATCATTAAACGCGATTCATCCCTTTGTTTTTCTGGAAAACGAGCGATAAGTTCTGGCGGAAGTGCGAACTTAAAATCTGATAATTTCATGTATAAAAAGATTTAATTACAATAAAAAAGTCGGAGCGGTCCGACTCGAACGGACGACCACTTGCACCCCATGCAAGTGCGCTAGCCAACTGCGCCACGCCCCGATTTTGCGTTTGCAAAAATACAAAATTTTAAAAAAACAACATCTGTGATAAATTTTTTGAAAAAAAATTTATGTTCTACATCATTTTTATCAAGCGAATGTCAAAATGTCAGTATTTTTGTTGGTATAAGAATTGATGGACAAAAAGCGATTTTTAAGCTATGATGAGAAATTGCTTATTTATTTTTATATTCATCCTTGCTGAAAGCCTATTTTATGCTCAAAAGTATACCATTTCTGGCTATGTAAGGGATGCTAGCAACGGTGAATCTTTGATTGGAGCTAATGTTTGGCTTGATGAAGTCAAAAAAGGAGCAACTTCCAATACCTATGGGTTTTATTCTATAACAATTGAAAAAGGAACCTATACCTTAGTTGCAAAATATCTTGGATATACTGAGTTTAAAAAGAAGATCGTTGTAGATAAAAATATTCAACTAAATATTGAACTTACACCTACTTCGATTGTAGCCAAAGAAGTTGTGATCACTGACAACAAAGCTATTAAAAACATTGTATCTACGGAAATGGGAAAAATTGACATACCCGTACAGACAATAAAGCAAATCCCTGTGGTCTTTGGTGAGGCCGATATTATGAAAACGCTTCAGCTTATGCCTGGAATTCAAACTGCAGGTGAGGGAAATACAGCCCTTTATGTTCGAGGGGGAGGACCAGATCAAAACTTGATTTTACTTGATGAAGCCATCGTATATAATCCAAGTCATCTTTTTGGCTTTTTTAGCACATTTAATGCTGATGCTATTCAAAATATCGAAATGTTTAAATCGGGCATGCCAGCTTATTATGGGGGTCGATTAGCTTCAGTGCTTGATGTTACCATGAAAGAAGGCAACATGAAACAATGGCAGGCCGAGGGGGGCATTGGTTTAATAGCTTCTCGTATTTCTATTCAAGGTCCCCTTAAAAAAGATACAGCTTCGTTTATCGTTAGTGCTCGAAGAACTTATGCGGATTTGCTTATCAAACCTTTTACTAAACCAAATAGCATCGCAAGGGCTACATCCTATTATTTCTATGATGTTAATATAAAAACGAATTATCGCATTTCTCAAAAGGATAGATTGTTTTTAAGCACATATTTTGGTCAAGATTTATTTGACTTTAATTTTGCTAGCGATCAAATGAAAACAAATATAAATTGGGGCAACTGGACCACAACCTTTCGATGGAACCATCTTTATAACCCAAAGCTCTTTTCGAATTTTTCATTCATTTTTAGCCAATACCATTTTACTTTTGATGCTAAACAAGAACTAATAAAATTGAAATTATATTCTGGCATTCAAGATATTACCTCAAAATTGGATTACACTTACCTTGCTTCTTTTGGTCACAATCTAAAATTCGGTTTATTTTATTCCCATCATTGCTATACCCCAAACAATGCAAGTGGTTATACGGGGGATACTGAGCTTGATTTGGGTAAAACTGTTCGCCTTTATTCTCACGAAATGTCTCTTTATGTTAATGATGAATTTTCTATAAGTAAACGATTAAAGCTCAATTTGGGAGTAAGAGGAACTGACTTCATGCATACTGGGCCTTTTGACCGGTATGTTCGTGAAGATTTTAACTCGCCTATAACCGATACCATCCATTATTCAAGCAGAGATATAGTAAAAAATTATTTTCATCTTGAACCACGAGTAAGTTTGCGTTTTTCCATTGATACCTTTAGCTCAATAAAAGCATCCTACACACAAAATTATCAATACGTGCACTTGGTTTCTACTTCGACCACAACCTTGCCAACTGATGTTTGGGTTCCAAGTACGGATAAAATAAAGCCTCAACTTGATATACAATACAGCCTGGGTTATTACCGAAATTTATTTGATAATACGGTGGAAACAAGCATCGAAGGTTATTATAAGACCATGAAAAATCAACTTGAGTATGCTGAGGGAGTACTTTTAGAAAATACATTGTATGATAACATTGACAATTATCTTGTGTTTGGAGAAGGCACTTCGTATGGCGTAGAATTTTTAGTCCAAAAGAGGGTGGGAAGCACAACAGGGTGGATTGGCTATACATGGTCTAAAACTACGAGGCATTTCCCTTTGATTAATAATGGAGAGCCCTTTCCTGCAAAATATGATAGAAGACATGATGTTTCTTTTGTAATTAACCATGCTATTAATGAAAGCCTAACCATAAGTTTTGTATGGGTATATGCAACTGGTAATACGACAACCATGCCTGTTTCCAGATATATCATCGATGGAAATGTTGTTTCAGAATATGGACCTAGAAATGGATTTCGTTTACCTCCTTATCATAGAGCAGATGTGAGTGTTAACTGGATTCCTAAGCCGAAGAAAAAAAGACGTTTTAAGCAGAGCTGGAACTTTTCCATTTATAACTTGTATAACCGAAAAAATCCTTATTTCATCTATATTGATGTTGATGGCGATATTTTGACTGGAAATGCGACTATAAAAGCCAAACAAGTTAGTTTATTTCCAATTTTGCCATCCATAACATGGAATTTTAAATTTTAGCTTATGAAAAAGATGCTTCTCTTAACCACAATGATTTTTATCTTATTCTCATGTTCAAAAGAAATTGATTTAAAATTGCCAACCCCTGAGTCAAAATATGTTGTTGAAGCTTCGATTGAAAATGGCAAATATCCTATTGTTGTGCTTACTCGCAACATGCCTTATTTTGCTCCCGTAGATACAGCTTTTTTAATGGATTCTCTTTTCGTTACAGATGCAGAAGTAATTGTTAGCGATGGCGTAATAAATGATACTTTGCAATTGTTTTTTGACTTAAGTCGAATTCAACATAAATGGTGGCCTTTTGTGTATTACAAAGGTAGTAAAATAGTTGGTCAGTTGGGAAGACACTATTACTTGACAGTTAAGATTAAATCTACCATTATCACAGCAGAAACAACTATTCCATCAAATGTGTATTATTTCGACACCATCTGGTGGAAACCAGATGCGAGAGCTAAAAATGATTCGCTGGGTTATATTTGGATTAAAGCCACTGATAATCCTAATGAAAAGAATTATTATCGTATTTATACCAAAAGGTTAAGTCGTGATTTTGATTTTGTTCCGATCTTTGGAAGCGTGTATGAAGACATTTACATTAGTGGAAAAAACTTTGATTTTTATTTGACACGAGGATTGAAAAATATTGAAGAGGATTCTGCTTATTCCGACAAGGAGTTTGGTTATTTTAGGTTAGGAGATACCGTGGTAATTAAGCTTTCAAATATTGATAAAGCCACTTTTGAGTTTTGGCGAACATTAGAAGGAGAAACCTATTCTGCTGGAAATCCTTTTACCAATCCTACTCCCATCAAGCACAACGTTCATGGGGCTTTGGGTGTTTTCGGCGGCTATGCTTCTTCTTATGATACATTGATTATTAAACCTTAACAATAAAAACATAGAACTATGGCAGAAAAGAGAAAATGTGTAATTATAGGATCGGGACCAGCTGGTCTCACTGCAGCCATTTATGCATCGAGAGCAGGTCTTGACCCTTTGTTGTACGAAGGCATGGAGCCTGGTGGACAATTAACCACTACGACCGAAGTAGAAAATTTTCCAGGCTACCCTGAAGGAGTAACTGGACCTGTGCTCATGGAAGATATCAAGAAGCAAGCATTAAGATTTAAGGCTGAAATTCGATCTGGCCTTATCGAAAAAGTTGATTTTTCGAAACGCCCTTTCCTGTTGGTTGATGATGAAGGAAGAGAAATTGAAGCTGAAACAGTCATCATTGCAACAGGTGCAAGTGCTAAGTGGCTAGGTATACCAGGTGAGAAAGAATATAGTGGCTTTGGGGTTTCTGCTTGTGCTACTTGTGATGGATATTTTTATCGTGGTAAAGTGGTGGCTGTTGTTGGAGGAGGTGACACAGCAGCTGAAGAGGCTACTTATCTTGCCAAATTAGCTAGCAAAGTATACCTTATTCACAGACGTGATCAGCTTCGTGCTTCCAAAGCCATGCAGCAAAAAGTATTTAATACTCCTAATATAGAAGTTGTTTGGAATGCCATTCCAAAGGAAATCATTGGGGAAACAAGAGGTTTCGGAAAAGCTGTTACCGGTCTTGTGGTAATCGATAAAAACACGGGCGAAGAAAAAACATTGAAAGTAGATGGTGTTTTCGTTGCTATTGGACATAAGCCTAATACAGACATATTCAAAGGTCAACTTGAACTGGATGAAGCCGGTTATATTATAACTCAACCAAAATCAACACGAACCAGTGTTCCTGGCGTATTCGCTGCTGGTGATGTCCAGGATCCAGTCTATCGCCAGGCTATAACTGCTGCGGGCAGTGGGTGCATGGCTGCACTGGATGCAGAGCGATTTCTTACCATGAACGAGTAAATACTGTTTTTTCAAAGGCTGCCACACATGGCAGCTTTTTTATTTTAAGCCATTTGAAATTTATCAAAATGGTTTAATTAGTCGACCCTTAAATAGCAATTCCTATTGATGTAAATTTTTTACAAGTAAAGAAAGAATGTGCAAGATTTCATATTTTAAAAGGTGTAAAACTCTCAATTTTTAAAGATTGTAATCAAGGTTAAAAATCAAAATCAAGAAAATTAAAACAGGCTGGGACAACTATTTAAATTGAAGAAAGATAGAATTTGGAGGTATATTTCCTCTTCGTGTTCAACTTTGGGAAAACCCCTCTCCGTCCACCATTAGGAAATCCAGCTTTAATCCCTAATAGGGAATAAAAAGTGGGGGAGTGGAAAAGTCAGCTGAAACTTAATCTTAAATAATATTGTCGTAAAAATATGTCTCTTGTTAGCTCCATAAGACATAAATTTTTACAGTAACAAATCATACCTTCACAAAATTTTAAAATATTACGCTTTGAATCAGTTACCATACATACATAAAAATAACAAGATAGATTTTTCAGTCAATGTTTTTCATTATAAATGGCCTTTTTTTTTCTTTTACCTCTTTTGTCAATGGCTTTTTCGTCATAACTCATGTATTTCAAAGCTTGAGAAGCTTTTATATCACGAGGTAAAAATGCGGGACATAGGGTGGGGTAATTCTCAATCGACTATTAAAATTAAAATTATGTAAATCACCAAGATCAATATCGAAAGCATTTTTTTACGGCTAAATTCTTTCCCATCTTTGGTAATCCTTTCACAGAACAAATCTTAAATACTGTTTTTTATCGATGGCTCTAATCAGGATGTTTACACCGATTTCATTTTTTATATCTAATATTTTGATCTTTGCCAGAAACGGTGATCTTTTGCTACAGTAAAAGCTTTTTTATAGTTCCACCAAAAAAATTTCTGTATACCCAATATCCTTCGCCTGCTATGGCTAGTAAAAACAAAATGTAAGCTGCAAATTTTAAAAACGAGTCTTGTTTTTGTTGGCATAAGTTCTTTCCTGTTTCTTTTCGGATTCGGAAAAGATTTTTGCACGGGGCGAAGGAGTCGATGTTGTGTCAGTCACAGGTTTACCGCAGATATGACAAAATTTGGCATGTGGTTTTAAAGTAGCACCACATGAGCATTTGAGTGCAGTCTGAAAAATGATTACATCAATAGGTTCTATTTTTTTCCCACATACATGGCAGAATTTAGCACGAGGTTTTAGCTTCGCTCCACATGCACTGCAAGTTAATTCGATGGTTTGAAGACTTTCGATATTTTCTTGCAAGGGTGTTCCGCAATATTTACAAAAATTTGCCCACTCAGGCATTTGTGCGTAGCAAGTAGAACATGTTTGCATAAAAGCATAGTTTATTATACAAAAATAAAAAATATTTTTACAGAATGAAAAAATCAAAAATTTTTTGAGGTCAATTGTCTTACAAGTATCTTTGTATGAAGCGTCTACATGATAGCATGCATGAACTTAATGTTTATTCAAGCTTTTTGGCAATTTCAGTAACTTCTTTGCGTTGTGAACGCGTTTTTGCTCGTTTTTTTAAATCTTCTGGCAAAAGATCGATGTTACCTGGATATCCAAGTGCCATGATGGCGATGATGTCAATGCTATTTTCAAGTTGTAGTGAGCTTCGCACTAAATCTGGATCAAAGCCTCCCAGCATATGTGCATAAATTCCAAGATGCATGGCTTGAATGAGCATGAAACCTACTGCTGTACCTGTGTCAAATCTAGCATGTTGATTTTCTTGTTGATTGAAAGCATAAAATTTTCTAGCACTTATAAGAACTAGGACAGGTGCTGTCAATGCCCATGCTTTGTTGTAACTGACCATGCTTTCAAGTAGTTTTTCATAAGCTTTACTTCCTTTGTACGCATAATAAAATAGCCAGGGTTGTTCGTTGTATGAAGAGGGAGCCTTGCTAGCTGCTTTAAAAATTTCCATCAGATCTTTTTCGCTTATGTTTCTTTCGTCAAAAATCAATGGACTGTATCTTTTTTCAATTTCTGCTATCATTTTTTTCAAAGATACCTTGAAATTTCTTTGCATTAAACAAAGGTGATAAATAACAAAGGTTTAAAACATGATATTTATTATTTAAAATGATTTTAAATTACAAAAAAACATATTAACTTTGCAAAAAAATAAGCATGAAAAGAATTTTCTTATTTGGATGGTTAGTTGCGTTGTTGTTGGTAGCATGCAATGGTAAGTCGCAACCAAGCAATAATCCACAGGTTTCTTCTTTATCACAGCAATCCAATTCAACACAAGGAAATGGAATGTCTGTAGCTGCATCTTCGAAAACAGGAGGCCAGGTTATTTATTTAACTACCCAGGATTTTATTAATAAAGTATTTGACTTTAGAAACAATAAAGAATGGAAGTTCAAAGGTTCACGTCCTTGTGTGATTGATTTTTATGCAGACTGGTGTCGTCCGTGCAAGATGGTTTCTCCCATTATGGAAGAGCTAGCTGGAGAATACAACGGGAAAATAGATTTTTATAAGGTCAACACAGATAAGGAGCAAGAACTGGCAGCTGCTTTTAATATTCAAAGCATACCGTCTGTTTTGTTCTGCCCGAAGGATGGTAAGCCTGCCATGGCTGTGGGTGCCTATCCTAAGGAAGAATACATCCGCATGATTAACCAAGTCATTTATCAACAAAAACAATAACATTATGTTAGAGCATTTAACAGCAGAAACTTTTAAGCAAAAAGTTTTTAATTACGATGTAAATCAGGATTGGAAATTTGAGGGAGATTTACCTTGCATCATTGACTTCTACGCCGATTGGTGTGCCCCATGTAAAATGGTAGCTCCAATTTTGGAAGAATTAGCCAAGGAATACGAGGGCAAAATCAACATTTACAAAGTAAATACGGAAGAAGAACAAGAACTTGCCTACGTTTTTGGTATTCAAAGCATTCCATCTCTTCTTTTCTGCCCCAAGGACGATAGGCCTCAAATGGCTGTGGGAGCACTACCTAAGCAGACATTCATTGAAATTATTGAAAGCATTCTACTTAAAAATAAAGTTCTTAACTCAAAGTAATCAAAGACTATCATTCCTCTATTTACTTGCTGCCCTTGTAGGGCAGTTTTTTTTACTTTAAGGATTGTATACATATTTTGAGTTATCTTCTAAAAAGCTAAGGATCCCGTCGTGTAAGGTTGAATATCCAGTGAAGCATATTGCTGATGTAAATATTTAAAATATCCGCTCATGGCTATCATGGCTCCATTATCCGTTGTTAAAATGGGTGGTGGTATGTATAACTCAATATTTTGTGACGTCGCATATTCCTGAAGACGTTTTCTAAAATAAGAATTAGCAGACACGCCTCCAGCAAGAACCAAGGTTTTTAGTTGTGTTTCTTTTAAGGCAAGATCTATTTTTTCAATGAGAATTTCTATAATCGAATACTGAATGGAAGCTGCAAGATCGTGGAGGTTTTTTTGAATAAACTCTGGATCTTTTTTGAGCTGATCTCGTAAAAAGTATAAAACAGAAGTTTTTAGACCAGAAAAGCTAAAATTAAGACCTTTGATGTTGGGTTTTGCAAAAGCAAAAGCAAATGGATTTCCTTGTGATGCAAGCTTATCAATAACAGGACCTCCGGGATAAGGAAGATCTAACATTTTGGCTGTTTTGTCGAAAGCTTCGCCTGCTGCATCATCAATGGTTTTTCCAATGGTGATAAGTGTAAATTCATCTTCTGCGCGAACAAACATCGTATGGCCCCCCGAAACGATAAGAGCTAAAAAAGGAAAACTAGGAAGCTTCTTAGATTCGCCTTTTTGAACAATAAAGTTTGCCATGATGTGGGCATGCAGATGATCGACGGGAATAATAGGAATACCTAAAGCCCATGCAAGGGTTTTTGCAAAACTCACACCTACCATAAGCGAACCTGGAAGGCCGGGTCCTAATGTTAAAGCAATAGCATTTAACTTTGATTTGTCAATTCCTGCATCACGAATAGCTACGTCAACGACTGGAATGATGTTTTGCTGATGGGCACGAGAAGCAAGTTCTGGAACAACTCCACCGTATTTTTCATGAACCTTTTGGCTCGCAATAATAAGACTTTGTAGTTCGTTATTTTTTAGTACAGCAGCCGAAGTTTCATCGCACGATGTTTCAATTCCAAGAATATAAATATTTTTGCTTTCTGAAAACATGAGCAAACGTACAAAAATTTTTAAAATCTTGTATTTTATTGTCTTGGGCGTTGGTTTTTTCCCTGCCACCGTGCTTTTTATGCTCAAAACTTCTGTAATTCAAAACAAGGTACGAATGGAAGCCGAGCAATATTTGTCCTTATATTTAAAAACTGATGTTCGCATTGGTTTCGTTTATCTTGCACTGCCATCTTTAGTTGTTCTTGAAGATGTCCATGTTAAAGATCATCATCAACAACCTTTTGTGGGAATTCAATCTCTATTGCTTTCGTTAGACTATTTTTCCCTTGATTTTTCAAAATTTTCTATTCATACAGTAAGTATTCATGAACCTTTATTTAGGCTAATTACGTATCGAGGTGAAAAACAAAGTAACCTAGATTTATTGATAGAAAAATTTAGTTCCCAAGATACTACAAACTCTGGTGGTGGAGAGTTGTGTTTATCGTTAAAAAAATTGGAAATTGGCAAAGGAAAGCTGGAGATAATTGATGAGAACATGCAGGATAGTTCTAGCGAAAAAAAAATTGATTTTAGTCATTTACATTTGAACGATATTGATTTGAGGATTAAAGATATTGAGATAAAAAATAATACTTACAGAGGATTTATTGAAAAATTGTCTTTAACCGAGCAACGGTCAGAACTGAAGATTAAAAATCTAATTTGTTCTTTTTTCCTTTCTGATAAAACGCTTAGCTTGCCTTTGTTGTACTTACAACTTAATGAAAGTTGGTTACTTGCAAGTATAAAATTAAATTATCCCGATTTTTCGAGTTTTTCAACTTTAGAAGATAGTTTACATACCGATGTTCGTTTTTGGGATGGAGAGTTGTTTTTTAAGGAATTAAAACAATTTGCGTCCAATTTACCTAATCTTGCTTCTACCCTTCGATTAAGAGGTCATTTGGAAGGTTCTTTCAATGATTTTACCATTCATTCATTTGCTCTTTTCTTTGATAAAGAGAATTCCATCAAGATTCATGGTTCTGTAAGCAATGCTCAATCTTTGGAAAAATTGAATATCAAAGAAATTCAGATAAAGTCTCATTTATCAAAAAAATTTTTAGCACACTTGCCTGGTGGTTTTATGCATCTTTCAAATGTTGATAGCATAAAAGATGAGTTTCTTTGGCTGAGTGTACAAGGATCTGGGAGTTTGAAAGAATTTGATGGAAAAATGGATGTAAAGGGTTTTTTAGGCTCAGCTAAGCTTTCATTACAAACCTATTCGCACAATCAAGAGCTCAACGGAAAACTTTCTTGCGAATTGGATCATTTTTTACCTCGTGTTTTTTCAAGCGATTTACCCGTCAATGCACTAACTGCTAACTTAAAAGTTAATTTTCAAAACCTTTTGAAAAAATATCACGTAGAAGTACAAGGAAATGTGGAAAAAATAAATCTTTACTCTCGTGAAATAAGTAATATGAGTCTCGATGCTTCAATTTCATCAAATAAAATTTCAACCCGTGTGGATGTTCATGATCCCTTGGCTCAAGCTAAACTCGATGCTCAAATTGCTTTGGATTCTGAGCATGCAAATATTTCAGCCAGCATTGCCAGTTTAAATCTAAGTGCTTGGGGTTTGCAAAGAATTGACACGCTCCCTACTTTTTTTGCAGGAAATTTTGATTTGAACATACATGGCTTTGAATTTGAAAAAATTAGTGGAAAACTTGGGATGCATCATATTATGTACAAAGAAGGAGCTCGCTCACTTGCACTAAATCAGCTTGTGTTGGATTTAAAACGTATGAATCAAGTTGAATGGGAAGTTACCATGAGCAGTGATATTGCTACTGCAAGTGCAAAGGGAAAAGGGAAACTTTCATCCATTGCCATTGCCTTTAATAATGTGTTATCTGATTATTTTCCAACCATATTTTTTGTTCAAGAAAATAAAGATACTATCTTACACCAAATTGATATTGACGGAAACTTTATGAAACTGGATAGCTTTTTAGGCTTCTTTGTTCCAGATATACATTTTTCAGATCTAAGTTTTACTGGCAAATTCGATGAGCAAGATAAATCAATTCGTTTTCATCTTAAAGGAAGTGAAGGTATGGTGATGGGTTTCCGTTTTCATGATCCTTTTATATCGGTAGAAACCATGGATAAAAAAATATTTGTCTCTACCTCTGCAGCTTCTTTGGGAAATGAGAATTCATATATCACTAACTTTTATTTTTCCTATGTGCATAACAGCAATGTTGGAGACTTTTCTATCGACTGGAATAACCCAGAAATGTTCATTGGCTCACTAAATGGAAAAGTATTTTTCAATCCCTTTCAACAATACATCCTTGTCTTTTCTCAATCTTCTTTGAATGTAAAAGATTCGTTATATGCTATTCAACCTGGCTCAACTGTAGTTTACGATACAACGGGGATTTATTTTAAGAATTTTAAAATATCTACAAACACCCAGGCCATTGGACTTGATGGTATTATTTCAGAATCCATGTACGAACCTTTGCAAGTAACTTTTCAACAAGTTGATTTGAACCAAGTAAATTCATTTATCCAAACATTACCTATGACTTTAGAAGGGAAAGCAAATGGTTATGTTTTACTTTTCGGTTTGCTAGGTAAGAACCCATCATATGAGGCGAACCTGGCGATGAACAATTTGAAGATAAACAAATATCTGCTGGGAGATCTATCGACAGAAAGTTTTTACGATTATGAGAAAAATGCAGTGGGGGTAAAAATTAATCTAGCTTACACAGGAAATAGTGGAACCATTTACCCTCTCAAGGCTAACGGTTATTATTTTCTCGGCCAAAAGCAAGGAGAAATTGATGCAGACATTCAACTAAGTCGGTTCAACATTGCTTTTGTAGAGCCTTTTTTAACAGGAGTTTTGAGCAAGATTAGCGGTTATGCGGAAGGCTCATTGCATTTGGGTGGAACGTTAAATAAGTTGAGTGTTGAGGGAGATATAACGCTGCGTCGTACCATGCTTCGTGTGGATTATCTTAACACGATGTATTCTTTTACGCATACATTTCACATCAACGATACCATCATCGAAGGAAGAGATGTTGATTTGTATGATTCAAAAGGAAATGTGGCTAAAAGCGACTTGATAATTCACCACAAGCATTTTTCCGATTTTTCACTTGATTTGACCTTGAAACCGAAAAAATTTGAAGTATTAAATACAACGCTAAAGGACAATGAACTTTTTTATGGTCAAGGTTACTTTTCTGGCGTAGTAAAAATTACAGGTCCTTTTGATAAAATTAGTATTGATGTGGTCGGAAACACGGAAAAAGGGACGCAACTTAATTTGCCTTTATATACGACTTCTACGGTAAGTCAAAATAAATTTATTGTTTTTAAAAATTTATCTCAAGATACAACAGTTATGAATAATGTTGATTTGGGAGGCCTAAATGTTAATTTGGATATCATGGTTACTCCAGATGCTGAAGCTCAAATCATCTTTGATCCCAAGGTAGGAGATATTATCCGTGGATCAGTAGATGGTCGTTTACGGCTCATGACCAATGATAAAGGCGACTTAGCTATGTTTGGTAATTTAACCGTGGTAAAAGGAGATTATCTTTTTACGCTGGAAAATGTGATTAACAAAAAATTTTATATAGAACCAGGTGGTATTATCAGTTGGAGCGGAGATCCATATCAAGGGCAACTAGATGTAACCGCACGATATGAAGTAAAAACTTCTCTTTATCCAATTTTATATGTAATAGACGAATCTGAATTGTATAAGCGTAAAGTCCCTGTTTATTGCATGATGCACCTACAAGGAAATTTGCTTAATCCTGATATTAAGCTTGATATTGTCTTGCCAGAAGCTGATGAAACAACTCAGAATCTATTTAAGACAGTCATAAATGGTGAAGAAGAACTTAATAAACAAATTTTTGCTTTGCTATTGTTTGGAAGCTTTCTTCCTAAAACAGGTGGAATTACAGGAAATGCTATCCCTGTAGGAGCAACTTCTAGTTCTCTTGAGATGCTTTCCTCTCAATTTAGTCATTGGTTATCTCAAATCAGTAAAGATTTTGATATGGATATTAAATATCGTCAAGGAGATCAGCTGACACAATCTCAACTTGAAGTAGGGCTGGGTACAAAATTATTCAACGACCGATTGAGCATTGAAACTAATCTTTTGTACGGGGGAAACAATTCTACTAATGCAACCATGTCTTCTGTTCCCCTGACGGGTGATGTTGTGCTTGAATACAAGGTATCAAAAGATGGTAACTTCCGTATTAAAGCCTTTAATCGATCTAACACTTTTGATATTGCTGCTAACAGTCTCTATACACAAGGCCTTGCTATTTTTTATAGAAAAGAATTTGACCGTTTTCGTGACATATGGAGAAAAAAAAATAAACTTCAAAAAAAATAAATATGAAAAAAATATTTTTTATTTTCTTTTTTAGTTATTTAATGCTCACAGCACAACATGCTTGTATTGAAAAATATCGAAATGATACACTTATTGAAAAAACTAATTTTAACCAAAACGGAAAAATTACGGAGAAATTAGAACGCATAATAACACCTTCGGTGTATCATGTGGTAAAATCTAAATACGAATATACTTCGGATGGCTTATTAGCTTCCATTAAAGTTATTCAAGATGAAATTGAACAAATGAGCATATCATATATGTATGATGACCAAAAAAGGCTCGTTCGCACGAAGTATTATTCGAAGGGTAAATTTCAAGGTAGGGAAGTAGCTATTTATGAAGGTGATGTTCTTGTGAAAGAAATTCGTTTTGGACCAACTTATACTGAATGGGAAAAAGAATATTCGTACGATACAAATGGCTTACTTATTAAAAAAACAATTTTTTTCTACCAAGATAGTACACATGTAAAGAAACAACAGCATTATTACACATATAAAAATGGACGATTATTCAAAGATTCTAGTCTAGTTGATGATTCTATGCAAAGTGTAACTGAATATACTTATGATACCAAAGGACGATTGATTAGAAAAGAAATTAAGTTTGATACAGGGAATAATGTTGTTTTTGAATATAGGTACAAGGGCAAAGAAAATTTTCCTTTTTACGAGCTTGAAAAACATGGCAATTATATTATGCGAGAAAATCATAAAAAATACAATAAAAAAGGTGAAACAATCAAAGAAATTACTATAGAGTATCGTAATTACAAAGATGACATGAAGCCTATTAAGGCAACATATACTTTTAAGTATTATGATTTTTAGTTTGAGAATTTATACTCTAAGAGAACCATGCAGGCATTTTTTTAAGTATAATAACAAATAGGCCTCAACGTTATTTAATGGGATGTGAGTGATTATTAAATGTAATGAAAAAGATTATCTAGTTTGTTTTGTTTACAACTATAATGATGTTTCTAGAGGTAATAGCTTATATCCTTGAAAATTATTTATTGAAGATTTTACTAATAGTTATTTAGAGGATATGGATTTAGGAAGAATCTTTATTTTTTATAGATATGTATTCTTTTTCCAAACATGTATGTTTGCGATTAAAAAGAAATTTGGGGTTTTTTTATAATTACTTTGTTTACTTTTTGTTTATGCTTTTTTGTTGCTTATCCAAATCTTTATGGTTTTTCAGGTGAATGAGTGTATATGATAATTGCTGCTTCTCAAAAAGTTGTGTTTCTTTTATTTTTTTGTAGAAAATATAGAAGATTTATCATTAAGCATTTTCTTTTTTGATTTAGTAACTCTTTTAGGTTACAGTCTTTATTTATTTTTAGTGTTTTTTTTAAAAGTTTTTTGGAAAGTAGATTATATGTCTAGATTTATGCAAAAGAGAAATGTTTTTTGTATTTTTGAAATGTTCAAGATGAGCATTTACAAATGATATGCACAATTTTAAAAAAAATTTTTAGAAAAATGATTTTTAAAAATTTACATTTATTTTTAATTTTAAATTGTCAAATTTGTGAAAAGCAAAATAATTTTATAAAACAAAATTTTTTACTTTTTGCAGATTCTGTTTTTCATATTTCAAACACTATTTTTAATTTTTTTCTTCTCTTATCAAAAAATTATATATACAAATTAGATGATTTTTAGATATTAAAGATATTTTCGGAGACAAAGGGCTGATTAATAACAAGGACAAAGTTATCGTGAAGTATTTTGCTAGCGATATGTACTTTGTACATTTTGTAATTGTAAAGCTTTAACTTATCTTTATCTTTGTGTTACCCATTGGGAGATCCTTCCTGTGTTCCACTTTAGTAAGAGAGAAAAATAAAGGGGGAATTAGAAAAACCAAATATTATTTGCAACTTACCTTCACAGTTTTGCCTCGTACACCTTCTTTTGTCGTCAAAAAGTAATAAGAGTCTTTTCAGTAAATGTTTTCATTTTGAAGTCATTTTTTAGTTTTCTTTTTTTCTCACATGTCATAAAAGTAGTTTTTAAGAAACAACTAAATAAAAAAGTGAAATTTTATTTCTTAAAACCAATAGGTTTTTCCTGAGGTAAAGTATAAAGTTCACTAATTTGAGGAATATCTTCGGCTTCAATGGTTGAATTAATTTCAATGGTTCTTTGATTGCTGGGTATTTCAGCAATTCTTAGGTAATGTTTTTTTATTATGAGATCAATAGTTTTCCTCATTTCACGGGCATTTCCGAAGCTGTTTTTTTCACGCGGTATTTGGATTATAAATAATTTGAGTTTTTCTTCAGCTAAAACACTTAAAGTCAATTTTTCTTCTTCGAGCATTTTGATAGCTATTTGCAAAAGTTCTTCATTGGAATAATCTTCAAATAGAAGAGTTTTAGTAAAACGGCTTTTTAAGCCTGGATTAGCATTGATAAATTCATTCATGGGTTGAGGATAACCTGCTACTATAACTGATAGCTCATTGCGATGATCTTCCATTTCTTTGAGTAATACTTCAATGGCTTCTTGGTCAAAATCATTATTGTCTTTATTATATGCTAATGAATAAGCTTCGTCAATGAACAATATTCCTCCAAGAGCAGATAATATGACTTTTTCCGTTTTGATAGCAGTTTGTCCAACATAGCCAGCCACTAGTTCACTACGATCAACCTCCACAACATGCCCTTTTTCTAACAAGCCCAACGCTCTGAATATGTCACCAAGAATTCTAGCTACGGTTGTTTTGCCAGTTCCAGGGTTCCCTGTAAATATGTAATGAAGTGAAAAAGCTTTATGGATTGGTTTCCCTGCTTCATTATAGTAACGAGCTAACTTTACCATTTCATGGATCTCTTTTTTTGACAGAAGTTAAACCAATTAAATTATTTAATTTTTCAAGCGACATGTTTAACAGACTTTCGTCAATATTATAGTTAACTCTTGGTTTATTTTGTTGTTCATAAATTTCTTGTACATCAATTTTTTCTATAGTAGAAAGGGTTTCGGGAGGCAGTGATGTAGGGTCTGGATGAGACATGACACGTCGTGCCATATTGATTTTAGCTTCATTAAGTAAACCCATAGCAAAACGAGCATTTCCAAAAGTTTTATCACGATTGCGATATTGATCAGTTATGATTTTTTCAAATTCAATAAGTGCTTCATGAGTAATAATGAGATTGAGTTCTTTTGCCTTGGATTGTAAAATTTGCATGAGTTCTTTGGGCGTATAATCAGGGAATTCGTAATAATAATTAAACCTACTTTTTAATCCAGGATTGGCATTAAGAAAATTTTCCATTTCTTCAGGGTAACCAGCAACTATGATTGCAAGATCTCCATTTCCATCTGACATTTCTTTCAATAAAACTTCAATAACTTCTCGTCCGTAATCTTTGTCATCTTCGTCCCGAATAAGGCTGTAGGCTTCATCGATAAACAAAATTCCACCCCGTACTTTTTCTATGACTTCTTTAACTTTTGGGGCTGTTTGTCCGATATATTCAGCAACAAGTTCTGCACGACCAACTTCTACAACATGTCCTTTACTTAATTGTCCAAGCCAATGATAGATTTCTCCTAGAAGTTTAGCTACAGTTGTTTTTCCAGTACCAGGATTACCAGTGAAAACAGCATGTAGACTTAATTTTTCGTTATCATTGAATCCTTTTTCTTTCCTAAGATTGACATATTGAATAAATAAAATATGTTCTTGAATTTGTGCTTTTATTTGTTCTAATCCTATTAAAGCGTTGAGTTTAGAAAGTATTTCATTTACATTTTTTGAATTTTTTTCAATTGAATAAGCGAAATCCACTTGATCTGACTTATTAAGGTTTTGGGTTAAGTATGGATTTCCAATCCAAATGAGCGATTTTCCTTCCTCTTCATGATCGGAGATATTTATTTGTGCCCGAGCAATAATCTGACCCATGAATAAGATATCAACAAAATACAAGGATTGTTGATAAACAGTACCAGGTTCTGCTGAACCCCAGCCGCTAAATAAATGGTAAATTTCTCCAACATTTGCGTTTATGTATTCAATAATGGTTGCTTCTCCTTTTATGAACCCATTTACGTCTAGGTAGCGAAAGACTATTTCAGCATGGTAGGGGGTTGCTGATTTATTTTTTATAAGAAGGTCAGTATAAAGATAACAAATTTTGTTTTTATCAAAAATCTTTAATGGAGTTATTTCTTCTATGTTTTCAATAAAATTTCCTCCGTTAAACAATCTAACGTCAAAAACCTCAAAATAAGGATTTTCGTAAGGAGTCACGATTCCTACATCATTTACATAAAAATCAAAAGTACCTAATTTTTTTTCATTCAAATAAACTTCCCAGTAGTAGTCTCCTAATGTCCAGTATACACCTGGTTCTTGATTTCCCCAACCTGCGTAAAGGTAAGCAATAGATTCCTCTTTGCTTATTATATATTCTTCTTCAAAATTGCAAACTTCTTCGTCTCCCCTGGTGTTTGTTTTAAATAAACATCGAAATTGCAATTTTATTTTTTGGTCTTCTTTGTTATAATATTTGTTAAGAAAACCGACCTCACAATATATAAATGTTGTTTCACGGCGATCAAAGACTTTTCTGAATTTTTTTCTGCCATTAAACCATTCATCCTCGCAAAATACATTTATGGAAATCAATTCAATACCTGATTTTTCTTCTTTTGATGAATTTCCAAATAGCATAGATTATTTCTTGCAAATATAAATTTTTTTAATGATGCATAATACTTTGTTTTAAGATTATCATTAGTTGTATTTGTGATGTAAATTAAAAAAATGATTAAAGAATAAAAAAATAAATTTTTTACTTGCTTTTATTGACTGATTGTTTTTGCCAGAAAATAGTTTTTTAAAAAGGATTATTTAAAAACAGTTTGAAATGCTGTAATATTTATTCCTTAAATTTTTATTACCTATGAATTATAATGCTATTGTTTTCTGGGAAAAACTCACCATATTAATTTGATCTGTTAAATAAAAAAAGGAGGACAAGCCCCCTTTTTATTAATTTTAGGTTTAATTTTTAATAAAAGATTTTTGAACTTTTAAATTATCGGTAGTGATAAAATCAAGGATGTAAAAACCTTTCTGCAACGATGAAAGATCTAAGGTCTGATGGTCAGGAAAAGTTACATTTTCCGTTAATAGTTTTTTTCCATACACATCGTAAATGTTAATTTCTTTTATTTGTTTATTGAAGCTAATGTTTAGCAAGTTATCGCATGGGTTTGGATAAATAAGGATATTCATGTCTGACACTTCAATCAAAGCATTGGCATCCCAATTGGACCAGTAGTATTCGCTTTTGTAGTTAGGTTTCCAGGAGGATGTCCCATTATCCCAGGAATATGAAGTTTCGACTAATTTGTTATTATAACTATCATAGGAGACAGTAAACCTGGAGGACGGAGTTAAAGGATTTCCCATGTAAAGAATTTCTTCCGTAAGATAAAGTCCACTGGGATCATACTGGTCAACAATTCTTAAGTTGTTTACCCATGAAGAACTCCCATTATCATAATAGTAATGATTGTAAGTTAATAAATTACCTTGAGTGTTGTATGTTTTTTCTATTTTAAATGAGTAAATCCAGTTTGTTCCATCCCATGTTTCATATAAATATTGAATTTCTAAATCTTGAGTATTATAGGTGAAAGAACTTCTGCTATCGTTTATCCATGTAGATGTTGCATCATTCCAAACATAAGATATTCTTTTGCTTATTTTATTAGAGTATGTGTAAATTAAAGTATCTTTAGAAAAAGGTTTAAATACATCAGAACCGTCAGGATAATAAATCGTCAGAGTTTTTACAAGGCCATTTGGATAATAATTTTTTTCGTTTTTCTGTGAATTATGCCATGAACCTGAACTAAAATTTTGAGAAATTTCAGCTTTGACTAATTTTTCAGGTGTATATTGGTAAAAAACTCGTTGATGATTTACATAAGTCTGAAGAGAATTATCCCAAGAAAGTTGAGTTATTAAAGATATTAAATGTTGATCGTTGTAATCGTATGTAGTTATGGAAATAGGGATGTTATATGTTGCAGTGGCAGTGTTATATTGATATTCTATGAAATTTAAAAGTTGACTATCGTTTAGCATGGTTGAAATAATTTTATAACCTCCATCTATTGCATTTGTATTGCTGTTGTAAAATGCATATTGTTCTAATGTACTTATGCTATCTCCCCATTGACTTACTTTGGGGGAAAATTCTATGAAGTAAGTGGTATCTTTAAATTGCTGCAAAAAGGTATGGTATCTTTTTTCTAAAAAGTTTTTAATTTTATGATTTGGAAAGTATTGAATTTCGCTGTATCGATAAGGAGTCCATGATAAAGAAGCCTGATCATAACTAAAGGTTATTAATTCGTGAGGCCAACCTTCCGTTCCCCAGTGCCTGCTAATAACTACATCTTTACTTGTTTTTTCCCAGTCCATGGTAGTTGAATTATACCATGAATAAACTACTGAGTCAAGAACTCGAACCATGTTTTGACTGTTTTTTACTGGCCAGAACACATAAGGATTTAGGTGTGTTTGTTGATTCTGACCGTAAACATTCGTAGCCCATACGAAACACAGGGCTAAACTTGCGATGAACAATTTTGCATTTTTCATAATATTTATTGTTTTATGATGGGTTTCACTATTGTCCAAAATATTTTCAAAAGTAAGCAAATTTTTTTATAAAAAAGGCAGAAAAATTTCCTGCCTTTTGCTTTTTTGCTTACTAAAAAGGATAACTATGAAATCAAATGTTCACAAATTTAAGGAAAAATTTTTTAATCCGTCTCCAGTTTTTGGACAGCTTGTAGCTCTTGTCAGACAAGCAAT